>MDSY01040210.1_pt1 | contig 24887 bp, 25 predicted proteins | sample 811131 | NCBI WGS metagenome assembly MDSY01 (sample SAMN05326643, study PRJNA326480) | marine metagenome | isolation source: seawater | place: Atlantic Ocean: South West | collected 2010
AGCGTTTTAGGGAACGTCTTTTCAGAACTTTTTTTAGAACTAAAAAGAGCACTTTTTTTGCTGTCAATTGCTTGAGTGGATTTTTCATGCTCGTAATTCAAATGAGGAGAGTACCGTTTTTAGTTCGCAACATAACTAGGGGGATTTTATGGACGCAATGTTTCTTGATTACTTGGCAAGGTATGCCCATGTCGTTTTTGGTGTCACTTGGATAGGGCTGCTTTATTACTTCAACTTTGTGCAAACAGAGTATTTCAAAGAAGCAGAGCCCAGCGCCCGAGTTGACGCATTTTCAAAGTTGGCGCCTCGAGCGTTATGGTGGTTCCGTTGGGGTGCAATGGGTACCTTCATCTCAGGTGTGATTTTACTTGGCTATCGACACACAGGACTAACCAGTGACATTACAGTAGGCGCAACTATAGCTACTTTGATGTTCTTGAACGTTTGGCTCATTATTTGGCCGAATCAAAAAATCATTATTGAGTCTAATCAGGGAGTTGCCCAAGGCAACGAGCCAGATCCTGCCGCCGCCGCCGCGGCACCAAAAGCCGGGCTCGCCTCGCGCACAAACACTCTCTTCTCATTACCAATGCTGTGGTTTATGGGGTCAAGTGCACATTTTTCCAGCGGCAGCGTAGCTTCAAATACTAATGCGATTATAGCTTGTTTAGTGATTGTTGCGCTGCTTCAGGTAAATGCAATGGTAGGTAAGCAAGGACCATTAACTACGGTTCGTGGTGTGATCGTTTCTGGTCTTGTGTTGACCGCAGTGCTCGCAGGTATTTTACGAGTTGTATAGTCGAACGTTGTTAGCTGCGGTGGGCTTTTGATTTGGCTTAGTTGTAGATAAGCATGAGTAGATAAAAAGAAGGCGACCCTAGGGTCGCCTTCTTTTTGCTCTTTTATTTTCTTTCACGGCTTTTTTGTAGCCTTTTGTCTCAGTGCGGGGGCGAAATCTCTTCAGTGCCCTTTTCCTTCCAGCCCGGCTGTGCGGTTGATGCCTCTAGTTTTGGAAACGTTTGGCAATTAAGTGATCTATGCTGATTTTGCCGGCACCCATATAGAGCGGTTCAACGAGTATAACGGTATAAGTCGCAGCAAATTCGATACCGTTATTGAGAATCACCAAACGGCCATTTTCGGCTAGCCAACTGTATTTTGCATTGCTTTGCAAAATTTACCGGGTTCTATAAAGACGTTGAATTGCGCCCATGGTCATCTCGGTAGAAAAAACACCGCCTTCTGCAATAGAACAAGTAAAAAGTGACGAGAAATCCTTCCTTTCGCCGGATTAGTTTTTATACTCTGCGGTAATCCCAACGTGAGATTTTTATGAGTGATATGCCAGAAGATCCGCTCTCTACTGAAGCAGGGGGCAATTACCGTCCAAGCAGCAATCGCCGTGCGCAAACCGGTAATTCTGGACGCGGTTTAGTAAATACCTCTATTCTAGCTCTGCTGGTAGCGGGGTTATTGGGTGCTGGGTGGTTTATTGCGAATCTGCAACAACTTCTCCTAGTCACTGAAGCTGAGTTAAAGAATGCCGATAATCGCCTGATAAAGCTTGAGCAGCGCTTGTCAGCAACAGACAGCGCGCTGAGCCAGGGTGGTCAGGACACCAAGCAACAAATCAATTTGTGGGAATCTGAGATTCGTAAATTATGGTCAATTGCAAACGAGCGTAACCGCGACTGGATCAAGGAAAATCAAGCTAAAGTCGCGAAATTGGATAAATCTATGAAGGCCATTCAAGCCACTAGCAGAGATTTAAAAGCGGCAAGTAGTCAGCACGACGCGGCTTTGGCTGACCAACAAACCGTTGTCGATCAATTGACGAGCCTTGAGTTACAGGTGCAGCAGATGCTCAGAGCGCAGCGAAAACTCACTGATAAAACCAATATTGCAGCTCAGTCTGTTGCCAACCTGAGCTCTGGTTTAGGTGTGCAAGTAAAAGACAATAGTGAAGCGGTACGAGCCATGGATGCGAGTAGATTGGCGGTAAACAGGCGATTGATCGCTCTAGAAAAAGCCCTAGCCAACGTTCGATCAGCACCAGATATAGGCAGTTCACCGGCGGGCGTTCAATAGTGTTACTTGTCCGCCTCAATAGTCATTAGCCTTCGTAGTGACTAAACGGTAGTAGTTTAAGTGCTCTTCGCCAGTATCGACTTTGTTTCGGTTATGCGTTGATCTTTTTCAATCCAAAGTTTTTTCATCCACTGCACAATTTCAGTTTTGCGCGCCGTGGTCTCCTCTGCTGAAGTCCAACTCGGAATCTCATGGTGTCTAATATCAAAGTCAACGCGCTCGCATTTGCCCTGAAGGAAATCCAAAAAGGTGGGCACTGCGTCTGGGTAAACAATAGTTACCTCTACTAATCCATGTAGATGTTTATCCATCCCTTGTAGCACGTACTCAATTCCTCCAGCTTTAGGCCGCAGTAAGTTATTGTATTTGCTGTTTTGTCGCCCGTGTTTTTCCTCAGTGAAACGAGTACCTTCAACAAAGTTGAGAATGCTGGTGGGGTGGTTTTTAAAGCGCTCACAGGCTATCAAGACGTTGTCTCTGTCCGTGCGGCGCAGCTCAGAGTTTTTCTTTATCTGAGCCTTGGTTACGCGTTTAACATAGGGGAATCCCAGCGCATACATAGCGATACCTACAAAAGGAATCCATACCAGTTGTGCTTTGGTAAAGAATTTCAGCGGAGGCAGGTCGTCTAGTAGATAAGTTTGCAGCAATAATATATCTGTCCATGTCTGGTGGTTGCAGACCACAAGGTACCAATTATTGGGAGAAAGTTGTTCTTTGTTGTGCGAAGTAATAGTTGCGTTGATCAAACCCAATCTTTTAAAGGTCCAGCGATTTGATTTGGTCCACCAGATAATGATCTTATCCATCTTGCGAAGGTGTTCAGATCTGGTGGAGCCTTTAACCCAAGTCATTTTTATCACCCACCAGCTCAGGACAACGCACACACTAACTGTCGCAATCAAAATACCGATAAAGGCTAAAGTAGCTTTGAGAAAATGCATGAATGAACTCTTTGAATTTGGTGAGGTAACTATGTTGGCATTCTCACGATGGGGCAGCAACTAGTGCGTTGCGTCAAAATGTCGCTGCTGGCTCTGTATCTTTGCCTACTGACAGGTTGTGAGCATATCGGGTTTTATAACCAAGCGGTAACGGGTCATATAGGAATTATGTTAGGCAGTCAGCCGGTGAATGAGTTGCTGGCGGATCCAGAAATACCGAAAACCCTTCGCCAGCAACTGATTTTGACACAAAGAATATTAGAGTACGCCGAAACAGCGCTCTCGATTGAAGCCGACGGCAAGTATCTGCGTTATGTACAGTTGCAGGGTGATTACGTTGTTTGGAATGTCTTTGCTGCAAAACCTTTAGATCTTGGCGGCGAGACCTGGTGCTACCCGGTAGCAGGTTGCGCGCCTTATAAGGGCTACTACGCTCAAGAAGACGCGTTAGCCTTTGCGGATAAATATCAGCGTATGGGCTTTGAAACCTACGTAGGTGGTGTTTCCGCATATTCGACGCTGGGTTGGTTTGACGACCCCTTGCTTAGCAGCTTTATCGACTATCAACCCTTATCGTTAGCTCAGTTGTTGTTCCATGAGTTGGCTCACAGCAAAGTATGGGTGCCCGGTAGCGCGGCGTTCAATGAAAGCTTTGCAAGTTTTGTGGGCAGGCAGGGTGCTTGGGAGTGGTCGCAAACTGCAGAGGTTGTGAGATCTGATGGTTATGTCAAGTGGATCCAGTATCAGAAGCAATGGCAGGCGTTCAAAGGGTTCGCTCTCCAAGTAAAAGCTGATTTAGAAAAAATTTATGCAGTGGGTAAAAGCCAAGTAAAAGATTCGGGGCAGATTCTCACTGAGCGGCAGAGTTATTTCGCGCAGATACAAAGCTGCTATCAAAAAAATAAAGCTAAATTAGGCGAGGGTAGATATGACAATTTGATGAGTAAACGCTTCAATAATGCATTTCTCGTATCTCTGGGCACCTACGAGGATTTTCTTCCAGCGTTTGCGCTGCTCTATAAGCAGGCTGAAGGCGATTGGCCCGAGTTTTATGTTCAGGTTGACGCTCTGGCAAAGTTATCCGAGAAGGATCGTGCCTTCAAGCTGACGCAGTTGGTCGCATCAGCATCGGCGATAGACGCAGATCTAAGAAAGGAGTTAGGTAAGTACGAGGTAGCAGCCCAAGCTAATAACAATCACGCCGAAAAAATTCATTGCGATGCCTTCTCTAACCATAGTCTGAATTGAGAATTTGCCTGTAGCAAAGGTCACGACATTGGGCGGTGTAGCCACGGGTAGCATGAAGGCACAAGAAGCGCTCATTGCCGCAGGAATCATCAAGAGTATCGGATCAATGTTCGCTCCCACCGCTGCAGCGCCCAATATGGGCATCAGTAAAGTAGTGGTGGCTGTATTGCTGGTGACCTCGGTTAGAAATGTCACTGCAAGGCACAAGACACCAATCATTAGTAAAATCGGCAAGTTCGATAACTGTTCTAGATTTGCGCCTATGCTGGTACTTAAGCCTGAGTTGGTAAACGCCGTTGCAATGGTGATACCTGCGCCGAACAGCAATAACATACCCCAAGGTATCTTTTCTGCAGTTTCCCAATCCATAAGGCGAATAGGTATGCCATCGGCTGTTTTTTCGCCGCTAGGAATTACAAATAGTGCTATGACAGCCAAAAACGCAACTATGGCGTCGTTGGTATAAGGCACGTTGAACCAGCTACTCCAGCCCCCGAATGGCCCGGTACGGGTTATCCAAAGTAGCGCAGTAATGACAAAAACCGCCAGAACTCTACGCTCTGAGGTGGTCCAGTTGCCAACTTCTGGCAACTCAATTTGGCCCTGATGGTCAATGTTTCTAGTGATCCAAAAAGCAGCAATGGGCAGCAATACTAGGGCGATGGGCAGAGCCCACATCATCCATTGTCCGAATGAGATTGGTGCGCCCATTAATTCTGCATAAACACCCATAAATACCAAGTTGGGAGGTGTACCGATAGGTGTTGCGATACCGCCAATGCTTGCAGCATAGGCAATGCCCAACAGTAGTGGTGCAGCCAAGTCGTTGTCTTCAGATTTCTCTAGTACAGCCAGCGCAACGGGCAATAACATGAGTGTTGTGGAGGTATTAGAGATCCACATACTCAAAAAAGCGCTGGCCAGCATAAACCCAAAGACCAACCTGCGAGAACTGTTGCCACCAAATAAGCGCACCATATAAAGTGCGATGCGCCTGTGCGCGCCGCTACGCTCCAGTGCGGTTGCCAGCAAGAAGCCGCCCATCATCAATAAAACAAGTGGGCTACCATAGGCGGCGCCTAGTTCTTTAGCGCTGAGCACGCCAAGCATGGGTAAAAGAGCCATGGGCAAAAGAGACGTTGCAGGTATAGGAATAGGTTCAAAAATCCACCATACGACGACCCAGAATGTGACACCTAAGGTGATGGCGGCTTCCATGTTGCCAGTAGACGACCACATTAAAAGTCCGGCAAGAAGCGCAAAAGCGGGTCCACCCGGAAGGGCTAAGGTTTTAATATTAGGGTATCTTTGTTTCATTCACGGCGAGGTTAACTGACATGGCAGATAGTTTCTATTGGTACGACTTGGAAACCACAGGTATAAATCCCAAATGGGACCGTATTGTGCAGTTTGCCGGTTTTCGTACCGATGCAGATCTCAATCCAATCGGCGATGAGTACTGTACCTATGTGAAGCTGCCAGACGATGTTTTGCCCAATCCTGACGCAACTTTAGTGACGGGCATCACTCCCGAGCTTCTGGTCCGAGAGGGTATAAAGGAGAGTGAAGCGTTAGCAAAAATTAATCAGTTATTCTCTGTGCCGGGTACATGTGCGCTGGGCTACAATAGCTTGCGCTTTGATGATGAATTTATGCGCTACGGCCTTTACCGCAACCTAATGGACCCCTATGCAAGGGAATGGCAGAACGGCAATTCTAGGTGGGATCTTATTGATTTAGTACGCGCATCGGGTGCATTACGGCAGGAAGGCATTAACTGGCCTCAGAGCGAAGAAGGCCTGCCGGTTTATAAGTTGGAAGAACTGACCAAAGCCAATGGTATTGATCATGGCAAGGCGCACGACGCAATGTCAGACGTGCATGCCACAGTGGGCATGGCTAAGTTGATTAAAACCCACCAACCTAATTTGTTTGATTACTACTTTGGTCTGCGCACTAAAAAGCAGGTGCGCAAGGTGCTTGAACCGTACGGCGCTAGGCTATGCGTGCATGTCAGCGCCATGTATCCGCGTCAGCGGTTTGGTGTTGCTCCGATTATGTCGTTAAGTCGGCACCCAACCAATGGCAATTCCATTATTGTGGTCGACTTGGCAGCCGATATTCAGCCCTTGATCGATTGGAGCGAGGACGAAATTCGCGCCAAATTGTTTTCGCGTGGCACCCATGAGAGGCCGCCTCTGAAAGAAATACGCATTAATCGCTGCCCATTTATTGCGCCTATTGACGTGCTCAACGAAGAAAACATATCGCGTTTGGGTTTGTCCATGCGCGATATTAAAGAACGTGCTCGTCGCCTCAAGCAGCCGGGGATAGCAGAAAAAATGCGCCGGGTATATCTGCAAGGTTTTCCTGACAACGCAAATGATGTGGACGCTGGCCTGTACGATGGTTTCCTTCAAGAAGAAGATAAAGCCCGTTGTAATCATTTACATAAGACAATTGCTGAAGGCGAGTGGCAGGACTTGGATTTTCGCGACCAACGCTTGCAAACTCTGGCTGAGCGAATGAAAGCGCGCTCTTATCCAGAGTGGATGACCGAGCAAGATCAAGGTCAATGGCATGAGTTTGTGCAGGAAAAATTAGGCACTGAAGGTGATTGGCTGAATTTTCCGAAATTTTATCAACGCATTGCAGAGCTTGAAGCGACTGAACTGACGCCAGAGAAACGTGGTCTCTTAGAAAGCCTACGACAACATGGTCGGCAGTTGCAGCAGCGCTATGCCTTAACTATTGATCAGTCTTAGCGGAAACTCCATCTAACTGCTTAGTATTTGAGGGCGTAAGCTATGCTTATAGACACACTCATGTGTTTTCTAATTTAAACGTTAGGCTGCCTCGAGCTGTGACAACTGCCATCATCGTCGGCTTGGGTGTAAGTTTGCTGATCTCTAACAACACGGGCGTCGCCAATTAGGTGGTTTATGCCTGCAGGCTAATTCAGACGGTTCAATCACTCGCGCTACTTGGCTCAATGATTCCTGTCTTTGGCATTAAAGTACTGTATGCAATTATCGCTTTGTTTTTCTATTCATTGTTGCCTATTGTTTGTAATGAGGTAACAACACTGTCTTGTGGAGATTGCTGGTTGGTAGGGGTGTCCCGAGCATTAGATCGTTCAACCTGGGGCAAGTTACATTTCTTGCGCCTACCGTTGTTCGTGCCGGCTATATTTGCGGGTATTCGTACAGCGGCTGTTATCAGTATTGGTGCAGCAACGCTGGCCGCATTTATTGCCACAGGGCTGGAGAGTGAAAGAATCTATGATGATGGGGATGTCGCTGAATGATACAGATATGATCTTACGTGGCACTATTTTCGCAGCGTTGTCGGTTATTTTGACCGAGGTTTTTTTGAAATTGCGCAGCGTAAAATAGTTCGTAAAGCTGCGGAGGGTTGAACAAGTCTGAGTAGAAACATTCAAAGCGTTTTGGTCTAGTTCAGCAAAGCAGGCTAAATGATTAAAGAAATAGATAAATATAACAACTGTTAGATATAAGGAATGCTTTTGCAGCCGTTACAAAGAGAAAATATACGCCTTGCGGCCACCGTGATGATTGTTCGAGACGCGGATGATGGCATGGAGGTTTACATGGTAAAGCGGCCGGGTAAAGGAGATTTTCCAGACCTTTACGTTTTCCCCGGAGGCAAGGTCGACGAAGATGACTGGCAACCCAGCTTGTGCCCCAATATGGCCGATAGTGAGGCAAGTGTACGATTGGGCATAGACGAGGGCGCTTTGCGATATTGGATCGCTGTAGCTCGAGAATGTTTTGAGGAAGTGGGCGTTTTGCTCGCGCGAGACGCAAGTGGCATTCATGTACCCGATGCGCAGCAGCGTGCAGCGCAGGCGGAATTACGCCGTAAACTTTTAGCCGGAGAACTGTCTTGGGGCGAGGTGTTGCAAGCACAGAATTTGTCTATTGCTTCCGATCGCTTAGTATATTTCAGTCACTGGCTGACGCCGCCTTCGGTACCTCGTCGGTTTGATACACGGTTTTTTCTTGCTGCGCTACCCGAAGGTCAAGTGGCATTAGCGGATACTTCCGAGACTATTTCTGGTCAGTGGGTGAGTCCCCGTACAGCACTTCAATTGTATAAAGACAAAGAGTGGCAGATGATTGGGCCCACTATCAGTTCGTTGGAAACTTTGGCTAAGTTCACCAGCGCCGAGCAAGCATTGGCTGACGTGGCCGCTGAAAATCATGTGCAGCCCTGGACAGAAGAGCAGGGCGAGCAGGGTATGCGACCATTTCGATAGGTTCAACAATTCGCCTTACAGTAAGCTTGTTTGCCGCAAGTGTTTGGTGCGTTTAATAAGGGTGATGATATGAGCGATCAGTTGAAGAATGCAGAATTAGACTGGCATAAGCTAGACACTCGTTACGAAGACGCAGGATTAATGTTGTTTGAAAAGCGCGTCGATACGATGCGCAACCCTCGCAATAACAAAACATTCGATCGCATTATTCTAGAATCGGTTGACTGGGTTAACGTAGTTGCGCTGGATGGTCAAGGTCGCTCCTTAATGATCAGACAATTTCGCTTTGGGGTAGGTTACACAACGCTGGAAACGCCAGGGGGTATGGTTGATCCCGGAGAGGATTCTAAAACTGCTGCTGCTCGGGAATTGCTGGAAGAAACTGGTTATGTCAGCAATAAGTGGAGATATCTTGGTGCTGTGGAGCCCAACCCCGCTTATCACAATAACCTATGCCACCACTGGCTCGCGCAAGATGTACGTGTGGCTGAAGCGCAAGATCTTGGCGACGGAGAGTCCATAGGTTTGGAATTTATGACGCAACTAGAAGTGCGTGACTGCGTGCAAAGTGGGGAGCTAAAGCATGCGTTGGCGCTTTCTGCGTTATCCAGAGTCTTCTCGATTTGGCCAGTGCCCTTTCTTCAGGCTGAGCCAATCCGTTGAAATTTGAGTGGCGACAGATGAGTATGGCCTCAAATAGTCATTTTCTGGATTGTCTATGGCGGTGAATGCTATTGATGCTTGTGAGTTGCCGGATTCGCTTAATCAAATGATGTCAGGGATCAACCTTCAGTCGCCCACACCGGTCTAGCGCTCTTCAGGTCAGGTATCTGCGCCCGGTCTGCTATTAGCTCTGCTGAAAAAATCGACGTTGAAAACGCAGTCATTCTCAGGTGCCGTAATCTTCCGTTCGACGTACAATAGTGCTTCACCGAAGTCAACTGAATGCAGGAAACATGTCGATTAAAGGATTCACTACTACCGTTGTCCACCGAGATCGATTGGAAACAATCGAACATGGTTCCCTGCATAAGCCCATACACGCCAATGTGGCGTACGGTTACGAAGACGCGCGCGATCTGGCAGCCGTATTTCAGGGGAAGCAGTTTGGCTATAGCTACGGGCGGCAGGTAAATCCTACGGTCACGGCGCTAGAGAATAAAATTACTGCTATGGAAAATGGCATTGCCACTGCCTGCTTTGCGACGGGCATGGCGGCCATTGGTACTTCTTTGTTTTCTTTGTTGCGCGCTGGCGACCATATGATTTCCAGTTCGTTTTTGTTTGGTAACACCAATAGCTTGTTTAATACGTTTGCCAACAACAACATCGATATAGATTTTGTCGACGCAACGTCGGTAGATGCCGTGATTGAGGCTGTTACAGAAAGAACTAAGTTAGTTTTTGTGGAGACTATTGCAAATCCTCGTACGCAAATCTCGGACTTACAGGCCATCGGCGATTTTTGTGCGGAAAAAGGTTTGGTTTATATAGTTGATAACACCATGACTTCACCCTATTTATTTCAACCAACCAGTGTGCGGGCCAGCCTAATCGTAAACAGTTTGACTAAGTATATTGGTGGACACGGCAATGTTCTGGGTGGATCAATTACTGAAACGGGTCTGTTTGATTGGAGCTCGTTCGAGAATATTTACGAGACTTACAGAAGCGGTGATCCTCATAAGTGGGGTATTACTCAGATTAAGAAGAAGGGTTTGCGCGATTTTGGTGCCAGCTTAGGGCCGGAGGCGGCTCATCATATTGCGATTGGCGCTGAAACCTTGGCGCTGCGTCAAACTCAGCAATGCGCTAATGCAGTGTTGATGACAGCGTTCCTAAATAAGCACGACTTGGTTAAGGCCGTTTACTACCCTGGCCTCGAGTCCCACGCGCAGTTTCAGCGTGCAGCAGACTTATTCCGCTATTCAGGCGGTCTGTTCAGCTTTGAACTTGCGGATGGCGTGGACCTTTGGGATTTTATGAATCGCTTTCAGGTGATTGTAAAGTCGAGCAATTTAGGTGATAACCGTACGCTCGCTATTCCGGTTGCCCACACTATTTATTTTGAAATGGGACCTGAGCGACGTGCCAGTATGGGTATTGATGAGTCTTTAATTCGTATTTCTGTGGGCATTGAAGACGGCGAAGACTTGGTGGCTGATTTGCGGCAGGCGTTTGCTGGATTGGGTAGTTAGCCCAGAGGTTCAATGTCTGCGGCAAGGGTCGGTCATGAAAGGTTTAGTGTTCAAATAAGGCTACCAAAATATTAGCTAGTGCAAGTAAATGGGGAGTGAGCATGGGTAGATTAGACGGCAAAGTTGCCATCATTACAGGTGGCGCTGGCGGTATCGGGATTGCTGCTGGAAAACGCTTCGTTGCAGAAGGCGCATCAGTATTGTTGGTAGACTTGGACGAGCAAGCTCTGAGTCAAGCGTGTGGCGAAATTGCCAGTAATAAGGTCAGTTTCCACGTGGGTGATGTCACCTCTTCTGCAGATAATAAAGCAATGGCAGAAGTCGCCACTGAGCGCTTTGGCGGCGTAGATATCTTTTTGGCTAATGCTGGCATTGAAGGCGATGTAGCCTCAATTTTAGATTACGATGAAGCGCGCTTCGACCAAGTAATGGACGTTAATGTAAAAGGACCTTTTCTTGGCTTGCGCGCCGTGGTGCCAGAAATGCAAAAGCGTGGTGGCGGCAGTGTCATTATTACCTCAAGCATTATGGGTTTGAAAGGCGGCGCTGCCGTGGCCCCTTATGCCACTAGTAAGCATGCGGTGATTGGTTTGATGAAGTCGGCGTCCCGAGAATTTGCGACTCAAAATATTCGCGTAAATACGGTTAATCCAGCGCCTGTGAATACACGCATGATGCGCTCGCTCGAAGAGGGTATGCGTCCCGGCGAAGCTGACGAAGCAAAGGCCGGTATCGAGGCGGGTATCCCCATGCAGCGCTACGCTGAACCTGAGGATATTGCCAATATTATGTTGTTTTTGGCGAGTGATGAGAGCGCATTTATCACCGGTTCTGTATACTTGGCCGACGGCGGGATAACGTCGTAAAATATTTTTTTGAATTTAGTTAAAAGGACCTTTTTCGATGGCGTCAGCGTTGCTTGGGACTGATCTTGATCTATTAAACAAACGCACCGGTAAGGTGCGTGACTTGTACGATGTAACATTGGCTTCTGGTGAACAAGCGTTATTGATTATTGCCACCGATCGCATTAGTGCATTCGATGTGGTTATGCAAAATGGACTACCAGGCAAGGGTATTGTTCTTACGCAAATTTCAAAGTTTTGGTTTGAGTACTTTGCTGACACCGTGCCTCATCATCTAATTAGCACCGATGTTGCTGATGTTCCTGGCCTCAGCGATGCTCAGTGTGAAAGTTTGTCAGGCAGGATTATGTTGTGCCGTAAGACAGAAGTTGTGCCTATTGAGTGTATTGCTCGTGGTTATATCACCGGCAGCGGCTGGAAAGACTATCAACGCAGCGGCGAAGTCTGTGGCATTACCCTGCCAGAAGGCCTGCAAAACAGCGATCGTCTAGCTGAACCATTATTTACCCCTTCTACCAAAGCAGTTGATGGTCACGATGAAAATATCAGCTTTGCCCGAGGCGCAGAAGAAGTAGGTGAAGAATTGATGCATTGGTTGGGTGAAAAGACCTTGGCCCTTTACAGTTCAGCCAGAGATTATGCGTCCTCACGCGGCATTATTCTTGCAGATACCAAATTTGAATTTGGTCAGCTAAATGGTACAGGCGAGCCAATTCTTATAGACGAAATTTTTACGCCAGACAGCTCACGTTTTTGGCCTGCCAATGATTGGCAGCCGGGACGCGAGCAGGCCAGTTTTGATAAGCAAATTGTGCGTAATTATCTAGAAACAGTGGTAGCCAGCGGCGAATGGGATAAAACGTCTCCAGGGCCAGCGCTGCCAGAAGAGGTCATTGAGCAAAGCATTGCACGTTATTTAGAGGCTTATCATTTGCTGACCGGCGAGAATTTGTCGCTTTAGTCCATGCGGGACTATAGCGGCAAAAACGCCAATACACTAAAAGCCGACAACTCCTAATGGATTGGTCTGAATATAAAAAACTTTGCGACCAACCTGATTATTGGTCGCACTGGATGCTCAATCGGTGCCTTGAACTTATTGCGCAGCCAGAGGCTCAAGACTTGGTTGCGGCTATTCAGCAAGCCCTTGAAGGCGATCCGCTGGACAGGCCTAAAGACCATAAGGGTCCGCAGAGTACCTTTATGTATCGCTTCCCCTTGTCTCTAGCGCTGAGCGAAATACTCCTTGCCCAAATTCAACAGGTAAAAAACTGCAATAAAGCCAAAGCGGATTCCCGTGCTCGCGGTCTAAGCGGTTTTGTTGCCGCCTGCCAAGAACTGGTGATCCATAATCAGGTTGAGGCCCTAGCAAGCACGCGCGCAGAGGCAGCTTGTCATGCTTAAGAAAATTCTCATTGCTAACCGAGGCGCTATTGCGCGTCGAATAGTGCGCGCCTGTAGTGAGCTTAGGCTCCAAAGTGTTGTGGTGTACTCCCCTGCAGATATTCAAGCGCCCTACATTGGCGAAGCGACCGAGGCCCATCCGTTAACAGGCAATGCCTCCAAAGACAGCTACTTAGACCAAGACCAAATAATGTCCATTGCGCATAAATGCAGGGCAGATGGCATCCATCCGGGATATGGGTTTATGTCTGAAAATGCGGGTTTTGCCCAGCGGGTAATTGACGAAGGCCTAACTTTTATTGGCCCTTCGCCTAAGTGGCTCGCGCAAATGGGTGACAAAGTTAGTGCCCGAGCGGCTATGTCAGAGATGGGTATGCCCGTTTTTCCGGGCAGCGAGCTAATTACAGATATTGCAGAAGCCGAAGCATTTGCTCAGCGCGAAGGTTTTCCATTGGTGGTTAAACCCGCCGGTGGGGGTGGAGGCATGGGTATGCAGGTGGTTCATGAAAAGGCTCAGCTTGGTCAGGCTTTGAGGCAGGCGAAAGCCATTGCCAGCAAAGCATTTGCTGCTTCAGGGGTATATCTAGAGCGGTGGATTGAAGCTCCGCGCCATATCGAATTTCAGATCATGGCTGATCAAAAAGGCAATGCTATTCACTTATTCGAACGCGAATGCTCAGTGCAACGGCGTCATCAAAAGTTGATTGAAGAAAGCCCAGCGCCCGGCATTGATAGCCAAGCACTTTTGCAACAGGCTCAGGCCAGCGCCGCGATATGCGCCAAACTGGGATATGACAACTTAGGCACAATTGAGACCCTTTATACGCTTTCTGGAGAGGTGGGCTTTTTGGAAATGAATACGCGTATTCAAGTGGAGCATGGGGTCACAGAAGCGGTCACCGGCTTAGATTTGGTGCAGCTACAAATTACCCTAGCTGCTGGGGGAAGTCTGCCCACGCAAGTTAAACGCGAGGGCTTTGCAATAGAGGCCAGACTTTACGCTGAGGATCCGGAAACTCAGTTTCCTTCTACCGGCACCCTGAATGTTTTTCGTCCGCCCAAATTATTTGCGGTCCGCGTAGAAACTGGTTACCAAGAAGGCCAGGTGGTGTCGCAGTACTACGACCCCATGCTCGCCAAAATCATTGCCAAAGGAACTACTCGTGAGCAGGCAATTGGTCGTTTGTTGATTGCTCTAAAGGCCTTTAAAGTCCAGGGGGTGCGCACTAATGCATCGCTGCTTATGCAAGTTCTGCAAGACCCAGCGTTTCTGCGTGGGGAAGTGGACACTCATATTATTCAGCGCATTCAAAATAAAAAAAAAACGGGTAAAAACTAACGCTCTGGCCGCAAACAGCTCTGCATATGCAACTAAAATCGCGGGTTATAGTGCGTTATGGGTCAAAGGACGCCTTTATAATGAGGCAGATCTAAATGGGCGCTTTCGAGCGCATTAAAATTAGAGGGGAGACAAATGGCTAAGCATAATATTGAAAGCGAAGTAACAGGCAATGTTTGGAAAGTGCTGTTAACAGCAGGTGCCACAGTGGAAGCCGGCGATGTAATTATTATTTTAGAATCGATGAAAATGGAAATCCCGGTTGAAGCAGCTGTTGCTGGTACTTTAGTCGAGGTATTAGTGGCACCAGAGGATCAGGTTGAAGAAGACCAAGTGGTCGCGGTTATTGAAAGTTAAAATGAAGCGCTCACTGCAGATAAAAACATAGTAAAAGATCAAGAACACAGCTAAGAAAAGCAAATAAATAGATTAAAAAAGAGGCACATCATGGAACAAGATTTAGTCACCATAGATATAAAAAACGGTGTAGCAGACGTACGTTTGAATCGTACTGAAAAATATAACGCGCTAAGCCCAAACATGTTTAAAGCCATTATTGATGCAGGTGAATCTTTAGCTGAATCTAAAGAAGTTCGCGCGGTGGTCTTGTCAGGTAATGGTCGTGGATTTTGCGCAGGTCTGGATATGGGCAGTTTTTCCGCCATGGGCGATGGGACGCGTAAAAAGGACAGCACTGAAAGCGTCTTGCTACAAAAGGACGATAGAGTGGAAAACTTCGCCCAGCGCCCTGCATTAGTTTGGAAGCGTTTGCCAGTGCCAGTAATAGCCGCGCTTCACGGGGTCGTTTTTGGCGGCGGCGCTCAAGTTGCTTTAGGTGCAGATATTCGTATTGCGGCGCCCGATATGAAAATGTCCATTATGGAAATTAAGTGGGGTCTCATTCCAGACATGAGTCTGACACAAACCTTGCGTGATCTTATGCCTATGGATTTGGCCAAAGAATTGACGTTTACCGGGCGCATTTTAAATGGTGAGCAAGCTTTAGAAGCAGGACTCGTGACCCACGTTAGCGATGATCCTTACGCCCATGCTATGGAATTGGCTACGGAAATTGCGGCTAAGTCACCAGATGCTGTCCGCTCTGCCAAAGAACTGTTTGAAGCCGCATGGCACGCCGACGAGCGTACCGGTTTGGAACTGGAGGCGTCTCTACAAGAAGCATTAATTGGTACTCCTAATCAGGTAGAAGCCGTTAAGGCGAACTTTGAAAAGCGGGCACCTGCATTTAATAATCCCAATTAACCGGCCATCGTAAATAGTCAAAGAAAAAATCAGAGTAAAAGCCATGAGTTGGGAATCAGAAGTTAAAGAAATAGAGCGCCGGCGCTACTTAGCTAAGCAGCAAGGTGGTGAAGCGGGCATTGCCAAGCAGCATGCTCGTGGTCGTATGACAATTCGCGAGCGTATTGAGGTGCTATTGGATGACGGTAGTTTCAGAGAGCACGGCCAAGCAACCGCTAGCCCTGTTTATGACGAAAATGACCAACTTATAGAATATGTACCAGCAAACTATATTGTCGGTTTTGGCAAAGTGGATGCGCGCAGAATAGTTGTTGCTGGTGAAGATTTTACGCTGAAAGGCGGTTCGCCAAATGCAGCCGGCTTGCGCAAAAGCGTCTACGCCGAACACTTAGCAGTGCAATACAAAACACCTCTCGTACGGATGTTAGAAGGCGGTGGAGGCAGTGTTAAAGGTGGCGCAAAGAAAGGCGCCACCGTGGGTGATCCTGTTTTTACTGAACCTAGGTTCAAAATCATTGCCGACGCTATGACCGTTGTACCGGTGGCATCGGCCGCTCTAGGTGCTGTGGCAGGTTTTCCGGCAGGCCGTTTGGTAGCGTCGCACTTTTCTGTAATGACGCGCCAAACAGCCCAAGTACTAATAGGTGGTCCTGCACTAGTTGAGCGCGCCTTAGGTGTGAAGATGACCAAAGAAGAATTGGGTGGCGCTGAGGTGCATGTACGCAGCGGTATTGTAGATAACATGGCGGAAGATGAGCACGACGCATTAGCGCAGATCCAACGTTTTTTGAGTTATCTACCTAGCAACGTTTGGCAGCGCACGCTACGTAAAAAAAATAATGACCCTATTGAGCGAATGGATCAAAGTCTGCTCACCGCCGTACCGCGCGAAAGCAACACCGGCTTCGATATGCGCGCCATTGTGAATAAGATAGTTGATGTCGAAAGCTTTTTTGAAATTTCCCCCTATTACGGTCCTAGCCAGATATGCGGTTTAGCCGCTCTAGATGGTCAGCCAGTAGGCATTTTAGCCAACGACTGTATGCATTACGCCGGCGCTATGACTGCTGAGGCCGCGCAAAAGTATCGTCGTTTTGTTGAAATGTGTGACACCTTTCATGTGCCCATTGTTAATTTTATCGATCAACCGGGGTTCATGATTGGGCCTGAATCAGAAGCCGCAGGCACCATACGTTATGGTATGGCCGCCGTTGCCGCCGCTGCGCAATCGACTATGCCATGGGCAGTGATTCAAGTGCACAAAGGTTTTGGTGTGGCTACCGCCGCCCACTATGCGCCGGGTGCTTACATATTAGCGTGGCCTTCCGTAGAATCCGGACCCTTGCCTATTGAAGGCGGGGTCGCGGTGGCATTTCATCGTGAAATTGCCGCGGCAGAAAATCCAGAAGCCAAACGTCGAGAGTTAGAGGACAAACTGCGCGAAGCGCGTTCTCCTTTCCCTCGGGCGGAGTCTTTTGCAGTGCATGAATTGATCGACCCTAGAGAAACGCGGCCAGTGCTGTGTGAATGGATAGATTGGATTCAGCCTCAACTTGACTCCCTAGTGGGGCCAGTGAGTTTTGGCATTAGGCCTTAATAGCTAAATAGGTAATGAAGCGAATAGCCTAGTACCACATAAGAAAATTAACGGAATTATTGGAGATAACATATGTCGATTTCATTTGCAGATCAGGTAGCCATTGTAACCGGCGCTGGCGGTGGTTTAGGTCGTTGCCACGCCCTAGAGCTAGCACGTCGTGGCGCCAAAGTTGTGATCAACGATTTAGGTGGAGCAATGGATGGCAGCGGCGGCTCTTCAGAAGCAGCTGAAGCGGTTGTTGCCGAGATTAAAGCTATGGGCGGCGAAGCCATTGCTAACGGCGGATCTGTTTCCGACAGAGCTGGCGCGCAAAGCATGGTAGATGAGGCAATGAACGCGTGGGGCCGAGTTGACGTACTGATTAACAATGCAGGTATTTTGCGTGACAAGTCTTTCTCAAAAATGACATTGGACGATTTCGATATGGTGGTTAACGTTCACCTAATGGGTGCGGCGTATTGTGCCCACGCGGTATGGCCCGTTATGAAAGCGCAAAACTATGGGCGTATTTTGATGACTACATCGCCAACAGGCTTGTACGGTAACTTTGGTCAAACCAATTATGGCGCGGCAAAATTAGGCCAAGTGGGTTTAATGCACAGCCTGAAGATTGAAGGTGCAAAAAATAATATTCATACCAATACGATTGCACCTGTTGCTGCAACACGTATGACGGAAGACCTAATGCCGGAAGCCGTATTAGAAAAGTTAGGGCCAGAATTGGTAACCCCTGCAGCTATCTTCTTAGTCAGTGAAGACGCGCCAAATGGCGTAATTTTACAGGCTCAAGGCGGAAAGTTCTCGATTGCCTGTATCGTTGAAAACGAGGGCGTGCAGATTGGCGTGGACGCAACTGTTGAAGACATAGCGTCTAACTATGAGTCTATTGTCAATCTTGATGGCGCAAAGCCACGGGGTATGTTGCAACTTAACGCAATGTAAGAGTGCTTACAGCGCATGTGATCAGGGTGCCGCTTTTTAAGCGGTGCTTTGAGGCAGTATTTTGAATCAAAACCTTGAATCAGCGCTTAAGATTGACGTAATAAGAGCGATGTCCAAAGGGCAGAAGTGTTATAACAGTTTCCTCTTGAAAGAAAAAACGGTCTTATAGCTATGGCAGCGTTAATTTTAATTTTTATCAGCGCTTTTGTTTTGGCAGGATTTTCTTGGCTGTTACTGGGTTCTCGATTTAGGCTCCGCGCCGAGGGCTCAGACAATGATATGGCTAATCTAATGGCTTATTTTGTTGTTTTCATTCCCATTACATTTGTCGTCGTTTTCTTTGGTATTGGCGGTTAGACAGCAAGGTTATATCTAAGTATGCATAAAGATCACTAATGAAATTACCTCTCGACCCTAAATCTATTAAAGGCTTTCTTCATCCTGAAGAGGGCGCTTGCCTTTACCGTTACGCATTAGCGGCGTCCACGCTCGGCCCGTGTTTAGAAGTAGGAAGTTATTGCGGCAAGTCTACTTTGTATATGGGTACTGGCGTGCGTGATGGTGGCGGTCAGCTCTTTGCCCTAGACCATCACCGAGGCTCTGAGGAACATCAGTTGGGCGAGCAATATCATGATCAGGATTTATACGACAGCGAGCTGGGTGCTATGGATTCGTTGCCCGCGTTTCGTCGCACGCTAGCCCAAGCAAAATTAGAGCAGTGCGTTATTCCTTTGGTTGCTGCCAGTGCTCAGGCAGGACGGTTTTGGCAAACGCCATTGGCCATGGTTTTTATTGATGGCGGCCATAGTCGCGCAGCCGCACAAACGGACTATCTAACTTGGGCGCCGCATATAAAGTTAGGTGGCTTTTTGGCTATTCACGATTTATTTCCCAATCCTGAGGACGGCGGGCAAGCGCCATACGAAATTTATCAACTGGCCTTAGCGTCAGGTTTGTTTGAGCCTCATGAGACCTGTGAAACCTTAGGTATACTCGAACGTATTTAGTCTACTTTCTGGAGGTCTTGGGTCAAAAAGCGTAGGAAGCTTGGGCTAACCTATTGTTGTGTGAAAAAAAGCGCGCCAGGACTAATGTCAGTTAAAGCATCCGCTGCCAGTAAAACTGCAGCCGCTGTCCAGGTGGGCTTTTCATCAGGCCAATGTATTTGGTCAGTAAATACATAACCTGTCCACCAGCTACCGTCGTCTAGCTGAAAGTGTTGTATGTTGGCGAACAATTCTTGTGCTTTTTCTCGCTCGTCAGCGGCCATGCAAGCTATGATCAATTCACAGGTTTCAGCAATGGTCACCCACGGCTGGTCCGAAACGCAGCGGCAGCCCAACTTTGGTTCAACAAAAATATCCCACTTGTCAGCCAGCCTCTTCTTGGCGGCTGCGCCATTCACTAGGCCAACAAGAATAGGGTAAAACCAATCCATCGAGTAACGTGCTTTAGATTCCCAAGTGCGGTCAAAGCGCTCGGGTCTGTGTAAAAGGGCGTTGCCCAGACGCGCCTTAGATTGAATCCATTCATCCCGCACAAAGCCCAATTTTTTAGCGGTAGCAATGGCGCAACCCAGAGATTTGAAAATCGAGCTACAGCCGGTAATTAACGCATCTTTAGAAGGGCCGTTTTCAGTGTCTACCGCCCAGTAAATCTCACCGGTAGGTTGTTGTTGGGCCAAAACAAAATTAATGGCGGCTTCTACCATTGGCCAGTACTTGGTCAAAGTTTGTTTGTCGTTAGTGATTTGATAATAGTGCCAAAGGCCAGTGGCCACATAAGCAACAAAGTTGGTTTCTGCCCTTGTGCCGTCTATCACTTCTTGGTCGTTGTAAGCAGCAAACCATGCTCCATCGGACCTTTGTCTATCTGCCAACCACTGCAGGCCGAGACGCGATGCTTTAAAGCGCCCGGCAACACTCAACCCCATAATTGCTTCTGTATGATCCCAAGGATCTGTAATGCCGCCCGCAAACCAGGGCAGGGCGCCGCTTGGCAACTGCAGTTGTTCAATGTAGTCGGCTGTAGAAGCTAACGAAGGCGTAAGATTAGGCTGTCTATCCGGTGTCATAGGTTGGTGAGACAAGCCTAGTTATTGCGAAAATACATAACAACACTTTTACCCAGCAAAGGGTTAAGTAGCTTGTCTAGTATCTGGGTGAGTTTAGGTCTCTGCATTAAATCCCAAACTAAAAAGCGGTGATATTGGCGCACAAGCCAATGCGCGTCCTCAGCAGGTTTATTCTCGTCCCTAGACCAAAATAAGCAGCGCAGCCACCAGTAAGGCACATGCAAGCTGTGAGCCCAGTGCCGCTCAAGAAGGTGCATGTTCTTTGCAGCTATTTGATTCTTCAACGTATTGATATTGAAGATGCGTACGTGGCCGCCTTCAACTTCATGGTAGGCATCACTCAGTTTCCAGCAAACCCATTCCGGAAAATATCTAGGCACGCTCACCGCAAATACCCCGCCCGGTTTAAGTACGCGCTTAATTTCGTTAAGCACTTTTTCGTATTCAACGATGTGCTCAAGTACTTCCGAGCAAATAACCTGATCAAAAGTATGGTCTGTAAAAGGCAGTGTAAAACCGCTTCCTTGAACGAACGAGCAGCGGTCAATTTTGTCCGCATGAATATTAAAATCGGTAAGGCGACCTTTAGCGGTGGCCAAATCTTTGGCGCTCAGATCTAGGCCCACAACCTGAATGTCGCTTTGTAAAAAAGCACTAATGCTATGGCGGCCCTCGCCGCAACCCAAATCCAATAGTTTATCGCTTGGGCGTAGGCCCAGGCGGTCCATATTGATGGTTTCCAAGCTCATGAGCGGATAGCCTTTTCGTAAAAAGCAGTCATTTGTAATGCAACATTGGACCAATTGAAGTGCGTGAGTATACGTGCTCTTCCCGCAACGCTTAAGTTATCGCACCGCTTTTGATCCAAAAATAGTTCGCGAATAGCAGCGGCCAAGGCCTCCGGGTTTTTACTGGGTACAATAACGCCCGCGTCGCCCACTACTTCGGGTAGCGCGCCGCCATTGCTAGAAACTACGGGTACGCCGCAGGCCATGGCCTCACCAGCAGGAAAACCGAAACCCTCATATTCAGATGGCACTATGGCTATGCTTGCTCTGGCATAAAGCACAACAATTTGCTGAGTAGAAATGCCATGAAGAAATTCAATTCTATCCTCCAACCCAGAAGCTTTAATGCTTTGTTCGGTATTGCCTCCGGGCTTTGGGGCGCCAATGAATGTCAGGCGAAGGTCCGGAAACTCTTTCACCAATTGAGCAATAGCAGGAATCAAGTGTTGAGTGCCTTTAAGTGGCTGGTCAGCACTTGCGGTGGTGATAAGGTGAAAGGGAATGCGCGGAATCTCTGGTAAAGGTCGAAAGGTTTCAAAATCGATACCGTTATAAACCACGGTGAGCTGCTCGGAGCAAATAGCAAAGTCAGCGGCAATGTCAATTTTTGAATTTTCACTTACCGTAACAATGTGCTTGAGCTGTCGGGCTACGCTAATTTGCATGTTTAAAAAGTTATACCAACGCCGCACTAGCAAGCGCATACCCCAGTCCGGGGTATTGGCCAAAGCAATTTTGCGGTCGAAAGTAATGGGGTGGTGGATAGTGGTGACCACTGTATAGCCAAGCTTTGCGGTTTTGAGTAAGCCCGAACAAAGACTCTGGTTATCGTGAATGATGTCGTACTCTGGCCGGTTAGATTGCAAATAATCCACCAATCGACGACCAAAAGTACAAGGCTCAGGAAAGCCTCCAGATAAAAATGAAAGCCACTCAAATACGTCGACAGGTTTGAAAAACTGTTTAAAGCTTAATGCTTTAGCGGGCTTTTCATGGGCATACAAATTAAGCCCCGGTAGTTTGATTAACTGCACTTGAGGGTCGAGGTCTGGGTACGGTTCACCAGAAATTACATCAACTTGATGGCCTAGTTTAGTAAGCGCCCCAGACAAATACTTAAGATACACACCCTGGCCACCACTGAATGGATTACTGCGATAACCCAGCAGAGCAATACGCAAAGGTTTAATAAAATTTTCTGTTGAAAAATGCGAAAAATTAGCTGTTGGCTGAGCCTGACTTTCCAAATTGTGATCCCAAGTCGATTTACGCGGCGGAGTTTAAAGCACTGCAGGGGATGGGGGTAGGGGGCGTTAGTTTCTCGGCTTAGAGTTGCAATGCTGAATATTAAATTTATTGTTGCTTGCGTGGCTGTCAACGTACCTTATCGTATGCGCGCCTAATGTCCATAAGTTGTGAGTCGCTATAGCCGCGGCACCACTATTGTTAACCTAATCCCGAAACTCGCGAGTTTATAACTATTCGAACCATACGCTGCAAATGTTTACGAGGCGACCGTGACGGTTGAGTAAATCCGACTTTGCCTGTGCTTCGCCCGGGTGACTTCACGGCTGAACATGAATAGAATGCATTGTCTAATATTTTTTGGTGAATAAAATTCATGTCTCAAGTTGAAATGCGCCATTTGCGCACTTTGGTGGCCTTGCGCGATACCGGTAGTTTAGTAGAGGCTGCGGAGAGGGTTTATTTGACGCCTTCGGCCTTGTCCCACCAGATTAAAGAGCTAGAGGCTAAGATTGGTGGCGCGTTATTTGTGCGTAAGACGCGTCCGGTGCGCTTTGCCAGCGCCGGTACTCGCCTGCTTAAGCTCGCTGATGAGGTGTTGCCTCGCGTCCACAGTGCAGAGCTTGATTTACAGCGGCTAGCTGGCGGTGAGTCCGGGCGTATTTTTATGGCCATTGAGTGTCATAGTTGTTTTGAATGGCTGTTGCCGGCCATCGATTCTTATCGTGATGGTTGGTCTGATGTTGAACTAGATATTGCCAGTGGTTTTCACTTTGCGCCACTGCCTGCCCTGGCTCGCGGCGACTTAGATTTGGTGATTACTGCCGACCCGGTTAATGAACCGGGCATTCACTACTTTCCCTTGTTCAGCTATGAAGCTCAGTTGGCCGTGTGCAAGGGACACCCGCTTGGGCAAAAGCCTTGGGTTGAGGCCAGTGATCTTGCTGAAGAGGTGGTTATTTCTTATCCGGTTGACCGAGATCGGCTTGATCTTTTTACTAGTTTTTTAGACTTGGCTGGGGTGGAGCCTCAACGTGTTCGTCATGCGGAGTTAACCACTATGATTATTCAGTTGGTGGCCAGCGGTCGTGGTGTAGCTTGTTTGCCGAATTGGGCTTTGCACGAATATTTAGAGAATGACTATGTTGAAGTGCGCTCTCTAGGCGAGGAGGGTGTTTGGCCGACGCTCTATGGCGCGGTGCGCGTTGACCAAGCAGATGCACCGTTTATTGCTGGATTTGTTGAGATTGCGAAAAACACTTGTTTTAACAACCTCAGGGGCATCGTTACTGCCGAGTTAGATGACCTTAAGTTCTAGTTCAAGATCTTATTTTGCTTTAGGTGCCAACATTGATAATTTAAATCGTCTGGACTCAGATTGAACTTGTTGAGGTCCTCGATCTTAGGGCACCAGCGTTTGTTGTTCCCACTTACCCTGGTTTAAAGTATGCAATACTCTGTCATGTACACCGTTACTTTGAGTCAGATCTAGTCGTTCTATTTCCGTTACTCGAATAAGTAAACCCTTTGCCTCGTCTGGGGCCACCAGTGGTTCCGGGACCACTAACTGATCTAACTGCTTGAGTAACTGCTTTCTGTCAGCAATCGCTGTGCTTTGTGCGTGTTGTTGATAAAGCCAATCCATTTTTTTCGGCGCGACGGGTCTAAACTGCCAGCTTTCGGCCACTAGTTTAGGATCTAACGCTTCGGTTTGTACCTGCATGCGGTAATGTAACTCTACGCTTGGCCAATAAACCTGAACGCACGCGCTGTCGCTATTGGCAAGCTCTGCCCACTTGGGACTGTTGGCATTTATGAACAGCGCCAGTCGTGGCGAATTGTTATGAACGACATTTCTCAGCACCAATGTACGCGCCTGTGGATAACCTCGGCCATCTACTGTTGCCAACACACAAACGTGTGCCATTGGGTCGCCAGCATCTCGTGCCAATTGGCGGTCTGCTTGGAACTGGGCTAATGGGTCTTGCATATTCTTGTTCTTATTTTTCTGCGGGCAGCCGTGAATCAGCCTCCCAGCCAATTTGCTTGATGATAAAGGAGATGCCTAGAAATATCCGCGCGGCAGTCAGCAAAAAGTCAAAATTTGCCCGCCAACGTAATGGATTTTGTTGCTTAGAGATACTTGCTGTTGGCTTTTTAGTGGGAGGCATTGTCAGTTTTCTTAATAATTACGCATCGCTGTCGGCTTCTGGTTTTTTCTTGGGCGCAGGCTTTTTGTTTGCTGGAGCTTTATCTGTTGGGCCCTCACGGCTACGTCGATTCATCTCTGCGATGTCTTTTTGTATCTCGCTCAATCTGTACAAAACATCGGGCAATTGCTCACCGACCCGCCACAGTAAGTAAGCAATGACCAGTAGTAGAAGGAATGATAAAAAGCCCATATGTATCTCCAATATAATTTCTTTAGGTCTTAACCTAATTTTGCAAAATGCATTTGCACAGGTATACCCATTAGCCAGTCCTTAGTCCACTGAAGGTTGACCTACTTAGAACCTTACGCGCCTTAAGGTAGTTTTTATCGATTAAGCGAGTGATCCAGTAATAGATTTTCTTTGGCTGAGTTCTATCCAAATGCCGTCTGGATCGCG
>MDSY01036980.1_pt1 | contig 24871 bp, 20 predicted proteins | sample 811131 | NCBI WGS metagenome assembly MDSY01 (sample SAMN05326643, study PRJNA326480) | marine metagenome | isolation source: seawater | place: Atlantic Ocean: South West | collected 2010
CCAAAACATTCTTCATAACATTTACCATAAATAGCTGTTTGTAAATCATAGGTAGTTTGTAAATGGTTAGATGTTTTAAAATCTATAATCCACAATTCACCATCAATTTCACATACCATATCACAAGTACCTGCTACTTTGATTTCATCTGAAAATAAATGAACTTCAGTTTCAATTAATGTTGGGTTGTAAGTTTCCCAAAAATCAACAAAACGTAAAAACATTTGCCATACTAAAGGATTATACATTGGAATTCCATTTTGTAAAAAATTTAATTCTTTTCCATTAAGATAATCCTCACACATTTCATGTACTTGTGTACCTTCTTCTGCTGCTTTTTTTACAATCCAATCAGCTGAATAACCTACCTTTTTTAGCCAATCTTGAAAAAATTTACCTTTAGGATAACAACTTAATACATAAGTTATTGATGGATAATACTTACCATTCCTTTGATAATACCTAGAGTCAGGCAAAGTAATCTGTTTAGCATCTTCACTAATTTCTAAAATCCTATTATAAGATTTTTTAATTGTTTTCTTGCTCATATAAGTTGTAATTTCTTTTCCATTAAATCATATTGTGTTAATGGAGTGGTAGTTTGAATTAATTTAGTAAAATCGTTAAATCCCATTTCACTCGGGTCTTTCCCCTGAAGTTCTACCATATAAACTTCTTTACCTTCATTTATAAATTCTTCAGCATATTTAATTGCTTTTTTAATTGCATCTGAATCTAATGCTATATATATTTTTTTAACTGCTGATGTTACTATTTTTTTCATTAAAGAACCCTGTATATTACTACCTAATAAAGGTATTGCATTTCTTTTAACTGCAATTGCATCAAAAGGACCTTCGCATAATACTAAAGGTAGATTCCAATTAATGAATAATTCAAAAGGAATTATATTTCTTGATGCTTCTGGGTTTCTATATTTTCTAAATGGATCTTTTTCAAAAGATCTACCTGTAAAATAATTTAATTTTCCATTTTCATCGTATGAAGGTATTATAACCATATTTTTATAATTACCATACTCACAATAACCTAAATTATATTTAATTACATCATCTATAGTAATTCCTCTATTTTTTAAATAATTCCAAGCCTTTCTTCCTATTAAATCTTTTGATTGATTATTAATTAATTTAAATTCAGATGGCAATTTAATATCTGTTTTATTTTCTACTTTACTATATTCTTTTTCTTCTGATACTAATTTATATAATTCCGTAAATTTTTCTGATGATGCTTTTAATTGTTTAAATAATGTAGATATTCTTGTTCCTTTTTTACCACATACCCAACAATGCCAAGGATTATATCCTTTTTTGTTTTCAGAAAAATTAACTTCTAGTTTAGGTTTGGCATGGTTACAAAAAGGACAAGTATAAGCTTGATTACCTCTTGCAGTTCTTTTTCCAGTACCAAGTACAGAATTTACCAAATTAACTAGTAGTTCATTTATCATAATATATAATATACGTAAAGGATTTTGCTAATCAAAGTCTTTCCTAAAGAACTTTCCTAATATATTATCATTTATATGAGCACTATATTGATTTTCTAGTACATCATTTTTAAATAAATATTTAGTTTCATAATATGTAAGTAATTTTTTATTAGGTACGAATTCTAATATGCGTTTTTCCCAATTTTTACTGCTGTTATCTTTTTTAGATAGGATAACTATTTCTTTTTGAGATCCAAAATAATCTTTCCAATCAGATTCTGTTATTACTTTTTGTTTTATTGGGGTGCGTCCTCTAAGACCTTGTTTTGCTCTTTCTTCTTGTAGTAATTTTAAGGCTTTTTTACCTAATCTTTTATTTCTTTCAAAATAAAGTACTTTCTTACCAATATATCTTACATCAGTTGGTTTATAAATTACTTCATAAACAAACCCATAAGTTTCTTCTGGCATATCCTTTATTGATGTTATAACCTTTCCCTGGTGTGTCCAGGTAGCGGTTGTTGGCATATTTACCATGTATCAAAGTTAACTACGAATGTTGTGTCTACATATAGTGAAATAGGTATAGGTTGTGATAATTTACCTACAGCTAATAGTTGATAATTTTCATTATATAATCCTATGGTAGTGACATAAGGACTAAAATATGATCCTGTTAAGAAATCATAGTATGTATCGTTTTGATTTTCAGTTCCTAAATTAGTAACATCTTCTAATGTTAAAAAGAAACCTATATTTCCTGTTCCTCCTGTAGAAGATAAGCTAGATAATACAAAAGTATTAGGAGCATATCCTCTACCTTTATTAACTACTGTTATATCTGATATAGTTCCATCAGCAGCAACTGTAAAATTTGCAGTCCCATTAGAACCTGGTGATAATCCATCATCAAGAGCTATTTCATATACACCAGGTGTACCACCATCATTATATGTTGTTGTTGAAATATTAATTGATCCCGATAGTTGATTAGGTTTTGTATTTAATTCTCCTATAGGTCTTAATGCAGATGGGTTAGTTGTAAAAGAATATTCATTATCTCTTACTACACATTTATATTGATTTTCTCTAATTTGAAGAGATGATGAAAATGAAATAGAAGATGAATTAATATTAGCATTAGGATTAATAGGGGTTATTGAAGTACCTGCTAGACCCATATTTTTAGGAAATGATTTTAATGATCCACTACCCTCATTAGTAATAACAGCTATACCTTGTGAATAAAATATATCTCCTACTTTATCACCACTTCCAGACATTGTTGGATCATTATAATAAGCTACTAAATTACCTTCAGTATCATCAACAACTATACTTCTTGTATAATTTTCTGATGAGGTATATTCAAATTTGAAGGTAGATGTAGGAATTTGTTCTCCAAACAATTTTGATGGAATTGATATTATTGCAGGTCCTTCATTATTTCCTGAAGAAAAATCTGATTGGGAAAATTGAGCAAAATATCTTGATTGAGTTACTGATGATTGGAGAAAGTTATCAAATCTAGGACCTTCTATAGGGCCTACATATTGATCTTGTGATGGATCAGCCCCAGCAATAAGACTTTCTGTAATAAAATTATCTCCTGTTGATTGAGTTAAATAGTTTGTATAATATAATTGTTTAACACTATTAAAAAGTAATATACCATCTAATACAGTAGTAAGTCCTGTTGGAAATGATCCTGAAATATATGTACCTTGATAAGATTGATAGTATTCTATCCCTACATTAGATGCTGATACTGAAGATCCGGCATATGCAAATCTTTTATTAGCATTGAACGGGGCAACTACTACCTGATTTGTATTAAATTGTTTAAATATTGCCATTCCATCTTAAAAATCTAATTTAACCCTTACAAGAAGTTCTTTTGTAAAATTCTTCTCTAGTGGTCTAGATAATTTAGCTACAGCTAATAATTCTTGTGAATCATTATATAATCCAACTGTAGTAATATATGTTGTTGGGTTATCAATAAATGAATCAAATAATATAGCACCTGTTGAGGATGAAATAAATGAAGGATTTGAAGAATAATTATATTCACTATTTCTTGCTCTACAAAAATAAAAATCAGAAGAAATATCTTCTTTTGAATTTAAAGTAAATCCTACAGTATTAGAAGTATTAGAACCAGCTCTGGCTAAAGCATCAATTAGTCTTCCAGGATTTTCACCTAATGTATCAAATGATCTACTAGTTGCTAAAGCAATTCCATCATTTGCTGTTGATTCATCTAATGCTTCTCCATTTAATAATAATAAATCAACATCTGGTAATAACCAGCCATATGATCCTTTATTTGAAGTCCATCCACTTGTATTTACAGTTTGATTAACTACACCTGCTGAACCTGATACTATTTGATAAACTCTACCTGCATCTGTAAATGTTGTTGTTGTTGTTACTTTACTATCATCTGTTAATGATAACAAATCACCTGTTCCTGTTGTTCCTGATATATTTAATGTCCAAGTTCCAGGTAGTATTTCTTGTTTATATCTTGCTCTTTCTATAGGCATTGCATAAAAATATGATGCAGAATAATTACCAAATATAAAAGATGCATTTTCATCTCCTAATACTAAATTTCTATACTGACCATAATTTGTTCTTGTAGGAGTTGATCCTGTTACTAAATTATTTAAAAATTCACTACCACTACCTACTTTATCACAATAAGCAACATCAAATTGAACTTCTGCTGATACTTCTGTTGATGCTGTTTGATATACTGTAATATAATATTGTGAAACATTACTTGCAGCTTGAACTGAGCTTGATAAAAATGACTTTAAAGTAGGAGTATTTTCACTCCACATTGCTGCTGTAACTGCATCTGTAGTTAATACTTTATCATCAGATGCTAATTCCGTATAGGCTCCTTTTGTTATTTGTTTTTGATCTGCCATAATTTATTTTTTAAGCTGAAATTGTTGTTTTAGTTATATTAACTGGGATTTGTGCTCTTGCTCCACTATCTAAACCTACAACTATTAAAGAAGCAAATAAAGTATTTGATGTACTAAATAATACATTATTTCCTGTTCCTGTTATTTGACAAGTAGTACCTATTACTGTTATAGATGTAGATGTACCATTTGTAATTACAGCAGTAGCATTTTGTTTGTTTAAATTATTAGCGGCATCTGTATTTCTTCCTTCTGCTGTAAACCCATTTGTTGTTGTTACTCTTGCATCTGATAATGTAAATGAATATCCTGATGTTTCAACTAATTGTCCATTTAAATAATTTAAAGTTTGTGGAGTAACATTAATTGATGAATTTTGTGCAATTTTTAATGATGGTGGTATTCCTGCTAGTATTGGCATTACTTGAGTTCCTCTATTAAGAGTAACTAATTTATATTTCATCATTTGATTTTCATCAGGAAACGCCTCTAATAAAGGCATATTTTCTATAGCTTCACCATAGTAAGCTGATCCTGATGGATGATTTGGATTATACAATGTATAATCTATTTCATCATCAGATAATGCAAATTGAGTAATATCAAAGTTTCCACCACCCATTGCGAGTAATTCTCTACCTTTTTTAGTCAAAATAGCATCTACTGTTATGACTTGATTATTTAAATATCCCATATTATATTATTTTATTTATAAATATACGTTTTTTTTGTTTCTAATCCAAGTTCAAATTAAAAATATATTTTAATTAAAACCCATCTGGATCTGTTACATCTATTCCTGAAAATTCTCTTCCTGCACCATTACCCGCATTTGATATATCTTGAGGGAATGAATTTTTAGATCTCATTTCATTAATAATAGTTAATGCGTTTTGTTTTTGTATAAAACTTAAATCATTAGGAATTAAAAATCCTTGACTAGATACTGCTGATGCTCCTACTGCTTTATCTCGTCCTGATAGTAATACATTTTTAGTTGATAGATAACAAACAACAGTTCCAGCACCAACGTTGGGGGAAGCACCAATTTGTCCAGCTGTAAGTGTAAGTTTATCACCTGGCTCCCATCCAAAAGATTCTGCAACATCTGAAAAAGCAATTTGAGTAACCTTACCTCCACTAATAGTTACAGTTACTTTTCCTCCTAATCCATTTCCATCTGTCATACTAGGTAATAAACTTACAATTTCAGTACCATTCGATATACCAGTAGTAGTATTAAATTCGTAAAAAAGAGAACCTATAATTGAACCTAATCGTAGTACTCCTGAGTATGAACTAGATGTTACAGTTGGTATGATTGTTGGAGGTTCAATATTATAAATCATTACTGATGAATCATCTTCAATTTGTCTTCTTAAAGTAAATCTTTTAATTTCACCTTTAGAAACCCCATTTAATACTATTTCAGGATCTCTATCTGTAACTAAAAATGAAGGCCATCTTACAGGATAATAACCTGCTTGAGTACTTGTATATGCTGAACCACAACCATTTACTGCTTTCATTTTAAATGGATTGTCAGATCCTGTATCACTTACTAAAATAGAAACACCAGTACTTTGGTCTACTTTACTTTTCATATTTTCAATAGCTATAACCACAAAAAACGTTCCAGCTCCAATTGGACTTCCATTTATTTGGAATATATCTCCAACAGCATAATCAGCAACTATAGTAGGAGGAGGTGATAATACAGGATTTCCTGTAGATCCACTTACACTAACATAAGCTTCTACAATATTACTTCCATCAGAAGTAAATGTTCCTACAGCACCTCCAGTCCCTAAGTTAGCTGTAAAAGTACCTGCTACAGTTGCTGGTAAATTACCTGCAACTAAATTAACCCCAAGACCAGTAGAGGAATTGTATGTATTATATAATTGTCCACTTGTACTACCTTGCCCATTAACATAAGCAGTATCTCCAACATTTAAACTTAATAATTGAACACTACTTGAATAATAATAATCTAACGTATCCATAATAGTAAAATCTTCAATAAAGTTTGAATCTGCAGTAATATTTCCTTGAAACTGTTTTTCTGTAAATCCTTCAACTCTAAGAATATCTCCTCTTTGTATTAAGAAAGGAGTATCTGTATTTTCATATTCTCTCATTCCAGATCCTGATGGATTCCATTTATAATAATTTTCTGGATTTGAAGGGTTTTGACCTCTATTAATAAAATATGCATTTGTAGGACCTGTAAATTGATTATCTCTCGCATTAGTGACACAATTTTGACTATTCTGTTGATTAAATCTTTCTTCTGAAATTGCTCTATTATATGTGTGGAAATTTACTAATTGAGGTGCTTCAACTTCTAAAAAACCATCAGAAGCTACATTGGAGAAAAAGTCACTACTTTTTAAAGAATTATTTTGTGAGTAAAGAATCTTTGATAAACTACCTGACATTAAAAATCCTTTTATTACTTTAGTATCGAAAGTAAATGTTGCAGTTGCATTTTGAGTACCTATATTTTGAACTATTGTTACTACATCACCAATACTATATCCAGTCATGAATGCATTGTTATTTGAAATTACAAAATCTGTAATAACACCACCTTTATCAACATCTAAAATATCAACTTTCATAGTGGTGGCACCAGCTGAACTAATAGTAGAAACATTACTTGCAGGAATATATCCTGTACCCCCGAAAATATTACTATTTACATTTATATTAGTACTACTAGTTATAAATTGTGTTACATTAAAAGTACTTTCAGCAGGGAGAAAATTAACTAAATTAGCATTTCCTTGTCTTGATGCCGTAATAGTATTTCTTAAACTGTAAGACCATGACACAGCAGTAGTACTTCTAGTTCTTTCGTTAGAGTTAAGGGTTAAAAATCTAATTGCTCCTCCCCCAAGTGTATAAGACTTACCAAAACCATCTTTTGATTGTTGAGTTGAAAAATTTAACTTAGCAGTATTTAAAGCATCATAACTAACTGCTACTTTTCTATTAGGTTCAAATGTAGAAGATACTATTTTTTTACTTTGATTATTACCATCAATTAATATAGGTTGGGGAGTATATCCTTGTTTTCCTTGTATACTTTCACTAGGAATTAAAATTAAAGAATCAATATTAAATTGACTTGAATCCCAATAATTTAATTGTTCAAATGAATCTTGAAAATGAGCTATATATATTGGGTTTTTATCAATAACAGCTGTTTTTCCATAAGAATTATCTCCTTCCCAAGCTGCTAATCCAGTTTCTTGAGATTGTGTGCTTCCATTTAAAAATGATAAAGCTACTGATGTTTGTATTGATGTTTGTCCTTTTGCTTTTTTATTATATGGTTGAACAGGTAAATTTAAAGGTTGACCTACAGTACCAGATGGAGTAAAATGATTGTAATCTAAACTTTGCAATTCTGATCCGTTATATCTAGGATTTATAATTCCTGGTTTTGTATAATTACTATCAGGTATGTCAGCAAATACTGACTGACTTGTATTATTTAAAGAATAAGTTACTACATTTTGAAAATTTTCTGGTTGGTATTGTTCATCATTATATGATAATAATAATCTAGTACTACTACTTCTATTAATATTAACATTATTATTTAATGGATTATAATCTGAATTTTCAAATATTATACTTTGTGTATTTTCTACTTGCCATTGATCTTGTTGTAAAGGGTTTAAATAAACATCTGCTACAACTTCATTCCAACTTGGATCTGCTGCGTAATCCGGAGATATACTAAAATTACTAACAGTACCTATAAAACCTGGGGAGGCTGCTAATTTTGCGGATAATGTAGTTTCTCCGTTTGGAACAAAAGCAGTTTGTAGTGATGCTGAAAAGGGACCATTTGCCTTAGCTGCAATATTTAAATTAGCCCAAAGAGTAGTAGTACCATCAGAAGCATCACTTCCAAATCCTACTCTACCTATACCATTATAATTAGATAAATCAAATGAAACCTTATAATATTTTAAATTTATAATATTAGTAGGTTGTCCTATTAAGAAAATAAAGAAATTATTACCTGAATTATTTACATTGAAACCATCAGAAGTTATACTTTCAAAATTACATATAGCATTATCTGAAACATCATTAAGTTGAAATGCGCTTACTTGTGCAGCTCCTAATTCCCCTATTGGAATTTCAAAATCATCACCTGCTACAATAGGTGTTGCTAAATTATCAGTAATTATAATGTCTGTTATAAATTTTAAACCGAAACCTGTCCCAACTGTTATTGCAGCTTTAAGAGTACCCGTTGCTGTTCCAGATGTTGGGTTTATAGTAACATTTACATAGGTTTGAGCAACTACACCTGAAGGTAATAAGTTAGGGACACCTAAAGAACCAAAATCAGTAAGTAAATTTGTTGATTTTCTAAATCTAACATTTTGTTGTGTACTAAGAGTAAGATCACTTGTTGGAAATATCCAAGGAACAACACTATCTTTATTTACTTTTTTAAATGGATTATACTGTACATTACGTGTACTAGCATCAAATGTACTTCCACTAAATTCACCATCATAAAATTCTTCTTGATTAGTAACTGCTTCACCTAATAAACCTACATTAGTTGTATTATATTCTATATAACCCTGAGATGAATGTGCTGAAGACGATATATCAGGCATAATATTTAAATCTCTTAACTCTATAGCTGTCTGAGGAAGATTTTGATTAAATGTTTTAACTGTAAAATTTGTTAAATTATATGCTGTAGAAGTAATATTTTTAACCATAAATGATAATGCCTCATCAGGCATTATATCCATTAATGGTGTTATTGCAATCTTATAGGTAGTTTGATTTGAAGAGCCTGTAGGGTGATTATAAATTTCTCCTCTAACGGATGATGATATTATAAACTCAATTACATCTGTATTATTAATTCCAAAATTTCCAAATGCATTAAAGGAAAATGATGCTTTTACAGGTTCTGTTGATTTTAAATAACCCACTAAAGGTGCTGATGGTACATTAAATAAATCACTATCTTTTTCAGCATATAAGTTTCCATATAATGCTGTTGGGGATTGTCCTGGAGCTGAAACAGCTGAAGGTGAATTATTCATTACTACATACTCTCCTGGTAGAACAGATGTAATAGTCCCTAATGAAAAACCATAATACCCAAACTGTGAACTTGTTATATTATATTTATTTAAACTACCTCCTGTACTACCTGTCATTTCATACATTTCAATACTACCTGTTAGCTCTAAATTTTGAGCAGTTAAAGGTATATTTGTTATAGCATAAGACTGCGTAGTATACGAGTCAACCTGTGGTTGTCGGTATCTATTGCGCTCTAACATGTTTTGATGTATTACAATACCTGTAGACACGCTAGTACGCGCTGGAACATAGTTTTTAATTGCTTTAAATAATGAATCATCAAAATATTTAATTAATCTTAAATAATCGTATACATTACTACCAGCATATTTTTTGAAGTAATCTTCTGCAATTTTTCTTAATTTAGGATAATAAAGATCTGAAGAATCTGCAAATCTAGGATCTGCTAAAATTTCTTGTATTGCTCCATATCCTAAAGATTGAATTATATCATCATTTATTTCATCTTGTGGTGAAAAAGCAACTTCTAATTGATTTAAATTTTCTGTGTAACTTTGACTTATAAATGGATCTTTTTCTATACTAACTAATCCTGATAATACTGTTCCAAAATTAAGATCTTTAGTGGATTGAATTTTATTTGAAATTCTATTTCTAAAACCAATTGCAGCTTGATCTAAAAAGTAAGTTTCAGTATTTGTTTTACTAAATATTCTTACATTTTCATTTTTTTCATATCTTATATGATAATTTGAAGTAACATCACCATTAAAGGGGTTGTGAAATGAACCTGTGATTAATTCATCTGCAGAAGCCGTTACAGCAGGGTGAGAAGATGTAATATACTCATTATAAGCTGAATTTGTAACTGCATAAGATGCTGAAAATATGTTTTCTAATTCATTACCTAAAGGTGCTCTAAAATTAACTATGTCAAATGATGATTCTGATCCTGTTATAAAATTTCCCTCAATTGATTCAGGATTCATTACAAAATCATTAAATACAGATTCACTTATATCATTTGAATAGTATCTAAATTCTTGAAAGGATCCAGAAAATGCTTGTCCTGGTAGATTAGTATCTAATGTTCCTACTGTAGCACCATCAATTTTACCTCCAAGATAAACTCCATCTTTTTCAGTTACTCCAAATTTATTCCATGCATAATTTAAAGATGATGATATTTCGGCTCCATATAAAGCTGTTCCATACAAACCAGTCCCATATACACCTGCTCCATTAACATCAAAAGCATCAATACTAGCTGATCCTTGAAATCCTAAACTATTACCATCATTACCATTATATATTTTATTTTTAGCATATAATGTATAAGTTACTCTATTTGAATTATTTGAAGCAGCTACGTGTTGATTTCTTTGAAGTAAAACAGACCACCAACCCCCATCATAAAAAGGTAAATAAATAGGATCTGAAATTGCATTACCTCCATCTGCTGCTGCTCCTGAAATGTATAATTTCATTTCTGCCCAATTTCTATAATCACTATTTCCTGCTCCTTGATATGAACCTGATGTTGAACCTGTGTAATTTAACATTATACCCCAATCAAATTCTTTATCATTTTGACCATTTGATTTTTTAATGGCTAAAGAAGCTGTATTAAAACTTCCAGCAAATGAAGATGATGGATAACCTGTTGTTTTAAACCTAAAAGCAAGTCCATCAGGAACTACTTTTGCATTTCCTCCATCTGCTATCCTATTTCTTTCTAAAGGCATCCAAGGTATAATAGCTGATGCACTTGCTCGATAAGAATTAGCTACAGGGGTGTATGCATAGCTATATCTATCATACCACAAATCATAATCATCGGTTTGATCTTTATTTTTACCCCCAAATTCATTTATTCTTAATATAGTATTAGGTATACCCCAAATATTAATTAATTGTCTTAATCCAGATATTGTACCTTTTTTCTTAACAAGATACGCCATATTATGGTAAAGTCTTTTAAATATTTCTTTACTTACGGCATCTATAGGATAAGGAAATCCTTTTTTAATTAATTGTTCTACATAATCTTCCCATGCATATTCTGTTTGCCAATAATTAATTATTTCACCATTATTAATAGCAATATAATTTAATATTAATTCACTTCCTGTTGGGGGAACATATATTCCATCATCGTTACCAGCTAAACCTATAAAATTATCTTGGTTATTATAATTATTTCCAAATCCTGTATATCCTAATGATGTTATTACATCATCTGCTAATGATAAAGGAACACCTTCATCTAATACATTAGTAGTATTTAATTTTGCTGTTACAGTTTTAGTATACAACCACAATTCATCAAATGATTGCCCTACCATATTAACAAACTCTACATAATTATCATTATTATTTTGTTCTGTTATAAAAGTAGGTATAGTATAATATAAATAATTTTGATTATCATTATCATATCTAGAAGCTGAATATAAAACACCTCCATAATATTGGTCATTTTCTATATCACTACCTAACCAATTTAATACTGTAACACTTCCAGTATTTAATAATGGATAGGGGAAAATATTTGGATCAGAAAGATCTTTTGGATAAGAATCAGATGCAGTATTATAATATAAATAATAATCCCAACCATCAAATGCTTTAATTTCATTTTCAATTTGGGTATATAAACTTGCTATACTTTTTGAAACTTGAGATGTTGGATTAGAAGCTGTTGTATAATTTAATGTATTTATATCATCTTCATAAGATTGAATTCTAGTTACTTTTTCATAAAAGTTTTGTGTTCTTTGTTTTGCTGATGAAAAATTAACAAATTGATCAAATGAAGAAGTAGAATAATAAGGAGTTAAAGCAATTCCTTTTTGTTCTAAAATTTGTAATGTTTGATTTTTAGAACCACTTGATTTTGTACCTAATAATTCATCTTTATTTTTATATGTTGTAGAATTATTAATAAAATCTTTAATATCTAAATTAATATTAGGTCCTTGTAATGCTATAGTATCGTCAATTACACTTAAATCTTCTTGAAATTGAACTTCAAATACTTGTGTTTCTGCTGTTTTAGTAACAACATACAATTCGCTCATTTCTGTATATTGAGCGGGTAATGCATCAAAAAGTTTTATTAATATAGAAGCATCATTACTATTTGCCTCAGCTGTTAAAGGAGATATAAATTGACTATTAACTCCTATATGATATTCATTTTGACCAAATGTTATATAAAATTCATCAAAATAATTAACAGCATTTAAAGTATCTTCAAGTAGTATATATGAACTTAGCATATCTTCTGCTGATAGATAATTAGATTTAATTCTAATTTCTGTTCTATCCCCAGATATTTCTGATATATAATATCTATTATCGTTAGATGATGATAATTCTAAATTTACAAAATTATATACTCTATATAAAGTTCCATTAGTATATCCTGAATTGTAAATATCTGTTTCAGGATTAATATTAATAATATTAGTAGCAGATGATTGACCATCGATAAATTTCGTTGGAGCAAAATTTGATTCAACTGCGGCAAAATTATTATCTGATTTTGAACCACCAGCGTTAGAATTTTGAGTTATTTGATAATCCGTAAAATTATAATCAGAGTATTGTACTTGTTGTTGTGAATCATATACATAAAATTCAATATTATTTAAACCTTGAGTAAATGATCCAGAATATTGTTCATTAGGAATTAATGAACTATTTTCAAGTTCAAAACCATCACTAAATAAAAATCCAGGGTTTACTTGCTGGATTGATGACGAAATTGGTATTTGTGTTTCTATTGCCATTTTTTAATTTTATCCTTCTGATGCTCTTTCAGCATCTTCAATTGCTTGATCGATAGTTTGTTTTGCTCCTAATATTTCAGCCATATCTAATTGTAGGGCTAAATTTGTTTCTCTTAACTCAGCTATTTCATCTAATAAAGCTTGAATTTCTAATTGATTTGCTTTATAGTCTATATATTCACTACTCTCTTTTATTAAATATTCATGTGAGTTTATTTCACCTAATTTTGGTATTAAAAAAAATAAGTTACTATATATATTAAAAAAATCATCTACGGTAGCCAAATTAGGATCAAAAAAACTTAAATCTTGTTCTTCAACCCCTAACTCTGTAAAAGCTGTTTGAAAAGTAGCATCAAATGCCTCTCTATTAAAACCTGTTCTAACTAATGTTAGTGGAGTGTTAGCTTGAGTAGATGGATTAAATTTATTTTCTGGAATTAATCCTAAATTTTTTATATCTAATTTATTATCTGTAATTTTCTTTTCCATTATCCATTTACTACTTTAAACATTATATCTTCATCAAATACTTGTGTTGTACCATCTAATACAGTTTTAATTAAAATAGTATAATATCTTTCAGGTTCCAAACCATTCATATAAACATCAAAGAAACTTGATGTTGAATCTGCACTAATTTGAGTATAAGTTTCATCAAAGGGAATTACAAATTCATTTGTATCTGTATCTTTTATAGCATATGTAGATACTCCTTTAGGTAAATAAAAATTTGTTGTGTATAAAGAAGCAGTTTGAAATACAACATCTGGGTATTTTGGTATAGCTGCTATTCTAAATCTCTCAACACTTTGAGAATAATAAGTTCCTACATTATTATAAACAGACATAAATGCTTCAGGAGTACCTATTGTAGTATTTTTTGAAGATCCTGTATCATAATATTGATCATTCCATTTTAAATCTAATAATGGAGGATAAATAGTATTTGTATCAATTGAAAAATATCTAAAAGTTGCTGTTGTAGCTTGGCTATCAATAAATTCTCTAGAACTTGATTGTTTAACTAAAAACCCATCATTAGAAAAACCAACAGTATTATCTACTAAAGAATTAGTATACCAAGTTTTTATAGTATCTGTTACATCTATACTTAAATCTACACCTATTCCATATGAAAAAGATTGAGACTGGATTACAGGTAATTCTAGATTAGATCCAGTATACCAATTACCACCACCCTCTTTACCTAATATAAAAGATGCAGTTGCGTATGCATTATAAGGATCTACTATTTGCCATTCTTTACCTCCGGCTGCAATTGATCCTGAAAATGTGGAAAATTTCCAACTAGCTCCATCTGTTGATTGTGGTAAATCAAATAATTTTCCTGATCCCATAGCCCAACTTCCGGAAATAGGATATACTTTTAATTCTTGATCAATATTTAAACCATTTACTACTGCTGCTGAGTTTCTTAAATCAACTCCAAATTCTCTATTACTCCAATTAGACGACGATACAGCTGGTGATGATAATTTTATTTTTATATCATCTGAAAAAGGATAACCTGAAAATGATTCTGATTTAAATATTAATTCATCTCCTGGTCTGTAACCTATTCCATAAGGGGGTTGTGCTTCTAAAACTGTTACTGTTGTTATTAAATCATCAGCATGAATTTTAAAATAAAAAGTATCGTCAGGGTAAGCTGAAGGGAATGTAAATACTCCAACTCCAACTGTTGAGTCAATAGCTGCTGGTGTTAAATAAATATCTTTATTATCAAAATATGAAAAATAATCTTGACTTACATATGAAGCCGATCCATTGTTTACTATTGGTGCAGATATTACTTTATTATTTTTAACTACTAAATTTATTGAAGCACTTAAAGAAGATGTTGTAACTGTATTTTGTACATCATCATTTGATATAATAAATGGACCATAAGTACCATCATTTGCAGTAAATGTAGGAGTAATTACTAAAGTATCTGCTATATCTCTATTAGGTATAAAATAAGTTCCATGTGTTTGAACATTAAAATGTTGTCCTCTTCCATTTCCTGTTGATGATGATGGTATTAAATCCCATGAAGGTGTTATAAATCCCACTCCATCTGATTGTGTTGGATAATTAGCAGATGATGTCATTGTTTGATCAAATAAAAGATCAGATTCACCTATATCTGTATTAAGTACTGTAATTCCTGATCCTGATATATAAGTTGTTATAAAACTATCTATTTCAGGTTGTGAAAATTTTAATAAATATCTACTAACTTGAGGGGTAGTATTAGTAATAACAGTTGATGCCTCTAAAATCTCATCAAGTCCTGTATTTTGACTTGGGAATTGAGAGTAAAGAGAAGTATCTTTTGTTGGAAAAATTTTATATATTGCCATAGTTTAATTTTATAATGGTGATACTCTACCTCTAATATCTTGAGTTGGATTTTTAATTTCAAAAACCATAGGATCAATTGATGGATAAACTACATTATCTAAATTTGATCCTTGTACATCATATGAATATTTACTATATCCTAAACTTTCTCCTGATAAGTTCTTAATTGTTACTTCTTTTACTGTTTGTACTCCTTCAACTTTATCTAATAAAATAGAAAGATCTTTCATCATAATAGGTTCGTTAATTTGCCATTTATCAATATCAAAATAAGATGTTAATGAATTTATACATTTAGTTATTGTTTCTGAGTTATTAAAGTTAGGTAATACTATTATATCAAAATCAACACCTATATTAATTATATATGCATCTTTAATTTTAATAGAATCATTTATCATTCTATATTCTGCTAAATAAGTTTGTAGATTTCTTTTTAAAATATCAGATGCTGTTCTTAATTTTTTATTTATATCATATGTTAAAACATATAAATCTAAAACAGATGGAAGTGTTCCGGCTTCATATTCTCCTACTTTATTAGGTTGAACATGAGCTTTTGCTACTACTCCTAAATTAGCAGGCATGGATAATGCTCTTATTAAATAATCTTGGGCTGTTACTGTTCTTAATTGGTTTTGAAAATTACCTAGTGCGTTTTGTCTTAACTCTTCAACTGTATCTCCATCCATTCCTCCATCAGCTGCTTTTACATTATTAGCAGCAACAGAATTAAATATTTGATTAGCTAAAGTAGTATTTGACAAATCAGGATTTATAAATGTTACATTTGTTTCATCTACAGCTGTTAATGTACCTGCTTCTACATTAGATTGAGCTCCACCTCCTGTTAAAAATCTTACTGTTAAAGTAGTATTATAAGGAGCTATACCATAGGTATTTGTATAAACAAAATTTAATGGAGAAAATGCAGTTGTTAGTTTTGTTTTTTCAAAAGGTAACCCTAATCCAACATTATCTGGATTGGGTATAATTTCTTCATCTATAAATCTAGTACTCCCAGCACCAAATTGTAATTGTAAAATATTTTCATTTAAAAACCGTGATGCAAATCTTCTTTGTACTGGTTTTAATTCTAATAAATATGGTACCTCTGTATCTACTGAGTAATTGGGGTCATTTACATTTGTGTTTCTAATCGAATTAAACACGTTTTCTTGCGCTAAATTAGGCACTTCATACCAAATATTGCCATCAGAATCTATCACGTCTAATATGCCTATAATATTAGATGCATTAATATTTCTAGTATCAAATTTAATTGAATTATTAAATACAAACGTTTGTGTATTAATTGTAGCTGATATTGCTTTTCTTGATTTTTTTAATAAATAATATGTTGGGTTAATTCCTGATATTTGGTATACTGATGCTTCAGTTGGATCTAAAGAACTAGATGATTGAAAATCTACAGCATCCTCTATTAAAAATTTCATTTGAGAATTTACATTAGATACAACTTGAGTATTTTCAGGTATAACTAAGGCATAATCATAATCAGGTACATAAGCACCATTTTCTAATTTAGCTGGTAATTGTTGATAAAAATCTAAATCAACTGCAGCAACAGTAGTAACTTTAGGTATATAACCTAAAGAATAAGCCATAGCAAATAAATTATCTGTTTGTCTAGCTTTTTGTATAAATGTTTCTTGTATTTGATTATCTAAATAAAAAGATAAAACATCTCCAACATAAGCTGCCATTTCCATAAATAACATACCTGTTGATGTTTCTGTAAAATCATTATATGTATCTGGAAAATACGTTCTTGAATATTGAATTAGGTTATCCCTAAGAGTATTAAAATCTCTATCAATATATCTTATATCTCTATTTAATTTGCTCATTATTGTAATAATATGTTTATACTATCTTCTACTCCAAAATTTGCAATTTGATATACTAATGTAAAATTAACTGTATTTTCATCTGGCTCATTATTGAATTGAATTTCTTTTATTTCTACACTAGGAAAAAATTGTGTTATATCATTTTGAATAGTATCTCTTAAATCTTCATTTGTTATATCTAATATATTTTCAAATAATAAATTTCGTAAATCCGCACCAAAATTAGGTCTAAATACTCTTTCTCCTTTATTGGTTAATAAATAATTAACCATATTTGCTTTTATTTGATCTCTAGTAAAATATGTAGGTACAAAGACAGCATCCCCATTTAATGGAAAACCAAAACCAATTGCTCTACTTTTTTGTAGATCTATAGGCCATTTACTTTGTATAATTCTTGCCATTATTTTTTATCCATTAATCCCATTATTTGACTCATATCAACTTCTCCAGCAGGTAGTGTACCATTTGCTGCATCCATACTTGTATCAGGTTTAAAACTCTGAGCATATTGTGAATTATAAGCACCCCCATTATTCATTTCTCCTAATATATTTTTATAAGCTTCTTTTTTATCTACAGAAGACATAGTAGGAGTTTGTGTAATATTTGATGGTGTTTGTATTTTATTTTCATTTACTGGTACTTGTGTTATAACTTGTGGAGTCTTAACAGCTTCCAGTAAAATTTCTTTCAATTCTTCTTGAATTGCTTCTCTTACTGCTTCTTTAATAATAGATTTTAGTGCTGATGTCTTCATTTTATTTATAAATATTACGTTATTAAACTTTTTATAGTAAAGTATTGGAACTATCGTCACTATCTATAATTACAGTATCATTTCCTGCATTTGCTCCACCTCCGCCTCCACTATTATCACCTCCTTCAGGTAAAATAGGCATTATTTGAAAGTTAGACTGATTACCATTATTTCCAAGATTTTCTACTATTGTCATAGTATAATTCCATATGCCTTTTTCTGTTAATATTGAAGGGGGTGATGGAAGAACATTACCTCTTGTAACGTATGCTTCCCGACTTAATTGAGTATTCATAGGTTTATTTCCTTTTTGGAAGGTAATTATAGTATTGGTATAATTCATTGATTTAATCCCACCATTAGTTGTCATTTGTACCCTAATAGGTTCATTAACTACTATGGTTCCTGATACTTGGTCACCTGTAAATTCATCTACAGGAGTAACTATATTAGGACCATTTAAAACATAAGGATTTAAATTATTTTCACCGTTTGGACCAAATGGATCTTCATTTCCACCTCCTACATTTCCACCTCCTACATTTCTATCACCTTCCTCTAATTCTGTATCTGCACTTACTCCGTATCTTAATTGTTGTAAAAAGTTATCAATTTTATATACCATTTCTTCATATAAAACTGTAACTGAAGAACTAAAAGAATAATCATTTGCATTTAGCCCATTAGGAGAGTTATATAATGTTTTTTGAGTTATTTGGTTTTGAAATTTAGTTAAATATACTTCTTCTCCTGGGTTTGTTAAAGTAAAATCTCTAAATGCTTTAATTCTTCTAGCAGGAAATGAAAATTCATTATCTGGGTTTTGTTCGAGTACTAAATAAAAACCTTTATAAATTAAGGGAGGTTTAGCATTAGGTGACATAGCCTCTATTAATGTTGCATTATCTGCATTATTAACATTTATGTTAGAAGAATCTCCGGAAGCAGCTATAGATACCTCTAGTTGATCAGCTAGATTATTTTTTACAATATTTATTTCATTTTGGGGTAAATTAGGACAACTATCACCTACTTTTACTATAGCATCAACAAAAGCCATTGTTGTAAAAACAGGATTTATTACTTTATCTAAATCATTTAAAGCTTTAATAGCGACATTAATCATTTTTACAACACCTCCACTTAATTCTGGTATTACTTTAGTTACTCCTTTACCATAAGTTAATAATTTATCTAATTGATCTAAAGAATCTGATAATATTGTTAATACATTTATGGGTACACCTATCCCACCTGATGGAGGTATTATAGCTGTTGGTATAGGTATTGCTTTTATTACTTTTACTGCTCTTTTAACAGTACTTATAATACTCCCTAATGTTTGTCCTGTTGAAATTAAAGTATTTAATGGGGTTTTTATAGTAATTAATGCTCCTGATATACTATTTTTAGCAACTATTATATTATTTAAAGATGCAAGTGTACTTTCTACTACTCTAGAAGCATCTGCCTTTTGTTTATTAGTTAAAGGTTGTTGATTACATATTACTTCAGCAGTAAGTAAACTAGATGTATCTGCTATATTACCACTCATTAATTCTTGAGGTGAGAAAGGTAAATCAGCAGGATTAAGACCTGTTTTTTCTATAATTTCAATACCCTTATCCATAAGTTTAATCTTCATAGTATCTATAGTATTTTCGAGTCGACCAGTATCTTTGGCGACTTTTACTACTTGTTTTACTACTAATTTTTCTAAACCCATTATTTACTTTTACTTATTTTTGACTTATATTGTTCTATTCTTCCTATCATTTTTTGAGCAGATGCTAAAGTTTGAGTTGCTGGGGCTGGTATTGCTCCATTAATAGCATAAGGTGGACCTGATCCTATGGGAGTTGCTAAAGCATTAGATAATGATACAATTTTATTACATAAATCTTTAAAATCTGTTAAAAATTTATCTCCTAATATTACAGGTTCTGTAGCATATTTATCTCCTAATAATATTTTTTTAGATTGTATAATAGTTTCTGGTGAATCTAAATTAATACTATCTTTGGAATTTAAATTTATAGTTTTAAATGATGATAATAATATAGAATCATCTTTAGAATTAAATAATAATCTTCCGGAGTTTAAAATAACTTGATCACCTGTGTATTTATCTGTAGATTTTGGTTGTGAAAAATAAGAATCATATTTTTTACTTGCTACATTAATAGGAATGGCTTGTGTTGTAGTTAAATATATACTTGATTTATCTGTATTAATATCTTCTACTTGTGGTACCCATGGATCTGTTGATTCTTCATGTTGTCCATTTTTTAATATAATAATAGGATCTCCATCTTCTCCATCACGCGACCAAGGATTTGATATTACCGGATTTTTAACTGTAGAACCTAATCTAATAGTATTACCCCATCTACCTTGTAATATATTATCACCTTCATAAGGTAGTAAATTTCTGATGCTTAATTTTTCTTGAAAAGTATCACCCAATTCTATTTCTGTACCCCCATCAGTTACTCTCCTCACTGCTCCTCCTTCAGTCTGTTCATAATCTTGTTGTTGAGAAGGAGGTAATAAAGTTCCTAAAATAGGATCTGGTATTGCATTATGGTGTACACTATTCCAAATATTAATTGGTTGGAAATAATAATATGATACTTCATTTACATTAGATTGTATATCACTATTAGGTAAGGCAATTAAATATACAATTTCATTTTCCAGAGGAATGATTGATTGGTTTGGAAATAAAGCTCTTGCAAAATTATCTGTTGTAAATTGTGTATTAGGGTTAGGTTGATTTAACTTATCAAAAAATATACATCCAATAGAACTCCATTCTCCAAATTGTTTAAACGCTTTAGAGTTAGTTTGATCATCAAGCATAGTTGCTATAACTCTACCTGAAAAAACATTAAGACCCCCTTGTGAGGGAGTTGTAGTATTATTTAAACTACTAAGTCCTGATATTGGTTTAATTGGCATTTTACTCTTTTGGTTTTTTGATTTGGAGTTTATCCATTTCAGCTAATAATGCTTCTTTTTCTTCCTCAGAAATACCAAAACCACCATCTTCATTTACAGTATTAACTGCCCTTTGAATAATAGTAGCCATTTTAATTAAAGCATCATCATTTTTAACTCCTATTTCCATATATTCTTTTATTAATGGAACTATAAGAGTAGCATCTCCGATTTCTTGAACTAAGGGTTTTAACTCAGATATTAAAGCATTTACTTGTTCTGATTTTTTCTTTTGGTTATTATAAATTTCTTCTAAAATGTCAGAAAATTTTTTATCCCCAAATATAATTGAATCTAGTTGGCTCATAATTTTTGGTTATAAATATCACTAAATTAAATCTTTGAGGGAGGATAGTAACCATGTTCTAAATAAACCATATATTTTTCCTTAAATATTTTATATAAAACGTTAGCTATTTTTGTAATCTTTGGAGTTTTTACATCAACCATTTCTCTTATGTAGATATATAAAGCTTTTTTATTAAATACATCTATATTATCTCTTTTTCTAAATAATTCTAAAATGGCATCAGCTATTTTAGCATCATTTCCTTTAGGAAATAATTTATATATTCTTTCTGTAACATCATCTACAAATTGATCAATAAATACTGATAATTTATCTTCATATTTATAACCTTTTAATGCTAAGTCATCTCCTTCAAATTCTTTTTCTGTTAATATATTCATTCCTTCTTCCATTTTTGGAGAAGTAACGAATCCAGGTGATAATTGATCTAAATTTGAATAATTACTTATATCATTAATTTGTATATTTTGAATTTTTTTACCATAATTTTTAGTATTATATACTATTAACCAACGTTTAACTATAGTTCCAAAATATGAATATGCTTTTGCACCATTATCAGGATTAAAAAGATGAATTTTACTTAAAAGAAATACCATTAATTCATGTTGTAAATCTTCTAAATTTTCAACTTCTGTATAATAAAATTTAAAGGTATGAATTATATTTTGAGTTAATTTATAAAAAGGCCAATGAATGTGGTCTTGATAAAGATCACTTCTTTCTTCTTTATCTGTAGAATTATTATATTTTACAATAGCAGCTTCTGTATCTTTTGTAAAGTATACTCTACCTTTTCTTATTTTTTTATTTTTCTCAATTATATGGTCCATTTATTCTTAAATTTTCTTGATATTAAAATCATTAAGAATTTCTTGGATTTGTTTTATGTTTTTAAAGAAAAAACCTACTTCGTCATCGCCTTCAAATGAACCCTTAATATCTATTTTTTTAATTTTTTCATCTGAAACCTCTATTATTCTTGATATATTATCTAAATATTTTAAATATCCTAATAAAATATCTTCTTGTTTTTCATTTTTACGTAGTAGATTAATAGTCGTAAACGCTAGGCATACGACTATTATTGAAAGTATTACTATTGTTGTTATCATAAATTATCTAACATATTTTTAAGTCCTTCACTTTTTATAGTACCTAATGCTTTAGACTTAGTTGATTTATTTTTACTGGTGTCCAATATAAAATTATTTTTGCTAGTATCCACGCTATTTTTAAATTTAGGTAACCATTCAACTTCAAATTCAATTCTAGCAGCCATCATATCTGCTTGATGGAGAATAAAAGGTAATGAAGTACGTGGTTTTTGCTCTGGCATATAACCCTTTAAATATTTATCATTTGCTGAATCATATAACCCATCATGAGTTTGAATAGCTACCATTTCATTAAAGGTATATTTAATACCATTATCTTGAAGTAAAAATAATCCTCTATCTGGTACAGCAGAAAATGCTAATTTTTTATTAAACATATAATCTTCACCTAATTTATCTCTTCTCCACTTATCAGTTTGAGGAATATAAGATTCATGATCTGCATCACCCATTTTTCCTAAATCATGATTAATTGCTGAAAATACTAATTCTTCTTCTGTAAATGTAGTCATATCACAACCCTCACTTTTCCAAAGTCCGGATTGTTTAAGAGCACATCTAACTACTCTATTAACATGATCAACATAACCACCTGGAAATGCTGAATGATATTCTTTTTTATGAGCAGCAGGCATCATCATAATTCGCTCTGCGTATTTTTTATAAAATTTAATTAGTTGATTTTTACGATCACCCGTAATATGTACTTCAATATTATTAAGAAAAATTTCCCAATTGTCCTGAATTTGTTTTGCTGATAATTTCATAACTTTTATTTTTATTATCCGTTTCTTAACGGGTTACCTTCTCTTTCTAATGTAGATGTTAACTGTTCAATAATTTCTTCAGTTTGGTCTATTTTTTTAAGATATTCTTCAACTGGTTGTTGTGATTTAACTATTAATTTAAGATTTTTACATTGTCCTACTAATCTTGTTAGTAAACGTGATACTGTTTCTGGGTTGCGTAATGCCATAATTTATTTTTATTAATTGATAATATAGGTACCTCTGGTACCCTTGTATCTTATTTCTCTAATCACTTTATTTCTGTTTCCTTAATTCCTGTACCTCCAATGTACGACTAAATATTTTTGTCTCCAACCTTAGATTCAAAGCTTTTTGATTTCTTTATGACCTTTAAAAGAAAAGCACATTTTTCATATTCTTCAGTTTGAGTAAAATAACTTATCCCTAGTTTAAGTGATGTAATTAAATATTCGTCTGAATAGTATTTTAATGCGTCTATATGCGCTTCCTCATTTAAGTCAACGTCCTTGATATAACTCCAGGCTCTACTGTATGTAACAAATTCTCCTGCTTCTTTAATTTCATCTATATCAAATTCACCATTGGATTTTTTAAAAAATGTAAGTACCTTTTTATTAAAATTAATATGATTAAGTACAAGTTTTTTGTACATTCCAACATAATATACAGGAGATATTTTTAGATCATCATAAGTAGTCTTACCATCAACAGATAGATCATCATTATCATGTGAAAATAAACCAAATATATTATCTATACTTACCATTTAATATTCTTCTTTAGATTTTCCCCCTTTAATTCTATAAAGAGCATACTCCCACTTTTCAGCTACTTCCTTAAATCGATGTTTATCTTGATCCTTCATAATCTCTATCTGTTTATCAAATAATAATTTTAAACCTTTTGACTCAACTTCGTAAAAAACATCGTATAATCTATCTTCACTACTCATTTGTGAAATTTTAAGTGGTTAATGTTAATATATGTTATAAATACTAGCAATCCAAATGATTTTATAAAGGAATTATCTGCGTTTAATAGAATAGTTTTATTTAAACGATGATTGATGTGGAGGTGTTGTAGTAATGCGTTAAATCGCATGATAATGCGCATATTATATATATTAAACGCGAGGTAGGCAAGAAGAGACTTGAACTCTTATGTAACCAATTACTCTTTCTACAAGGTATAAGCTTGAGGAGATACATGCCTATATAGTGAACCAAACAGGACTCGAACCTGTGACCACCTCCTTAGAAGGGAGGTGCTCTATCCATCTGAGCTATTGGTCCATGTATTTACTTATGAAGGGTACTCGGGGTGGGAATCGAACCCACACTCACCATTCGGCGAATCAGATTTTAAGTCTGACGTGTCTACCAA
>MDSY01085138.1_pt1 | contig 24869 bp, 21 predicted proteins | sample 811131 | NCBI WGS metagenome assembly MDSY01 (sample SAMN05326643, study PRJNA326480) | marine metagenome | isolation source: seawater | place: Atlantic Ocean: South West | collected 2010
AATGACAATATTGAGAAAGATTAGCCTTTGAATAATAATCGCAACCGTTAATGAAGAAGGGAAGGTCGCCGACAGCATGGCTGACCCGAAAGTATGCGTTGCTCTTGATGGCACAACTGTCGAAGAGATGACTGATGAAGCTGCTCGTGCTAATCTGGCAGGCGCAGATATGGTAGAGGTTCGATTTGACAGACTGTACCTAATCAAACCAGATCCGACTATCTCTGATGAAGAAGAAGGAGAAAAAGTCGAATTGCCGCCTGAGAACGAGTGGGACACCTCAGACATGTCAGCAGTGGACGTAGATTCTGCAATCGCATCTCTGAAGGAAGGACTACCATTACCTGTAGTTTTCACAGTACGCCCAGTCTCCGAAGGAGGCTTCTTCCCCGGTATTGAATCAGAACGTATTGAAATATTGTCAAAGGGGATTTCATCAAAGGTTTCATGGATTGACCTAGAACTCTCAATCGCTGCAGCCGACCGTAAGAAATTACAAACTGCAGCGACTAAGAACGGATGTCAGATCGTTGCCTCCAAGCACGATATTAACGGAGTACCAGATGCTGAATCTATCGCTAAAATAATTCGTGAAAATCAAGAGGCAGGAGATGTCGTTAAGTTCTGCGGAACTGCTCACAGTCACGGAGATGCTTTGCAAATTGTAGAGGCTGCAACTGAACTTTCAGGCGAAGGTCTGAACCACAGCCTGATGGCGATTAACAGTGGCGGAGATTGGACTAGAATCCATGCCCCTATGCTAGATCAAAGCTTGGTCTATGCAACCATGAGAAACGAGTTCCGCATTTCCGATAAAGGATTAATCAACATACGAGACCTTCGTGATGCTTGGACTTTATTAGAGTACTAATCACCTGTATTCTTTTGCTCTAAAGAGGGAACTAACCCTTTCTCCAGTTGCTGGTTTTCAGAAGTAAGGCTCAAACCTGCACTCATGTATCGCTTATTCATGATTAAAGGGACCACTAGGGTCGCCATCATCAAACCGCAGCAGACAATCGATACTGTCCAATTTGGCAGTATTGTTGACCTCTCCTCAGACACAACTGAAACATAAGCAGCAATAGTTGTCTCCGGTAATGCATCTCCTCTGTGAGAATTATTCGTATTGTCGATTACAATGTTGAAATATTGTTTAGCTTCATCGCCGAATATCCCACTACTAATTTCAGGACCGTCAAGCGATAATGCAAATGACACTTGTTTAATATCTTCATATTGATGAGAATCACGATAGGTTTGCCAACCTGCTACGTTGAAACTCCGCCATTCCGGAGCGATATCGCTTAACTCGGAGTCTGCATCCCTGCCCCAGCGACCCCAGGCCCCATGTGAAACATCGTAAGCAGCAGTATAACGGTCATACTGTGAGTTGGTCATCAGATATACATCCGCACTAGGATCATAGGAACTGTTTGTTGTTTCGATTGTTACGCAAATAGTTGTCCGCCTTTCATGGTCGAGATTGATACGCAGTGTTCCAACAGCGTCCTCTCCCACAAGCATAGTTGTTTGGAAATCATCCCTAAGTAAACCCAGATTATTTTGAGGCTCCCAAGTCATCCACGTTTCTTCAGGACCATCATACTCAACTGGCTCAGAATCATCCTCTTCCTGTTGTTGATTCCTTTCACTTCGTCTCTCGCCTTTGTAGTAATCACTATCATAATTGAACACACTAGGGATTTTAGCTAAGCGTTCGACTGTTTTATTCCAATTTGGAGTGACGAAGTCTCCACCGTCACAATTAGAGTCCGCAGTTACTCTAACAACGGGTGATAGCTCAGAGGGAGAAAGCATCGGAAGCATCATCACAATAAGCACAACAAAAACTAGCCTTGAACCCAAATTGACACCCCCCTATGGGGGGTGACTCTGATGCAGGGGGTTAATCGGTTTTCCCTTCAACGTTTTCGTCTTAACGGCCGGATGTAACCAGAGGAATCGCTTCGGCGTTCGTCTTTCGAAAGAATTCCTGGCGTTGGAGGTGGTGTATGTTGGTCCATTCCCAAAACCCCACCGTAAGACTGAACCTCTTCGACTTCATAAGCCGCTGCTGCTTGTCCTGCATCCTCCTCAACTTCAGTAGGGCTCCTCATTACAGCCCAGCCAAGCATTAGAACAGCTACAATAAGTGCCAGAATGACCATAGATTCGCCACTTGCATCAACCAACCAATCTTGCCAATCCTGCATTGAAAAATCGGATAGACTAGGATCGGGTGAAGCCTCAGCCAAAATTGTCACTTGGAGATCTTTTTGAATGCAAACTCCCATTCCATCACAAACTGAGACTCTAATCGTACTCACCCCAACTTCTTCCCAACTGGTAGCTATACGAATGCCATCAGCACCTGAAGGTGTGAGCCAATCATCTGCTGCATCTCCATTTTCATCTTCATCGAACTCTATATCTGATTCCCAAAGAACTACAATTGCTGAAGAGATTCTTTGATCTCTATCAGTATGAAGACCATCATTGACATCCAAATCTCTCCAAACAACATAATCGGCAATCAATTCAGCATCTGTAATATTCGCATCCAATACAACAGATTCACCAACATAAATCGGATCTTCGATATCGAAATCTCCAATTTCAGGAGGTGAATTTACAACGATAGTGTAAGACTCCCTGGTGACATCTCCTGTGAGGTATGAGTCGCGAACTGTCAAAGATACCTTGTAGGTACCTGGACGCTCAAATGAATGCCAAGGCATTGGTTCATGTGATATCGGAGTTGCATCTCCAAAGTCCCATGAATACTCGACTATGCCATTCCAATTCGAATTGTTTGACTCAAGTGGAACAAATCTCCCCTCGAAACCTCTGTCACCATCTCTAGTTCCAGCGGAATCAAAGAATAGCATTTGTTCAGGAGTAGTTACTACATTCCCTTCATCATCGAAAGTGTGTGACCAGTCAGAGGGTTGAGCCCCATCCACCATAGGGGTAGATGATGTAATCACAGTTCCATTATACCAAGCATCAAGAATACGAACTGAAATTATTGGTTTTGGATTTTGAATTCTTATAGAAAGTTCTCTCTCTTCGCTTGATAAGCCATTTTCATCTGTCACCACAAGTGTCACACTGTGTTCACCTGGAGTTGAGAAATTGTGTGTCACCAAGGATTCCTCAGAGGTAGTACCATCTGAGAAGTTCCATGAGAATACCAAATCACTTGAATCCCCAATCATGCCATCTGGGTCGTAACTAGACCTGCCATCAAATGTGTAGGGAACTTCCACTTTCCCATCTTCGATTCGGAAATCGATGATCGGGCTACCCGATGCCCCTGAATCACGAACAGTAAATTGTGAAACTGGTAATTGATTCATTACTTGGACCATAATTTGAGCGCTTGCCGGAGTACCATCATTGTCATTAACAGTCACATTGAGATACTTCAAACCGGGGGTTGACCAAGCGACCATTGGATATTGTTCACTTGACATCATTCCTACAAAGAGGCTTGTTCTATCGACAATTCCACCATCTAAGTTCACTCCTTCATCAAATTCCCAATTCCAACCGACTAGTTGACCGTCAACGTCATCGAAAACATCAGGCATCATCGTTGTAGTGAATGTTTCAGTTACTATCAAGCCATCAAATATCTGACCTGGCGCCCGATTATTGACTATAATCTCGATTACTTTAGTGGCCGAATTAACCCCATCGCCGATTGTCAGAGTTAAGGTGTAAACCGTAACTGCCGTAACACCATCTTCCCAAAGGTGGTATGCTTGAGATACACCTTTACCGCTTTCAAGTTCTCCATCGCCCCAGTCCCAAGTGAATTGCAAATGACTGGTAGGTACATTGTCGCTTGATCTACCTGCATTGAATTGTATTATCTGCCCAGTTAAGATTGACAAGTTTTCGCTAATGATTTGACCATTCACCGATATGATTGGATTAGGCAATGTGTCATCTGTAACATTAACACCCTTAACATCAGATTGTGACCATGTCCCTCCTTGGTCTTTCACTCTGAGAGAAACGTTGTATTGGCCAACATCAAGATACGGCCTGACTGGACTTTTCAAAGAAGATGAATTGCCGTCTCCAAAGTCCCAAGCATATGCAACAGGGTCATCCAAATACGGCAAGGTGTTGTTAGCAAGAGATAATCCCCATGCATCAAATCCATCACCTGTAAATTGTATATTATCCCAAGTTTGGACATCTACCGGGGTCATACTAGAATTAGACACAGGACGCATGTTATCTAGGTACTGAGCACCGGTCTGATCGGTATCGATTACATCACCAAGCATGTCTTTCATGGTAAGGTGGAATGTATGAATTTCACTAGTTTTGGCAGTATACCAAAATTTAGTGGAAACATCTAATCCTCCACCTGCTTGAACTCTAGTTTCCATTGTATCAATGACGATACCAGAAGCGTTTCTCACCTCGATTTCTACATCCAAATCCTCAAAGAAAGCATTTGAAAGTACATTAAATTCAATCTCAGCAGTATCGACTAGAGCATCTCCGTCTCTATCTGCCAATACTGTTGAACTAAGGCTCATGGTTGCAGGCGAAGTTATTCGTGCTGCTTCTACATCAATTACGGCCTCAGGATAAGAACTTCCACATGAAGTATAATCGCAATCTCCTTGATTGGAAGCGAACCACGTGACTGCCCAAATTTCATCGGTTAGGTTTCCAAAACCAGGTACTAAGGCAGTACCAACTGCTCCGTTGAAACTGATATCGGTCCTAGTGTATATTCCATCTGCAGCAGCGCGACTCATAATCACGCCATCAATACCAGCAACATCTCCCGTAAATCTCATTGTCAATGGAGCAGGAGCCGCTGAACCTGGTGTGAATTTGAATACTTGAACTCCCCATCCTTCAACGTTATTTCCTGTTGAAGACCATGGCCCAAGCCAGTCGTTATTAGAATCGGCTGGTTGAATTCGACAAAATTCACTGGAACTACATGCTGGAGTGAGATAAAGGTTTGACATACCATATATTCCTTGATCACTATCAAGTGTAGATGCGATTGTAAAATTTGTGTAAATATCAATGAAATCCCTACCAATAACCCCTGGACTACCTGATACGGGGTTTCTAGCTAAATCTTCAATTCCCGCTGCCCCTGTTGATGAATCCTGAGCCAACTTCCGAATTGCAGGACCTCCTCCAAGGTGGTCTGCAAGGTATAGTAGGAAGATGAAACCTCCACCATAGTCTGCGATTCTTTGGTTCCACCAACGTACTGAATGATAACTTTCAGTTGTCCAAGCATTCACGTGTCCATAAAGGGTTGACGAACCGCCAAAACAAAGGAATGCAGCCATATCAGCAGCACCTTCATCGATCCAAGCATTCTCATACGGGTCTAGTGCGTTGTGAAGCAAATGTTGCAATTCGTGCGCTAGAATTACCTTTGACCATGTAAGAGGAGCATCGTCAATATCGATGAAAATTGCTTCACGAGAAGCAGACATACCTGGTGAAAAATATCCTCCAATGTTATACGCCCCATCAATAGCATAGATTACAATTTCAATCTGACAGTTACCGTCTACATCGGGAGCTGCAATACCTCTCCCGTCAAAGTAATCCTTTCCAAAGTAAGACATTAGAGTTGGATAAACTGTCGAATCCCAAGTGCTAGCCCAGTTATTCAAAACTGTTGAGGAAAGAGTTCGTCCGCTCTCGACCATGAAAGCTGCTGTAGAAGTTGTTTTCTCAACAGTTACATCGATAGAACCACCAGAGGTAGGAACTGTTACACTATCACCTTCACTGTAAGGAGTACAAGCCCTACCGCTAGTTTGTGATTGAGGTGAAGTTGCAATTTCTACTCCTGGCATACCTTCATCAGCCCAAGACTGTTTCATCAGCCTTGTAGCGCTGTACAGGTTTTCATCGCTATCAGGTATCATGTAAGGATGTGAATCGGATGGTATGAAGTCGTCCGTATTTCCAAACACTGGTACGAACTCATTAGTCTCGGTAAACTCCTCTTGAGGAGAGTCTGCTGAGACCAATGGGGATAGTGAAGATAGAAGGAAAACAAGCAGTATTGAGCACGCGCGAGTAGAGCATCGTTCGGACATTTATCTAACCTCCAATGAAACGCATCACTGCATTACAAATACCCGAGTTCAAATGAGGTATTTAATACTCGGCGAATGTGGCATCATCAATGCGAATGGGTGTTGCAGTAATTTTGGCCCTTCTTATCGTCTCGCCATTGTTGTCTTCAACTGGGGGTCAAGAAGGCCAAGAAAATCCAGTTAGCTGTCAGTTTTCTTTTGATGGAGAACTGGCGAATGAATCGGTTCAATACCAAACCTCTCTTGGCCCCAGACTACCTGGTTCAGCCGCAAGTTCTGCACTTCGCGAATCGATTAAGAGTAACCTTACAGGGTGGGAAATTACTGAAAAAACACATCACGTGAACGGTATGGTTCTAACCAATCTATTCGCCACCTGGAACCCAGGTTCTGATTCAACTGTAATCCTTGCAGCACACTATGATACACGTGGACAGGCAGAAAATGATTGGAATGAAAGCATGCGTGACGAGCCAATTTTGGGAGCGAATGATGGTGCAAGCGGAGTTGCAGTGTTACTTGAATTGGCAAAACACATTCCTGCCATGAATCTAACACATGAGGTTACGTTGTTCTTCACAGATGGAGAAGACCAGGGAGTAACGATGGATACTTATGCACTAGGAGCCAAAGCATGGGCGGATAACCTAAGCATTGAAGAAATAGATTCGATTGAATCTTTCGTACTAGTTGACATGGTTGGAGACTTAGACCTCACATTGAGGAAAACATCTCCTGGAAACCCTGAACTTTGGAATAGAACAATTGAAACAATAATTTTCTTTGATGAAACATGTGATTTCGGTGATACAACATACTTTAATTTCGATGGAGTTGATATGATTTATGATGATCATGTTCACGCAGATAGATTAGGGATACCTACGATTGACATTATCGATACAAGATATGGCGAAGGTGCTGAATATTTTGGAGGACATTGGCACACCCACAATGATACAGATGACAAAATCAGTGCAGATTCCCTACAAAAGGTAGGACGCATACTAGAACATGGCTTACTAACAGGTATGTGGTTAGATGCTAGAACCCCAGAGTTTGTAGAAGAAGTTGAAACTGAACAAGAGAATGAAGAAACTCTAGAGAAAGAGGATAGTGAAGAATCTGATAACAATGACATGGCTATTGGAATCATGCTAATGGGTTGCATCCTCCTAGTTTCGGGCAATTTGATATGGTTAATCTACGCGGATAAGAGAGGGGAGGGGTGAAATCCGCGCCCAACCTCCGCTATCATGACCGGGGGTATCAAAATTAGCGACGAGAAACAAAACCGGCTTGCAGCATTGCGCCAAAGGGTGCAATCCAAGTTGATTAAGTCGCGAATTGATACTCGAAGAAGAGAAAAGAAGGCAGAGGATGAAATTGTAGTTCAGTCCCCTCAGAAAGAAGAAATCGATTTTTACGAATTAGAAGATGATTTCCTTTCAGATGGCGACCGCAGAAGAAAAATCGCTTCGGCCTTCGTCATGATCGGCGCACTAATGGGTATTTTATCGGGGACATTAATTCTTCAAGGTAATCCATCAGGACTACTTAATTCATCTATATTTGAATCAAATGAGGCTCTAAGAATACATGGAAGTGTCTTAGATCAGGATGGATATCCCGTTGAAGGAGTCGATATTGAATTAGTAGACCCAGATTCTGGTTCTGTAATTAAGAGCAATTTGACTGATGAAAATGGACGCTATGCAATCGATGAGGTCTTGGTTAAGGAGTACCAATTACATGTTTCTAAAGAGGGATATGAAAAGGTTATTCTGATTTTCAAACCTGAGCCTATTGGAATCTCAACAATTACAATGGTTGATTGCACAGAGGATGTTGAATGTGCTGAAAGAACCAAGGACGAACGCTCTCAAACCGAGGGATGGTCGATGGAAAATGCTGTTGCTTTAGCCACTGTTGAAGGGCTATTTACTATCGGTTGTGCACTTGTGGGAGTACACGCATCTTTCGAAATTAAGCGCAAGAAACGCTACCGCAGAACCCAAGCATTTTGCTGGATTGGATTATTTAGCCGTGGATTAATCATTTTTGGGCCAGCCCTAATACTTCTGAGTATGGTACTTCTAATGCTAAACAAAGACGAGTTTGAAGACCAGCAAGAGTTGGAGGCTTTCTGAGCATGTACCTCATTACCGTCGAGGGTGGCGATGGCTCAGGAAAGGGCGAGGCCGTCAGAATTCTCGGAGTTTTAGCTAAGCGTCTAGCATTTCCAAATGTACACATAACACACGAGCCTAGAAGGCATAGTGAACTAGGTAAAATAGCACTCAGAGCGGTAAGTAAGGGAGGTCATACTCCTCTTCAAGAAGCCGGATTATTTGCAGCAGATAGAGTTGATCACTCCCATACATGGATACGTCCGAGATTGCTTAAGGGAGATTTAGTAATTTCAGATCGCAACATACATTCAAGCCTAGTTTACCAGGGAGTTGTAGGTCAATTAGGGCTAGAACAGGTGGCCAAAATGAATTCTGCAGCAATGATTCCAGATTTAGTAATCTGGATTGATTGTGACCCTGCTAAAGCGATGAAGAGAATTAATTCAGGCACATTAAGAATGGCTGGTGAAAAGCATGAATATTTTGAAACTACTGAAATTCAAACTAAAATTCGCGCTGGATTCAAAGGAATTTTGTCTGGGAAAATCGAAACCCCTCAACCGTTTAGCCGCTCAATAGTCATTGGGCCCGTTCTAAATGAGGGAGGATTAGACGAGTTAGAAAGGCAACTCTCTCAAGTACTTGGCACATTTTTTAATCGTCGCCCTGATCCGTTGAATGTAAATCGTGATGAGGTTGACAGACACCTATTGAAGAGTCTTACAACCGGTGTTCAAACTCAACAAAGATTACCCGGAGCTCCATCTAAGCACATCTCATTACTAGAGGATTGGCTGGATGGTAAATCACCTGCGCAATGGATGAAATTAGCAGAAGATGAGTGGGATGAAAACAAAGCACGAGATTCAGATGTTCCTAGCCGGCCAATAGCACACTCATCTTGGGCCATTCTCGGAACACTATCTCTTACTGATACGACAGATGTACCAAGCCTACATCGCCAATTAGGACCGGTTAGGTCAGTGACAAAAAGACATACTCAAAGACTGGTAAAATGGCTTGAAAAAGAGCGATGGATACATCGCCAACAGAGCCATGTCCCTTTCGCAGAAGCACAGATGTTCAAACTGAGAAAGAGTCGATTGGGCTACGGTAGACTTTGTTTAGCCATGTGGCCACTTAGAACAGCACTAGCCAGTTGGCGCAGGTCAAACCCAGATGGGGAATGGGAAGATTCCCTAAAAGAAATAATACTACCTTCAGAAGAGAATAAGGTCTCATTGCAAATACGAAATGCCGTTGTAAATGTTATTGAAAGGCTGAAATTAATTTCGAGCGGCCATGCAGAGTGTCCAGTACCAAAAACCGAAGATGAATTAGTGGTTTGGTGGTCGATTAAACCGCCTGAGTAATCATTCTTCTTCAGAACTCGAAGGTGTTGAAAAACGGCTTCCTGAAGGAAGCATTACTTTTGATGGATCTTTTGAGAAAAATGCAGGCCTTGCCGAAAATGATGCACCGAGGAATGTTCCGATAAATACACCAAACGGAGCTCCTGTAATGAGTCGCATCATTGCTGTCGATTCATAACTGGTGAAGTATTGGGTAAACCCGTCTATCGCCATAGGCAATACAAAAATAATTCCAATCGCTATAATAGCCATTGTTCTTCTATTATTTTTGTAAACCCCCCCTAGATATTTTTCAGGGACTAGGGATAGATATGTGTCTCTTAAAGTCCACCTGTTCAAGCCTTTTCTCGAGAATACAAAACCCCCTATTGCTAAACCTAAGAATATACCAACATCCCTAACACACAACGGCATTTGATTGCCATTTATTTCCCAAGAACGCTCCGCTTTATTATGGCAATTCAAATCACCAAAGCCATAGATGAATGCAGCATAAGGGTCTAATTCACCCCATGCGAAATACCCATATTCGCTTTGATTATGCCCTACTTTGGCATTATTATCAGTTTGCTGATTACCCCAAGAGTCTTCAGAGTAATAATCAAACGTATTCGCTCTACCTGATAGTTCTGGAACACTATCTGCAGGTAAGTACCCGGGTACTAAAAAGAAAGAAATAAGCATGAAAGTTGAAATCCCGCCAATCCAATTACCGACTTTGCGCTCACGGTCTCGTTTTTCTAATCCGTTGCGCTCCATGTCTGTAGCCAAGAAGATTCAGCGGATATGTTTTGCCTAGAACTCTCTTCGCATGTTCATGGAGGAGAAGGTTGGATTCAAAAGAGCCTTCTCTGCTTCAGTAATCTTAGGACTATATTCAGGGTTTATGCTCGCCGTGGCGATAGCCATGAGCATGAGTAAAGATGGATTCCAACTCGCATTCTTCCTTTGGGGTTTAACAATTGTATTGTGCGCTTTATTTTTGACTCCAGTTCTTGCAAATGGAAGGAAAAGAGGACGCCCAGAAACTGACGAAGACCTTACGAAATTGCGTCAAGGACTTGAAGAGTTCAATGAAGGACTAGGGGGCTGGCGCACGCTATCTCATGTACGAGGTGAAGGCATGGGGGTCTCAATTTCTCTCTCAGATGCATCTAATCCATTGACGATTATTGAAAAATCGTTACAAATAGCAGACAGATGTAAAATAGCTTTTAGATTTCCAAAAAATGACTTGTCATTAAGAGACAGAACATTACCAATATTAGAACAAAAAGTGGGAATCTCAAGGATTCAGAGAAGGAGCAAATCTCTTACAGTAATTCCTGAGGTGATTTTTGATCGCTCGGTTATCATTACAAGAAGCATGATGCTTTGTCCTCCATTGATGGCTGCAGGAGCAATGGGGTTCTATTCAGTATCTCCTGGCCAACCCGCTCTTGTCCTGATAGGAGCAGTGGCTGGAGCAATCCTGGGAATTTTGGTCGTCACAAATAAAGGGCGCTAATTACCGGAGAAGTCAAATCAAAATTCACTTTGTGACAAATATGCGGGAAATTACTCTCTTTTGGAAAACTGCCCGCTTAACACATACGGATATTGCACCTGTCCTCAAGATCATAAACGATTGCGTATTTCTTGCTTACATCAAGAGAACACCGAGAGACATACAGATACTAATGAAAGCTAATTTTAAGCCTGGGAAAACTCCTGAAGATTTAAACTCATTATTTTTCTTGGAACTATTGCACGTTAATCATGCACCTGAGAATGATGATGGAGATTATATTTTGAAAGTTCGCATATCCCACCCACTTTCAAATTTCAATGCCCGAACAGGAGGAACTACTGCATCACCAGGTTGTAAATTGGACGCAGAAGGTCTGAGTTACATCATTCAAGGAGGAAACATGCGTCTTCGACTTGTTGCATCTATGGCTAAGCTAATTGCTAAACCAGACAGAATTTCGGCAAGACAGTTTGATATTTCAATGTTTGAGAATTCTGGCCCTCTTAATTCAAAACAATTAAAATTAGCAAAATATGCATATAGCAACGGATGGTATGATTTTGACAAACAAGTTACTATTTCCGATATGGCAAAGGAACTGAAACTTGCCAGAGCAACTCTTGCAGAACATTTGTCGCGAATCGAGAGTATCGTAATGGACGACTTTTTAGGGTCATTCTCTGATGAAAAGATACACCCAGATGAATATTTGATCTTCAAAGAAATGATTGAATCTGATGCTGAGAAGGACGGATATGAAAACGATGAATCTTTCAAAACTCTACTTAAAAATATTCACATAAATATGAACAATGAAACAGAACCAGTTGAGGACTTTGAAGGAAGTTGATTTCGCTTGGTTTACTAATAATGAACGGTGAGGGATTGTAATGGACGATATATCGGACCTCATCAAGCGCCTTAGGGAGTCTGGTGTCACAGTGCCAGATATAGTCGAAAATGCAATGCTAAAGGTTTGCGTTGAAGATTTTACAGACTTTGACAGTCAAGGTTTCTACAACGATCGACCTGTTGTATTTCTTGAAACTCCAAAAGGAGGAGTAAAAACAATCTCTGCACCTCATATGATTGCAACATTACTGTATAATTTGGAGCTAAGTGAAGGACAAGATGTTGTGATATATGGAGCAAAAGGAGGATACATTAGTGCTCTGGTGGCCCATATTGTTGGAGAAAATGGTAGAGTCACTGTGCTGGACCCTTCTAACGAAGTAATATCACATATCTCTAGCAATCTTAGAGGATACCCTACTGTAGACTGTCAAACTATTGATGATTCTATGGAAATATCATTACCTTCTCTAAATAGAGTACTTGTAACCGGACAAATCGAGACATTACCTGATTGGTTAATCGATGGGATGATCGATGGAGGGTTCGCCATTGCCCCAATAGGAACAAAAGATTCACAACAATTATTGAAAATTGAAAAGCAAGATGAAAGTTTGTTAGAGACTGATTTGGGTGGCGTGATATTTGGTCCGGTTGATATTGCGGACTCGGTTATTGAAACTCCATCACCAGAAGAGATGGCTGAACTTGTAGAACAAGTTGTAGAATTAATGGCAGGCATTGGTATGATTGAGAGCTCAGACAGGGATAAATTGTATGATTTAGTCGCTGAATTAAGGCAATTACCTGATGATTTACCACCTCCTGAAGAGATGGATGATCCTTCTGAACATCCAATGATGAAGCTGATTTCTCAAAAAGGTGAATGGTTTGTACATTTGTGGCCAATGATTCAATCTATGATGCAGTCAAGAATTGCATCATATGGCTCACCAGACAGTACAGATGAAAGTGATAGCCATTCTGATTTTGTTCCTTGAGGTGTTTTTATGGCAGGATTAGAAACAGACATATCTCGACTTTCTAACAAAGATGTTAGAGTCAGAAGAAGAGCAGTACGCGCATTGTTTGATGCAGATAATCAAAGTGCATTGAAAGGTTTTGTACCATTATTGAATGACAACGATTTATGGTTCAGAAATAAATCTCTTGACGCCCATCGAAAATGGGCTAAGAGTCCAGAGGACTTAATGCCATTAATGGAAAAACACAAACGTGTTATTGGAGAAATACTTGAAAGGATAGAGGCTCCAGATATTGCTAAAGAATTGTTGAAAGAAGATGATTACATTGTACGTTCATTTGCAGCCAAGAGCCTAGCTGATGATGATACCCTTCACAATTCGTTTTCAGAAGATGAGCATCACTCCATTCGATCCATTGCAGCAGAACATTCATCCAATACTGATTTGATTTCTAAACTAATAGGCGACTCACACTCTGCTGTTCGCCGCTCCGCTATAGCAACTGCTGCTAGAGAAGGTATGGAATTAGATCAAGAAACATTGAAACTAGGTCTTTCTTCAAGCGACCCTGGTCTAAGATCACTAATCGCTTCATTAACTGTTAATTCAGGTGGATTAATGCTCGAAAAGGCATGTATGGATTCCAACCCTAAAGTTCGCAAATCAATTGCAGACACACTTCGAACTGAAGTTTTAGAAGTTGACGAAAGAATAGATTCTATTGCTCAAATCTCTCCCGAAATTATCGTTCGATGGCTTCGTTCTCGCCATGACCCCAAGGCTAGTACTTTGAGATGGACTATGATTGAAGATAAGAAAATTAACTCGAGAACTAGATCGAAACTGATTGAACAAATGGAAGGCCGTTCTGATATCGATGCACAAAGACTGGCGATAATAGCAGAAGATGATTCAACCCTAGTCCGAATTGCAGCGATGAACCTATCTGCCTCCGTCGCTGAGTTATCAGGTGAGGACTCATGAAATCGGGTATCACTTTCCATGCCGACGCAACAGATGGCGCTAGTAGAAGATTAGGCGTGAGTATTGAAATCACTGGGCCTTTTACAGACAACATCGTCGAACTGAGGTTCCCAAGATGGGTGCCTGGTTCATATTTCATAAGAGAACCAATGCAACACCTCAGTGATTTGTCAGCATTTTGTGATGGCGAAGAAATAAATATTCAACGTATCGATGCTGACGGAGTACGCGTAAAGGGCTTAAGTAATGCTAGTAAGTTACTGGTGACCTATACGGTTTTAGCCGCTGAAATGACTTGCCGAGCGAATCATTTAGACAAAACTCATGTACATATTATGCCACCATACACTTGGATGATGCCTTCTAGAGGAATTGATTCTGAACGTATGAATAATACACATAAAGTTACCTTGGACAAACCAAATGATTGGCAAACAGCAATTCAACTTCCTGGAAAGGAAGGTGAATGGTTTGCAGATGGCAGGGATGAATTATTGGATGCAATAATGGAGTCCAATCCAAATAAAATGATTTCATTTGATGTAAAGGGATGTAAGCAGTATCTCAAACTATGGGATTCTGGAAGTTTAGATTTTCCAAAAAAGGGTATTGAACGTTTGATTGAAGCAATGAAGACAATAATCGAAGAACATTATGCACTCTTTGGGATACCTGAATGGAAAGAGTATTGGACAGTTTTACACTTTACCGATAGTGGAAGAGGCGGTCTTGAACACTTACGAAGTCAGACATCTATGATGCCAAGAAGGAGCCTTCAAGAAGGAAATGAAGAAGATTGGCGTGATTTAGTGTCCCTATTTAGCCACGAATTCCTTCATCAGTGGAATGTCAAACAATTACGCCCAAGAAATTTCCTCGATTATGAATTACAAAAAGAAGTCCATACTGATTTACTTTGGTGGTTTGAAGGATTAACATCTTGGCTAGGTGACATTATATGTCTAAGAAGTGGAGCTTGGACTGAAGAAGATTGGCGCAAAGATTGGACTCGAAAGATGAAGCGCCATACAGACCGTAATGGAATGGAGCATGAATCTCTACAAGAGAGCAGTCATGATGCTTGGATTCATCTTTATCGACCAAACTCGTATAGCCGAGAAGTGCAGATTTCTTATTACTTGGAAGGAGAAATGGCCATATTTTGCTTGGATGTAGAACTACGACGTAGATCAAAGGGCGAATATGGAATGGATGATGTTATGGCTAAACTGTACAGTGATTTCAGGTTAAATTCACAAAAACCAGGGATTAGTCATTCAGATATCAAGAAAACCTTGGTAAACATTCCAGGTGGTAGAAGATTAGGAACACTCCTAGACACCCTAGTTAGCCAACGTAAAGCACCAGACACAACTGAGTCGATGAGCCAATTAGGCCTAAAGATGGTTGCACAGAAAGAAAACAAAGGTGCTTGGATTGGGTTAAACATGGCCAATTCCTCTGGGACGACAAAGGTCAGAACTCACCTCTCCGGCTCCCCGTGTAGGAATGAAATACATACTGGTGATGAAATAATTGCAATCGATGGATTAAGAGTCAAATCATGCAAGAATATTTCTGCCGCAATCTATGGAAATCAAGATGTATTGACTAAAATCACAATCGCAAGAGAAGGCGTTATTCACGAAGTTGAAGTTACTCCAATTGCAAATCCTAATCATCTAACAAAAATTGAAGGCAAGGGTAACAAAATCTGGGATGCCATCAAAGCATCAAAGCAATAATTATTCTGAATTCTCTAAATCTTCGAGCAGAATGTGAATTGGCGGCATATGGTTAGCAATAGTATGCTTGCTAGTTTTTGCAGGAAATAGTCCATTCCCTAAACTCATATCGATTACATCTTGTTTAGTTATTTCATCCAAGCCACAACCCGGCCAGACATCTACCGTTATCTCATCATCAGTGAGGTAATCTATTAAGATCACAGGAACTCTCTTCAACGACAAAGAAAGGGCCACTGAGTGACGATGGTGGCCATCTAAAATCGCTCCAGTAGCCGAGTCGACTAAAAGTGGTTTAGTAAATCCGCCCCACCTTTTTGTCATTTCTAGCAGCTTGTCACGGTTCCTAGTTTTGATTTCCTCATGAGGCTTTAACCAATCCATAGCGACAAGTGTGACATCCTCTGCTTCCCACGACATAGCACATTCCAAGGCGATAGTTGGGATAATGCTTTGGAAAGGGTGAGCGCGACACGTACCATGGAGGAGGGTAGAATCGCAGATGTCACCGGCGAGCATATGCCTAATCTAATTCCTTTAGAAGATGATTTAATCCATGTGATGGATGTGCTTTGCGCCAAAGGATTTGGAGCCTGGATTGTTGGTGGTGCTGTAAGAGATTGTATTTTAGGCAAAAAGCCGACAGAATACGATATCTGTACAGATGCAGAACCACAAGAAGTAATTGATTTCTTTGAAGAAACAATACCAACAGGCATAAAATTTGGAACTATAACTGTCAAAAGTGGCAAATCACAGTACGAAGTTACGACTTTGAGGACTGAAACTGGATATGGGGACGGAAGAAGACCTGATGTCGTTAAATGGGGAAGTAGTCTAAATATTGATCTTTCAAGAAGAGACTTCACAATGAATGCCATGGCCTATGACTGCTCGAGAGAGTTATTGCATGACCCATTTGGAGGCAAAACAGACTTAGCAACAGGAAATTTGCGCGCTGTGGGAAACGCCCAACAAAGGCTATCAGAGGATGGTTTGCGAATTATGCGGGCGTATCGTTTCATGGATCGTCAAGAAAAAGGCATATGGAAGCCAGATGCAGAGTTATCTGCTTCATTAATTGATAATAGAGCAATGCTTGCTCTCGTTTCCATAGAGCGGGTGTGGAATGAATTGGAAAGGATAATTGTTGGAATAAACGCTGACATCGTGCTAGCAAGGATGAATCGAGATGGGGTACTAGATGCTATTTTTGGAGTATCAATACCGATCAAATTGTTTGAATTAATGACCAAATTACCTTCAGACCTCGAAGCTAGAATCGCACTACTATTTTCTGGATTGACATCAAAAGAAGTCAGCGACATTCTAACTCGTCTAAAGACTTCAAAGAAGGTGATTAAACGTGCAAAGCATTTGCATTTCTTAATCCACAATACGCCCTTAGAACAAGAATTAAGACTCTATAGAACAGTAGTCGGAGATGAAGTTACGACACACTCTTTACTTCGCTCGGTTTTCGGAGAAGACACTAATTTAATCAAAGATTCCCTCAAGTATCCAGTCGAAGTCAGTTGTTTGGTTGATGGAGATTGGTTGATGTCTAAAACTGGCCTTGGACCAGGACCTAAATTAGGTCGATTGAAGGACTGGCTTTATCGGATTCAAATTGAGCGCTCATATACCACAATGGCTCAAATTGAAACTGCATTGTGTACTATCCCTTGGGCCCATGGAGACATTGCTGACTGGCCTAAGCCACAATGGCCATGACGCCCGCACATTATTGTGTAATTAGTTGCTCGAGCAACCATGTCCGAGGTCGAAAGCGGCAAAAGCATCTTTGGAATCCTCGGTGGAATCTCCCTTTTCGTAGGATTCGCCTTCATGGCCTTGAGTCCAGGAATTGGAGTAACGTGCTGCCTATTCGGTATTTTCGGATTAGTTGCAAGTGCGATTTCATCTTCTTCTGCTTCCTTCAATGGAAGTGACGGTAAAATGGTACTCAAGCAGGGTAAAGATGGACAATGGAACTGGGTAGCAGATTCTGTAGAATCTCACAAAGAAATAGCCAGCGCAGGTGCTACTCAGTATAATGACCAGTCGACTCAAGTCCTTTCAAGAGTTGTTTCCGAAGTACGCAACGGTACTAAACTTGAAGATCTGGAACCAAATGAACTCGAAACTTTAGCTAGTGCTTATGGAATAAACGGTGGCTCTAAACAGCAAAAGATGGATGCACTTATTGATTCAAAACTTGCTAGTAAAGCTCTGAAATTATCTGCTTTAGGTGCCGCTAGTGGATTGGGAGTCGTTGGTGCTGCTAAGATTGTTAAAACCGGAAGAGAGCGTACAATTGCCAGAGCTGAAGAGATGCGGGAGCAAGCTAAAGATAAGTTACAAGAAAATATTGACAATGCTCGAACTGAAATCAATTCGAAAATACCAACAAATCAAAATGCTGAAACACCAGCAGATATGGCTAAGGACATTGTTATGCAGCAATTATCTAAAAAGATTAAGGAGATGGATTTGACTCCTGAAAAATTAATTCTGTTAGCGGACTTAGATAAAGATGGTAAAATCGATATTAACGAGATTACAATTGCCATGTCCTCCATTATGGGACTTGCAGTGCCTACATTCATCGTGGCTGATACTTTCAAAAAAATAGATACGAATGGAGACGGTAAAATAGATTCCAATGAACTTCACCTGTTGTGGGCAAAACTAGGAATCGAAATTGTAGAAGATGACGGTTTTGAAGATATTGATGCTGTAATGGAAGAGATTTCGGATGAAGACACAGTAACAGTGGATGCCTTTTCTGGCCCAATGCGTATTATCAGAGTAACAGATGGAAATACCAAAATAATCCAATTGGATGGAGAATTCATAGTAAATGGTTCATTGATGGGAGAGGGAAGATGGATTTCAGATACTAGATTCGCTGTTTATGTTACTGCATGGAATAATTGGTGGGTTGGAGAGTTAGTCAATGAGGGAATGCTTACAGTGTGTGTGGATTCTCCAGAGGAGACATTTAGTGTTCTACCAAACAATCTAGAACCATACTGGGATGATGAAACAGAAAAAGCCTCATCTGATTCTGAAGAAGTGGTTAATGTTGGAAATAGGGATGCTAGTAATACTGAGCTAACCGATGGTATAGATACTGAATTTGAAGGATTTATTATCGAAATGGAAAATGCGAAGTTTTCGAGGGAAAGACGTGAACTAATGACTAAGCAAGTTTCAGATTATCTGGTCAACATTCGTATTACTAAAATCGAAAGAACATTGATTGGAGACCAAACATACCGTGGGGGACAGTCTGTGCATGGTCTAATCGATGGTGGACCATATACAGGAATTGTCAAAATCCCTGTTACATTTAATGAACAAATTCTCGAAATGAAGAAAGGAGATCATTTCAAGGTTCGGGCAAAGCTTGTCGACTTCTCATCCAGCCTGAAGCGACCAGTGCTTGAAGCAAGTTCACTGAATTGATTCATCATCCTTTCTTAGCAATACCGCCGCCACAATTGCAGCGGACATTGAAGGAACTGAGATAAATGGCATGAATGAATCTTCATCTTCTTCCATTTCTTCTACAACTGTTTCTTCTGTAGTATTATTTTCAATTGCAGGCATTGGATTTACTATTATTTGACCGACCATCCCTAAACTGCGGTGAGGCTCACAGTAATACTCAAAGGTTCCATTGACTCCTGGAAGAAATACAAACCTGTAATCTTCAGCTGATTTAGTGTCACCAGAATCGAAGGTTTCGTTTACCTCTACCGCATTATGTGGAAGTAATTGACCATCCCAAAAGAAGCGTACAGCGTCACCTTCTGTGATTGTCACAGACGATGGACTAAAGCGAAGATTAGTACTGTCGACAGTGATTATTGTGTCAACGGAACTATTGTGTGCACTAACTGCAGGAACAGCACAAATTAAGGCTAACATCACAACTGCAACTGTCACTCTCATGTCCGCAGTTAAATTGACTTCATACTTATGCTGTTGTTTCGCGATATCGATTCGATTAGTGTTGAAAAGGGTCTCATGAAAACAGACCTTCAAAAGGGCAGGCGCATAAATCGCATCATGAAATATACTTTATCGGCAGTTACTCTAGCATTTTTATTGATGCTAAGTGCAGCGACTGGAGCTGTTTTAATTTCTTTAGATTCATCTAACTCCTCATCTTCTGAAACTTTTACTATCGAAACTTCAGAACCTTACGGGATAAACGAGTATACACTTGTCGAAATAGATGAGGGAGATAACGACGAGGAAGATGTAATCGTAGAAAGGCCTCATGAATTTGAGTTCAAAGCAAATAACGGCGGAGACGTTGTTACTTGGGACTTTGGGGATGGAACAACCGGAACTGGTATTACAATCTCTCACTCATACACCTATCCAGGAGTTTACACAATAACAGCAACCTCTTCTTCGACCGACGAAATAGAACTGGCAAGTTTAGAGGTCACTGTGGAAAGAACTGCTACTGTGGAATCTGATAACATGGAATGTGTTTGTGCTCCAACTGCAAAATCTACTATTATCGACTTAATTCCTATGCCTGGAACAACATCGTTTGAAGGAATCGTAACCGTTGAACACGATGGTAGTAGCGAATCTTGTTCTCTACGTAACCCCCTGCAAGAATGTCATGTTCGTGTTATCTTGGAAAAGACTCTAGAAGGCTCAGTCATTGGTCAAGAGGTTCTTTATGATGACACATTTAGAACCAACGAACACAATGTTCCCTTTGAACTAGATAATATCGAAATTGAAATTGGAGAAGGACTCCAACTTCGTCTCGAAACAGATCAAGTCCGTGATTGGCACAAACCTAGTACCGCTTGGAGCATGACTGCCCCAATTTGATTACTTGTGTACAATTTTGGGTTGAACTATTTCTCATCTTGATTATAGAAACCAGATGATGGGGATAAGTTGTGACATTCGATTCAGACTACGAACCATTCTTCCAACCCCCCGGTTGGATTGTGGGTCCTGTATGGGTGGTCCTATACACCTGCATTGCTCTAAGTTTCAGTGCTACATTGAGTAAACGAGATGAGTTAGATAATTACTGGTTAATTGTGACTTTATTTATGATACAACTCGCTCTGAATTTGATTTGGCCATCTCTATTCTTAAATTCAGAAAGATATCTTCTTTCAGTGGTTTGGCTTGTTTTCATGATTGTATTTACAGTGATTTATGCGTTTTTGATCTATAAAACAATACCTTATGCATCTATGTTAGTATGGCCTTACATAGCCTGGGTTTCTTTCGCTGCACTTATCAATGCTGCATATTATCTCGAAGCCAATTAATTTCTTTACTGGAACTTCTTTCTCAAATTTGCAAACCTAGTAAGAGCATCCTTAGTTTTAGAACCAAACCATGTCAAATCTTCTCCATCGATCAGTTCAATCATCGGCCGACTACCGCCTGCAGATTCTATCATCTTAGCAATATCTTCACCTTCTTCTATCGTAAACTTATGTGGCTCACTGGTTAGTAAAATTAGTTGAATCTCAAATGCTAGAAAATCTTGTACATTGACTACAGGGTAACCATTCCCTTCAGGTGCTGTATCCACTATTTCAAAACCGACATGGCTTAGAATTGAGCCTGAGTATTTACTTGGAGAAACCGCCATTAGAGGCTTATGCCAAATCAGAGGAATAGTCTTCAAATCTTTCTTTTCTCTGATTGTTTCTGTGAGTGCTACTTCACAAGCAATAGCCAAATCTTCTCCTTCATTAGGCCTACCGCAAGCCTTTCCAAGTTCTCTAATCATTAACGGAACATCACTAGGAGATTCTACTTCACTGACAAATATCTCGAACCCTTCTTGTGAAAGTATATTGTAAACCTTTAATGGATTTTCTTCCCTGTCCATGACTATTAAATCAGGATTAAGGTCACGGATTTTTGCTAAATTTGGATTTTTAGTTCCACCGATTTCCAATATGTCTTTTACTCCATCTTTTGGATGAATGCACCAAGGAGTTCGACCTACTACCTGGTTAGAATCCAACCCTAGGTCAAAAAGAGTAGCTGTTAGTGATGGCACCAAACTGACTACTCGCATGATTGAGCCAAATGCTACTAGTTGAAAATACTGATTCTAATAATGATTATCTAGTTACTGATGGCTGACAAATCATTATTAAGAGGCGTTCGTGGCTAATATTGTGACTACTAAGGGAGTTCTTCTGATGAATGTTGGAACTCCGGACCAGCCAACAGTTAAATCAGTCAAGGTATATCTCAAAGAATTCCTTCTTGATCCTGATGTAATCGACATACCTGCACCCCTAAGGCACTTACTTGTAAGAGGTATTATTCTCAACACTCGTCCAAAGAAAGTAGCCCCACTATATCAAAAAATTTGGATGGATGAGGGCTCACCGCTACGAGTGTACTCAGACAGGGTAACTAAATCACTCAACCAATTAATTGGTGATACTAAAGTCGAATTTGCTATGCGATATGGTAATCCAAGTATTCGTGATGGACTTGAAAGATTAAAGCAACAGGGTGTTGATGAATTGTTACTTCTACCAATGTTTCCTCACTTTGCCCAAGCCACAACAGAGTCTTCGCTAAAAGAAGCATACAAGCAACTCAAACAATTAAATTGGTCTCCTGAGATTTTAGAAATTAGACACTTTGAAACCGAGGACGAATATGTTTTACCTCTGGCAAATTCAATACAGCCCCATCTTGATGAAGAGACCCATTTATTATTTTCTTATCACGGCCTCCCAGTATCCCATGTTAAAAGAATTGACCAATCAAAATCACATTGTCAAAAAGTTGATGATTGCTGTTCGATTTCATGTGATGCCAACCAATTGTGCTATGCTCATCAATGTATGAAGACCACATTAGCAGTCGTTGATAATTTGAACCTTAAACCTGAACAATGGTCACTAAGTTTCCAAAGTCGTTTAGGACCAGTCAAGTGGTTGGAGCCATCAACCATGAATAAAGTGGCCGAACTTGTTGGCAAGGGTGTTACTAAATTAGCCATAGTAGCTCCAGCATTTTTAATCGATGGCCTGGAAACTCTTGAAGAATTAGATATTGGAATTAGAGAACATTTCATTGAACTCGGTGGTAAAGAATTAACCGTAATAAAGTGTCTAAACGATGAACAAGAGTGGATTAATGGATTGAGAACACTTATTGAAGACAGGTTTCAACTCTCTAGTAATTCTAATAATCTCTCGGTCTCGTCCACAACATGAGTAATAGCCACCCCACTCACAGACCAACCTAGGTAGGTAAAATCATAACTTAATTTGGATATTTTATCCATGTGCCCTGGCTTGAAACTTGGTATAATTCTATTTCCAATATTCTCAAATAATACAGGGTCATTATTTCCAAAAAATTCTAGCAATGATTTTTTCACAGTCAAATTGTCTTGATCCCAACGGTCATGAGGCACCATTAGCCTAAACAGCCTATGTCCATCGGGTGCCCTTTGAGAATGGTGTATGTCACTTTCATGCAAAATACCACTGATTGGAATCGATTTATCTGGAATCAAAAGTCCGTATCCAAGTGGTATGTGTTGCACATGTTGTTGTTTAAACCCAACAGCGAATATCGAAAGTGAGGTCTGTTCATAATCCTCAAGCAAACCAGGTGCTGTCCAAATTATTGAAGACAGTGGTGTGCCAAATTTCTCACTTGCCAATTGAGGGCTTTCGATATTTTGTTCGAGTAAAATCTCAATATTACTCATCGCTTCTAAACGCTCTTTCAATGAATCAATCAATACTTCCATTCCACCTTTTAGGGAAGCTATTGAACGACTTTTAGGCTGAAATACCGGGTAAGTTGGGGCAACTATTTTCGCCAACTTCCTATTGCTTATCGGCTGACTTGGCCCGAATTTAGTTAACGATGGAAATAAGAAATCAGCGTCAACATTATCCGAAGTATCATTAACAATCCCAAGGGTTAATGCATCTGAGATTTTCTTATGAGGAATTAATTGTGAAACTGATTTCCCTCCAATAAGTGAATTTTTAATAGCTTTTCTTAGTTTCAATGGCCCGATTTTGAATAATGATAATGGTGAAATTTTATGTTTTGAATTATTTAGCCAAACCCATCTTGAATTGACTTTATCAGTAGATGGTTTCCATAACTCGGCCAATCCTAAATCATCTATTAGCCTCCACATAGCAGGATGCGGCCGTGAAGCATTCACCGCTAAATCACAAACCCATTCATCCTTTTTCCAAGATTGAATTACTCCACCTAATCTATTCGACCTTTCAACTAAAACCAAATTCTTATCAGGGTACTTTTGACCCAGTCTATATGCTGTGCAAAGACCTGAAAGTCCACCACCAATGATTATTATTTTTTGTTGATCTCTTAATCGGGGATTGGCTAGTAATGGTCGGCGCATTTCCGCTCCATGTTGAATCCAATCCTGAAGTTCAGTCATACTAATCGCTCTGATCATACCCAATCCTTTGGGTTTTGAAGAACCTGTAAAAGTTCAGATTCTAAACTTCCTTCTACTGGAGCATGGCAGTATTCCCATCGAGAGGTTAGAGGTAGTGACATCAAGATGCTCTCTATTCTGCCATTGGTAGTTAATCCAAATGTTGTACCTCGGTCATATACCAAATTAAATTCGACATATCTTCCTCTGCGGATTTGTTGCCAGTCTTTTTGCTCAGGAGTATAATCTAAATTTATTGTTCGCTCTAAGATAGGAATATAGGAACTCAGGAAAGATAGTGCACAATCCTCAACGAATTCGAAACATTGCTCTTGGCTTGCTTGATTTATGTTATCAAAAAATATGCCGCCTAGACCTCGGCTTTCACCGCGGTGTTTGATGTAAAAATAGTCGTCACACCACTGTTTGAATTTAGGGAAATCAGCCACTTCATGGCGGTCACAGACCTCTTTGTGGACTTGATGAAAATGAATTGCATCCTCTTCAAATAAGTAACTTGGAGTCAAATCAGCACCGCCTCCAAACCACCAACTGCCGGGTTTGCTACCATCTCCTCTCTCGAAATAGCGGTAATTTGCGTGAACTGTAGGGGACATCGGGTTTTTTGGATGTAGAACAAGGCTTAGCCCGGTTGCATAGAAGTCCAAGTCTTCATCGCCCAAGTCATGACCTCCCCCCATGCTTTTTGCAGCTTG
>MDSY01070331.1_pt1 | contig 24851 bp, 23 predicted proteins | sample 811131 | NCBI WGS metagenome assembly MDSY01 (sample SAMN05326643, study PRJNA326480) | marine metagenome | isolation source: seawater | place: Atlantic Ocean: South West | collected 2010
ATTCTGATTTAGTTTTTCCATAATTACAAACTGGTAATCTTGGTGAATTTATATTGACTGGTTTTCCTAATTTTAATGTATCACCATATTCTGAGGATGAACCAATTATAATCCATTTTAGGCATCCAGCCTTTGATGCATTTATCAAAAATTTACTAGATTTGATTACATTGGTGTCTAAAGCTTTTTTGTATGGCAAGTTTCTATTTGTAACTCCTGCGGATGCAAAGTGAATCAAAACTTCACATTTTTTAAACTCTTCATGATCTTTATCTAAAGGTCCAGTAAGCCACTTAACATTTTTAATTTTTTTTTGCTTATATCTGGAAATTGCATAAAGATGATGACCTTTTTTAGAAGCATACCTTATAAAATTATTTCCAAAAAAACCTGACGCTCCACTTACTAAAATATTCATTTAAAAAATTTTAAAAATTGGCTACAAATTTTTTTCATTACATAATAAAAACCAAAAATATATATATTGGGATAAAAAATATTATTAATTATATTTTTTTTAAAATTAATGTACTTATAATTGCTCTCTCTTTTATTCTTAATAATAAAGTACATAAAAGGTATAAATTTTTTTAACGCATAATTTTTTAATTGTATATACTTTAGAAATGACAATCCATCTTTTCTATAAATATCTAGTATTTCTGGAATTCTAATTATCATAACAAAAGGGTAAGTAAGTGACCAACCTTTATCTCCAAATAGATTAACTGATAATGGTTTTGCTTGAATGTAACCAATGGAGTTCTTAAATGCATGAGAAAAAACTTTTACGTGTGGTGCTGTGTTGTCAATAGTTGACCATACTTTTGTATTATTTAATTTTATTTTATCTAGCATATTAATATTTTTAATAAATTTTTCTCTTTTATAAATGGTTAAAAATATTCCAAGCATAAAATCCCATGAAACAGCTGGATCTATTAAATCAAAAAATTTAGTCTTTTTATTTTTTTTAATTTTTGAAAAACTGCTTAGATTTTGAGGGATTTTTTTTGTATTAAACGGTTGTTTATGCTTAAAAACAAATTTTGAATTAAGACTGGAAGAATTTATAAAAAAAAAATCAACATCTTTATTTCTGAAAAATAATTTATCTAATTTTTTTAGAGCACTCATATACAATAAGTCATCATTACCAATTACCCATAAAAATTCACCTTTTGCCATTTTTACTACATTGTAAAAGTTAGCTCCAAAGCCTAAATTTTTTTTATTTTTTTTATAATTTATGACTAATTTCTTTTTTTTATAATAATTAATGATTGGTAGAATACTTTCTTTCGAAGCATTGTCAGAAATACAAATTTCAAATTTTAAAGATGAAAATGATTTAGCTATTAAGATTGAATTTAAACAATTATTTAAATAATCAATTCTATTAAAAGTAGGTATACAAATAGAAAGTTTAAAGATATTTTTAATTTGCATAGTACAATTAATTAAATTAATTGATCTTTAATTTGATTATCTTTTTTAAAATCAATTTCCATAAAGTTGTCTTTATATTTTATAACTTTAATAGATTTTGGATATATTCTTATAAATTTACTTAACAATTCAGTAATAGATATTTTTTTAATATCTATAGATTTTTCTTTTTTAATAAAAAATTTAATTTTTTTCCACCCAAATGGAGATATTCCTAATAATCCCATATACTGACCTTTTATTTGACTTAACTTTTTTGGCTTATTTCCAATTTCATTTAAAAAAAAATTTTTGTCAAAATCAAAAGTTTCTGCATCGATAAGTGGATCTTTAAAACGTCTTGTCCATATTTTTTTCCAATTTACAGATGATGTAATAGATATGTCATGTTTTTTTTTTAATAAATGTGCAACAGCTGTTTTTTTATAAAAAATATCTGAGTAAGATATTATATTATAGTTTTTGGATAATATACTGTCTGCTTTTAACAGTGAGGCAACCATGTTAGATTTCATCCATTGTGAGTTAAAAATATATTTAATTTTTTTATTTTTTAAGTGGCTTTTAAGTATTTCTTTTTTATATCCAGTTACAATATTTAAATCATAAATATTATTATCTTCCATAACTTTAATTATATTTTTGATTAAAGATTCATTTTTGTTAATTTTGATTAAAGATTTAGGATAATTAATTCCCTTCAATCTTTTGCCACGCCCAGCTGCTAAAATTATAGATGAAACTTTTTTATACATTAAAAATTTTTTTTATATTCTTTATATCTTCTTTAAAAAATGGATCTTCTCTTTCAGGATGCCACATCCATCCATCTATTTTTAAAAACCGATGTTTTATAGCCTCGATACTACCATCCATTGCCTTAGCAGCTACATCAAAATCAGAAGGACAACTTGAAATAGTAAAATTATGGTAAGAATTTACTTCTTTAGGAAATATATTTTTATAGATAAGGGATTGAATTTCATGTTTATTTCCAACATGATTATTAATTTTTTTTAAATCTTTTCCAAAAAATTTTGCTATCATTTGCATTCCTCTGCAAATTCCCAGTATTGGTATATTTTTTTTAATTGAATAACCAATTGTAGCAAATTCTGTTTTATCCCTGTCTTTAAAATCACCAAAATTGTCTCCTCCAGTTAATAATAATCCTTTTGAATTAAAACTTTTAAGAAATTTTATTAATTTCATATTATCTTCTTTTTGGATTAAGTTATTTGGTATAAAAATTGGGTTTATATTACAATAATTTAAAATTTTTGTAATTCTTTGATCTAAACAATCTCTAGATTCATTGATTTTTGAAATCTTAATTACCCTTTGACTAACAAAAATATTCATTTAAAAAAAATTTTTTATAATTTTATTTGTTATTTGTTTTTTACTTAAATTATCTTTAGATTTTATTTCTAAATGAGAATTTCTAGGCTTAAAATACTTCATATCGAGCCCATACATATCTCTAATTTTTTTTTTAAAAAAATTTTTATAAATTTTTTTGGGATCTCTCTTGATCACATCCTCAATATTGTAATTTAAAAAAACCTGATTATAATTAGGTATATTTTTTTTGTTCCACATTAAAACTTCTTTTTGTAATGCTATAACTGAGGTAATTACTATATTATTTTGAGATGCTATATAGTAAGATAGTTTAGAATAAAAAAGACCAATATTTTTTCTTTGCTCTCTTTTAAAACTATTTGGAATAGGTATTGATGAAAGCGTGTTTCTTAGTTCGTCACCATCTAAATGTATTGCTTTAATGTTTTTTTTTTTTAATTCCTTCAATACCATTTTAGCTATTGTTGACTTACCAGAGCCAGACAAACCTGTTATCCATAAAACACCTTTATTTTTAAATTTCATAAAATAATATTAAATGATTTTGCTTTACAGTTAAGTTCGATTTTTTTTGAATTTTGTATTTCTTTAAAATATTTTTCACCAACACCCACTATAGCTGGTAAATCAAGTTCTGAACATCTTATCGCCATATGAGAATTTACTCCTCCAAACTGTGTTATTAAGCCTAAAATTTTTTCAGAAAAAATCCAGTCATATCCAGGGTCTGCATTTTTAATTAATACAATTTTTTTCATAATTATTGGTTTCTTTTTAAAATTACTATCAAGAAATACAATTTTACCTTCTATTTGTTTTGAAGAAACAAAATTTGGTGTACTAAATAAATTGGGTATAATATCCATATCATTTTCATTAAAAATAATTTGTGGTATTTTGATTTTACTTTGCAGTAAATTAACCTTCTTTCTCTTTAAAACTTTTTTTAATAAATAAGATTTATTTTTATTTAATTCATCAATTTTTAAAAAGGCTAAATCATTAATTTTAATACCTTTATCTTTTGTTAATTTTTTAATTTTTTCTAAAATAAAACTTAATATTCTTGTAAAGATAAATTTAGAGTATTCTCTCATCTCAATTGATTCAGAGATATAATCTAACAACTGTTTGGGGCTTAAATCTTTTATTCTTTCTTTTTTTAAAGCTAATTTAATCTTGTTTTCAGTGTTTTTGTTTAAATTAAATTTTTTATGCATAATTTTGTTATTCTTGTAGGCAAAATTATACATCTGGTCATACCTTTTTGATTTTATATCGTAAGTTCCTGGTCTTAAATGACCATATATTTTCATAAAATCTTTTTTAGATAAAGTACCAGAAGATACTTTTGACATATCTTCTAAAAAAGATTTAGTGACAGTGTTTATGCTTCTCTGAAATTCCTCATTTTGTTTTGAAGTGAAAATTTTTTTTTTCACAAAAGATTTTAAAAACGATTGACCAATAAATGCATGCCTTGCCATTATGGCAAAGGGTATTATTCCCTTATTTTTTAGCAATTTAATTAATTTTTTAATATCAAAATTTTTATTTAAATCTAAATTTTGTAAATAACTTAAACTTTTTTTGCAATCTATGAAATTGTTATGTTGGATATGGTCAAATGTTAAATCTTTATAACATTTTAACACTATATTTTTTTCTTTCATAGTTAGGATGTCATTAGGAATTTTTTTTATTCTGTTAGGCAAAAAGAAATCAAAACTTGTAATTGCTATCTCAAATTCAATTTTATCGTGTAAATTAGGACTCTGTTGGAAAATTCTTAGCCAATATTTAATCAATTTTAATTCAATTTTTTTAGGTATCGATTTTGGAATAAAAGAATTAAAACTTAATCTGGAATTTATAAATGGTCTTCCAGCAATATTTATCATTAGAATTTTGTTGAAATCATTCTTATAACCCATCAAACTTCTAGCTTTTAACCAAGAATTATCTGTAATTAATCTTTTATATATATCAAAAGAAATAATGTCAGGTCTTTCACCAATCATTTCTGCAGGATTCCAGTCTGGCATTTGACCTAGTATTGTTTTTTGCTTTAGAATATTTTTTATTTGTAATTTTGTAGAAATAAAATATTTTGATATTTCTCTTTCATTAACTTCTTGCCACTTACTTTTTGAGCTAATTGGCCTAACTTGAAATAAATAAACTCTAAAATTTTTATCTACAGCAAACTCAATATCTAAATAGTTTTTATTTAAAACTTTTTCTAAATTAATAATAGAATTGATTAATTTTTTAAATCTTTCAGATTTGACCATATTTATACTTTTTCTATAAATATATAGCTTTTTATTAGAATTTTCCCCCGTACCTGATGTTACACTTTCTGTTTCATTTGATTTATCATCGTAATTAATTACATAATAAGGAGATCCAGTTTCAATATCATGTGTAAAAGCTACACCACTCATAGAAATATTAGAAATGTACTCTTGTATAATAATTTGATTTTTTAAATAATTTTTTTTATCTTTTTTTTTAAAATCTTTAATTATTTTTTTTATGTCTTTTTTTATGTTGTCTTTAGTAAAAGATTCAATAACTATTGAATGGTATTTACCAGCAGCTGAATTACCTTCTCTATCCTCCTCCAATGAAGAAGACCTAATAATAATTCTTTTTTTTTTAAATAAATTAAAAATTTGTATTAAAATTTCCTCTTGTGAATTATTCCAATCATTTACAGTAAAGAAAAAAAAATTGGGTATTTTAAAATCTAATTTATATTTTCTTAATTTATTTAAAGTTTCAGCTTTAGAATTAAATTGAAAAATATCCATAAATTAAATTTAAAAAAAATTAATATTTTCAATTAATAAATTAATTTTATGTTTCATTATTTTTTTATCATTTTAAAAGAAAGTGGTTTGGGACTTTTTAGGTTTTTCAAAGATATTTTTCCAATAAAATTTGAAAGAAATTTGGGATCTAAACCTTTACCACCTCTAATTGAGGAAATATTTTCTCTTGTAAATTTTTTTCCTTTTTTAAGATCTTTAATTAAAAAAAGTGATCTTCTATATTTTAAGTTATTTTTTTCAGAACTGGCAACACCTAAATAGTTTTTGCCAATTGCTTTTTTTGCATTAGTACATTCTACAACGCATTTTTTAAATTCATCTGGATTCAAAGAAAACTTTGCATCTAAACCTTTCTCATCAATTTTAAAATGCTTTTCTATAACTGTTGCTCCATAAGCTATGCTTAATATAGGGGCTGTTATTCCAATTGAATGATCAGATAATCCAACTTCACATTTAAAAATTTTTCTCATTTGTTCTATAGTTTTCAAGTTTAGGTCTTGGAAAGGTGCTGGGTAAGAACTTGTACATTTCAACAGAATAATAATATTATTACTAAACTTTCTTATAGTTTTTATAATTAACTTAATCTGAGAAACAGACGCCATACCAGTAGATATAATAATTGGTTTCTTTGTCTTTGCTACTTTTTCAATAAGTTTTAAATCATTATTTTCAAAAGAAGCAATTTTGTATAATGGAGGATTAAAATTTTCCAGAAAATCAACAGCATTTTCACTAAAGGGAGTGCTAAAAAGAATTATATTTTTTTTCTTTGCTCTTTCAAATAGTGCTTTATGCCAACTTCTAGGAGTAGAAGCTTTTTCATAAAGTTTATAAAGTTTTTGACCTTTCCATAAATTTTTTTTATCATTTATATAAAAACCTTTTTTACTGGAATTAATTGTCATTTCATCAGCAGTAAAAGTTTGTATTTTCACGGCACTTGCTCCACTATCTGCAGCTTTATCTATCAATTTAAGAGCATTTTTTAATGAATTACTGTGATTTGCAGACATTTCAGCAATAATAAATGGCTTATGATTTACACCAATATTTAATTTATTTTTTTTCATTGTATTAGTTTTAAATTATTTTATTTTTTTAAATTTGCCTGTAAAAATTGAGTCATAATATTTTTTTTTTATTTTGATATTATCTTTTAAAATGCCTTCTACAACATAATCATTATCTTTTAATGCTTGAATCATTTCTTGTCTAAAAGAATATGTCTCACAAAATATTTTATTAAATTTTAATTCATTGAATAATATTTTTTCTAAAATTTTAATTGCATTGTTAAAATAAAAAATCAATTTTTTTTTATTTTTGTTAATTTTATTATTAACGATAAAAGATATTTCTGCTTTTTTTACATCCCAATCTATATGGGTTAAACCACAATAACCAACAAAAATATTACTTTCAGTCATACCTAATAATATGTTTTTTGGTTTTTTTAATTTATATTCACTAAATATATCTTTATTAAAATACTTAACTTGTTCTTTCCTTAAAATATTTTTTTTTTGTCTTAAAATTTCAATTTGTGAATTTCTTATTTTTCTAATTTCTTCTATATTTTGCTCACGTATTTCAGAAAACTCTATTTTATCTAAAAAGTATTTTGTTTTTTTTAAAATCTTATACATAATTTATTTTTTTATTAAATTTACTTCGTGAATTAAATTGTTATTTTTTAACAATATAAGAAGGTCTTCCTAATTTAGATATTTTTATAATATCTACATTTTTTTGTTTAAAAAAATCATTTACTGCGAGAGTTGCTCCATCTATATGCTTATAATCATCCAGCAAAATTATTCCACCTCTTACAACATTGTTATATAATTTTTCCAGTATATAGTGTGTTGGTTTATAAATATCTACATCAAGATGCAACAATGCAATTTTAATTTTTTTATTTTTTTTTAGAAATGGAGATAATGTGTTTAAAATATCTCCTTTGATTAATTTAAAATTATTGATTTTTTTATTTTTTAAATATCTAGAAAGATTTTCATTACTAATTCCTTTGCCTGCAGTCTTATCATGAGATTTAGCAAAAATCTTATCTTGCTTTAAATTTTTTCCATCTTTTGGTCTAGGAAATTTACCAAAATTATCAAAGCCATAAACTTTTCTTTTTTTATTATTTTCAAAAAGATCTCTAAACGTTAATAATCTTATCAGACTTGCTCCTTTAAAAACACCACATTCTACAATATCACCTTTTAAATCTAAAATTTTTTTATAAACTTCATACTGATCTATAATCTTAAGTAACCTTAATTTTTTTGAGGTTAAATAAAATAAATTTTCATATTTCCATGATGTCATAATTAATTTCCAAAATACTTATTTAGAATAAGTGATCAGCTCCTACAACACCGTTTTTACCAAAGTTAAAGTACCACCCATCGACAAATGGATTGTCACTTTGTATTGTAACCCAGCCAGTTTTATTGTTCATATATTTCATTATTGATAAATTTTTTTTTAGATCAAAACTATAAAAACCATTATCATTTATTTTTATTTTTTTAGTAATTGGTTTTCCATCTTTTTTATCATTCCAAAAACTCAATACAATATTTGCATCTTTAAATCCATTTTTTAAGTAACTAATATTTGATATCAATAATTGACTAACGTTGCCTGTAATTATTGGGCCCCACTTAAATGTACTTGGTTTATTAACAATATTTGGATTTGGAACTCGGACATTAAAACAAATATTTGAAGGAACATTGTACTTCAACCTTCTTTGCCCAACATTTAATGCAAATTTTAATCTTGTTGGTATTTGTCCTCCACCATCAACAAAAATTCTTAAAAAATAATTTTTATTAGATTTTTTTTTCGTATTTAGATTCTTTGTGAAATTTAAATAGAGTGGCATTAAAGGTTTTTTATTAATCTTTATAGGAGGTAAATTTTCAATAAAATTACCTTTTTCATCATGTAAATCAAAATATAAAGTAAATTTTTTGTCTATAAAATTTGGATAAATAGCTAATTCAGTATATTTGTTCTCTTCTTTAAAAAATGGAACAGAAACAGCGCCATCAAAAAAAATATTTTTATTTGGATTTTTCCAAATTTCATTTTTTTTATCGACACTCTTGGAAAGATCATAGTAGCTATGTGTTAAAGAACTAAAATCATTATTCTTTTCTAAGTTTCCACACATGAAACGTGGAAAAAAACTTTTAAAATTATGTTTAATCGAAACTGTTCCTTTCTGATTTTTTAAAAATTTTTTCTCTATTTCATTTAAGAAAAAAATTATTTTCGTTTCATATTCACAAATATGTTTTAAATTAATTTTTTTATATTTTTTTTCACCCTCGAAATTTATAATTTTAATTTCAAGTAATGAATTTTTTAATTCTAAAGGCCCATTTACAAATGAAAAAAAAGGCTTTAAATTTTTATCTGGCAGAATATCGAATCCACTTTCGGGTACTATTATTTTCGAATTTGAAATAAAATCATCAAAATCATTATATATTCTTCCACAAGAATGAACCGAGGTTGTGCATTCTCTTGAAACTAAATTAATTGAAAATGCAGGAAAAGGAAAAACCATGTCTTCTGTTGAAAATATTTCTAGTTCAATAGATCCTCTAGATAAATTATTTTTTAATAATAACTCTTTCAAAGAAATATTATATGATTTAACACAATTAATTTTATCTTTTATTCTTTTTATAATTTTTCCGTTAATATTTCTAATGGTAATTAATAGTGACACTTCTGCAATTTTTCTCTTAAGAAACCAATAACTTAAAAAAATTATTTTAGTGTCAATATTTTTTTCTAATATAAAAGGGAAAATAGCTGAGGATCTATAAACTGGTTTTCTTAATGTATCTGTAATATTAAAATGTTCTTGAAAACTTTTCATTATAAATTTTTATTTATGCTTTCAGCAGTTCTATTAATATAGTTTTTTGGTGGTAGAAGCGAATGTAAATTAGTAAATTTTTTTATATTTTTTTGAACTAACTCACTAAACCACCATTCATCTATATTATTCCAAATTTTATTCAAATGTCTAATAAATATATCTTCATTTGTAAACATTATATTTGCTTCTACTAAATACTTATAATGATCCATAACTTCTGGATGAAGATTTTTATACATAAAACTCCAATGAACAATTGTGGGTTTGTTAATTGATAATGTTTCCAAAATACCCGTTGATTCTGAATTAAAATATACAAGTTTTGAATCATGAATATTTGTAATGTAATCTTTTTTTTGAGAAACTATTTTATAATCTTTATTTTCAACAAAGTATGAAATATATTTTTTATATATTTCACTTTCTTTATTATAAGTATAAAAAAAATTTGGATGTATACGTAAAATTGTTTTCTTCTTTATTTCTAGTGGCATATGCTGCAAAATTCTTCTTGTAGATAGTAATTCCTCTTTTGTTTCTTGATATCTATCAAAAGCCTGTATTCTGTGTCCTAGAGATCTAAATATAACCAGTAAATGTGAGGCATTATTTGTCTTTTTAAAATACTTTTTATTTAAAAGCTTAATATTAAAAATAGTTTTTATCTTTGAATCTGATTTATAGCTTCCCCATGCTAAAAAATTATCCACAGTTTTAGTTTCATTTAAAAATCTATTTTCTATATTTGTTTGGTGTGAACCACCATGCTGTAGGATAAAATATTTTAAATTTTTATTTTTACTTTTTTTATCAGCAAGATAAATCTTAAAATTTTCATCATTATCAAATGCACTAGCTGTTATTATAAATTTTGGATTGGATGGAAGGGAACTATTTAAGACGTTAGTTAATATTTTTTTAAATCCTTCAATCACAAAAATAGGTAATAATTCTGGTAAATGTTTTAATATTAAATTTTCGATCTTTGATTTTGAATTAGAAATAAAGTTAATTTCTTTTCTTAAATGTATATTGTATTTTGGATATTCGATTATATTAAATTTATTGTATTTTGGGACTTGTTTCATTTTTAATTCAATTCTTTTTTCATCTAAAAAAGTAAAATTAGTTTTGTAAAAAACTCCATCGGTAGATTTATGAACTTTGTTTATAAGTTTAAAAAAAAAGGTTTTTAACTCTTCTTTTAAATCAAGAGAATTCTTAGATAGTCTTGTTCTAAAAAGTAAATCATGTTCTTTTTGGATTTGAAAATTTTTAATTTCGAAATTAGTATAATTAATGTCAGGAGCAACATCTTTAATAATTTGAGACCACAAAATTGCATTCCAATTATTATCAGTTGTAAAATATAGTATATCATTACTGTTATGAAAAGATGATAAACAAAAATCATTATTAAAAGATAAAAAAGCATGGTCAATTTCTTTTTCTTTGAATATGTGCTCCACTAAATTATATTTATAATAATACTGCTGAATTACTTTTCTTAGGAAAGCTCCAATAATAATCTCCCATTGGGGTAATTCATATTTTAATCCATGTATTTTGTTAAGCTCATTCTTTACTTGTGGTAAAATTGAATAAAAAATTTTATTAATATTTTGATAGCTATTAATTTTTTGCTCTGAGGAATTAAAAATTGACTGTTCTGCTTCATATTTTGAAAATAAATCATTATTATTAATTTGATCAAAACAAAAATCATCAATGAATATATTGTTATAATTATCTAATATAAATTTATTGTTTGGAAAAATTATTAAATTATTTTTCATTATTGAAATATTACTTTATTACAATCTGCAGTTATATAAATATTTTTTTAAACCATCTATACCTATGTTAGCAACAATATCTATTATTGATAAATTTGAAATAAAATTTTTAGTATTATTAAGTTGCTCATACACAGGAAAATCATCTTTATTAAATGATAGATTTATTTTTGAGTTTTTTTCAAAACAATCGCTCTCTAAATAATTTTTTGATCCTCTGGCTGAAATATAATTTGAACATTTTAGAAAATTTAAAATCTTAATTAATTTTTCCGTTCTTTTGCCCTTTATTTTAAGTGAACTAGAAAATATAAAATTTGTTTTAATAGATAACAGATGACATAAATTTATAATTATTTGTGTATTTAAATCAGATAAGTTAATTATTTCTTTATCTAAAATAATTATTATAATTTTTTTTACATCTAAGATAAAGGGATGTTTAGCATAACTTTGACAAATACTATCGTGGTGTTTTTTTCTCCAATTCTTATTGTCATCTATTTCAATATCTTTAATTAAAAAATTATTTTTTTTGACTGGTAAAGTAAGTAAATGACTATCTTTATTAATTATAATTTTGTTTCTATGCTGCCAAGATTGGTGACTAAACTCTACATCGTCTAAAAAAACAAATGTATCAACGTTATTAATTAGGTTAAAATATCCTATCCAGGGAAGATAACATGGCTGAGAAATTGCACAATACATTCTAATTAATAATTATATTTATGAGTATAATTTATCATTTATTTAAATAAAATTTTTTAAACTTAGCTTTGGCATTGTTCCAATCTTTTAAATCATCTATGTCTTGTGCCATCTTTGGGTTTTTAATAATCGACCCCATATTATTAGTAATTAAATCTTTTTTTTTCAAAAACTTTTTAATCACAAACCATCCCCATTCACCAGCATCTAAATATACATCTTTTAATTTTTGACTTGGTGTGTCTTTATATGAAGGAAAATTAAATTGAATTTTATCATCTTTTAACAAACTATAAGATCTCCATACTCTTTTGTCTACTTTGGTTACTGGAATAACAACATCAAAGTTTTTATTATGAATTTTTTTATAACCTTTTACCAAATCAACTTTTTTAGCAAAAACAGAAGTTCCATAAAAATAACATCCATAATCAAAAGATAGATTTTTTCTTTTATATTTATTCAGTACCTCTAAAAGAACTTCCTTTACAGTAGCAGTATCGCTTGAGTTCTTTGAAGATCGATAAAAAGGGACTTCTGCACCATGTTTTTTTGCAATTTTGGCAATATCATCACAGTCTGTACTTACCATAACCGTGTCAAATAAATTTGTTTTTTTAATGGTATTTATAACACGAGCAATAATTGGCAATCCAAAAAATTGTTTTTTATTTTTAAGCTTTATTCTTTTACTATTTTTACGTGCTAATATAATTGCGATTCTTTTTTTATAAGTCTTTTTCATACATTTTAGATATTTTATATAATTTTATTATTTGTTTTTTTGAGGCTATTTTGGATATCATCTTAAGGTTTTTTTCTCTTTTTATATCTATAAAAGATTGAGTATTTTGTTCTTTATCAAGTCTAGACTTTAGAGATTTATTAAATTTTAAACCTAGAAATTTTTTAATATTATTTAAAGATAATTTAGGATTAATTTTTAAATTTTCATATTTTACAATAATTATATTCTTTTTTTCTTTACTACTAAGTTTTTTATAAGCTTTTAAATCTTGAAGGTATAAATTTGACATAACTTCAATAGTTAAATCTATCAAAGAATAATTGTTTAATTTTTTTTTTAATAAGTAAAAAGGAACTATCTTTTTATTTTCTTTAAATGTTAAAATTTGAAAATATTTTTTTTCGTCATAGACAAATTTTTTTCTTCTAAATACTGACTCGACAACATCAACAGGGTGTCTTTCTAAATGTATTAACTTAAAATTTGGAACGGAATTTCCCCATAACCGATACTGAATTAAAACATTATGAACATCAAAAATATTGTAATTATTTTTTTCAATACTTGTTTTTTTTTTTGACATCATTCTATCAAAATAGATTTCAGGATTTGAAGATTTTAAAATACTAGTTTCATCATAGAGTCTCAGGTTTATTTTTCTCCCTAACCCATTAGAATAAATTATATTATTAATTATTGACCTAATTAGATAGCTAGCAGCTTCATAACTAATTTTTTTTACATATGATAATGATGCTATTAAAGTTAAGATCGGGTCTTTATTCACAGTTTCAGTTTTATCCATACTATGGATTAAATCTAATAACAAACTCTTACCAACACAATGTAAACCAGAAATTAAAATATTTTTTTTGTGTATTAGCTTATTTTTAAACATCTATTTCTTTGTAATAATCTTATTCATCAGGTCTAACTTATTTTTTTTAATTTTTGATATAATAAATTTTATTCTCTCAGGTCGTTTCTCAATAAATTTTTTTCTTGATAAAAAATCACTCGATAATAATATTTTATTTGTTAGTGGGGAAATTCTTTTTTCTAGAAACTTGGCAATTTTACTCGTAGTTTCATTACTTTTGTTTAATAAATCATCATACTTTATTGAAAGAATTTTTTTTTTATTTAGTTTATTTTTTGAAATTTGACGCTTCTCGGATAAGTCAAGTCTACTCTTTATATTAATTAATTTTTCAATCTTATTTAACGAACGAAATTTTTTTTCCCAACCCAACCCATAAATACTATTAATTTTACCTTTATAAATATATCTAATATCTGAAGCAAGATTGTCTTTAAAATTATTTTCTGCATATAAATATGTTTTTTTATTATACAATGAATACACTTGATCAGCAGAATTACCGGCAATATTGATAATTTTAACATCTTTAAATGAATAAAAAACTAGATCCAAATAACTCATTGCATCATGCAATAAAATAATAATTTCATTTTCTTTCTTGATCTTATTGATGGTTTTTTTTTTACTATAGTTTTCAATAATTTTTTTTATAAAAAAATTTGCTCTAGAAGTTTGCCATATACTAGTCTCCTCATTTCTTTTAAGATTAAGGTTTCTACCTATAGTTTTATTTATTAAAAGTTGGTTTATATAAAAGTTAATTAATTCTTTAAATGTCTTTTTATTAATTTTTTTTAATTTATAAAAACTTGATAGAGATTCTAAAAAATAATCTATGGTAAAAATATCTGATTTACCAAAGCTAGTTACCAATCTAGTTAGAAGACTTTTTCCAGACTGGTTCTGACCAGTGATTATGATTACTTTTTTTTTGATATTGCTAATAATTATTTCTCTTTTTTTCATCTATCAGCTTTCATTAGCTTGCTAAGATAGTTTTAATTACCTTTATTGCATAATTTAACTTTTTTTTATTGAGGTCATAATAAATTGGTATAGAAAATGCCGTTTTTGCGTAATCTTCAGATACAGTTAAATTGTCATAATTCTTTAATTTAGAATAGTATGGTTGTTTGTGTATAGGAAGGTAGTGTAAATTTACCCCTAATTTTTTTTTTCTCAGTAAATTAAAAATTCTGTCATATTTGAACTTATCTATTTCTAATATTTTAATTACAAACAAATGATAACTGGAATAATAATTTTTTTTAATCTTCTGAAATTGTATGTTGGAATTTTTAAAAGCTTTCTTATATTGTTTTGCTATTAAATTTCTTTTTTTTATAAATAAATCTAATCTTTTTAATTGGCTCAATCCTAATGCTGCTTGAAGCTCATTCATTCTATAATTAAATCCAAGTTTAATCTGTTCATAATACCAAGGTTTATTAAGTTTTTTTTTCATCATTTTAAGATCTCTTGTAATTCCATGATTTCCAAAAAGTCTCAGTTTTTCTTCTAATTTTAAGCTATTGGTTAAAGCCATTCCACCTTCAGCTGTGGTCATGCTTTTTACTGGATGAAAACTGAAAACAGAAATTTCTGAGTAAAAACAATTTCCAATTGCTTTTTTGCCAATTTTAGCTCCAAGCGCATGGGATGCGTCTTCGATTATTTTAAATCCATATTTAATCTTTAATTTATGAATTTTTTCCATCTCAGCAGGTTGGCCTGCAAAGTGAACAATTACTATTATTTTTGGAAGCTTTTTAATTTTTTTAGCTTTTATTAGTTTTTTTTCCAAAGAGTCTACTGATATGTTCCAAGTATCTTTGTCTATATCTACAAAATCAATATTCGCACCACAAAATCTACCGCAGTTTGCAGAAGCAACAAACGAATTCGATGAAGTCCATAGATAATCTTTTTTTGACAATCCCAATGCTAAACAAGCCATATGCAATGCACTAGTAGCACTATTTGCTGATACTGCATATTTAGCACCTACTTTTTTTGCCAACGTTTTTTCAAAAATTTGAACGACTTTTCCTTGTGTAATTAACCTAGACTTTAAAATTTTTGTAACTGCACTTATATCTTGATTACTAATTGATTGGGTGCTGTAAGGTATCATTTAATGTTGAACATTATTAACGAGTAATTTTTATTATTTCTTTTTTTGATAAAAAATTTTTATTCGTTTCTGAACTATAAACAAAAGAATTTTCTACTGGTTTTCCAATCTCTCCTAGTTTATTTTTTTTGTATTGTAATTTATCTGAAATTATAATTGTAGGCTTAATTACATAGTGATCTTTAAACCTTAAAGTTAAATGCGAATAATCTTTAGGACACATAATTTCATGAATTTTTTCACCTTCTCTTAAACCAATTATCTTTATTTTTAAATCTGGTCCAATAACATTTGCTAAATCAACAATTCTAATTGAAGGCAATATAGGAACATATGTTTCTCCACCTGACATTCTCATGAACGACTTAAGCACAAAGTTAACCCCTTCTTGCAAAGTGATAATAAATCTAGTCATATCTTTATCAGTTATTGGTAGAAATTTTGATTTTTCTTTTACTAGTTTTAAAAAATAAGGAATTACTGATCCCCTCGAATTAATTACGTTCCCATATCTAACAACTGAAAAAGTGGTTTCTTGATTTACTGCAAGATAATTACCAGCAATGAAAAGTTTATCAGAGGCTAATTTTGAAGCTCCATACAAATTAACTGGATCAGCAGCTTTATCAGTTGAAAGCGCAACTACTTTTTTTACTTTACAGTAAATAGAAGCTTCGATTACATTTTGAGCACCTAGTATATTTGTTTTTATGCATTCGAAAGGATTGTACTCTGCTGCCGGGACCTGCTTAAGTGCGGCTGCATGAACAACGTAATCAACTCCATAAAATGATTGTTTCAGTCTCTCTTTATCTCTTACATCTCCAATAAAAAATTTTAATTTAGGAAATTTTTCTTTTGGAAAATTATTAGACATTTCAAATTGTTTAAGTTCATCTCTTGAATAAACTATTACTTTTTTTGGTTTATATTTTTTATAAATTTCTTTTATGAATGCTTGACCAAATGACCCTGTGCCACCAGTAATAAGGATTGTTTTATTATTCATCATAAATGTACGATATACTATTAATAATTAAATACATGAAAAAAATATCATATATCACTAAAAGCATACTTTGCAAACTTCTAAATATACTGGTGTTCTTTTCAAAATTATATTAATGGGTAGAGTCTTAGCAGATATATTTAATTCTTTATAAAGTTTGTATTTTTTTTTAGTAAACTTTCAAAATTCATCTCATCAACAACACGTCCTTGTTCAATTAAAAAAATATTATCACATTTTTTAAGGGTATTTATTCTATGAGCAATAATTATAATTGTTTTTAATCCAGAAAATTTATCAATTGCATTCATGATATTTTTTTCAGTATTTTCATCTAATGAGCTTGTAGCTTCATCAAAAATTAATATATTTGGGTCGTGATATAAAGCCCTCGCTATACCGACTCTTTGTTGCTGACCACCAGATAATTGGACGCCTCTTTCACCTAAATTTGTGTCTAAATACTCTGGCAAAGTATTTATAAAACTGGATAATTCAGCTAATTTGACTGCTTTTTCAACCAATTCATTATCAATATTTTTATAATCAATTCCAAATGCTATATTTTCCTTTAAACTTCCTTCACACAAAAATATAGATTGGGGCACATATCCAATATTTTTTTGCCAACTTTTCATATTTCTATAATCTAAAACTTTTCCATCAATTTTAATCTCTCCACTAGTAGGTTCGAGCAATCCTAAGATCAGGTTTGCAATTGTAGACTTTCCTGATCCAGATTGCCCAGCGATACCAACTATACTATTAGCATTAATATTTAAATTTAAATTTGTAATTTGAAATTTTTTTCTTTTTTTAAATGAGAAATTTAAATCCTTCAAAATTATATTTTTAAAATTATTAAAGCTTTCTTTATTTTCTTTATAAATTTCTTTTTTTTCGGTAGAATTTTGTAAATCTTTCTCAATTGAATTTAATGCAGAAATATTTGTTTTTATAGATGAAATGTTCATATAAATTTGTTGGAATGACGGCAGTAACTTATAACCAGCCAAGGTAAAAAAAGCTAACTGAGGAATTGCGCTAACAAAATTACCTTTGTTATGAGAGTTTAAAAAAATTATTAAAATTACTGTGAATCCAAATGCCACAAATTCTATCAAATATTTTGGTATTCTTAATAAAATTGTATTTAGTGCGGTAGCTTTAGCTGATGCAAATGATTGGGTGTTAAATTTATCCATGAAATGCATTCCTACATTTGATAAAATAACATTTTTAATTCCACCAAAAGTTTCGTTTATCACTTTAAACTTTTCTGCGCTTGATTTTGATACAATAATACCGTTATTAAAGACTTTTTTTCTTATAGTTTTATAAATTATAAAATAAGAGAATAAAAAAATTAATAATCCACAAGTTGCTACCAATGGATTTACTATAAAAATACCTAAAGACATAGGAATAGCAAAACAAATCCGAGATATCATTTGCATAGTTGGATCTGCTATACCGCCGGTTACTCTTGAGCACTCCTGGCTTAAATTGTTTATAATATATGAACTTGAAGTATTTAAATGATAAAGCCATTTTTGATTTACATAATGCTTAAATAATCGAATTGAAATTTGGGCAGTAATTTGATTTGCAAAATTAGATAATAGAACTGTGGTAACAATTGCAGAAAATGATGATATTAATAAAAGTAAAAGTACAAAAAAACCTGAGAAAAGTATAAATTCATTAACATCTGAAAAGTTAAAATAAATATAAACCTTTGAGAAAATGTTATTTTCTAGAATAATATCATTGTTTGAGACTAAAGAGATAAAAGGTAAAATTGAGGCTACACCTAAAATTTCTAAAAATGAATTTAAAATTACAATTCCTTGTAAATAAATAAATTTATTTTTTTGTTTTTTATCTAAGTATAAAAATAGTTTTTTAATTTTAGAAAACATTTAAGTTGTAAATATTAATTTATTATTTTTAATTGAATTTTTAATTAATACTCTACCAATATATTTAGAACTAGCTAAAACTAATATCTTTTTTTTCATAATGAAATATGATTAGTATATCTAGAAAATCAAAGAGCAATTATTAAAAATGGAAATAATCCCAAAAGTACGATGTATTTCAAAAAAATAGCACAAACCCTTGAAAAAAAAGAATCAATAAAAACACTCTCAGTTAAGGAAAAGAATTTTTGAGAATATGATAAAAAATATTTTACATAAAATTAGAAAAATTACTTTTCTAAAACCAAAAAAAAAAAATATTTTAATATTTGATAAAGTTGGAAGTGAAACTATTGAAAAATCAATTCTTAACAAAAAAAGTTTTTTTATACTGTGCTCAAGATATGAGGAACTAAATTTATATATTTTATTAAAATCTATTTTTTTAAACATAATTAAAAATAAAAAAAAAATTTCATATTTAGGCTATTTAGATATCTATATAAAAACTGTCAAACCTAAAATAGTAATTTCTTTAATTGATAACAATCCAATATTTTTTAAATTGAAAAATATAAATCCTAATATCTATTTTGTTTGTATTCAAAATGGAGTGAGCTCTTCACAAATAGAACTTAGTAAATTTCCTAAAATAAAAATAGACTTATTTTTATGCTTTTCAAAATATTATGCAGCTTATTATAAAAAATACTTTGCCAAAAAGACTGAAGTAATTGGTTCATCTAAATTAAATTATTTTCTTAAATTTATAAAAAAAATACAAAAGCATAAAACTAACAATATTGTATTTATATCACAGTTTACAAAATTTGATAGTTGGATTATTTTTGGAAAAAAAATTTCAAAATCATTACATTTTTATCCTGAAAAAAAAGTGCTTCCAATAATTTTTAGATACTGTGTTAAAAAAAAAATAAAATTAATTATTACATTTAGATCGAGAATATTAAAAAATAGAATATTAGAAGAAAAAAATTTTTACATTAATATTTTAAGAAATGAAATTGACAAAACTAATATTAAATATTTATCTTTTGTAACATCATCAGACACTTATGCTTCTTATAAAACTATAGCAAAGTCTCGTCTAGCAGTATGTATTGATAGCGCTTTAGGAAATGAGGCAATGGCAATAAATAAGGTTATTCATTTTCCAATGAGAAGTAAATTCATGGGTAAAACAGTAAAATTTGGATGGCCTAAAAAATTACCTTCTTTAGGTTTTTTTTGGCTTAATCATTTTTCTAAAAATAAAATTGAAAATATCTTAAGTAAAAATTATGAAATGAGTCAAGAATTATGGTTCAGAAAATTAAAAAAACAAAATTTTGATTTATTAATTTTTAAGGATCCTGATAATTTAAAATTAAAATCAATAATTAATAAATATTCAAATCCAACTAAAAAATAAATTTCAACTTTTTATAATCTTTTTATAAAGAATATTTAATGATCTAAAATTGTTAAGTATCTCTACTTTCGAAATTTTTAAATATTTTAGATAATTTTTTTCAAGACTCCATTTTAAAACCAATATTCCATAACACGATAGTTTTTTAATAAGTTTTAAATCTCTATTACCATCACCAATAACAACAAGGTTTTTTCTATTTATTTTGTACTTTTTAGATAAACCTAAAAATGATAAATATTTATCACCTCTTCCACCTACAATACCTTTAAAGCAATTATCAATTTTTTTTTTTTTCAGAAAAAAAATTACTTCTTTTTCATTACCTGAAGTAATAATGTACCAATTAATTTTTGTGTTATATTCTCTCATTTTTCTTAGATATGGGTTAATTTTAGATTGAAGCAATGAGTCTAAAATTTCTTTATTTATTGACTTTAATATTTTTTTTTTATCCATTTTTTTGCTTGTAACTTTTTGAAGTATTTCTATATATGCCAACCGATTAAGGCCTGGTAAGGATTTTGCTAAAAGATTTGATATATTTTTTTTTGGATATTTAAAATATTTAGATAAAATATTAGTTAAAATATTGATTTTTAGTTTGTTGGTATCTGCAATAATACCATCAAAATCAAATATGACGTTTTTTATCATTTAATATTGAAATGGCATTATTTGCAATATTCTCAGAAAATTTTTTGGCACTTAAATTATTTGCTATTATTTCTTGAGCATCTATATTTTTTTTATCAGATAAACCTTTTTTTTCAAAATATTCAGGATAAGATCTGTCTATATTTAGTATTGCAGATGTTGCATAAATTGGAAGATAGCCCCATTTATTTACCTCTTGAAATGATTGAATTTCAGCTGAGGCTGTTTGAGCCAATTCATCTATTAAATAATCTTTATTAAAATCACTATTCATTAGATTTGCACAAACTTCAGTTGGAAAATTTCCTGGCACTCTTCCCATTCCACCTAAAGAGCAATCAATTATTAAATTTTCTTTTGAAGTATTTTTAATAAACAAATTATACAATAAACTCGATCTATTTAAATTTTCATGTAAATGTAAGCCTATTTCTTTTTTTTTATCTCCGATTTCTTCAAATATTGGCATTATATTTAGTAGTCTTTCCTCCGTTAAAGCACCATATGTATCAACTATGCTAAGACCTGAGAAGTCAATTGACTCATTTAATCTAGATAATAATTTTTTAATCTCTTCAGTTTCGTAACTTGTAACTGCAATTAGATTTAAATATAATTTATAACCATATCCAATTAACTTATTAGAATACTTTATTACTTCATTGATGTGCTCTGGATATAGTGCAATTCTTATAAAATCAATATCTTCATTAGGTTTTATGTTTGATAATTCACATCGATCAGTTCTTGTCATCAAGCCTAATTGTAGATTTTTTTTTTTATCTTTTTTAAAAGAAAAAAAATCTACAGCGTGATCTACTGAATTAAAGTAAGTTGATCCCTCTTTTGATAATTTGGGCTCAATATTGCCTAATTCAACATACTCTATTCCTGAATTAGATAGTCCAGCTAGTATTCTTTTTGAACGGTCTCTTCCAAACAAACCTTTATTAATGTGAGCACCGTCTCTCAGAGTGCAATCTAATATTTTAGCCTGTTTCATAATTTTTTAACTGTTTAATAAGATTATTACCCAATAATATAGCACTTAAATATAAAGTTAAAGCTGTTTTTTCCAATTTATCAAATTTCAAATGAAAGTGCATGACGCTAGAAAAGTGCATAAATTCTGCAAACTTAGTTTTTAAAATCCAATTTCTATCTTTCGAGATTGGATAGTTTTTCATTAGCTTGATAAAACAAGGTTCTATTGAATTGTAAGTTTCAACTAAATATTTAGGACCATAGTTTAAATTAAAAACTGAACCATTACTTGAAAGCATTTTAATTTCTGAAAAACCTGAGTGAATTAAATCATATTTTCCATTAAAAGAATGCCAAAGTTTTCCCATATCATAAAAAACGTCTGAACCATTATAATCACCTTCTGGATCTGCGATTATAAAATCGTTAGGGTTATCTCCAATTAAAATGTTTTGAAAATGTAAATCCCCATGAATTTGACTTAAATAATTTGGAATGAAAATTTTATATTTATCATTAAAGTTTTTTAACCAATCAATTAATTGGGGTAAATTTTGATAATCTTTTCCATTAATCTCTATTTTATTTAGTTTGCCAATATTTTTAAATGGTTGAATTTTGCAAATTTGGTCAAACCTATTATAAAATCTCTGAAAGTGCTTTTTGTTTACCCAGTCTATATGAATATTTTTTTTTTGCTGTTTGTATAAGTTTTTCCAAAGAAAATCTAAAATTGGCAACATGTGTTCTTCAATGTCTTTTAACCCAAAAACTCCTGAAATAATTTTTTTTCTAAGGTTGTCTTTAGGATACCATGGCATAGTGTATGAGGCTTGATCCTTAGAAATTTGATGACTGATAACTTTTGGAAATTTTTGAGATACGCCTTTATTAAGATTAATTAACCACTTAATTTCTCGAACTAGTTTATCTCTACCAATTTTATCAGCTTTTTTTTGAACTAAAATTAATTTTTCTAACCCTGCAAAAGAGCCCCCCGTGAGTTCGTTTAATTTATAATTATCATTTCTCTCAAATAAAGAAGCAATATCTTTAGTATGTAAATTTAATTTTATAACATTAACAATATGATCCATATATGGGGCATCTATTGCCTGACTTTTTTTAATTTTTATAACATCTTTTTTCTTTAAAAAAACTGCCCCATAATAAGAGAGCCATGGTATAATTTTAGACTGTTTGGATGTTTCAATTTTTTTAATTTTATCTTTATTTATCTCTAAAATTGGAACCTTTGATGTAACAGTATTTCTACTTTGAATTAATGCAGTGCTATTAGAAAATGTGACATCTAACAAATACTCAAGTTCTGAAAGCTTAAAATAATTATCTCCATTTATAACTAAAACATTGTCTGAATTAAAATATTTTAAAGAAGTAACTAATGTTGGAAAGCTAAATTTTGAATTTTTTTTTATTATAATTTCATTAACACCAAGAGAAGAGATAATTTCATGATATCTTTTACTACCCCATTTTGTACTTTTGGATGTTGCAAGATAAATATCTTGTGGTGAAATATTCAATAATCTCAGTGTTCTTACCAAATATTCTATTAAAACAACTGAACCAATTGTTGTAGTAAAACATTTTGGTATAGTCGATTTATTATCCCCAATACTTGCTGTTAAAATAATTATCTTCATTTATTTTTGTTCCCAAGCTAAAGCAGTTAGATAATCAAGTTTTGTATCAATATCATTTGATGCTTTTTGATCTACTTTAAATCGATACGCTTTGGGACCAAAATGATATTTCCATTTTTTTACAGAAGAAATTGGAGAAATTACAATTCCATTTGTAAATAAATCTAACTCTGGAAGGTCTTCTGAATTTTTGTGTTCTGCACCAAACCCAAAATTGAGTGGACCTTTTTTATCCATTAAAAAATGTTGAAATTTATAAACTGTGATTAATGAGTCATAACCGTTATTAATTGCCTCTAAATATTTATCTTTAGCTTTAATCATAAGTTTGGCATCAAAATGTGGTGAAGTTACACAGCTATAAATAAAATGTCCCTCTGGAATTAAACTTGCAAGATAAGGGAAAAACTCTGTTGCTGGTTTACTTTCATCAGCATAACAAGTGGGTCTAATAACTGCATCCACATTAGCATCTTTTGCAACTTGTAGCATTTTAGTACAATCGCTAGATACAATAATTCTGTCTGCTATTTTTGATTCTTTTAATTGACGTATTTTTCTTGTCAAAAGATTTTCTTTTCCAAAAATTTTTAAATTTTTTCCTGGCAAGCGGCTGCTATTTTTTTTTACTGGTATAATGGCTGTAAACATTGATTTTTTTTATTATTAAATTTCATTTTGATAACCATAAAATTAAACTAGATTAAGTTTTTTAAGTTTTTCAATACCATCACGCAACATGTAATCGTGACCAAACGCAGTGTCTAAAGATGATATTTCATTAATTGAAAAAAATTTAACTTCTGTGCAATTTTTTCCTGGAATAAGTTTACCGCTAATGACTTTGCAAAAAAAAGTTATACCTACAACATGTTCCCTGGGATCTCTATCAGGGTCATCATAAACTCCTACTAAAGAACTATTTTTATCTTCAATCATATATTCAATAAATAAACCTGTTTTTGACAATGTTATTCTTTTAAGACAATCTATGAGTCTTTCTTTGAACAATACCTTGCCTCCAGGCATATGCCAGGCATTTCCAAATTGAACATTTGGAGCTCTTTTGGCTAAAAGAATTTTTTTATCTTTAACAATTAAGGGATTTATATCAAAATTTGCAAATTCTACACCTAACATAACTTTATCAATTTTTTACCATTCAATTTTTTATTATTTAATGATTTTTTTTAAATAAAAGTCAATCTGAAGAATTAATTTATATTCATATTTCTAATATCCGCTATATAAAATTTTTTTCAGTGCATAAATCAAGCCAATTGAGCTATTAGTACTGGTCAGCTACACGCATTACTGCGCTTCCACATCCAGCCTATCAACGTG
>MDSY01077278.1_pt1 | contig 24848 bp, 12 predicted proteins | sample 811131 | NCBI WGS metagenome assembly MDSY01 (sample SAMN05326643, study PRJNA326480) | marine metagenome | isolation source: seawater | place: Atlantic Ocean: South West | collected 2010
CCACATCCGCCGCTTCCCCGGAACTCAACCCGCTTTCCGCGCCTTTGACGTTCGTGAGCATTTGATTAATTTCTCTCACAGCTGAGAGTTGCGCGTTAAACGTGTTCAGCTCCAACAAACTCTCCACCACTAACCTGTGCGTTTCCGAAACCCTGCGCTCGGCTTCCACGTCGCCGAGCCCGAGCTGCAAAACGACCCTCGCGCTCTTCAGGAACGAGGAGATTTGCAAAAACGTGGAAACTGAGAGTTTTGGTTTTTCGGTTTTTTTAGTTTTGGTTCCATTTTCTGTAGCGTCGGTCGATACTTTGCTCGATACGCCAGCCACGCCCTCGGAATTTGATGCTTTTGATGCTAAATCGGAGCACCGCTGAAGCGCAATCCCCGTGGCGTGAACGATATCCGAAAGCGTCTTTTCGTTAACCTCCTCCGCCCCGCGCGCGGCGCACTGCCCGGCGGCGTCGAGAAGCGCCCAGGAAACTTTTTCGCTCTTCAAAAGCGCGTCGCACACCGAATCAAACCCCCCGTTGGATCCAAACACGTCCACTAAAAACCCAAGCCAAAGGTATTTCTCTTCGTACTCTTTGTCATAACGGTCGTAACTGTTTTCGTAACGGGTATCGTAACGGGTATCGTCCCATGCGTTACCGTCCCGGCCGTCCTTCGAGTTCGTGATGTCGAGGACGCCGTCGTTTTGAAGGTTGAAATTATTTTCGGTAAAATTATTCGTCGGCGTTCCGGCGCCTCGCCCGGCGTGCGCGTACCTCTGTACGCCATCGAGCATGTCATACCCTCTGTGCAGCCGCGGTACACGTTCCCACTTGTTCTTAGAGTGGAACGGGCTGGTCCGGTCGAACACGCATGCCAGGGAGTTCAACAAACACAAAGCGTCGCTCTCCTCGGGCGTCGAGTCGTGGCGCGAAGGCGGCGTGTCGGTTTTTTCTTCTTCTTTTGAACCTTGCTCCGCGAGATTAGCGCTGCTGTTCCTTCTGTCCACGTCGTTCATATCCCCGTTCCGTTCGCTCAGCATCAGGGCTTGTGACACCTTCACCGCGACTAGCTCGGATAACGCTTTGCAGCAGAGAAGGATGTCAGCTTGTATCCCTTGTTCCCAACCCCGCACGTCATCCGCGACGACACATTTCTCAAAAAAGCTCGGAGTGACTTCGCGGTACAGCCGCGTCAGCTCTTCCAAACGTCGCTCGCCCTCTTCGTCGCCTGTGCCTGCGATTTCGACGGCGGAAGCTAAACAGTTCGCCATCTGCCGGGGGTACACCATCCAGTTCGGGTGGCGGCACAGCCCTTCCGTGACCATGACGTAGTCGCGCGCGGGGAATGTGTTTTGTTGCGAGTTTAATCCGACTGTGCGACGACCTCGTTCAACTCGCGAGTCGTGGCTTCCGTCGGACCTTTGGTCGGAGTGACTGCGATCGTCCCGGTCGCTATCCCTGCCGCTTGCGACTTCAGGGCCGTAATCAGCATCCAGCGAGCCGGAACCGTCGCTGAACTCGCGCAACGGGGACTCCCCCAAGGGCATTGAACCGTCCGTCGCGCTCATCTGGAAGGCTTGAAAAACTGAGTTGCCGCTCAAAAACTCAGGTCTGACGTGGGCTCTTGCCTCACGCGAACGCCCTCGCTTCAGGCCTGACCGCGGCGCCCGCGCGGTCCCGAAAACGAGCGTACTCTAGGTCACACCGACCTGCCCGACCCTTCGTTCGTTAAAAGGAGACGCCCTCGCCGGCGCTCCGTTGTGCCGAGATCCTCGGCACTGACGAGGTGAGGTGACCTTTCAGCTGCTTTTCAATTTTCATTGGAGCTGACGGTGAAAAAGTGTGCCCACTTTCATTCAATCGAACGTCCGGTGCGTCTCAGTCGATGCCGCACCACCCCGGAACCAGGTGCACGTTCGACTCCGCGCAAACATGCGCGACAGTAGCGACTCCGATTCCCAGCCCCCCCCTCGACGCCGCGGTCGCCCCGCGAAGAAACCCGAGAGCGAGATGACCATGGTTGAAAAACACGTCGCCCGGATGATGGCTGCTCGTGCTGCAGAGGAGTTGGAGACTGTCCAGCTCGGTGCACGCGCTGAATCCCTGCGTAAGGAGGGGGAAGAGTCTCTTCGTTCGCTGAGAGACCTTGATCAGGACAGCGACAGCGAGGCGGACGACGACGCCAGTGCGGGATTCACAGGCTGTGCGCGACGCGATGCGCGACGACGACGTGAACAGAATGGCATTGATAAAAACGAAAACGAAAACGTGTTCGTCCGCGCGATGACATCCGCAGAGCTGGGCATGGCGTACGCGTGGATGCGCCGTGACCAGCGTCGGTACGAGAACGCAGTGAAGTTCTGGGACACAGCAGCCAGTTCAGTACAGGCCGCGTTCGAGGAAAAGGAACCGCCGGGCGAACCAAGTACGCGAGTGGCGATTGATGAGGCGGACGAGTTAGAGTCGACGTCGTTTACAAACACCACTGGTTCTTTTTACCAAAACACGAGTACCTCTCGCGTGCTGGGCGTGTTCTCCTCAGAATTGGGCCCAGCGCCGGTCGGGTTCGCCGTGCTAAGGGACGACGCCCTTACCGTGGACGCTATGGGTGTGCGCCAGGGCTTGCGACGTTGCGGGTTCGGCGGGAAGTTGGTGGACGCATTGAAAAAAAGAGCGAAAGCGGCGGCGCTAATTTCCGCCGGACCGCCTGAATACGTAATTGACGCGTTGCCGTCTTCGGTTTCGTTCTGGAAATCGTGCGGTTTTAAATCCGCGACCGGTTCCGATTCGCCGACCACGAAAGTAATGCGCAGGCTGTGCGGAGACGTCGCGATGCAGTTTGACCTTTTAGACGAACCTTTAGAAATAAAAGGGGACGAGTGGTGGGTTGCAGCACGAAATAAAAGGTTTGGGGGGGGAGTTTGATGACCAATGGTATCACTTATTCACTTATCAGTCTAGCATGTCACTTATCCATATTAATACCTATCTTAACCCTTAGCTTAATACATATCTAAATACCCGGATCCACACTCAACCCTGGTGCATTATCCTTGTTTGTTACTCCGTTCGTACCGCCTGTTTCTGGCTAGCCGCGATTGCGCAATAGCGGCTTGCTCCGGGTCCACCGGTTTTGTGAAAACAATACCGCTGGACGCCGCCGCCGAGTTCACCGCGGAGCCGAAACCATAGGCGGGTCGAGTTTTTGAAAGTCGCGCGCCCGAGCCGTCGAACGCGCGAGTTCTTGAGAGTCCAGGAGCGTTAGAAAGACCGCGCCATTTTGATGTTTGATTTTGAGGTTCTCCGGGAGACGCATGCGTAGATGACATCACATCAGGAGATGACTCAGTCGGCGCGAGATTCGACACGAGCCCGATGCCGTCCCGCAGCGTGGGTGTTTTCCCCGGCGAGTTTGAACGTTCAATTTTCACCGTGGGGGAAGACGTACTCGACCTCGTCCGAGCGAGGCCTTTGATTGGCATGCCGTCCACGGGCAGATTCTGTGGGGTTTTGCTTTTTCCAAAGTTCAAAGGGCCTGTGGCTCGAACCGACAAGGCTGTCGCGTGGAACTTTCGCGTCCGGGAAAGCGACACGGGGCCGGCGGGGGGCGCGATCGCCGTGGTCGTGATGTCTCCACCCGTGGTGGTTTCAGAAGAAATAACCTCCACCTCGCGAATCGTTTTACTCGTGGGCGTCTTCAAAGGAAGCCTCGACTCTAGATTTTCCCGGGGCGCAGGGGTTTGAGTTTGCGGTAGTTTTTGCTCAGCGAGCGTATCAGTTTGAACTGGGGTTTTCGAAATCGAACGCGCTCTGGTCAACGTTGGAGTGACTTCCGCGTTTGAATGCAGTACAGCGTTTCGCGACGGCGTGCCAAGTTGAGTAGATGGCGCTTTTTTGACTGCTCCAATTTCCGCGGCAGGAAAGCCGCGCGTGCGCGACAAACCCCCCGCCGTGGTTTCCCTGGGCTGTACAGGCGGTTTAGAAGCGAGCGCTTTATCTCTTCGTGTATCCTCGTCAAGCACGGAGAACCCACGGATGCTCTCCGGTCGGTCCGAGGAGGATACCTGATGCGTTGGGTGTGCCGTTCGCGGCTGATGAGAGACTCTCTCGTGATCTAAATTCGTTTCGCGCGGAATGCGTCCGTGTTTCGCCAAGTCGGCTTTTCGACGGGCGTCTCTTTGCTTCGCCGCTTCCAGCGTTTCGCGCTTCAATTGCTCCGCCTCTGCTCTGGCTCTCGCCGCTTCCGCCTTGGCATGCGCCACACACGCCACCGCTTCCATCTCCGCCTTTGCTTTAGCCGCCTCCGCGCGTGCCACCCTGGCCTCCGCCTCCGCCTCAACGAGCTCTGTCCTTTCCTTCTCGTGGTTTTGTTTCAGAAGCGACGCTTTCTCCGTCGCCGCCGCTCGCAGCGCGACGGCTCGCGCGTCGAGATCCTCGCGCTCCAGCTGCTCCAGCGTAACCTCGCCTGTGCCGTCTACCGCGGCTAAAACACCAGTGAGTCGACGCTGCACATCCCTCAACGCCCGCGCGCTTTCCTGTAGCCGGCCTTCCCGCGTGTCCAACGTCAACGCGAGTTGCGCGATTTTCTCCGCGCTGCGCGTGTGCGCCTCACACAAGTCGCGCGCCACGTCATTCAGCGCACTGCGAGCGGCGGCCACTCCACTTCCGCTCTTCAGAGGCGTGATGCTATCGAACCCACGGAACCCAACGTCATACGCATCCTCCAAGTGTGTCGACAGACTATTTGCCTGGTATCCCTGAGTGTTGTCTTCAAACTTTTTCGCGAACCGCGCGACGCGTCCGGGCGACGGCAAAACGTCCCCTCGACTGAAATAGCTATAATTATGATTCGAATGTGACGGTTCGTACGTCTGGATGTCACGCGTTTGTTCCCGGTGCGCGTTTTGTTCGTACGTCGCGTCAGATTCGTCGAAGAAAGATCGTCCGTCGTTTTGGAACCTCTCATCGCCCTCTTCGATTTCGCGCTCGTCCCTCCACACCACGTACCTGTTGTGGTTCGCGTTGCTTCCACTTCGCTGCGAGTGACGCCGTGACGGCCGCACGGCGTTGTGCGCCGCACCGCTAAACTCGCCCCGCCGCTCGCGAGTGAACGGCCCCCGGTCCCCACGCCGCAGCCGGATGGCGGGCGGGGTGTCCTCTTCGCTGTCGGGCGGTCCGTCGCGCAGGACGTGTCTTATTTGCGTCGCGCGTCTTTCCGCGACGGACATTTCTTCTCCGTGGTGCACCACCGACACGACGCTCCCTTCCGAGTCATACCCGTCCGAGTCGTCCGAACCGTACGACCGGCCCATGGTGGCAACCCTCCCAAGATGGTTTCCCCTCGGACAGTCCCCAAAGTGCCGATGATCCCCCTTCCACGATGAGGAGGTCAGCACGCGAACTGGGAAGGGTTGCGGGCTCGGGTTGCGTCCCCTGCCAGCACGACGCTCACGTTCCGGTCTCCGATGCCCCACGGACGGCGGGCGACCCCAGGCTGCCTCCGTGTGTGCGCCCTCTCAGTGCGAGTTGAGGGACCGTCTTCCAAGTTGTGCCTTCAATTGTGCCGGCCGTTTTCGGAGCGGGCAAAATTCTAGTCGATCTCGGCAGGTTATGGTCTGTATGGGCATTCAAGGGGTCCGTTGCTTTGAAATTCAAATGTCGCGAAACGAGTTGGGCTCAAGTCATAGTTCTCGCGCGCGAAGACGCGACGAGCGCTCGGTATCGTGCCACGATGTCGGGACGAAGCATGCGCCAGAGGGCGCCCGTGTCCTACAAAGCGAGTGACATGAACCAGGCGAAGACTCCGTCGTGGCTGGTGCGTTCCGTTGCCCGTGTTGAGGGTCCCCCAATGGGTGAATCCGCGCTTTGCGAGCCATTTGTATTGGCTCTGATTCGAAATTCCGTACCCCTCGCCCGTGCCATCTCGGCTGTACCTCTCTACCGCGCGCTGACCGTGCTCTATTGGGAAATCTTATCGTATCTCACCACCCTTCCACAACAAACAACGTATCCGCAGGTCAAAACCAGCGTCAACGCCCCTGTTCCCGTCCGCGAGAAGAAGGAGAAAAAGACGGACCCTGTTGCTGCTGATAAATTGGCGCAGGCGCTCGGCGGTTTGGACAACGACGACGACGACATGGCGTACGATTCCTTACCGAAACCGAGGGACAAAAAGACGGGCAAGGAGAATGGCGAGTATAAGAAGCTCGCAGCCGCCAAGGTCGCCAAGGCGGCGAAGGAAAGGAACACCAGGGTGAGATCCAAAAAGCACGATTCCAAATCAAAAAAGCTCACCGCGATGCAGAAAGCGGCGGCGGTTGCGAACGACGGTTTGAAGCGTGGGCACTTTTCGTCGGATGACGACCCGTCGTCGCACGGCAGCATTCATAAACACGCCGGCGGAAGGCCCGCGAAGCGCCACGCGAGGGCGATGTTACACAGTGCATTCGACGCCGCCGCGACGCCCGGGTCCCCGGACGTGATGGACACGCATTTACCGGCGCGATGGCCAGCTGAAGAACCGAGCCCGCCCGTGGTGTACGCCCCCCCCCCGGGAAGAAATGGCGGCAATAACTCGAAGAAGCCCTCCGGCGCGGGTCGATACGGTCAGCTCGCCTCTGCCGCGGCCGCAGCTGCTGCAGCGGCGAAGAACGTCATCGGGTCGCAGGGCGAGCGGCTCCCCGCCGGCCGCGCGGACGGCGCCTGGTCCAGCGCGTACCGCACGCTTCAAGCCGCGCACGTGAAGCTTCAGACCAAGTACGACAAGTTGAAGGACACCAAGTTAAACGGGTTGATCGACGAGGCGGAGACGTACCGGCTTGAGCTGGCCGATCACGGCCAGAAAGCAGAAGAGCTGATTAAACATTTCAGGGGCGAGGCGGACCGCCAGAAGGAATTCGCGGCGGATGCGGAGGGCGCGTCCTCCAAGGTTTACGACTTGGAACGGGAAAACGCCGAGCTCAAGGAGGCGCTGTTGGCGTACCAGGGGAAGGTTTTGCGCGCGGAACAGGAAGCCGCGGCGCAAGTTCAACGCGCTACGGATGAAGTGGCGGCCAGTACGAGTGGCCGGTGGGGCACTGAGGAATTAGAAGCGTTCATGGGCTTGCGGTGGGAAAAGCAATCCACCGGCGTGCACCGCTTCACGCACGCCGGGACCGGGTTCGCGTTTCAGCTCACAGCGGCGGATCAGGACCAGTTCTCGGGCGATGACGAGGAGACGAAGGAGCGCCGACGTCGTGAGAGCGACGTCGTCTCCGGTAGCGGCGGCCTGATCGAAGAAGTCTCCTTCACACCCCTCGTGTTTGGCAAGGCGGAAGGCTATCTTCCAGGGTACCTCTCCGAAGCCATCGAGTTTGAGCGCGGCGAGATGCCCGAGTTTATCGGCAGAATGCTGGGGGTGCTGAACCAAGTCGCTAGTGAGCACGTAGCGAGGTAGGTTTGATGAAGGGAATACCTAGAGACTAGTTGTCGAATTGCTCAATACATATATGATTCGCAATTGAATATATGATTCGTGATACGTGTTATAAATTCAATCGCGGCGGCGCTGGGAGTTTGAACCCTCCCCAGATTCCCGGGTTGAGTTCATCATTTAGATCTTCCTCCGACAACGGTTCGTCGCTTTTCCGTATCCGCACCAAGTCAACCTCCATCAACAGCGGCTCTTCCCTGTGGTTCGATAAACGCCTGCCTGAGCCGAAGGTAGGGGGACGAGGTTGTACGTCGTTGTCGGTCCAGCCTAGTGCTGGTGGGACCAACACGCGTCGCTTGCCCCCCTCATGCATTCCTAAAACTGCGGGACTCACCGCTCGTGGCAATGAGTTCGCCTCCCCCAACACGAACTTGTACGTCGCGCCGACGTCGTCCTGTCCTTCCGTGCCGTACCCCCGCGCCCACATGAAAATAGGCGTGCCTCCTGAGCTGTACTTGAAGTACGCGCCGGGTGCTAGTCTGTATACGGTGTACAGCACGAACAGCGTGTCCCCTTTCTGCGCGACTTTGCCATTTTCTTTTCCTTCGTCTAAATTTCTGTATTGGATACCACTCGGAAGCGTGACCAGCACCCCGGGGTTCGCCTCTAGCTCCCTTTCCTCGCGTCGTCGTTCCGCGTCTTCCCGGGCGCGTCGGATCTCCTCCTCCGAGCGGCGGTTGCTGTTGGTTGGGGGGGGGGCTTTGCCCAGGCCGTACGCCAAGGCAGGCGATGGGGATGTGAACAAACCGATTGCTGCACCTGATGACAAGAGCGCGTTCCTTCTCCCCGCGCGATGACTAGATGGCGTGCCTTCTACCCGAGCAGCATCTCGCTCGGCGGCATAATGTGTCGATCGCGAGACGCGGCGCCCACGGCTCTGCGCCGAAAAGGCGCAGAGGGACGGTGCGGTTGTCGCCATCCAAGAAGTGAAGGCCAAGTGGCAATCCTCGTCATCGTCTCAAAAAAAATGCCAGAATGGCAGGTTGGTCAGACTGTTTGGCCATACAAACGGGAAGGTGTTGAAACGGGCACCTAATTTGTTCGGTCTCCGCGGCCTCGGTTGCTACGGTCACACAAGCGCGCGCACTTTAGCCCGCGGACATCGGACTCGGGTGGACGTCACGTGTACACGTGGGAGTGCTGCCCTACTCGGCACAGCGTTTCCGAACGGCGCTCCCAGGCGGTGGTACACACCCTTCCGTCGTTGGAATTCCTTTGCCAATTTTCATTAGATCTCACACGCGATGAGCTTCGCGGACGCGTACGGCGGTTCTCCCGGCGGCAGCGCCGGCCCAAGCGGCGGTCAGGCTGCCCCTTCGACCACGTTCTACGACACAGACTCTTTAGCGAAGGAAGCGAAGAAGTTCAGCGGGCTGATTTTCCAGATGACCACCAACGTGGGTTCGTTCAAGCGGATGGTTGATTCGCTGGGCACGGGTAAGGACACCAGAGAGCTTCGGCAAAAACTCAACACTCAGCGGGAAAACATCGGGGGCATGGCGAAAGAAGCCGCGAGAGCGGTGAAGCAGCTGGCCGCGAACGGGGCTGATGACCAGAAATCCCAAAAAGTCGTACGTGACTTTCACTCCGTTTTGAAGGAGTTCCAAAGGGCTCAGCGACAGTGCGCGGAGCGCGAGCAAACTTTTTTGCCGCAAACGAAGAAAGGATCCGGAGGGTATGGCGCGAATGAATACGACGGCGAGCGTGAAGCTTTTGGGCATTCCGATAGCGAACAACAGAGCTTGTTACAGAAGACTGTCCCTAGGCCCCGAGGCAGGCAAGACCTAGTCAGAGACGAGGGCGAGATGGAGTTCAACAACGCGTTGATTGAGGAAAGAGAAATGGGCATTTTAGAGATTCAGCAGCAAATCGGCGAGGTGAATGAGATTTTCCAGGATTTAGCGGTGTTGGTCAACGAACAAGGCACCATGATTGACGACATCGAGGCGAACATCGTAAGTACCGCGGTCAGGACGAAAGACGCGCAACGAGAGTTAACGAAGGCGGATAAATCGCAAAAAGCCGCGCGGAACAAGATGATTTGTTTAGCCATCGTAGTCGCCGCGGTGCTCACAGTGCTGATTCTGTTTCTGCTAAATTGAATTTAGAATTTTATACATGGAAGCATAAGACGTTGTGAGTCACACTACTGCCTACTCTAAAACTACCCTTACTCTTAATCCCTACTACTCTGCTGCTTTCTCCGCTTCTTTCAGCGTGCCGAACCCTTTCGGGACCCGGGGCAGCTTCTCCACCGCGGAGTTGAACTCGTCAATCATCACTCGCAAAAGATAAAGTTTTGATTCCGTCAAAACGCGCGGGTTGAAAAACGTTTGCAGCTGCAACCCGTTTGGGTTCCCCTCCTCCCAGACCGGGGGCTGTTCTAATTTAACGAGCGCATACGGCCCTTTCTGGTACTGCCCCCCCCCGTACGCTCGTTTGTCGAACACCCACAGCTTGTTCTCATCCTTGTCGTAAATCTCAGGGCCCCAGGTGTAGTGTAACAGGAACGCGTTGAAGTGGAAGTTTCCATTACTATCCTTCTCCCCGGTGTCGTCCGCCGGGGGCTGCGCCATGAGCAAAGATTTGGGCGCGCCATAAACTTCATGTTCTATTCCAGCAATCAAAATAGCAGCATCGTACGCGTACATGTCCCTGAGCCAGCCTAGTGCTTTCCTTGTGTCTTCAGGTGTTTCAGTTCGTTCCACGAACTCCGCCCACAGCGGCGCGACCTTTCGTAAATCGGAAACGTGCAAGCAAGAGGGCGCGTTTCCTGTTCGCGGTAGCATTGCTGAATGGCCCCTAGCGGGGTGGTCAGCAGTCACTGTGTCGAAGTCTATATCAGCAAGGTATTCACGCATCACCCTAGCCATATTAGGCTCTCGCGGCCCGATGTACTGGTACTCGAACCCCATGGCCTGGCCTTTCGGCTTCAGAATCGAGCGGGGCGGCGACTTGACGTAGATGTAATCCGTCTCCACCATCATGACGTGCGAGCATATTTTACTGTTCGTCGTTTTACTCCACTGCGCGATGGCAAGGCTCCGATCCGCCACCGGGTAGTCGCACCAGTGGTCGCACTTCTGTTGGTTCGGGTCGAAACGCATCGTGGGGATTTCGAATATCAGCTCATCGTCCGTGCCTCGGTGGAGAACACGGGTGAACGCCTTTAGAATTGAATTTGGTTCTGATGCGTATTTCTTATACGTCTGGTACATGATCCTCGATTGCCAGTTCATGTACGCATTGCCCGAACTGGTGAGCACGGTGTGGAGACAGGTGGGTATCTCTTGAACGCGCTTTGAATCATTTTCATCGTCAATCTCTTGATACCGGACGGTCGCACCAGTCACCTTGGGCAGCACCCCTGAGGTCCACGGCACGCCGTCGCCCGAGGAGTGCGGCTGCGGGTTGGGGTCGTCGTCGGACTTTAGCCAGCACTCGTGCGATTGCGGGTGCCACACCCACGCCGTGCAGGTTCGTTTCGAGGCGCAGCTTTGACAGCATTTATCCGCACTCACTTGCATGCTTTCGTTACCTGCAGTCACGACCGCGCCCCAGAACTCCGTGTGCGGTCGGTACTGTTTAGACACACACTGCGTAGTGCGGCCCCCCGAATCGCCAGATGAACCGACGCCATTCGGCTTCAGCGAATCTGGAAACTCGGGAAAGGAGTTGCCCCCCATCACGGCGCCGTCGTTGCCTCTGGGTTCAGCATCACTTGTAATTTCATCACGTATAATGTAGTTTTCAGTAGCATCTTGAGTTTCATCTTTCACTGTAGTGTGTATGTCATGTCCATTCAACTCTTCGGTGTCCTGTCTTCCACGACTCTGTGTCACGACGTCCCCGCCCGCGATCGTGCGAGCCAGCGTCGCTTTGTCCGAGTACCCGCTCGGGTGGAACGGGTTCACGACCGACCCTTCGTCTCTACGCACCACATGTCCTGAACCGTGATATCTCCCGTGTTGCCCGAGACCGCCGCTCCGCCCTCCTGTTCCGAATAATCCAGCCGTGTGCAACGGCCCACTCTCGTGCGCTTTCCGGGACAGGAAGTCCGTCGCCCCGTCGTGCCTTGTCGCCACCGCACCCGAATGCGTGTCCCGCAGCGCCTGGAACACCGCCAGGACCACCAAGCACACGACACCGAAAAACGCCACAACGTGGGCTTTACCCACGCCACCGTTGGTGCGGCGAGCTACACCCATCGCAGGATGCGCCGCCCCACGCGCCGAGCGAAGTGATTCGATTGAAGGATCGATGTTCCGATAGATGAGGTGACTTGTGCAACTCGTCACCTATAACAAACAATCACCTATAACAATGCGTGTTCTATTCTAAACTCCCTTGAGACGCCGTCCCCCCCATCCCCCCCGCCCCCGCAGCGTCCTCCGCCCTCATCCTCCGGTACTGCAGGATGTTCTCCAGATATTTCCCGTGCGCCTCGATCGCGCGTTGCAACGTGCGCTGCTTCGTGAGCTGTTCGTGCAGCTGCGACTGCATCTCCATCTGCTTCATCAGCGCCTGCCCCACGTCCTGGTCGCCGTCAAACTCGTGCGCGTCGAACGGGGTGGCGATGCCAGGTGGATGAGCTGTGGGAGTCGCGACCTGGTCCAGACCGAAGTCATGCAGTCCAGTGAATGCCACGGGCGTGGCCAACGCGGACGGGTCAGGGTAGGCGTACATAGAAAGGCCTGTGGTGTTGGTGGCGTTGATCGGTGCTGGAGGCGTCGCGCCCGTCGCGTCCGTCGCGACTCCCACCGGCGCTGAACTCTCGCCAACGCCAACCGCCACCGCCGCTTCCCGTAACATCCGCGCTTTCTCTTCCGCCGCGCGTGCGCGTGCGGCGCTGCGTTCTGACGCGGACGGGCGGACGCGTAACACCCTTCGCTCCTTCCCTCCGCTCCCGCCAGACGCGCCGCCCTCGCACTCACGCTGTCTTTTCTCGCCCGATAAAACTTCCGTCTTCACCGCGTTCGCCTCCGGGTTGGATGCAGAATCTTGTAACCGGTACTTCTGAAGGTGGCTCTTGACGTGCTGGATTGACATACCTTCCACGTCCATGAACTGCATGATGCCCTTGGGCGTCGCAAGATCAAGCCCCCCTAACAGGCGCACGGCTTCAACGAACCGCTTGTGCAACTGCGGGGTCCAGCGCAAACGTTGCTTCCCGTGTGCGCGTTGAGGTTGGCTTTTTTGTTGCGCACCCTCGTTTTTCGGATCTTGTGTACCGCCACCCCTTTGGTCCGCCACCGCAGGTGCTGCCCCATCGGCTATGGGTAACCCGGGTCCCAGCCTGCCGCTCCCTCCGGAACGCCCCACACCGCTGGCGACTCCACCCACGGGCTCGCCCCCGAGAAGCCCTGCCCCCACGTCGAACCCGAACGCGGAACCCGAGGCGCCGTGGCTTTGCACGAACGTCGATTCTAAACCCTGTGGTTGTGTCCCGTGGTGCGGCACTTCGATCCCACCGTGTGGAACGGACGTTCTTGGATCCTGTACATCGTGCTGCTCCAACTTCGCGCTTATTCCGATCAAGTGCTCGCCGCCGTGCATTGTTCGGTGTCGTCGTTCCGCGTCGCTACCCTCGCCTAACGCACCACCCCCGACGTCCAAACCATCGTCCTCGAGCAAGGCGTTGAGAAGAAAATCATCAACGATGTCGCCGTCGCCCAAATCCTCGTTGAACGAGGGCCAGAACGTTCCTCCATCCGGCAGAGACGACATCGCGGGCCGTACGTCCCACACGCACGAACACCACGGCAGATACGCGCACGCGCGCCCGAACGCCCCACACTCTGGGGAACGACTGAGGGGAAACCATGCTTTTCCAGACAGGCGCAGAAAAAGAATATTTTTTGTCCTTTCCGAAGTTTTGTGGTTGCTTTTTGGCGCTCTCTCGCCCGCAGTGACGACTCCTTTTTTTCGTCCCCAAAGCTTGGGGACAGTGTCGTGGCTCTGAGGCTGGCGGTCAGAGCTGGACACGCGCCACTCCTTCCCGCCGGCGAAGCGTACACGACGTCCACCTCGAGACGCTCGGAGCTGAGCCGTTCTGTGCCAGCGGGAAGTCGGGTTCAGGGACGAGCTAGCCTCGGAAGTGGAGAGTCGGGGTGCCCATATTTTCCAAATCCCGAGATCTCGCGGGTGACGTCGGTTGAAGTTCCGCACGGTGGGACCTTACGCAGGCGTGATGGCCACGACGGGGGTCCCGATACCGCACGCGTCGTTGCCGTCGCAGTCGCAGTCAGGCGTCAACTACACAATCGCGTACGATGACTCAGGTACGTCCGTCCCCAGTGAGGCACCTGTCATATTCTCCATCATTTGAAAACCAACACATTTGCTTTTTTTGCCATTAGCGTTTTTCGCTCTCGTCTGACGCGCGTCTTCCCGCGATCTCTCTCACGCCCACAGATTTGCGCACGGAGATTGTGGACGATGCCCCCCCCGCTAGCGACACCGGGGGCGTGGAAAGTGCGCCGCCGAGCGCGGGTCGAGGCGATGCATCGAGACGGGATAACGGTGAAACCTCCGTTCCCGCGAAACGCGCGCCCGTGACGACCTCGCAACTTGATCGCCTTCGTGCCGAGGTTTTAGCCGCGGCGGAGGGCGCCATGGGGGGCGACGAAGTCTCCGCGGTATCCGCGATGGTCACCGCGACGGAAACCGCAGCGCTGCGGGAGGCGACGAGGCAGGCGATGGGGGAGATGGGAGAGATTGAGGGACAATACTTCAACCCAAACTCCACGGAGGAAGAGGAAGCGGGCAAGGCGACGCTCGCCGTGGTGTTCGGCGCGCGGCGACACCTGGGGCTGGAAGTCGGTGGCATGGATGGTACCGAGGTGTTCGGGCGCAGATCGTGTGATGACCATCCAGCGTCAGGATCAAGAGGTGGTGCGTCGTCCGGCGCACCGTCCTCGTGGCCCGACTCGACGGAAGTGCTACGAGAGTTGGGGTACTCGGAAGGCGGGTGGGAAAGCGCAAAGACAGCGACGGCGACGGAAGACAACACGCCGGGGCGGGGACAGAGTTTTTTTTCGCACCCCGCAGACGTTGCGAGCCAGCTTGCGATGAGTGCTAGTATGCCTGTTACTGTACCTGCTAGTGTGCCTGCTAGTGTGCCTGCGCCCCGATTTGAGACGGAGAACCCTATTGACGAAAACATGCCGACGCCCAAAGTGACGTTTGAAGGTGACAAAGAAGGTGACGGCGCTGAATCAGACGTTCAGAAAGAGGATCCGGAGGTGGATTTGACGGGCGGCACGCAGGACGACGGAGGCGTAAGCTCTTCAGACGCGCCCGACGCGGAAACGGAAGGGGACGCTGTTGGAGGTACTCAAGTTGAGGAAGTTCCTGAAGAGGAGGATGGAGTGGCTTTGAAAGCGTCGCCTATGAAAGCGTCGCCCTCGAAAGCGTCACCGAAACCATCGCCGCGAGCGTCATCACGCTCCCCGGTCGGCGCTCCGCCTGCGTTTCTTCGCCTCGTGTCCAAACCCGCGACGACGCTAAAAAAACGCTTGTCCATGGACATACCATCGGAAACACCGGGAACCGAGAGTATTCCCGCGACAGTGCCTGCGGGTGCGATTCTTACGACGATGCCTACATGGACTCCCGCGACGACACTTCCAGCAGACACTCCCGCAGACAACAATACCCCTAAGGAAAACCCTGCGTCGCTGTGGCAGGCGGCAGCGGCGACGGCGGGGTTCAAAACGCCGCTGGGCGGAGACGCGAAAAAAAACGTCGCCGTCGCTGCGACGTCGCCGTTTCCACTGTCCGCCCCTGTGGGCACTGCGTCTGCGACCGCTGCTACTACGACACCAAGCTCTGTGGAGATTGTCCCCGAGACTGCGGCGCCTGCTTTCGAAACCGAAAAAACTATGGAAGCGGAACCGCTGCGCGAAACCGGGGAGAAGAACGAAAACGAACACCCCGGCGGTACCCCCGCAGAGGTGATGTGTTCGTACATCCCATCCACGTTCCCTGCGTCGAAACAAATGACCATGACCGAATCCACGGTGGGCGGGTCTGTCGCGGGAGTAGAGGGCGTCGCGGCGGCGGCCGCTGAAGCTGCTGAGGGAGACGACGAAGTCCCGCTGACTGAAGTGCCGCTGTCTGTGGCGCCGAGCCAGACGGGCGCAAAGCCCTTTGGCGCAAGAGGCGGCGCCTTAGCCGCGGCGATGCACGCGCAACGACAAAGGAACGAACTCGGCGCGCATGGCGCGAGTATGTCGCTGGGTCCGCCGACGGATGACACCGTGGAGGACCGAAGTGCGAATAAAGGTTTGGAGGCGCCATCCCGGGACGTCGCGATGCTGGACGCGAGTCAGCCTGTTTTGTCGATCACGACAAACCCGATGGTCGTGGAAAACACACCCGCGGAGCAATTCACGCCGTTCGACTTGACCGTCCCTGAGGACCATGGGCATGACCAGTTTGATGATCGTGAGGAAGTCAATAACGATCGCGACGAACACAACGACGCTGATATAAATCCAGATGATCCGTCCGTGTCGAATCCCGCCGAGTCTGAGTTGCAAACCAACGAAAACAGCAAACAGTGGGTCGGAGGGTGGGGCAGGGTTGCGGGTGACCGCCGCGGCGACCGCGCCGCGCCGCCTCGAGACGTTGGCAAACAAAACGAAAAAGAAAACCCAACCCAGGAGAATCCTGAAGAGGACTCCGAAGAGGATGACGACTCGCAAGAAGACGAAGAAGAGCATCCCGCATCGCCTGACTTTTGCTTAATGCTTTCGCAACAAATGCGCGACGTCGTGACTGCCGCGGCGGCGGATGCGCCGTCGCAGAGCATGGCGCCTCCTCCCCTGCGGCGGCAAATCACGTCCTCTGCAGCTACCGATTTGCCGCAAAAACAGAGGAGGAACTCGTCCATCGAAGCGCAGCAAATGATGCAAAAACTGTGGGACGAGAAGGAAGCGAGGGACGCCGCGGATGCTACTGCTCGAAAATCAGCGCGCGACCGAAAACCCCGAAAGTTTTTCGGTGACAGCCAGTTCCCGTCGCAGTCGCAAGGGGACGAGGATGAAAAGGACAACGACAATGAAATGAGCGATTCGGACGACGTAAGTGACCCGGATGAATCAGATGAGGACGGTACGCATGTTAAACCCACGGGGGCGACGCCGCTCGCCAAGCGCAGAGCGCCGCGACAAAAAAAACCGCGAAGGTTTTTCGGCGACAGCCAGGACCCGTCGCAGGAAGTGGATGAAGAGGATGAAGAAGAAGAGGATGATGCGAACGAAGACGATGACGATGACGAGGCTATAGATGTCGACGACGCTGTCGATGATGACGACGATAAACTGGAAATCTGCGAATCCGACGAAGACGAAGCTCCATGGTACGTGGGTGGCACGCAAGCGGTGCCGGACATGGGCGCGCAGGACGAGGACGAAGACGAGGACTCCAAGGATGACGCGCCGCTTCCGCCCATGGACGACGAAGACGACGAGGACGATGACGAGGACGATGCAGAGAACGTCACCGAAACAGAACCTGGCCCTCTATCCTTAAAGCGCGCTCGCAGAGCGTCCGTGCGTGTCCCTACACCAAAGGTAAAGGCGTTGAAAGTTGCGAAGAAGACGGCAATGAAGAAGACGGCGACGAAAATACCACCTGTAAAACCTCAACCGAAAGGAAAAGGAAAATTCAACCCAAACTGGAAAGGTCCCCTTCCCAAACTCGGGTGTCCCAAGTGCAGGCACGCGGCGAAGGGCTGCGGTCGATGCCGGGCGATCTGCGCGCACGCAGAGTTTGGCACACCCCTGCCGTGGCGCGCGAAAACCGTGGGCGGCGTGCAAGTGGCGCCCAACTCGGCGCCCGCCGCGATTCGCGGGAACCGGAGAGTTCGGTTCGACGACGAATCTGAAAGGCAGGACGAAAAAAAAACGAAGCGCGGTTCGTCCGGGTCGGTTTCAAAAGACTCGAAGCGACGCAGAACATCCGCTGCTGGGGCTGTCCGGTCGTCCCTCTCGTCGCTGCCAGGGCCACGTACTACGAAAACGCACTCCAACGTATCCGAACGAACAGTTTCGAAGACGCTTTCCACCACTGCCATCGAAACGTCAAACGAAAGACGCCGCTCAAAACGCGCGTCGACCCTTTTCGACGGCCTGACGTTTCTTCTGTCAGGGCTTCCCTCGCGAGACGAGGTTGAGGACATTACTGATGTGATCGAGACGCACGGAGGGGTGGTGCGCCGAGACGTGCCTCCCCCCACGCAGGTGCACCAGATAGCTGGAGAGGACTTGTACCAGCCCTCGCAGGACGTGGGCGCGCCGATGGTGGCCGGTCGGCGCGAGAAACCCGGTCGAAACACGCGCGTCATCACGCCTGCCGCGGGGCGAACGCTGAAGTGCCTGTACGCCTCCGCAGTTAATGCGGCGCTGGTCACTCCAGACTGGGTCCATGATTCGATTGATAAAGGCGCACCGATGCCTTTGTCCGACTACAGAGTAGATCGCACTGACGACTCCGACTCCGACTCCGACGACACTGAAGAAAACTTTGGCGGTTTATTCGACGGCGTCGTCGTTTCGCTCAGCGGCGATACCAACTACGTCAAGCAGTTCGGACTACTGTTGCGCCACGCGGGCGCGGAGGTGGTACCGTTGGATGACTTACTCAACACCGTGGGCGAGAACGTACCGATGGGAGAGGGACCGTGCGACTACGTGCTCATACAAACTGCGGTGGGCGCTGGGAAGGGTGGGCAGGGAAATAAAGTCGACAGGGGAATCGCGCGGGCGTCGAAGCGATTAGGGGTGCCGTGTGTCCGCCATGAATGGGCGGTGGACTCGTTGCTGGGGAAGGAATTGATGGCCATAGACGCGAAGTATAGGATGAAGTGAGTGTTCGTGAATGATATATCAATATCAAATATTAATCTCACTACACATTAGACTCGAAATTAAATCCGACGCGCGCGCCGGCTCTGGCTCGCTCGCGGTCGCCGGTTCCATCAAGAGTGGCTTGTAAAAACACGCCCGGCGCGTCGCTTGTTTTGCGCTTCACTCTTTTTCGCTTTAAAGGTTCATCGGAGTTACGCACGCCAGTGCAGTGACAGCATAGAATCGCTACTAGGGCTATCGCTTCGACAGCAGCGACGGCAACGAATGCGATGCACGCGGTGCGCCAGCCTGACACGGACTCAGAAGAAGTCGCCGTCGCTGTTTCAAGTGTCTTCGTCTCCGGCGCGTCTTCCCGTTCGATCCCGCAGTCGTCGCACCGAAGCTCCAGTGTTATCCACCGTTTCGATCGTTCGCCTTTGGAGAACTCCAACACTGCGATGCCGTCGTCTGCGTCTGCGAATCTCGCGACGGAGAGCTCAGCGTGTGACACCAACGCCTGTTTGGTGTTTGGTTCTACTTGGTAAAACGCGCACTCGAGTGTCCTGTCTTCGGGTTGGACCGCCCCCAACGCAAAGTCCCCGAGGGGTACCCGCGTGGGCACTGTGCGGTTCGGGGCGTGAAGCACGGGAAGCGTGCCGGCGAGGCGAGTTTCGCCGGGCGAACTCTGAGCGTGGCAACGCACGTACCAAGACCGAGACATGTCATCGTCCTCGTCGGGGCGAGCCACCATACTGTGAGCGACGACCATTCGTTTCTCCGAGGAGGTTGTTTGGCTGGCATGTGGTGGTCCTGACACAGCGGGCGCGGCTTCCGGTCTGGCAACGGCGAGGGCAGCGCACGTCGCGCAAAGCGCGAGCACCATGAGCCCGCGAGGTGACATCGCGCGCGTAGCGAGTGCGACAAGCGCGCAAAGCAGGCGCAGGTGCGAACTCCGAAAAGCCGCGGGCAAAATGGTTTCGGTCAACGCAAAAAAACGCCTGGAATCTCGGGTAATAACTCATCAAACCTTGATCTAACCGAGGGACAAATGAGGGGAACGCCTATTTTTTCGACACACGTTTTTTACGTCGGAGGAGACGACGCGCGTCGCATTGGCGCGCGCGACCTCCTTAGTCGACGCGCGCCTGTGGAAGGCTCCGGTTTCGGGATGGGATGTGCGTCGAGCGCGCAGGTGCGCCCCCGCGAGTGGGATGCGCCATCTCCGGGTTTGGGCCCAAGGCCGGGGAGTCCCGTGGTGGAATCGGTGGAGTCGCCGACTACGAGCGGACGGGTTGACGAAAGATTGATGAGAGCATCCCCAAAAGCGAGGGGCATGTCGCGTAGGCTACAAGTCACGACGCCGCCTTCATCACCCGGTTTCAACAACAAATTCGCAGCCCGGCTCGCGTTCGGTGGCGCGGAGGTTGACCCTGGCTTCCCCCTTCGGTCGCCCCTCTTGAGCCCCGTCGCGGTGACGGAGGGATTGTTCGGGACGACCGCGAAGAAAGAACCGGCGAATCCCCCGAAGGCTGAGGCGGCTGCTTCCAAGCCAAACGCGAGCGGTCAACCCGCAGGCACCTCAAAACCCCCGAAGAAGCTCACCGCGGCGCAGCAGACGGAGGCGGACCGGTTGAGTTTACGAACAAAGCTCCACGAGGTTGACGATTTGATGTTCAAAGCAACGCAGAAAAGCATCGCGCTTGCGACGATGGAGGAGAGTCTGATTAGGTTGCAACATGCTGTTTCTGTGGAAAGGGACGGAAGAGTCGTCGCCGAAACGCAGGCGGAAAAAGAACGCAAACTGCGCGAACGAGCTGAGGAGAAGATCCAAAAGGAGATTGACGAGCGGCACGATTTGATTGCGCGGTTGGACCGGGCGAACGACGTCGCGCGACACGCCGAGAACGAGGCGCGTGATTTACGGTTAGGCGCTAAATTCAGAGACGCCGAAATCGATCGAAGCGCACAGGAAAAGATTCTTGAAGCGGACCTCGCGCTGTGCAAGCGAGAGTTAGCAGAGACGTTGGCGAAGCACGCAGAGGAGCGCATCGTAAATGATTTAGAGGAACGTATGGTTGAAGAGCGACCGAGGTTGGACGAAGACTCGGAGCGCACGCGCGTGGAACGGAAAATAAAGGAAGCCGTGCAGATGGCGCTCGCAAAGCACGAGCGGGAACACTCAGTGGCGTTGATGAAAGCGTCTGAAGATAAAGTGCGAGCATTAGAGGTGGCGAGCGTGCAAAGGAGGCAAGCCATGGAAGTTCAAGACAGACTTCACAAGGAAGAGTTGAGACGGGTGCAGGAAGCGGCTGCGAGAGATGCGGAAACTATTCGCGAAGAAATGAGACCCACGCGCTGGGAGATTGAAAAGCTCCAGGAGGATCGCGTGGCGGATCAGTTGAAACACGCGGAGGAGCGAAAACTGGCGCTGGAACAAGCCAATGCGGACTACGAGGCTAATTTAGAGAAAATCAAGCTCTCGCACGCGTACGAGTTGGCGACGTTGAGGGGGGCGAACGAGGACAGGTTATCTGTTTATGAAAGGGAACGCTCGCGGAACGAGACCAAATTTTCAGTGCTCACCAACGGGCTTAGCGTCGAGCTCGCCGATTTCAAGGTTAAGTTTGAACGCGAACGGGAGTTGAGAAGATTTGCTCAGGACCAGAGTAAAAATGATTTGGCGGCTAAAAACGAAGCTGAGAAGGAATTCGATGTCTTACGAACGCAACGCCGTGAAGCGCTTGATTTGGTGTCAGAAGCGAGACGAGCCCGGGACACCGCGGAGCGCCGGACGAAAGAAACGTACCTCGAGATTGAACGCGCCAAGGTGGCGGGGGACAAGCGACGGTTTTTGCACAACGAAGCGGAGGTGGAACAAAGGCCGAGTACCGCGGAACGAGAGGTGGACGCGTTGCCCAACGCGTTAGGGTTAATATTCGTCGATGACTTGATCGCCACCGTGGCGACGTGCCGAGCGGAGGTTCACGACCTCACGGCTCCGAAACGCGCCGCGGATTTGGAGCTTGAAAAATACCGAGCAACAGGGGGCACGGACCCATCCTACGTCGAAGCCATGTCCGCGAACGCGTATAAAAAGACACAACAGCTGGAGAGGGCGTCCGAGAAACTGGAAAAGGCCTTGGGCGCCTTGTACGAGCGCAAAAACCAAGAAGTCAAGGCAATTGACGACGAACGCAAGGGGTTGCGCCGGTCATTGCTCGGGACGTATAGCGACGACGAGTTTTTGAAATCTGGGAAGAAAAATAAAAATGCAAAGTCTCACGGTAACTCTGACTCGGATTCGGAGACGAGCGACGATGGCAGTGATGGCAAATCCGAAAAGGAAGTTCACAAGAACACGCTGGATTCACGGAAATCTGAAAATTATGCAAAGCCAAAGCCCCGGGGTGATACAAAGACCGACGAGGTGAAGTCTCCGACTGAAAAAGAAAAAGTCGAAAAGGAAAAGGAAAACAAAGCGGTTGTCGAGACGTTTACGCCGCCGGCGTCGCCGGTGACGAAAGTTCCGAAAAAGCAACCCTATGGGCAAACAGGCACACCGGGGGTAAACGTGGTATCCGTCAACCCGCAAAGGCCAGACGTCAAGCCGTTCAAGTTCACGCCGCTGGAGTGGTGAGCGGAGCTAGTCATCGTATCGATAAATTTCACAAACAGTCAGAACTGAAAAGCCTCCAATTCCTTCTCGTTTTTCCAATTTGAGTGACGTGTTCATAGTTCATAGTCTGACGCGCACAGTAGGCTCTCCCTTCCCGTCAAAGGACGATGGGTGTCCCAAAGCGCATACGCCACGACGGCCCGTTCAGCATGGACTTGCTGAACGACCCGTATGGGTGGTCGTTGAGCCTTTTGAAAAACGCGCTGGTCTGGGAGATCCCGCGGCAGTGCATCACGCGATTCGTTAAATGGCAGTACGGCCCTACGAAAGGCACGAAGCCGAGTGACAAGCAGAAGGAGTTTTTTGACTGCGCGAGTTCGTACGTAGTGTCCGCGGTGCACGCAGTGGTCGTCTCAGGTTTAGGACTAAAGATCATGGCCACGCTGTGGGACGCCCCATCGTTCGACAAGTTCTACGTCAACGAGTTGACAAAGGATTTCGATGTCATCAATCTAATTGAACGCACGAACTGGCTGTTCTTCGGGTACATGATGGATGACTTGGTGCACGTGTTGTGGCAGTACCCGCGGTTGGGCAAGATGGACATGGTGGTCCACCACCTCGTTTTCATTATCTGCGCCATCTACGCGGGGGGGATTCAGATATACATGTTCCAGTTCTCGTGGCTCATCGTCGGGGAAGCGAGCACGCCGTTGCTCTCCGCGAAGTGGTTCTTCCGGCAGCTCGCCAGTGCGAACTCACCGACCTTGATCAAAGTCGCGAAAGTATTAGGCCAGGGGAAGCATGACAGCTGCGCATCAGCTGCGGCCGCGTTGGAGCTGTTCGTGGCGAAGATTTTCATCGTCATTTTTTTTCTCGTCCGCGTCGTGGCGTACGGCGGGGGTTTGGTTCACACGGCAAAGCACTTACTTAAAGGCGATTTTGCAGAGATTCCCCTAATGCCAACCTACGTGGTGCTCTCTATTATCCTCCTAGGAGCGGGGCTCAACGCGCACTGGTTCAGGTTCATGGTCATGAAAGCGCTCGGGTTAGGGAAATATAGACCGAAGAAGGAGTAGGTAAGGGAAGTTGTAATGACAGGTAGGTGTATTCATCATTCTTATTCTAAAAAGCACTTCCCCTCTTATGCTTGATTCCTCGTGTGCTCGAATCCAAGATCGGTACGTTCCCTCTACTCCGTTGACACGTTGAGCGAGATATCCAGCGCCATGACCGAGTGCGTCAGCGCGCCTGACGAAATAAACGTCACGCCCGTCTGGCCGATTGCGTGAACCGTTTCCAACGTCACGTTTCCGGATGCTTCGGTTTCGATGTGCCCTAGGTTGTTAGTCTCGAACAATTGCACAGCTGTTTTCATATCCTCCAAGCTCATGTTATCCAGCATCACCCGTGACACGGAGCTGGTGTCCGTTTCTTTGTTCGACAGTAAAGCAATCACCTGCTCAACTTCACCCATGTTCCGCGTCTCGACTTCAATCTTCGCGTTCGATTTATTTTCTTTCAAGTAACTCTGCGCGTTTTCAACAGCGCACTCGATCCCGCCACTCGCCGCGATGTGGTTGTCCTTGATCATGATCATGTCGAACAAGCCCATCCTGTGGTTTTTTCCGCCGCCGACGAGCACGGCCCACTTATCAGGCAGCCGCAGGCCGGGGACGGTTTTGCGAGTTTCCAACATCAACGCTGGCGCCGCGGCGGTCGCCATTGCTTTCGTTAGCGTCGCGATGCCGGACATGCGCTGCATGAAGTTCAACAACACGCGTTCCGCTCTCAAAATGCTATGCGCCTTGCCGTTTATTTCGCAGAAGATCTCACCGTATTTAACGGAATCTCCATCCACTTTCGTCCACTTAACGGTAATCTCGGGATCCACGGCGGCCAGTATTTGGTTCGCCAGGTGCTGGCCCGCCAGTACGCCATTCGCTTTCGCCAGTAAAGTTGCGGTGCTTTCGGTTTCGATTGGGATGGTGCTCAAGCAACTAATGTCACCTACGTCCGCGACGTCCTCTTCCAACGCGGCGCGAATCGCGTCGGCGATGCTGTACGTGGGGTGATGAGGGGCCGCGATCGTGGGCGGAAGCAAAGCCAAATCGCCGACACGCATCATATCCGAAGACACCGCGGAGGCGGACGCGCGGGGGACAGCGCACGCGCCGCGAGGCCGCGAAACGCGAACATGCGTGGTGCGGGCGACGGACGCGCCGAGACAGCGGGCGGCGGCGGGCATGCCGCGCTGTGCGGAGGAAGTGTGCAAGGAGGTGTCGGCGCCTTCCTTTCGTGATGGAGTGACGGAACTCGGCTGGTATCGAACAGAAAGTTTCTGGGACGAATTTTCAAACTCATCACACCCATCTGTGTTGGCACACCTCACGTGTCTCTCCCGACCTGCCTTCATTCCGTCGCGCGCGACACCTTCTCCCGACCCCGGTGGTCTGTTCGAACCTCCCTTCGTTCGGCGAAGAAGCTCGGCGCATGACCACGATGGACGTGCAAGAGGCGAAGCGGCGTAAGCTTGAGGCGAAGATGGGTGGCGGTCCGCCCCCGAGTTTTCCAAGCGCTATGCCTAAGATGCCCGCGGCTGCCGTCCCTGTGAAGCCCAAACAGCAGGCCGTGCCAACCCCAGTACCCGCCTCAGACGACGCAGAAGCGAACCCGTTCGTGTGCGACGCGAACGAGTCTGTTACGTTCAGACTAGTCAGGACTGCTGCTGAGATGCAATCTGCAGAAGAGTTTGAACCCGAGTTTACGCACCAAGTGTTCCGTGATGACGAAACAATCTTCGGGTACAAGGGTTTACGCATCGAGATCTTCCACAGCGCAAACTTATTCAAAACGTACGTACGACTTGCGTACGATGAGAAGGTTAAATCCACGTTGAACCCGGCGGACGACGTGTTGGA
>MDSY01036197.1_pt1 | contig 24844 bp, 21 predicted proteins | sample 811131 | NCBI WGS metagenome assembly MDSY01 (sample SAMN05326643, study PRJNA326480) | marine metagenome | isolation source: seawater | place: Atlantic Ocean: South West | collected 2010
ACAGCTTGATGATATTTGATTAAGATTGCGTTACAATACCCTTAAACAGAGTCGGGAGTTTTAACTAAACGTTACCTGAGCGTGTTTTTTGTCAGCAGTCGCTAGCATATATCTACTTTTCATTAGCTTATAAGAGGGATAAAAGTCCACTTATATTTCAGTCTATACTCGGTCAATCATTATCTAGTCGATATTTACGAGCCCAGTTACTGTAGCTTAATACTTAGATACTCACTACGATAACTACTAAGTTAATCATTGAACTAACCACTGATTTTAGTAGTTAATATTAGCGATTAAACTGAATAATCAGACTTAGCAACCCAAATTAGTCATTCAATTGAATAATTACGGTCTGAGTATGACAAGATTTATTAACTTTAACGATATATTAATCATCCTTACTTTGCTCAATAGTATTATTGGCCTTTATGGCTATTTTTCCGCTCAGTCAACGCTGAGATAGCAAGAGTTTGGCTCACTAGTTAATACCTCGTTACAGTGATAGATACGCCTGACAGTAGCATGCGCCGCAATCCCTATCCAAAAGATAGCATCGCCTCTTAACCTTGCTATCTTTTGGATACCGCAAAGCTTTAGTTAATTCTGTTGATAATTTAGGCTGTAAAGGAATCATCCAATGAGTTTACAAAACACAGCAGTCGCCCCTATAGACCGCGAGTATGAGATCACTATCGTAAGATTCTTTACGATTATGGCTGTCATCTGGGGCATCGTCGGCATGAGTCTCGGTGTTTTCATTGCCTCACAATTGGCGTGGCCAGCACTTAACTTTGACATTCCATGGCTGACATTTAGTCGTCTAAGACCACTGCATACTAACGCGGTTATCTTTGCGTTCGGTGGCTGTGCCCTGTTCGCAACCTCTTATTACATCGTTCAGCGTACCTGTAAGACTCGATTGTTCGCCCCGTATTTAGCTTGGTTTACCTTTTGGGGTTGGCAAGCGGTTATCGTTGCTGCCGTTATTACCCTTCCTCTAGGTTTGACGTCAAGTAAAGAGTACGCTGAGCTTGAGTGGCCTATCGATATCTTGATTGCTTTAGTATGGATATCCTATGCTATCGTGTTCTTTGGCACGCTTATCAAACGCAAAACCTCACATATCTATGTCGCTAACTGGTTCTTTGCTGCCTTTATCATTACGATTGCCTTGTTGCATATCGTCAACAGTATGGCCATTCCTGTTAGTGCGTTCAAATCATACTCGTTATTTGGCGGTGCGACCGATGCTATGGTGCAGTGGTGGTATGGGCATAATGCGGTTGGTTTTTATCTGACGGCAGCATTCCTTGGGATGATGTATTACTTCGTTCCGGTACAGATTGGTCGTCCGATCTACTCTTATCGTCTGTCTATCGTGCATTTTTGGGCGTTGATTGCTTCATATATGTGGGCCGGTGGTCACCATTTGCATTACTCAGCGCTACCCGATTGGACACAGTCGCTAGCTATGGTGTTCTCTATCATCCTATTCGCACCTTCTTGGGGCGGTATGATTAACGGTGTTCTTACCTTGTCTGGCAGTTGGGATAAGCTACGTACTGACCCGATTATTCGCTTTATGATTGTCGCTTTATCGTTCTACGCGATGTCGACGTTTGAGGGGCCAATGATGTCTATTAAGACAGTCAACGCGCTCTCACATAACACGGACTGGACGGTAGGTCACGTTCACTCAGGGGCACTGGGCTGGGTTGGTTTGATTACTATTGGTTCGATATATGTCATGCTACCGCGTATCTATAATAAACCAAAAATGTATTCTGTTAGCCTGATTACCACGCACTTTTGGCTGGCAACAGCAGGTACTATTTTTTATATCGTCTCGATGTGGATCTCAGGTATCGGTCAAGGCATGATGTGGCTTGCGACTAACCCTGATGGTACTTTGGTATACAGCTTTGTCGATACGGTTGAGTTCTCACACTTCCCTTATATCGGCCGTGCATTTGGTGGTCTATTATATGTATCGGGTATGTTTGTGATGGCCTATAACGTCTATCGTACTATTAAGATGCCTGAAGGAAAGCCTGTCGATATCGCTGACCCAACGGATCATGAACCTAGTGTTGACCAAACTTCGACAGCTAAAGTATAAGGAGCGATCATGGCTGGTACACCGCATGAAATTATTGAAAAAAATACAGGCTTGTTGGTCATCTTTATCGTTATCGCTATTAGCTTTGCAACGCTAGTCGAAATTGTGCCGCTAATATACGATAACAAGAATCCAGAGGATGGCGGGGTCAATACGCCGCTTCCTGCAATGGAGCCTTGGACAGCGCTTGAGTTTGAAGGCCGCGACATTTACATCCGTGAAGGCTGTCACGTTTGCCACACGCAAATGGTTCGCCCTCTACGGGCTGAAGTTGAGCGTTATGGCCCCTACTCTCGTGCGGCAGAATCGACGTGGGATCATCCTTTTCTTTGGGGTTCGAAACGTACTGGTCCTGATCTAGCACGGGTTGGTGGTCGCTATTCAGAAGACTGGCAAAAGCAGCATTTGATTGATCCTCAGTCTCTAGTACCTGAGTCTGTTATGCCAGGTTTCCCATGGCTTGCCACTAACGAAGTGGACGGAGTCAAGGTGCAAGCCAAAATGCGCTTATTCCGCGATCGCTTTGGGGTTCCTTACACTGAAGAAGATATCGAAGGCGCTCCTGATCTCGTACTTGGTGCTACAGAACTTGATGCTCTAGTTGCTTATTTACAGCAATTAGGTACAGCGATGGAAGGACAGCGCTAATGGGTATTGGTGAATTACAAACATTTGCAACTGTTGCTGCCTTCATCGCCTTTATTGGCGTTGCTTGGTGGGCTTATTCGCCAAAAAACAAAAAACGCTTCGAAGAAGATGCACAACTTGCGCTCGATGACGATATCCGCGATGATTCGTCTGATGAGCAGCGCAATAAGGATAAATGATGACATTCTTTTGGAGTTCTTGGATTACCATACTCAGTATCGCTTGTTGGGCCGGTATTCTTGGCGTCTTATTATTTGTGCTCAAATATAAGCCTGATGTCGAGGAAGATGGTACTACTGGACACAGTTACGATGGTATTCGAGAATATGATAAACCGCTACCAAAATGGTGGTTAGTGATATTTTTTGGTTCAATTATTTGGGCAGTCGCTTATTGGATTTTCTTTCCAGCTATCCTACCAAAACACTGGGACGGTATAGCTACGGTAGAAGTCGATGGCGAAACGGTTCCTTGGACCTCGCATAACGAGCTATACAGTGAGCTTGAGGCTAACGATAAGCTATTTAGAGATAACTTTGAACAGAGCATCTTAGCAAGAGCTGGCGCGAGTGATGCGACAGCGGTCTTAGATGAGCTTAACAGCCTACAAACAACACTGCGCCGTAGTGAAGAGACGCCTGCAGATCTGCAAACTCAGATTGATGATAAAATTGCTGCGCTTGCGCCTGCGGTTGAGAAGCTATCGCAAGATCCGAATGCCTTAAAAGTCGGTAGTCGCTTATTCTTACAAAACTGTGCGGTCTGTCATGGTTCTAATGCCAAAGGCGCGGTAGGCTATCCGAATCTAACTGACAACGAATGGCTGTATGGCGGCGAACCTGAACACATCTTGACTACTTTGCATAAAGGTCGTGTTGGTGGTATGCCAGCTTGGCGTGATCAGATCGGTGAAGATGGCGTTCGCGCTGCTTCAGAGTATGTTTTATCTTTATCACCCAAAAAGGGTAGCGAAGCCAATAGTCCATTAGATCAAACTATGGTCAAACAAGGTGAAGCAATCTTTACTCAGAACTGTGCGCTATGTCATGGTCCAGAGGGTAAAGGCATGATTTCAGCTGGCGCGCCAAACTTAACCGATGATATTTGGTTATACGGCGGTGAGCGTGAGACAGTACGAGATACTCTACGTTATGGCCGTGCCGGTGTGATGCCTGAGTGGGAGACTAAGTTAGGAAATGAGCGTATCATGCTTCTAGCCGCGTATGTTTACTCGCTTTCGGATAGATCTACTCCTAACACGAGCAATAATTAAGCCAATCATAACGCAAGTTTAGAAATAATAGCATTTTATTAAAGGAGGACTGTTAATGCAGTTCTCCTTTTTTAGTTAGCAGTCCACTCGTTTTTATGACTCAAGCGCTTTGAATATCTTTAGGTTATAGTGCTACCGATATTGCTATTTGCGCCTATACCCCCATTTATATTACGGGAAATGTTAAAATAGTCGTTTCTAAAGCTTAGTGTTTATTTTAGGTTATAACAACATGATTATGACAACATTTTCTATAGCGTCTAATCAGACTGCGAATTGATTCTTTTTTTAAAAAGAGGCAAGTTTATGTCAGCTCCACAACCAAATAAAATCCCTGTACAACAAATAGACCTCGATGCGACTAAACATCGAGTGCATCCTCGCTTTGTTACTGGTTTTTATCAAAATATCCGCGTCATTAGTATGTATTTCTTTTTGGCGTTGTTTTTGTTATTACCATGGCTACGTTATGACGGCAGGCAAGCTATTTGGTTCGATGTACCCTCGCAGCACTACTACATCTTTGGTATGACATTTTTGACGCAAGATTTTTATTTTATTGCTATATTTGCCATTATTGCTGCCTTTACGCTATTTATGGTGACAGTCTATGCCGGCCGAGTGTGGTGCGGTTATGCTTGCCCGCAAACGATTTGGACGCATCTATATCAGCATGTCGAAAAATGGGTGATCGGTGACCGCAATAAGCGTATCAAGTTCGACAAGTCGCCCATGGGGCCACAGAAAATTTTCAAGCGAGCGTTAATTTACTTCATCTGGTTTATATTTTCTTTAATTACCGCGACTACCTTTGTTAGTTATGTCTCAGGTACTGAGTTTATTTACCAAAGCTGGCAGACCATAGGGTTCATCCCCTTCCCTGATTGGCCGACATGGATATGGGTATCTGTATTTATTTTTACCTTTGCCACTTATGCCAATGCTGGCTACATGCGCGAGCAGATGTGTATTCAAATCTGTCCGTATGGCCGTTTCCAAAGTGTGATGTTTGACAAAGATACTCTGATTGTCTCTTATGACTACGATCGCGGCGAGCCGCGTGGTCCGCGCAAAAAAGGTACGCATCCCGATGATTTAGGCGATTGTATCGAGTGCCAAATGTGTGTGCAGGTCTGCCCTACGGGTATCGACATTCGTGATGGTCTGCAAGTGGCTTGTATTCAGTGCGCCGCTTGCGTCGATGCCTGTAATGAGATCATGGATAAGGTAGGCTATCCGCGCGGACTTATCCGCTACACCACTGAGCGACAACTGGCTGAGAAAGAAGATACCAAGGTCATCAGTAAGCGCTTTTTTGCTTACCTAGCATTACTATTGGTACTCTGCGGCGGTCTAATCTTTGCGCTAACCGATCGGGTGCCACTAGAGATCGATATACGCCGTGATCGTAATCAGCTGTCCTCTTTAAACCAGCAAGGCATGATTGAGAACAGTTATGTCGTTAAGTTGACCAATAAAACTCAAGACGAGCACACTTACAAGATTACTTTAGCGCCTGAAGACGGTTTGAGTTTGCAGCTACGCTTCAACGATGTGCCCTTAGCGCCAGGCGAAAGCTTCGATATGCCCGTTAGCATTTATGGCGATCCAGAAGTTGTCGAACCCGGACAAACGCCTGTGACACTCAATGTAGAGAGCGAAGATGGTAAATATAAAGTCAGCAAAGATAACATCTTTACGACTCAAGGTCAGTTGTAGTCAATAAGGGTCAGCGCTTCCAATAAGATGATTAACATAGCGCTGATTTTTTTCTTAATTTTACTGCATGTCTTATATTCGATAAGTGGCTATTATCTTATGTAGGACATTTATCTATGTATTGCACGCTATTTTATTAATAGGTATTTTATGTCTACTTCCTCATCGAACTTTAAACATCAAGACAGCCAACCATGGTACAAGAACTATATGGTGGTTATTTTTGTTATTGGTCTACCGGCGTTTGTGGTAGTGGCTTGTATTTTCTTCGTGTATTATTCCTATCAGATCCGTGATAGCGTAGTACGTGATGACTGGTACATGGATGGCAAGACGCTGTATCACGATGTCTCACGTGATAAGCTCACTTACGATTTAGATTTGCATGGTCAAATGCAGTTCTCTGACACAGGCGAGATCGTTTTTTATCTTAATTATCCCGAGCAGAGTCTACAATCAGGCACCTTATTGAACGGTGAACCAGTCACTTATCCTGATACTCTGAACTTGTCCATCTCTCATGCCACGGACATCAAAAAAGATCGTGATGTGGTACTGCAGCATCAAGGCGCGAATAAATATACCGCGCAAGCGGACATTGACCCTTTAAAAGCCAAATACTATCTACAAGTTAGTAACGAAGGCAATAATGATTGGCGTATGCAAGATGTGGCAAAACTGCCGCGGGCAGAGGTCAGCTTCGATCCGCTACCGGTGTTTGAAAAAACTTCTTAATAGAGTTATTAAAGTCTTTAAAGCAAAAGCCAGCTAACTTGCACGGTTAGCTGGCTTTTTTATGAATGCTAGCTTGTTTATAAGGGCTAGCTTGTTTATAAATACTATTAGGTTAACCACCATTTATTCAAATTATAATACTGGATTAATGGTAGGAATCTTTGTGCTCTGCTGGCTTTTATTTGTCGCTATCGAATGCTCTTTATCTGGGCTGCTAGCGCTAAAAGCTTGTTTTTTGGGCTCAGTCGTCAGGCCTATCTCATCAAGACTGCTTTGCTGCCCGACTTGAATGTTATCGCCTTCAAATAAGCGCTCGCTATCATCGCGCTCACTGACCAACGTTTCAAAATCGAATAGCTCGCGATCGGCTAATTGTGACGGCGCAACGTTTTGCATGGCTTTAAAAATAGAAGCCAAGCGCTGCGGATGAGCATCATCCCATTCGCGTAGCATATCGTTGATAATAGCGCGTTGCAGGTTGGTTTGGCTGCCGCATAGATTGCAAGGAATAATCGGGAACTCCTTTAGCGCCGCATAGTCGATGATGTCTTTTTCTTGCACGTAAGCCAGCGGCCGAATTAAAATATTTTGCTTGTCGTCACTAAGAAGCTTGGGCGGCATAGACTTTAGCGCGCCGCCATGAAAGAGGTTCAAAAAGAAAGTCGCTAGCATATCATCGCGATGATGACCTAGAGCGATTTTAGTCGCGCCGATTTGTTTGGCAAAGCCATAAAGCGAGCCGCGACGTAAGCGTGAGCACGCTGAGCAATAAGTCTTGCCTTCTGGTACCACGCTTTTGACAATACTATATGTGTCTTTTTCTAAGATATAATGCGCTATCCCTTGCTCATTTAGATAATTGGGCAACACCTCCTCTGGGTAGCCTGGCTGCTTTTGATCCAAATTGACTGCGACAACATCAAAATGAATCGGCGCCACACGTTTTAGCAGCAGTAAAATATCGAGCAAAGTATAGCTGTCCTTGCCGCCCGAGACACAGACCATGACTACATCGCCGTCCTCAATCATATTAAAATCTTGAATCGCTGCAGACACTTGCCGGCGTAGCTTTTTTTGTAGCTTTTTCCAGCTGGCCGATTGCATAGCTTCTGCCTCGTTGTCGCTAGCAGCGATATCAGGCTGAGACTCAAGATTGGGAGTGAATAAAGTAGCGGTATTCATAAAAGGCTCAATATTTGGATAATACAAAATCGGCAACTAATATCTAGGTTTATGGGCTTTAAGTAGCACTAACCCCTTTATAGCCTGCCACTAATAATAGCGGCATTATAACAAACCTTCATCACAAATTTATGAGCAACACCCCTTAATTTAGAGACTTTTCTGTACTGATTTTATGGCTCTACGCTGATAGCGTTGCCAATATTGACATTGATATACCTCTTATCAGCGGTAAAGATAAAAGCGTAACAATTTTTTGCATCATTGCAGCACGTTGATGGTTTTATTTAAGAGCTATCCTTGATATGGTAGGGCACAAATAGCTAGTACCTAATCGGCCGCTGTGCCTTCGACTTATGATTAGCTACTCATTTATTGACTTGTTTTTACTGACTGACCTGTAAGAGGACACTTATGAAGCTGCTACGCATTCTACCTTTGGCGCTACTAGGACTTGTTGTTATGCCGCAAGCAAACGCTACTGACATTAAAAAAGATAATATCAATCAATGTATTAGTGGCGCGGTTAAATACAAAGTTGCCGATAGAAATACCGCCTCTAAGCTGTGTAACTGCACTATTAATGTGCGTAGTAACATGACCATCGGTCAAATGTGGGAAATTGAGAGCTACGCGCAAGACAAAAAAGACCCTTCTAGCTTACCTTACGTGAAGAAAATGCAGCGAGACTTACAGCAATGTACTGAAGGTTTAGACTTAAAGCAGCCACAAAAACCCTCTTAATACAGCCATTTTGACCCGTATCGGTATACAGTAATGATAGCAACGACAGCTTTGTCAAAGCTTTTGTTATATTGACTCTACCCTATTAAACTTGTATGAAGACATAAGATAAGACTGGCAGCTGTCAGTCTTTTTTTGTGGATGAGTTGCCAACGAACGCACAAAGTGCAAAACTGAGCCTTGATGATTACCATTAATGTTTGCCAATCTCAACTGAAAAGGAACTTATTATGGCTAAGCCAACGACCGAAAACATCGCCTTACCTGATTTTCCAGTGACGCTCGTGCGCCTACTAGACGGAAACTTCATTGAAGAGGATATCAGCTTACAACAGCTAGTAGCGAACAGACAAAAAGGCTTAATCCTCTATTTCTACCCTAAAGACAATACGCCTGGATGTACCACTCAAGCCACTGACTTCACCGCCCATCTGCACGATTTCGATGATTTGGGCTACGATATCATTGGCGTCTCTCGTGACAGCGCCGAATCGCACAAAAAATTTATTGAAAAATACGACTTACAAATCCCGCTAATTAGTGATAGCGATGAGAAGCTCTGCCAATATTTTGAGGTCATCAAAGAAAAAAACATGTATGGCAAAAAAACCATCGGTCTGGTGCGCTCCGCTTTTATATTTAATAGCGAAGGCACGCTCACTCATGCTCAGCGCAACCTGCGAGCCAAAGGCTATGCCGAACGTGTATTGTCTCTGTTAGCACCTAAATAAACGGCTGTCGCACAACCGACTCTTCAACTAAATAGGCTTGAGCATCTAATTCGCCTAACGCTGCATTGGTTAACAACTCTATTTAGGGGACGCTGATACTATAGACGTTAATACTATAGACACTGATACTATAACGATGTCTATTAAACATTTTTGCAACAGCTCGCTACGCTTATCCTGCTGCGCTTTGGTACAGATTATCTTACCCTAGCGGATGAACATAGAGTATCAGTCATCAAGTGACAGCTATAGGCATTTCTAAAGGCAGCTGAAAGAACAGAGTCAGTATTGATACTAGCCGTGAGAAAATTTGTTAAATTATAGTTATTGATAATAGGAAGAATTATGAACCAATCGTCTGAGAACCTCACTGATAAACCGTCTAAACAAAGCTCCGATAGCGTCACGCGCAGTGTTTCAGTCGCTGTTATTGGCGCAGGTACTGCAGGGCAAAACGCCTTTCGCCAAGCGAGTAAAATTAATAAAGATATCGTGATTATTAATGAGGGGTTTTGGACCACGACTTGTGTCACGGTCGGCTGTATGCCAAGCAAGCTGCTCATTGCCGCCGCTGAGCGTGCGCATGATGCTAAATACTCAGAAGAGTTTGGTATTCACAGCGAAGTCACTATCAATGGCAGGCAAGTCATGGCGCGGGTGCAAGCAGAACGCAGCCATTTTGAGAGCTATATTGAAAAGCAAGTCGAAAGCTGGTCGGATAATAAAAAAATAAACGGGCGCGCTTATATTAATAAAGAAGGTCTGATTGAAGTCAATGATGAGCGTATTAAGGCGGACAAGATCATCATTGCTACCGGTAGCTCGCCTTTTATTCCTGATGACTGGGAAGAAAAACTAGGCGAAACGTTACTCACCTCTGATACCGTATTTGACCTGCCTGATTTACCTGAGTCTGTTGCGGTGATTGGTACGGGCGCTGTAGGCTTGGAGCTGGCGCAAGCTTTTTCGCGTTTGGGAGTCGCTGTGACGGCGTTCAACCGTGAAAACCGCGTCGCCGGTCTAAATGACGCTGACATTAATGCCAAAGCTATTGACTGCTTGAGCGAAGATTTGACCATGCACCTCAAAAGCACTATTAATGAGATAGGTCACAAGATCGACACCGATGGTAAGACAGCGGCTTTTATTGAATATACGGATAAAGATGGCAATGAAGGTCGCTGGCAAGGTGAGCGGGTGTTAGTGGCTACTGGACGGCGCAATAATATCGAGCAGCTAGGTGTGGAGAACTTAGGCGTTGAGCTTGACGATAAAAACCGACCCAAAAATCTAGATAAGCACACCGGTCAGATAGGGGATTTAGACGTCTATATCGTTGGCGATGCCAATGCCAACATTCCACTCTTACATGTCGCTAGTGATGAAGGCTATAGCGCTGGTAGTATCGTTTGTAATCAAAATACCGATGCTTATATTCGTCCGGTAGCGATTCCTTTTTCCATCGTCTTTACTTCTCCGCAAATCGTCAATGTCGGTATGACCCAACAAGAGATTGAAGACGATCCAGATTTAGAATACGTGATTGGTAAAGTCAGCTTCGATAATCAAGGCCGTAGTCGTATTATGGGCGTCAACTGCGGCCTGCTGCACATTTATGGTTGTAAGGAGACTGATAAAGTATTAGGCGCAAGCATGGTTGGCCCAGACGCTGAATATATCGGTCATATTTTAGCCAATGCCATAACTAATGAGATCTGTGTAAAACAGCTGCTTGATACGCCTTTTTATCATCCTACTATCCTTGAGGGATTACGTACGGCGCTGCGAGATGTTCAACACAAGATGGCTATCCCTTATCAATCACTCGACGCGCAAGAAGATGGTTTTTAGGGCGCTGTTAAGATACACTTTTAGGGTAGTGGCTTGGTTTAAGCCGTTTTTTAGAGCAGCGTGTTTGACCCTAGACTAGCCTTTATTAACACACTCATACGGACAATAAGATGGCCATCGCTAGCATTACTGATTTTTTTGAGGAAATCATTCGTGATTTGCATGCCAGTCTTTATTTGGCATTGGGTGGCTCATTAGAAGAAGATAATCTAGATTGGTCTGCTTATGCTATAGAGCTGGCTAGTACTGCTATTAAGATACTGATACTGTTGGCTATAATAGGGTTCTTTTATTGGTTAGCGATTTATCTGATAAAAAGGAACAGTGAGCGCTTGCACATGAATGAGCGCCGGGTCAAAGTCGCTCGTTCAGTGCTGCGTTATATCTGGATAGTGGCGAGCCTTATCGCCGTTATGAGTCAAGTCAACTTTGAGCCTGAGACAGTAAAAGCTACTGCCAAAGCCTGTATTTGGGCAGGTATTTATTATATCTTATGGACATCGTCCGGACAGATTATCCATAAAGTGCTACAGCATTATGGTCTCAACGCCTCCATCGAGCAGTTACTCAAAAACGTACTATCAGTACTACTTTTGGTGCTCGGGCTTGCCAGCGTCATGGCGCAGTTCGGTTTTGACATTGTCTCTTTGGTTGCCGGTTTAGGTATTGCAGGTCTTGCTGTTGGTTTTGCGGCGCAGTCCACGCTTGCTAATTTTATCGCCGGTATTACTATTTTGCTGGAGCAGTCCTTTCAGGTCGGCGATTGGGTCAATATCAATGGTAACGAGGGCCGCGTGGTGGTTATCGCCCTACGTACCACTCATGTACTGACTCGCGACAACATCACCGTCATCATTCCCAACTCAAACGTCGCCTCCTCTGAGGTCACTAATATCACCTCAAAAAACTTTATCCGCTTTGATATTCGGATGCGTATCGCTTTTGAAGATGATATCGAAAAAGCGCGAGAAGAGATATTGCAAGTGCTAAAGGATACCGATGCGGTACTAAATCGTCCTGAGCCCTCAGCTACTGTGGCAGAAATCGGCGAATATGGGGTGTTCTTTATTATTCGCTTTTGGGTTAAGCCGGCCTCTGTCGCCCGGATGCCCAAAATAAAAGAGGACCTGCAAGAAAAAATCAAAGTGGCTTTTGATGCTGCCAATATCTCAACTCCCTACCCGCACATGCGCCTCTTAATGCCAAAGGATGTCGATTATCCTATCGCGACTAAGCCATTTGAAACCACCACGCAACTGGTCTCCGATGAGATAGCCCTAACTAAGAATAACGATTAAGGCGTACTGATAATTATAGAGCACTGAGCGCTTTGGTCATTGGACCATATCAGTGCTAAATATGTTAAAATTATCGGTCAAATGACATCACCGTTTTTGCTTTACGCTCTTTTTTTTCCTTTGATTCGCCCTTTAGCTACAGGTATCCGTATGACCGAACCAACCTTTTCTGCACAGCCTTCATCCTCGCTGATGCTCGATCTTATTATCACCTGTGCCGATGGGCTTGAGCTGCCGCTACAAACTGAGCTGTCAAGCTTCGGTATTGTAAGCGATATCAAGAGTACTGGGCGCTTGAGTGTTAGCGCAAGCTTGCGTGATCTGTATACGATTTGTCTTTGGTCGCGCGTAGCATCTCGAGTGCTGATGCTGATTAAGCGTAAAAATATCAACAGCGACTATGATGTCGCCGAACAGCTCTATGGGCTAGCTAAGTCCATAGACTGGACGCAGCAGTTCGACCTAGAGCAGACCTTTGCTATACGTTTGTCAGTTGATAAGCGCGTGGCGGTCAGTCAACAGTTTGCGATGCTACGTATCAAAGACGCCATTGCCGACACCTTTAACGAAGCTTATGAGAGCCGCCCTGACGTCGATAGTAAAAACCCAGACTTCGCTATTTTTGCTACCGTCAATGACAAGCAAGCTGAGCTGTATTTAGATCTATCCGGTACCAGCTTGCATCGCCGCGGCTACCGAGTGGCAATGACTGATGCGCCATTAAAAGAAAACTTAGCAGCTGCCCTACTCTACAGCTCGGACTGGCATCTAAAGAATAAAGAGAATAACGCCCCTTTATACAATGCCTTGATTGATCCAATGTGTGGCTCTGGTACTTTTATTATTGAAGCGCTTTTGATGCATTTAGATTATGCCGTTGGTATCGATAAAGCCGCTAATCAGTTTGGTTTTTATCAGTGGCAGCATCACGATGAGAGTCTATGGCAGACGATGATTGACGAGGCGCAAGATCGTCACCGTAATGCGCTCGCTATCGCACTTGAGCAGCCAGATACTTTGCCGTTGATACTTGGTTTTGATGCCGATAGCGGTGCTATCTTAGCAACTGAAAAAAACCTAATAGCGGCCGGATTACAAGACCTGCTACCGCTGATCGATCTGGAGACGCGTGCGCTCGATAAATTAACTCATACCTTGCGGCCGATGGTCAAAGATGGCCGATTAAGCAATCCGCTAATTATCACTAACCCGCCTTATGGTGAACGCTTAGGTGACGAGGACTTTATTCGTCCGCTTTATCAGGCATTAGGGCTTATTTTGCAAGATAGCTTCGCCGGTAGTGGTATCGATCCGATGCTCGGTATCCTTGCTGCTCATATCGAGCAAGTCGATATCTTGCCGATCAAAGAGCCGAAGACCCTGCGCTGTCATAACGGCGCGATAACGGTATATTTCCGCTACGGTCAGCTCATCGCTGGGCAAACGGGCAATCTGGTGAGCAATTTTGAAAAGCGTGAAATTAAGGTTGAGGAAGGTCAAGACTTTATTAATCGTCTGCAAAAAAACTTAGGTAAGCTTAGAAAACAAGCCGCTAAGCAAAACGTGAGTAATATTCGCGCTTATGACGCTGATTTGCCAGATTTCAAAGTCGCTATAGATCTGTATGGCGATTATGTGCACGTACAAGAGTATGCACCGCCAAAGACCATTCCGCCTGAAACCGCCAAAAAACGCTTCAATCTGGCGCTAATGGGTATTCGAGAAGTTTTAGACATTAATCGCGAGCAAGTATTTATCAAAACTCGCGCCCGTCAGTCAGGTAATGAGCAATATAGCAAGCAAGGCAATAGTGAGAAAAAAGGTAAGTTTTATATCGCAAAAGAGGATGGCGCTTACTTTTATGTCAACTTTACCGACTATCTAGATACCGGATTATTTATCGATCACCGCAATATGCGCGCGCGTATCAAGGCGAACAGCAAAGATAAATCGGTGCTGAACCTATTTGCTTATACTTGTACAGCGAGTGTGCATGCAGCCTTAGCTGGTGCCAAAAAAGTCACTAGCGTTGATTTGTCACAGAATTATCTCGATTGGGGTAAGCAGAACTTTGTGCTAAACGGTCTCGATATCAGTCGCCATAAGTATCAGTTTGTCGCTGCTGACATTTTTGAGTGGATAAAAGACAATACCGAGCAGTTCGATATTATCTTTATCGATCCGCCGACTTTTTCGAACTCCAAAAAGTTCCAGGGTACCTTTGATGTGCAGCGCGATCATGCGGCGCTTATCAACCGCGCCATGAACCGCCTAACTACTGGAGGGGTTCTATACTTCTCCAATAACTTCACTCGTTTTGAGCTTGATGAGCAGCTCACTGAGCGCTATGAGGTGACTGATATTACCCATCAGACGATAGGCTTTGATTATAATATCAAAAAACCTATTCATCAGAGCTTTGAGATTCGTCATCGTTAAATTTAAGTTAATAATAAAGCAACAATAACGGTGATAACGATGACCTGATCAGCTTTGATTGGGTCATTTTTTGTTGTTATGATAGAGCATCAATAAGTAGTCGATACCTCAGCATACTACGTGCGGTTGAGCTATTTATTGCCATTTATATGTACTATAACAATGACTAAAAGGATATCTCCATGGCTTTATCACTTAATAAAGGCGGTAACTTATCGCTAACCAAAACTGACCCGAACCTCAATAAACTGTTAATCGGTTTGGGCTGGGATGAGCGCGCCACCTCAGGTGCTGAGTTTGATCTAGACGCTAGCGTGTTTTTGCTAAGTAACGCCGGCAAGGTACGCGGCGATCATGACTTTATCTTTTATAATCAGCTCAAGTCTGACAACGGCGCGGTTGAGCACACCGGTGATAATCGTACTGGCGAAGGAGATGGCGATGATGAAGTCATCAAAGTCAATCTCACGCAAGTGCCAGCGGACGTTGATAAAATCGTCGTCACTGTCACCATTCACGATGCTGCTGCCCGTGGTCAAAACTTCGGTCAAGTTGCTAACGCGTTTATCCGCGTCGTCAATGAAGAGTCTGGCACCGAAGTGGTTCGTTTCGATTTAGCAGAGGACTATTCAGTCGAGACGGCTATGGTGTTCGGTGAAGTCTATCGCCACAATAACGAGTGGAAATTCCGTGCGGTAGGCCAAGGCTACTCTGGTGGTCTGCAAGCAATGTGCCATCAGTACGGCGTTGATATTTAATTCTAAGTCTTATTTTAAATCGCTGTTGCGCAAGCATAAACAAGCATAAAAGTGTCTTTTAAGATGCCAAATATGTACCGTTCAGTGCGCTATTTTTGCCGATATTTTGTGTGAGGTGACTTTATTTTTGCTGAACCACCACCATAATAAATCTAAGAATATAAGCGCGTGGATGGCAAAAAATCATAGCTTTTGCTAGTCAAACCGTCCAAAATGCTTTATGTTTCTCTCAGTTTTTCTCAAAAAAGCAGCTATGATTAGCTGCTTTTATACTGACTATTACTCCAACTAAACAAGACTAACCCAGCATTCGCTTAATGCAATAAGACAGGATATGTCATGAGACATTTTTATTTAGATTTTATCTTCACCGCTATTGCCTTGGCGGTAGCGGCTTGGTGGGGATATTCAAACGGTGGTTTAGGCGGAATGATAGCCACGCTATCGATTACGGCTATTTTGGCGGTTATGGAGATCTCCTTATCCTTTGACAACGCCGTCGTTAATGCCTCCGTCCTAAAAGGCTGGGACGACTTTTGGAAAATGATTTTCTTAACCGTCGGTATTTTGATCGCCGTCTTCGGTATGCGCTTGGTCTTCCCTATCGTCATCGTCGCTGTCACTGCCGACTTAGGTATGATGCAGGTCGTCGATTTAGCCTTGAACAACCCTGAAGAGTACTCTGCAAGATTGATGGCGCACCATGCTGAGATTTCAGCGTTTGGTGGTATCTTCTTATTATTAGTTTTCTTAAACTTTGTCTTTGATGATAAAGACGTACATTGGTTTAATTGGCTTGAGAGCCGCTTAGCCAAACTTGCCAAAGTCGATGCGATGAGCGTCTTTATCGCGCTGATTGTGCTGATGATTGCGGTGTCCTTTGCAGCAGAGGCGCAAGCGGCAGCGGTGCTAATCGCAGGCGTTTGGGGTATCTTAGTATACTTAGGCGTGCAAGTTATCTCAGGCATGCTAGAGGGCGATCTTGAAGAAGAGCTCGATAGCGAGGGTAATAGCACAGGTCAAGCAACTAGCGCTATTATGAAAGGCGGGATCATCGGCTTCTTATACTTAGAAGTGCTTGATGCATCCTTCAGCTTTGACGGCGTTATTGGCGCATTTGCGATTACCAACGATGTGATTGTGATTATGCTGGGTCTGGCTATCGGTGCGATGTTCGTACGTTCGATGACGATATTCTTAGTCGATAAAGGCACGCTCGATGAGTTTATTTATCTTGAGCATGGCGCGCATTATGCGATTGGTGCACTTGCTGTCATCATGTTGTTATCGGTCAAATTCCATGTGCCAGAGCTGATTACGGGTCTGATTGGTATTGCCTTTATTGGTTGGGCGCTGTTAGCTTCGCTTAAGTACCGCAAAACCGAGGCACTAGCGAACCCTAAGGGGTAAGCAGAGCTTGTAACTTAGCCGCTTGAGACAATAAAAAAAGAGCTATAGCGATCATTCGTTATAGCTCTTTTTATGCGTGAGGATTATCTAATGGTTCCGCTCTTTTATACCTTTTGCCCGGCTTTTCTTCTTTGCTCAGTCTTACTTTTCTTTCCCGGACAACATCTTTTGTAGCTTTGCTAAAATCACACCGTATAGTGGTAAAAATATAAGCACGCCCATCACCATCTTAAAGATATAATCTACCGTGCCGATCTCGACCCAATTTGCCGCCATAAAGGGGTCTGGGCTTTTGTAAAAGGCAATAGCAAAAAAGCAAAAGCTATCGATTAGATTGCCAATTAGTGTGGAAGCCAAAGGCGCAATCCACCAAGTTTTAAGCTGGCGTAGTCTACTAAAAACCTGAATATCTAGTAGCTGCCCGACCACATACGCGGTGAAGCTGGCTAACACAATGCGAAATACAAACAGATTAAAATCAAGCAAGTGCTCATGCCCGACAAACTGACCGTTGGCAAATACCACAGAGAAATAGTACGAGATTGCTAGGGCTGGCAGCATCGCAAAAAAGATAATGCGCCTGGCCAACTGCTGACCAAAGATACGTACAGTCAAATCAGTAACTAAGAAGATAAACGGAAAAGTCACCGCGCCCCAAGTGGTGATAAAACCAAAGAAGCCAACCGGGATTTGTACCAGATAATTACTGATAGCGATGATAAAGATGTGGAGACCCACAAGCCAAAATAAAGCACGGCTATAATCAATGGACTGCGTAGGAATGGCTGAAATAGAATTGATGCTCATAGAAGAGTCCTTTTTTTAATTCAGGGTTGAGGGAACCTGAGCGCGCATATTATAAAGCAAAAGCGATAATAGCTAAAGCCGTTAGGGTAAAAAAATTTTTAGTCGCGGCTTTAGATAAACTCCCTTCATGAAAAGCTAAAAATGCTTAACATAGATAATCTTAAGACAGCTCTGTAAACAGATAACCACAAAATACGACTTGCGTAGTCAGTACCTGCTTAGTATAGTAAAACGTAACGCTAAGCAGCATCGCATCTAGGCTTAGCAAATAATGCATCATCTTATAATTCATTAATAAATCATTTATTTATAACGAAAAGGACAACTTTATGGCTATTAGCTTAACAAAAGGCGGTAACGTCAACTTATCAAAAGAAGCACCAGGCCTTACTAACATTACTGTTGGTCTTGGCTGGGATCCTCGCGCCACCGACGGTCAAGAGTTTGACTTAGACGCGATTGCGTTTTTGGTCAATGAAGGCGGTAAAGTGCGTAATGATAAAGACTTTATTTTCTTTAATAACCTAAAGTCAGACAATGGCGCCGTTGAGCACACTGGCGATAACCGCACTGGCGAAGGTGACGGTGATGATGAGCAAATCAAAATCAACTTAGCCAACATTCCAGCGGATGTCAGTAAAGTCGCCGTTTGTGCCATTATCTATGAAGGCCAAGCCCGTAATCAAAACTTCGGTCAAGTAGGCGAAGCTTATATCCGTATCGTCAATGACAATGGTAATAGCGAAATTGCTCGTTACGACCTATCAGAAGATGGTAGTACTGAGACGGCTATGATCTTTGGCGAGCTATACCGTCACAGTGGCGACTGGAAATTCCGCGCTGTCGGTCAAGGCTTTAGCGGCGGTTTAGGTCCATTAGCGTCTTCTTATGGTGTGAACGTCTAAGGTTAGATTCTCAAACCTTTACGCAGCAAGTATTCTCTATTAAAGCTAGCAAGTGCGATGATTATCCGTGTTTGTTGGCTTTAATTTTATTCACTCATCAACCGTCCATCTTCTTTATATCATTGATAGCAAAAATAAATGATCAGTGAAACGACTAGCTTAAGGATTTATTCGTTATGGCCGCGACTTTTAGTTTAATAGGTACCATTGAGCCTTTTTTGCACTGCAACCTGCAAAAAGGCGATTCGATCTATTGTGAAGCCAATGCTATGGTCATGATGGAGTCCAATCTTGAATTAAAAGGCAAGCTTCAAGGCGGTATTATGCAGTCGCTCATGCGCCGCTTTGCCAATGATGAATCGCTGTTTCAGCAGCAGATTGAGGCCACAGGCGGTGAAGGCGATTGTCTGCTCGCCCCTACGCTCGACGGCGACATGCAGATACTCGATGTTGGCGCGCAGCAATATACCTTAAGCGATGGCGCTTTTGTGGCTGCGCAAAAAGACGTCGATATCAGAGCCAATATTCAGCGTAACCTTGGCGGTGCGGTATTCGGCGACACTGGCGGTTTTATGGTAATGCAAACTCAAGGTCAAGGCCAAGTCGTGGTCTCAGGCTTTGGTTCGCTATTTGAGATTGAAGTGGAGCCGGGTAAAGATGTCATCATTGATAATGGTCACGTGGTCTGCTGGGATTCTAATTTAGAGTATAAACTCTCGGTTTCGACCAGTAAGAAGAAAGGCTTTATGGGTAATATCATCAACTCTGTCACCAGTGGCGAAGGTATGGTGCTGAACTTCTCAGGCTCAGGTAAAGTCATTATTTGCTCACGTAACCGTGACAGCTATCAAGGCTGGATTCAAAGCGTGTTAGGTAGCAATGCAGGTGGTCGCGGCGGCGGTGGCGGCTTTTTGGATAATATCCTATAAGTCGAAGCTGAAGACAAGACGCAGCCCTCAATTTCACTATAGTGCTTTATTTATAATATTATGAGTCGCTATTATCTTTTATAAACACACTTATAACGACTAAAAGGAATACAATATGGCAGTAAGTCTACAAAAGGGACAGAAAATATCCTTAAGTAAAGAAGCAGGCGGCACGCTGACCCAAGTCAAGCTGGGCCTCGGCTGGGATGTCGCGCAAGCACCGCAAGCGCAAAAAACTGGCTTGTTAGGTAAATTATTTGGTGGCGGTAGTGGCGGGGGCGACACTATCGACTTAGATGCTTCGTGCATTATGTTCGATAGCAACAAGCAAGCTGTCGATGCTATTTGGTTCGGTCAACTCCAATCCAAAGATGGTAGTATCTTGCATACCGGTGATAATCGTTCTGGCGCCGGCGACGGCGATGATGAAGTCATCAATGTTGATTTATCCAAAATTCCAGCTGCTGTGACCTCTTTAGTATTTACGGTCAATAGCTTTACCGGTCAGACTTTTGAAACTGTTGAAAATGCTTTTTGCCGTATCGTCAATGCTAGTAACAACTCAGAGGTAGCGCGTTATAACCTCTCAGCGCAAGGCGGACACACCGCGATGATTATGGCAAAAGTCTATCGCCATAATAATGAGTGGAAAATGCATGCTATCGGTGAGACCGCTTCTGGCCGCACCTTCCATGACTTAATGCCTGCTATCGCTCCGCATGCCTAAAAGTCAATTTGAATTTTTGCAAAAAAACAGCCTAGCTATACTAGATAGCTAGGCTGTTTGTTTTATCAGCTCCAAACATTCACTCTGCCCCACTACTATTTACTACCCCGCTTCCAGCTAAAACCCCAATTAAAGGCTTTATCCATCTCTTTGTGTCCATTGAAGTATTGGTTAATGCGCTCGACATTGATACTGCCCTGCTGATTGACGAGCCGTGCAATTGCGCACATCGGCGCATTCCCCGCGCCTTCGGTCAATCGCGTTTCAATTGGCGGCTGCCCGGGCACATGTATCGTCACTACGCCATCGGTTTGTGCCCAATTAGGCACGCCCTCATAAATGAAAGCAAAGATAAACACCTCTTGGATTTGCGACCACTGCTGACCGTTGATATCAAGCCATTCGCCATCGCTGACTTGCCCCGTTCTATCGTCAGCGCGCAGCAATACAAAAGGTGAGCCATCTAAGTTACCAAAGCGATTGCCTAGCGCTTGTATTAGGGTCTTCTCGCCGTTTTTTAAATGCACCATCGCGCCAATATCGAGATCGATACCACCTGAACCGCGCTGCTTAAATAAATCTCCTAATAGGCCTTTTTTTGGCGCGGCTTTATCAGCATTCGGACGTTGATTCCAGTTTAGATTGACCGCTATCTTACCGAAGTCATCACGCTTGGTAAGGTTAATACTGGATTGATTTTTGGTCAAAGTAATCTTGCTTAGATTCACTGAGGGGCTTGCTGGAATCGGCGGCGGATTGCTTTGAGCAGTGTTTTGATTACCATTACTTTGGGTACTGCGATTAGGTTTTTGGGTGTTAATGGCTTGTGATTGACTCTGATTTTGTTCAGGTGCTTCATCAGCAATCTCTACTCCGAAATGCTCAGATAAAGGTTTCAGACCGCCGTTGAACCCTTGCGCGATAAATCGAAACTTCCAATTGCCTTGACGACGATAGCACTCTGCTAAGATAATGGCTTTTTCATCACGGCCTGCGCTACTCAGCTGACAAGTTATTAGCACTTGGCTGCCTTGTAACACTTGAATATCGACGTCCCCTAATTGCGAGAGCGTCTGATTGCTAGAGAAAGCCAGCGCAATTTTTTCAATCTCATTGGCTTGTGCAGGTAGGTTAATATCAAAAAATCCATCGCTATCGTGCCCGCGAAAGCTGACGCTTCCATCATCGCTACGCGTCTGACCATAGAAAATCATGTCACCGTCACCGCGTACTTTCCCGCTACTAGTTAGGCGATAAGCGGCGCAATCGATTGCGTTATGACTCAAAATACGAATGCTAATATTGTCATTAGGCAGCGGCGCATTAGCACCCGCTACTAATTCTTGCGGCTGGGTTTGACTCATTATATTGTCCTTTTACTATTTGTAGTCTTTTTAGCTAGCTGCGAAAGCCATTTGTGGATGATTCACTTGAAGATGATTATATACTAGCACGGATATGAGGCTAGTTTTATAGCGACTTATCGCTTAGCTTTGGGCAAAATTATTTTAAAAATGAGCGCACTATAAGCAGTTATCAGTCAGCGTATTTGTATATAATGACCACAAGTATCTTTAAAGTTTTGACAATCATGGACAGTGTTATGGCTAATAAAGTGAATGGCAGTGAACCAATAATAGCGGCTTGGCTTGCTGAAGGGCAATCGAGCCAGCGCGATATGCTTGAGAGTCTGCAAGCGCTTAAGGCGCAATCTATAACACCTTTCACCATAATCGCTTCACATCGCCATGACCGTCCTGAGATATTTGAGTTTGCTGATACTATCTTTCGTGAGCCGTATAAAGCAGCAACCAGTAAAGAGATAAGCATCAACCCAGCCCCTGCTGAGCGTTGGCAGTTCGTACTAGAACAAGCTAAGAAAAACCATGTCAAAGTACTGCTGACTGGCCGCAATAGTCGCGATTATGAGGCGCATAGAGACTTATTTACCCAAGCCGGTATTCGGCTACTAACCGGAGCCACTAGTGTCACGGCGCTTGAGACTATCGATGATAAGTTTGCTTTTATGCAGCACTGCCTTGCACATAACATTCCTGTGGCAACCGCTTGGCGCTTTGATACGACCGCTGAGCTCGAAGCCCTGCTCGCTAAACATAGCCAACAAAGACTATGCGTAAAGCCTGTGACGGGCATATTCGCGCAAGGATTTTGGCGACTAGACGCAGGTTTCGATAGCGATTGTCAGTACGATAGCTTTGAGCATTTATACTTCACCGACAGCAAAAAGATTAGCACTGAGCAATTTGTCAACGCTTACGCCAATAGCCAAATGGTACACAAACGCCCTATTCCTATGTTGCTTATGCCCTATCTATCAGGGCGCGAGTATTCTATCGATGTGGTCTGTGAATATGGCGAGGTACTGGCGGCAGTCACCCGCTACAAAGAGGGCAAAATTCAACATATAGGCTACGACAAGGCTGTGATGGAAGTCGTCACTGCGCTCATAAAAGCCTTTAACTGTGATGGTATCGTCAGCGTACAAACCAAACAGAATGACGAGGGGCAGCACTGTGTGTTAGAGATTAACTCTCGCCCCTCTGGCGGTATTGGCTACACCGCCCATAGTGGTATCGATCTAACCCAAATCGGCTTTGGCTATTGGCTCGGCTTAACCGACAAGCCAAAACTTAGTGATAGTATTGAGCAAATCACTCCTTGTCAGATACGTTCTATCGTGACGAGCGTCAAGGTTGAAACAGACGTATAAGGACAGTAGCGTGCTTGCAAAAAGATAAACTATCTCAGCTATTATGACTCAGCTCAGGAAAGCGCCTAACCATATATACCATCACTATTAGAGCAAGGGCTGCTATCGCCGCACCGACAAAGCCCACGCTCGATAAGGAGATATAAGTCACCGCGTAGCCGCCAAGTAGCGCGCCCATTCCGATGCCTAAATTAATAATCGCTGAGAACATCGCCATGACCATATCTTGCGCATTAACATCAATCTCGATGACTTTAGACTGAATGGTTAGCATCAACAAAATCATCGCTGTGCCCCAAACCACCGTTACGATACTCAGTAGCCAGATCGAGCTGACCGCCCACAACATCAGCATCATCGCCGCCAGTATCAATACGGTAGATATCAGCATAAGCCTTGTGGTTGAGCGCTCATTCCAGCGGCTAAAGATATAACTACCGATAAGGCCAGCACCGCCGAACAAGAGTAATATAAAGGTGACTTGGTTCTCACTAATAGTGCCGATCTTACTCATAAAAGGTTCGATGTATGAGTAAGCGGCGTAGTCAGCAGTGAACACCACAAAACAGAATAAATAAAGACAAATGAGCAGCGGGTTTCTGAGCAGCTCAGGCAGCTTACTAAAGGAGCCATCGAACATACTAGGCAGATCTGGCAGTAGCTTGGCCTGTAAAATAAAGACGATAAAAGCGATGATACCGATACCGGCAAAAGTGGTACGCCAGCCAAACCATTGACCCAGTATGCGTCCTATAGGCACTCCTAATACAAGCGCTAAAGATGTGCCAGTCGCTAATATACTCAGTGCTAAGGCTTTTTTGCCTTGCGGTGCGACTCGCAGGGCTATCGCAGCCGTAATCGCCCAAAATATCGCATGCGAGAGTGCGATACCTACGCGGCTAATGAGCAGTACGTTAAAGCTCCAAGCAAACACTGATAGCGCGTGACTGGCGATAAACACAGCAAATAGAGCAAGCAGCAAACGTTTACGCTCGAGGCGACTGGTCAGCAGCATGAGTGGCAGTGACATAACGGCAACCACCCAAGCATAGAGCGTCAGCATCCAGCCTGTCTCTGCAGTTGTAATCGAAAAATCTTGAGCAATATCACTCAATAGCGCCACAGGCACGAACTCAGTCGTATTGACGACAAAGGCGCTCACCCCCATCAATATCACTTGAAAATATTTGCTTTGGCGAGAAGCGGAATTGGGCTCTGGAGGGGGTTCCATAGAATCTACTCTATAGGGGAGCCAAAATGGTAATATTGGCCCAATAAGTAAAGGAATAGCGCAAGGAAGATAGACCGTTAGGCTTATAGCATCACCGAACTATCATCTCTTTCGTTACTATTGTAAAAAACACCAACACTGTGACATTCTATGGGTAATTGATATATGTTGATAAAAAATGCTGAGCCAATATATTTTTGGTTTAGAGTTTAGAGTTTAGAGTTTAGAGTAAAAGTGAACGCTAAAAACAGCTACTTTTTTAGGGGAATTTAATCGTAATCTCGTCACTAAGCAAGCTTAATTTAGTAAACAAAGTTACGACGATTTGTAAGCAGTAGTGATAAGTCAAAAAGCACTTCAACAAGCCGTTAAATAAGAAATCAAACCCTTAGATAAATGGGACAAAATCTCGACTATAAAAACCGCTTTAAATAGTTAGGTTAAGGAATATGAATGTCAGCTAAACCACAAAGTACGACCATTACTCTGCCTCGCGGCGCACTTGATCTCACTTATCAGACTCATAACAAAAATGATAATACATATCAGCTCGAAGACTTGCTTGGCTTTGCGCAGCGGATCAATCCCAAACGGGCATTCTTAT
>MDSY01030592.1_pt1 | contig 24833 bp, 24 predicted proteins | sample 811131 | NCBI WGS metagenome assembly MDSY01 (sample SAMN05326643, study PRJNA326480) | marine metagenome | isolation source: seawater | place: Atlantic Ocean: South West | collected 2010
TGCGGACGGATACCCCAGTAATGGAGATCATCCCATTACATTTACACTTGCTGTACTGGAAGATCTAGAAGATGATGATGGATGTGATATTTCATTTGAAAAAAATGAAGCAGGCGATTATACAATGCAAGATCAAACCATTACCTTAAATGTAACCAATACAACCGATACAACTGTATATGATAAAAAATTAACAGTAGATATGGGAACTGGTGGAGATATGATATTTTATATGCGTTATAATGAGAGTGAAATTAATATAGTTAGTGCAGAAAGAAATGGATCTGGAGATAATGAAGATCATGAATATCGAACTATTATTCAGCATGATTTAGATGGGGATTTATTACGCGCTGAATATATATCAGTACCTGCTGCGTCATCAAATACTTACGTCTACTTTTACAGGGTGTATATGACATCAGATGAAGCTTATGTAATTGCATTTAAAGGTGCTGAATCAGGATCTGATAATCTTATGTATGCAGGCGCAGGAACTATTGAAGACTCGTCAACAACATCAGCGATATCATTTACGGTTAGTGCAGAACAAAATGGCGTTGATGGAGGGAGTGCATTCGGAAATTTAAATGCCTGTATTGATAGAACAACGGGGGATATTGATACAGATGATAGTTTAAGTTGTGGAACGTCTTTAGATAGTGCATCACAGCAAGCTTCTGATGTAAGTGAATTGGTTGACAGTTTTATTGAATCTAAAAATGAAGCAGGATGGATAACAGAACCAACAGTATCTGAAGCAAATGACAATTTAAATTTTGATACAGTTGCAGAAATGTTTTCAGAGGCTCCTAATCAACCATAATAAATCGTTTTAATTAATGTTGTGTTGGTTGTTTTTGTAACAACCAACATAGATAAAGCCCAATAAAAATCTCGATAATACAAAGCAGTTGACCTAAAGAAAAAACATGAATAATAAAGCCTAGATGGGCATCGGGTTCACGAAAAAACTCTAGAATAAATCGAAAAGAACCGTATAAAACTAAATAAAGAGATCCTAAGATACCAGGTCTGGGGGCCCAATACTTACGAACGACCCATAAAATCAAGAATAATAGCAAACCCTCCGCAAAGGATTCATAAAGTTGAGATGGATGACGAGGGAGCGGTCCTCCCATAGGAAAAACCATACCTAGTGGAGATGTCGTGACACGTCCAAATAATTCACCGTTAATAAAATTAGCAATTCTACCTAAAAAGATACCAATGGTACTGCCGATAGCCAGTAAATCTAATAACATAAGTTTGTTAAGATGATGTCGTTTAGCAAATAGAATTGTACTAACAATAGATCCGATAGCACCACCATGATAAGACATCCCTCCCTTCCAGATGGCAATAATAAGATAAGGAGCACGAAGAAATTCTAGAAAATCATAAAACAAAACATAGCCAATACGGCCCCCAATAATAATGCCGATAATAAGGTAAGAAATATAATTAAAAATATCATCCAGACTCATATTTAATCGCTGTCTATAGTCACGTTTAAAAACGAGAAAAGGGAGTAGGACCCCAGCTAAATAAGCAAGTCCATACCAGCGAATATGAAGAGGGCCAAGAGATAGAAGAATAGGATCAATATTTGGATAAACTAACATAGTCGAATCTATTATAATCGAGACTATGCCAAACAAGCAAAAAAATTATGGCAAGACCATTATAAACTCCCAATGATATAATATAAGGTATGAGTAGTAATTCAGAGGAATTAGATCAAAAAAAGTCAGCAAATAAGCATAATGTGCCTTTAAAAAGAAAAGGCGTTATTAAGCTAAGAAAAGATGCCTCAAAAAAAACAATAAAATTAAAACCAATAAAAACATTTAATCAGGCAACCACAATACAAGAGCCTTTATCAGCTGATGAATTATCAAGAGATGACAACAGTAATACAGTGAGATTGGGGGCTTCTAGAGAAGAATTAGAGCATACGAAAGTAACAAAAAAACAAGAAACGAATGTAGATACCTATACGGTTATGAAGAGAAATATAAATGAAGAAATGAATCAGTATCGTGAAATGCAGATCGATGCAATTCAGGAAGAGTTAAGACAGTTACGTGAAACAGCAAAGCAAGAAGGTTATGATGCTGGGTATGAAGAAGGGAAGGCTGTATTTCAAGATTATTCTAAAAATCTTTTTAATTCTATTAATGAATTAGGGCAAAGTAAAAAGGAAGATTTAAATAAAAAAAGAGACTTTACTATCGATTTATCATTAGCCATCGCAGAACATATTATTGGCCATCAAATACAAAAAGATGAAGCTGTATTTGAAACATTATTTATGAATGCTATCGATAAAATTACAGAAAAAGATTATGTAGCGATAACGATTAATCCAGAAGATAAATCACTGTTAGATTCATTACGAGAAAAATTTGAAGATAAATTTAAAGATATACAGCGCTTAGATGTTCATACGGATACAAGCATGGTTAGTGGAGGATGTACAATAGAGACCAATTTAGGATTTATTGATGCGACCGTAACATCCAAATTAGCAATTTTAAAACAAGCTATCGATGAATTTCATGAAAAAGAAAATGAGCAGATAACAAAGATAGTTGAAAAAGAAGAACCTGTACAATCGGCAGTAGCAGAGAATAGTGCTCAGAGTGCTGATAGTGACCTAGCTCAAGCGATAAAAACCGATGAGATAAGTGAGTTGGATAATGCACTAAATGACGAGATGGAAGATATAGAGCTGGATCAAGAGGACGTATCCCTAAGTGAAGATAGCTATGAAAGAACCGCTATAGACGACGAATATGAAGAAGAAGATGAAGAAGATGAAGAAGAAGATGAAGAAGATGAAGAAGAAGATGATGATGATTTATTTGCGGGATTAGATTTAAGTGATTTTGATGATACCTTTGATGATTTCAAATGAGTAAACTTGCCGACTTAGAAAGTTATAAAAATGTCATTAAGAAAACCAATGTATTAAAAGTTATTGGGAAAGTAATCCAGGTGGTTGGATTGGTTGTTGAGGCTGAAGTGCAAGGAGTGTCTATTGGAGAATTATGTAAAATTACGGTTACCAAAGAAACGCATATCTTAGCTGAGGTTGTTGGATTTAAAGAAGGGCGCGTATTATTAATGCCGTTAGGCAGTACCGCTGGGATTAGACCCGGAGGATTAATTTTTGCTACAGGCAGACCTATTTCAGTAAAGGTAGGGGATGCTTTATTAGGAAGGGTATTGAATGGATTGGGGGAGCCGATGGATCGTAAAGGAGAGCTAGATTTTGATGCTATCTATGGTATTGATAATGATCCTCCAGATCCAGTTATGAGGCCTCGTATATCAGACGTATTTGCAACAGGCGTGAAGGCCATTGATGGTGTTTTAACACTTGGGATGGGGCAGCGAATTGGAATTTTTGCAGGATCAGGGGTAGGAAAAAGCACCTTAATGGGGATGTTAGCTCGAAATTGTTCATCCGATGTTAATGTTATCAGTTTGATTGGAGAAAGAGGACGAGAAGTAAAAGATTTTATCGAAGAATCTTTGGGGGAAGAGGGGTTAAAACGTTCGGTAGTAATTTGTGCTACCTCAGATCAACCTCCTGTTATTCGTTTAAAAGGAGCTTTAGTTGGAACAGCTATCGCAGAATATTTTAGAGATCAAGGGAAGAATGTTTTATTTATGATGGATTCTGTAACACGATTTGCGATGGCTCAGCGAGAGATTGGATTAGCGACGGGAGAGCCTCCTACTACAAAAGGCTATACCCCCTCTGTTTTTGCCATGTTACCTCGTTTAATGGAAAGAGCTGGTACATCTGACAAGGGAAGTATTACAGCCATTTATACCGTATTGGTTGAAGGTGGAGATATGGATGAGCCAATAGCGGATGCCGCAAGAGGTATTTTAGATGGGCATATTGCATTATCTCGAGATTTAGCATCAAAGAATCATTATCCATGTATTGATGTAGGGCATTCTGTGAGTAGATTATTTCCAGTGGTATCATCAGATGATCATAAGAAAGCCGCGGGAAGAGTGAGAGAGGTTTTAGCTCGATACACAGAAGCTGAAGATTTGATTAATATTGGAGCGTATGTAAAAGGAAGTAATCCGAAGATTGATGATGCGATTAGTAATATTGATGCTGTAAATGACTTTTTAAAGCAAGGGACACATGATACCTGTCAGTTTGATGATAATGTAAAAAAATTATTAAGTTTAATGTAGAGCATGTCAAAACCCAAAAAAGGTAAGCGGTTTCTATACTCGTTAAAAACCTTATTAAATGTTAGAAATATTCGAGAAAAACAGCAACAAGAAAAGTTTAATGCAGCTGAAAAAAAACTACATGAAGAACGGTTAGAAGAAATCAAAATGAAAAAAGAACAAGCTGAACATTTAAGTTATGTTAATGAACTATTATCAAGCTCTGAGTTACCATCAATGACAACAATAAAGATGCATCAAGAGCATGTAAAACGAATGGAAGAAAAAGTACAACAACAGCAGGATGTTGTAAAAAAAAGTGAAGAAAAGCGAGATGAAGAACAACAAGAACTCATCCAAAAAGTAAAAGAAAAAAAGATAATTGAAAAGGATAAAGAAAAAACACGTGTTAAATGGAAAAAGATGATGGATAAATTAGATTCAGAGTTTTTAGATGAATTAGCCAGTATCAAGTTTGCATCAAAGATGATAAAGGATGAAGAAGAAAATGAAAAAAATCATAATAAATAGTTTTGTAATAGATCAAAAAAGATAACTATCTATGAGTCTGAATATAAATTTCAAGATATTAAAAAATAATTTTTAAAGATTAAATTTGATTATTTGGCAGAATAAAATCAAAAATGATATAATACAAACAAGTTTTCTATTTTAAGGAGCAAATTATGAAGCAGTTTATCTTTGGGATATTATTTATTTTCTTAACAACCGCAGTTCAAGGTGGGATTCAATATCAATTATCAGATTTTATGAAAGAAGATACCGCAGCTGGATTTGGATATGTAAATATCGATAATAATTCCTATTTTAAAGCAAATATAAATCCAAATTTTAATTTAAAGGGATTGCAGGTAGGCTTAGGAATAGATTTATATATTCCAATGGGGGATTATGGCTACCCTAAATCAGCTGATTGGCTAACCTTACGTTATTTAGGATATGACTACCAGAAAAAACATGGATTCAAGTATGGACGATTAAGTAATGTTACCTTAGGGCAGGGATTACTAGTGGATGGATTTGATACTGGTAGTGGTGGAACAAGTGAGTTTAATAATCAAAAGACAGGCTTCTTAGGATATTTAACTGTATTAAAAACCAAAGTAACTGCGTTGCAAACAGCGCAAAACGTACAAGGACTCCGAGTAGAAAGACCTCTATTAGAGTTAGCATCTACACCAGTAATCGTTGGAGCTACCTATATGAGAGATGAAGATGGTGTCAATGATGACAGCTCTGGAACGTTGGTCACAAGACCTGCGCAAGATGGGTACGCTGCTGATGTATCTTATCCTATTGGAGGGCAATTTTTTACACTATATACAGAGTATGCCAAATTAGTAGATCATGGACAGGGGGTATCTTCTGGAGCAAGAGGAACCTTTTTTGATATTGTTGATTACAAAGCAGAATATCGTGTGTTAGGAACAGATTTTGTGCCAGGGTATTTTAATAATGCTTACCAATCTACCGCATTTAATTTTAGTGAAGGTGCATTAAAAGAGCAGGTCTCTGGTGTGTTAGTAAATGCAACCTCAGATATTATGGGAGAGTATGCAAAAGCAGGGTTACAATACGAGCTTTATGATGACGTGAATGTGTTAACGGCTGCATTAGGCTGGAAGCAGATAGGCCCTGTCACAGGTGTTTTAAATTATTCAAAGCCATTTAATTCAGAAAACAATAATGCAATTTTAGTAGGAGATTTCTATTATAGAACAGCAAAGTTTTATGATTTAGTTATTCGAGTGAAACGCGTTTATGTAAGTTCGAATGAGTTTACAGAATCAGTAGGCTTTAGCGTTGTCTTTAAAATAGATAGATTATTGCCTAATTTGCCTATATAAAATAGACAATTAGGTCTTGGTATAAGTAGAATTGTGGGGTAGGCTATAAACAGCATGAAAGAAGAGATTGCAAAAGAAGTATTAGAAAAGTGTAATGGGCGTTATCTACATATAACCGATGATAGTGATTCACATAAAGGTCACCGAGGTGTTAGTAGACATGAAAACACTCATTTTAATGTAACAATAGTATCTGATACATTTCTCAATAAAACAAAAGTAAAGCGACACCAATATATTTATGATATATGTAAGCCGTTCTTTGAAAGAGGTCTACATGCTTTAAGTTTACAAACACTGACACACTCAGAATGGAAGAGTAATGGGTAATACATTTGGACGACTTTTTAGAATAACAACGTGGGGCGAATCGCATGGAGGGGGCGTAGGGGTTGTGATTGATGGGTGTCCCTCGCAATTAGAAATTAATGAAGAAGAGATTCAATTAGAGTTAGATAGACGTAGACCTGGTCAAAATAAATTAGTAACACCAAGAGACGAAGCGGATAAAGTACATATTTTATCAGGAATTTTTGAGGGTGAAACGTTAGGAACACCTATTAGTTTAATGGTTTATAATAAGGATGCAAAACCTGAAGCTTATAAAAATATGAAAGATACCTTTCGCCCGTCTCATGCAGATTATACATATGAAGCAAAATATGGAACTAGAAATTGGCAGGGAGGAGGACGATCTTCTGCTAGGGAAACAATAGGAAGAGTAGCTGCGGGTGCGATCGCCAAAAAGATTTTAATCAAGGATTCTATAGATACGATAGCTTATGTACGTCAAATTCATACAATAACAGCTGAGATAAACAGAGATGTAATCAAGCAAGAAGAGGTTGAGAAAAGTTTGGTAAGATGTCCCCATAAAGAAAGTAGTGATTTGATGGTTGAGCGAGTTGAAAAAGCACGTGACGAAGGAGATTCCTTAGGCGGGGTTATAGAGTGTGTTATACGTAATGTTCCTGCTGGGTTAGGAGAGCCTGTGTTTGATAAATTAAAGGCAGATCTAGCAAAAGCAATGATGTCGTTGCCTGCCACGATGGGAGTAGAATTTGGATCGGGATTTGAAGGGACTTTTTTAACCGGGTCAGAGCATAATGATGCCTTTTACATGGAAGGTGATCGAGTTAGAACCAAGACGAATCATTCAGGAGGTATGCAGGGAGGGATATCAAATGGAGAAGATATTTATTTTCGGATAGCATTTAAGCCTACCGCAACCATATTTAAAAAACAAAGTTCTGTAACAAGTGATCATAAAGAAACCGAATTACAAGCAAAGGGACGACATGATCCCTGTGTAATTCCGAGAGCCGTTCCTATTGTAGAAGCCATGGCTAATTTAGTGATACTTGATCATCTATTAATTAATAAAATTAATCAACAATAAGATACGATTATTGCCATCTTGAAATCAGTATTAAACAACTAAAAATAAGAATAATCCCTAACCAGACTAAGGGTTGATAAGATTCCCCAAAAAATAAAATACCGCTTAACGTTGTCAGTGGAACGATACTTAACATTAATAAAGAACAGATACCAGCGCTAGCAAATTTAAAACCTAAAGTCATACCCAGTTGCCCTAAAAATCCAACGCTACACATTAAAATTAGATAACCGATAGTTTCCAGAGAGATCATGGGGGGAGAAATAATGGCCGGAATACTAACGATTAACGCTGAAAAAAAGTAACAAATAAGGACAATTGTAGTAGTGTCATGTGAGTAGCGTAGTTGTTTCAGTGTAATGTAAACACCCGTATTAAAAAAAGAACCTAGTAAAGCAAATAAGTCCCCTTGATTGAAAGTTGTCATAGACTGAGGCTGAAGAACAAGATAAAGGCCAATAAAGACAAATGGGATAGTTAGTAAGGATATATAATGTGGCTTATTCTTATAAAAGATATAACCAAGAATTAATGTCCAAATAGTAGAGCATTCAAAAATTAACATACTTTTTCCAATCTGCCCGTATTTAAAGGATAAGAATAAACAAGACATAGCGCTAATGCCAAAGAAAATACGAAAGATAAAAAGAGAGTATGACTTAATAATAATAGGTTTTTTTGTCAGAATAAAAAAAGGAATTAAAAAAACAGGACCTGCTAAAAATCGAAATAACATAATGGTTTCAATAGCTACAGTCGAGCTTAAAAACTTAACAATACTAAAACTACATACAAAAAATAAATTAGTTGTTGTTAAGATAAGTGGCGATTTATAAGATAAACTCATAAAAAAAGTGTATCATAAAAAATATAAGTAACAACGACTCCGGTGGGTGTAATAGAGCGAGGCTATCTTAGTAATCTGAAGGTATGATTAATTATCAGTATAATAGTGTTTTTGTAAGTTTTTAATAACTTTGCCAAAAGCCTTATGAAATTTACGTTGCATACCATGACCAAATAGTTTTTCATCATAAGCTTGAAATTCTTTCAGAATTTTTTCTTGTTTATCTTCAGGTATTTCTTGATTACATAAAGGGATAACAAAGATTTGTTCATTATGAAGATGTGTTTTTTCAAGAACAAGATATTTTTTTAATAAAGTAAGCATTTTTTCTTTTGCTTGAAAGCTACCCTTTTTAACATCTTTAATAATATGCTTAAGTGAAGTTAAATAGAGTTCCGCTAAGCTATTTTCAGATTTGAGTTGATTAATGATATCGTTACTTTGAGCACCAGTATGGCGTCTGAGCGCAGGAAAAAGAATCTTTTCTTCTTTTTTGTTATGAGTACGGTTAGCAAATATCTTAAAATATTGAATAATGCGCTTTAAATCATCTAAATTAACAGGTTTTCCTTGAGATAGCCGTTCATGCATAACCTCTAAGATATCAAGCATGCACAATATCTGATCAAGCTCATCAGATAATAAATCAGATGGTTTCATAAGCCCCCCTAATCTTGTTATATGCTTTTTATACCCATTTTTTGCAAGATTTAAACTTAAAACCTCTTATTTAGCCATGCCCAAGCGGTATTTAAAATAGTATGAACGGATGAGTGTTTAGGGGTCCAGCTTAGTGTTGATTGAGCAAAAGATGCATCTGCTACTAACAGAGAGGGGTCTCCTTCTCGACGGTGAGCGATAGTATAAGGAATAGTAGATTGGCAGATGGATTCAGCCTCTGTTAATAAGTCAAGAATACTAATACCGGCGGATGTTCCTAAGTTCATAATTTGAGGCGTTTTTGTATCCAAGATATAGTTGAGCCCAAGTACATGAGCCCGCGCTAAATCAGAAACATGAATATAATCACGGATACAAGTTCCATCAGGAGTATTGTAGTCATTGCCAAACAGCGTAAGTTCTGACTTTAATCCACGAGCAGCCATTAATATATTAGGAATGAGATGTGTTTCTGGAGAGTGATCTTCCCCTATAAAGCCATCAGGATCAGCCCCAGAAGCATTAAAGTAGCGAAAAATCATATAATTTAATCCATAAGCATGATGATAATCTTTAATAATCTGTTCCATCATATATTTTGAGCAGCCATAAGGATTAATAGGATTACAAGTATGAGATTCATTAATAAGATTTTCTTGAGGCGTTCCATAAACAGCGGCTGTGGATGAAAAGATTAAATTAGTAATGTTGGCATGTTTCATAGCTGCTAATAAATGTAATGTGCCTTTAACATTATTAAGATAGTAACTTTGTGGGTCCAAAACAGATTCGGACACATTAATAGAGGCCGCAAAATGACAAACTGCAATTGGCTTTAAATTATTTAAGAGTATTGTTAATGATTCTTGATCGGATAAACAGCACTGCTTATAATCTCCCCATTGAACAAAATCATGGTGACCGGTACTAAAATTATCAATAACAACAGGAGTAAATCCATTCTCATGCAATGCTTTTGCAGTATGAGATCCAATATAACCAGCACCACCAACAACAGCAACAACTGGCTTATTAGAAGACATTATTATTTAAAGCGATTAACAAGAGGCGTATTACCAATAAATAAAGGCGTCTTATCATGAACGTTAGCTGGAAGAATAGATAAAATAGGTTTCGAACCATTACTGGCAGACCCTCCTGCTTGTTCACAAATAAAAGCTAAAGGATTTGCTTCATACATAAGACGAAGTTTTCCTTGAGGATGAGTAGGGAGAGCTGGGTAAGCAAAAACGCCACCTTTTAATAAGTTACGATGAAAGTCAGCAACCAAGGATCCTACATAGCGAGAGGATAATGATTCTGTTTGAGATAGTTTAAAAGAATCAATAGCGGCTTGTACGTTAGGACTAAAGTGAGGATATAAACTTTCATTAACAGAGTAATATTTAGGTGAATCTGGGATACGAATATGGTCATGAGATAATAAAAATTCACCAATATTAGGATCGTAAGTAAACCCAAAAACACCGTGCCCCGTTGTGTAGACTAGCATGACAGACGATCCGTAAATAACATATCCAGCAGCGACCTGTTTAGAGCCAGGCTGTAAATTAATATCACCTAAAGAAGAATCAGACTGATAAATAGAAAAGATAGTACCAACACTAACATTAACATCAATATTAGAAGAACCATCTAAAGGATCAAAGAAAATAGCATAGGAGGGATCCTTAGACGAATTAATAGTGATAATGTCATCTTCTTCTTCGGAACCGATATAAGAAAATCGGCCATGTGCACTTAAAATATCGATTAAGCAGTTATTGGCAAAGATGTCTAATTTCTTAACAGATTCTCCATGAACATTTACTTGATCAGAGGTACTATCTCCTTGAAAGCCTGCAACAATTACATTATTGCGTATCATTTTGGTGGCTAAGCTAATATCATAGAGGATATTGGCAATATCTTGAGGTAAATCATCATGCTTAGCTTGCATTTCAAGCAAATGTTGTTCAATCGTTTTACGTGAGGATTGTATAGCGGTCTTACTCATCTAATTATTATAAGATTATTTTAGAGATAGTGGAATAGTCTGAGTATAAGAACTGGATAAAATTTTCTTACCTAACTTAATTTAATAATAATAGCGCCGATACTAATAATGCTAACAGCAAACCATTTAGTTGTTGAAAATGGTTCTTTAAGATAAAACCAGGCGAGTAAACCAGCAAAAATAATAGAGGTTTCTCGTAAAGCAACAACATAACCTAGAGGGCTGATACTTAGAACCCATAAAATTAAAAAGTAAGATGAAAAGGATAAGCAACCAATTAAAATAGCAATTCCTTTTTTTTGAGTTAAAGTTTCGTATAGCTCAGAACGGTGAAAATGAAATAAGTAAGGAAGTAAGATAACGCTCATAACAATAAAAATAACCCAAACAAGCTGATTTGCGGGTAGATATTTTAGTGCTAGATAATCAGATATCAGGTAGCCAGAAATAGTAATGCCAACAAGAATGCCCCAATAAATACCGGTAGATTTAACCGATATAGTTTGATTTGAGCGATGAAATAAGATAATGCCGGCAATCACAAAAAAAATACCAAAAATCCCCGTAGTTGTAATAAGATCACGAAAATAAAGAAGTGAAAACAAGGCTGTTATTACAATACCAAGGCCACGAGAGATAGGGTAAATAACTGATAGAGGAAATTGGGAATAAGCACGAGTTAAAGCGATATAGTAGCAAGCATGAGTAACGGCACAAATACTACCCCAAAAAAGGAGTAAAGACCAAGTAACCTGGCTCTGAATCCAAATAAGATAAGGAATGCCAATCCATCCCCCTATCGACATACTAAGCCATAAAATAGTTGTATTTTTTCCTACATGTTTTGCAAGACTATTCCATATCGCATGAAGGACTCCAGATAAAATAATGAGCAAAAAAATAGATAAAGGCATGTATATAGTATACGTGATATATTAAAAAAGAAACAAAAGAAGGATATGATAGACGCTATGGACGAATCGATTCACGATTTATATAAACAAATTACGACGTTAAAAGATGCTATCAAGTTGGCGATGATATTTCCTGAAAAAAAACAAGCGGAATTATTAGAGACCCTAATGGAAAAAGTAGATAGGGATCAAGATGATAAAACCATTTTTTTAATCGTAAAATTATATTTACATTTTGTTCAATTTGGAGCTGAAGATGAGATAAAGCAAGATGCATTAACCTGTTTGTTTATGATAAAAAGTTTTTCGATAAGACAAGATAAGCAAGCCATTCAGCAGCAATGTTTTTTAACTTTTTTCCGGTTAATATATGCTCGATTTTTAACAGACGAGCAAAAAAGTATGTGTTTAGAAGAACTAAATGAGTTTTATGAATCAAAGAAAGAACACATTCGGTGGTATTTAATTGTCTTTTATTTTGATGATAAACATAATCCTTATTACAATATCTTAAAAATTAGAGATTTATCAGATCAGTGCTTTCAAAATTTATGTGATTGTTATGCTGAAATCTCAATGAGTGATTCTACAATATTACCGTTGTTGCCAGATGATGAAAAAGGTTTAGCAATAGATACCTTAGAGCAACGATTTTATAATCAATTTGTCTATGGAGAAATAGGGTTATATGCTAAACAATATAATAAAAATCAAGCAAGATATGTAATTGATACTTTAATCAAATGTGCAAAGGGGGATCATGGTCGAGCTCAAAGTGCTAAAAAAGGATTGATTAAACATTTAGATTTTTTAGCTAATGAATTACAAAATACAGAACAAAAAGAAGATGTGGATAGCATGATAGCTATTCAAGATGATATTGATTATATAAAACAAGATATTACAACTATTACCTTTGGAAAATTAGAGCCACAGTTACAAAAAGTAATGACAAGGTTAAATACATCGTTATAAAGAAAGTATGATAGCTTGGGCCTCTTTAAAAGGAGATTCACTTGCGAGACAACATGAGTAATCAGGACTAGTAGAAATGTAATGTAAGTAAAAGCAATCAGACTCTGAAAAGGAGGGCTGATTGGAAAGGGTAGTAGATAGACTCGAATGAATCGGAATGACAGAAAATGAAGAAAAATCAATAGATAGGCCAAGACCGGTAGCTTTAGAAACGGATTCTTTGCCTGTCCAAATATTAAAAAATGAGGGCACGTGATCAGGTAACGGTTGAGCATTAAGCCATTGGGATTCTAACGGTGTAAAATAACGATTGGCGATACGATGATAAGCGAAATTAGGTTTTATGTATTCGATATCAATGCCAAGAAAAGAATCTGTAGATAGAGTAAGAACTCCCATCGAATGACTATGAGATACCGAAAATGATAGATCCGAACTAGGTATAAATAGTTTTCCTTTGATCGTTTTTTCAAACGAAATAGCCTGGGGAGAAGTTTGTAAAAAATGGGCTAAAATAAATCTTAGATAAACACGTGTAATACAAAATTGATACCGTGCCGAATCGATGCGGTAACGATGCAAACGGGTTTGTTCGCTCTCAGATAAGATAGCTTCATAAGGGATTTGATTAAAGATATGGTCTGAAAATGAGAAGATAAAAACAAGATTCTGGTGAATTAAAGAGTTGTGGGTATAGTGGGTCAGTAAGGATTTAAGTTTAGTTAACGGAGACATAAAAAATTAAGCACGATATTTATGAAAATCTAAATATTGTTTAAAAAAGTGAGGACGTTTAAATGGACAAAATTCCTGATAATCTCCATCAAATTTACGAACTTGTTTACTCGATGTAAATAAATGGTCTCGAAATATGTGATTATAATCAAACGCTTCGGGATGCTGGATATCTTGTTTGTCAGAAGAGTTATTAAATCCATTATAGGATTGTGATGCATTATAAAGACGGGATTCAAATTGTTTAACAGAACGAACAACATAATGACGAAAAATAGGAAAATCAAACAACGGTTTCCAACTAATACCATGAGGAACTAAATTGTTATGTTGATTTAAATCATAAAAAATTCCTTTTTTATTTTTAAATTGGCGAATTTCCAAATTAACACCAGGTTCATAAAAAAGAACTTCTTTTGTAATAGGCGTTTCCGCCGTGTAAGAGTCTTTTTGAGATGTATGAAGAAAAAAGTTAAGCGGACGCCAATTAATACGTTCGGCTTTCTGGCGATCTGCTTTTGCCGCAATTTTTCGAGGATCATCGACCAAAAGTTCATCACCATGCAATAAGGTAAACCATCCTTCATAGCCACATTCTGCTTGTGCTTTTTCGAGCAAAAATTGGCGAACACCATCTTTGATGGTCCGTTTAGGATAAAGATCTTGATCTTTAATTAAAGATTTAACAACATCAAAACTGCGAATAATATCAGCCGTTTTATCAGTAGATCCATCAAGAGCATAAATTGCATCAAAAAATTGACTATTATGAGATAGGGTTTCTTGGATAATATCTTCTTCATTATAGGTCATCAAAAGACCAATATGTTGTGTTGATGTCATATCATAATACTTTATTAATGATGTGTAAGATGGTAACAAATAATTAGAAAAGATACTAGCAAGGCTAAAAAAATCAGTAATTAAAACTTAAAAAAGTCAGTACGATGCTGAGTAGACGCGTAACATTATTTAAATAAAACCATTTACTAGACAACGTTTTGTAAAATGGTTTCAAATTTATTAGCTTCGACTTTAAGAGAATATTGTTGTTGAATCATTTTGCATTGGCTAACACAGTGTTCATAGCAAGCTGGTTCTAAAAGTGTGTCTAACTTGAGTTGCCATTCATCAATAGATGTTATGTCGTCAACTAACAAACCGTTCCCGTTAAAGATTTCTTCAATGCCACCGTTTCGGCTACCAAGAATAGGGATATTGTTATAAGCAGCTTCAATTTGTAGCCGGCCAAACGACTCTGTCGCTTGACTAGGAAAGAGAAGCAGTTTTGTATAGGAGTAAATTTCGGAAACATCTTCTTGAGAGGGGACAAGAAGTACATTTTTTAAGGTATCAAAGGGTTGATCAATATAGCCCCACCAACCCTTAACAACCATGAATTGAAGGTGAGGGTTTTGTTGCGCAAGTTGAAAAACAATGTGACTTCCTTTATTTCTATTGGGATTAACAAATAATAAAAATTGGGGGTTAGGCTGAAAGCGAGTGTTAATACACGATGTATTAGGAACAGGATGAATAATGGCTGTTGAACTACGTTTTTTGGGGAACATTGTTTGTTTAAGATACTGACTATTAAGAATAAGTTTATTAAAGGGTTTTAAGTGAGCATGGTTGAGTGAGGCGATATGTTCTGTAAAAAACATGATATTAGTTTGGGAGCCAAATAAAGACCAGTCTGCTTTTTTGATCCAGGCATCAGAATAGCGGTGCCAGATGATGGAGGGGCTATGGGTGTGAACATAGGTATCACATGCCTGAAAAAATTCCTTATTATCATAAACATGAAGGGTGATAGAGTTAAACGTAATTGTTAACTGATTCTCGTTAAAATCAAGCGTAAAATTAAATTTGTTTTGCATTTTTTTTAATTCATTAAATGCTTTTTCTTTTGAATTATCAAAAATACAGGTAATGCAATGGAGAGTATGATTCTGAGTACTAAGATAAGAAAGTAAATCTAAGTCAAAAATGGCAGCCCCATTAACAGAAAAAGGGAAAGGAGGTCCATAATAGATATAAAAGATAGATAATGATTTTTTTGACATGGTGTAACTTAGTTTAAGCTATAAATAAGAAAATAGCTTATTCTAAGTATAACAATCAATTAAAAATTAGCAATTTAAAGAAAAAATAATAACAGGAATAGCAAGTTCTTCATCAAAATAACATTAAGTTTTTTTGAGCCGGGCAGCCTCAATTACTTAACTCAAGCCTACACGGCTTTCGCTTATCCTCCTTAATCAGTCGGCGCTCATTCGGTGGCTTGCCAGTTTCCGCTTTGCTTCAACTGGCGCGCCCGGAGAGAGTCGAACTCCCGACCCACGGATTAGAAGTCAACGGTACCCCTGAGTTCAAGCTCAACCATTGATTTTGATTTATTTGGGTTTACTTCATTTCATTTAGATTCATTTCGACTCATCTTGAGAAAAAGTTTTAGAAAATTTTAGAAAGTTTAGGGGTGGGGGTATTTACACCAGTAAGAAACACTTTTTCTAAAATTGAGGCAGGTGGTGCACATACCACATATCTATGATACAAGGAAACCATATAATGGTATAATAACCCTATTATGTACCTTTCTTCACTAGTAACAATGCTTACACCACATTCTGCACATGATAAAAAGGTTCACGCATTTATCAAGTCTCAGTTAAAAAAACTACCTTTGGTACTTAGAGCAGCTATTTATACCTGTTCTTATATGTTCCTTCTGTTATGTTTACTACCACATTCTTTTCGAAAGAATATTTGGGAAATTCTTAGAAAATATCCCGGGATTAGGCATATATGCCATTACTATGAATCATTAATTTACTTCTCATTTTTTTCCTATGAGTATCCATCATAAAGTCGTCGTTATAGGATCTGGACCGGGTGGAGCCATAGCCGCTTTAACACTAGCTGAAAAAGGAATTCCCGTCACAATTCTTGAAGAAGGTCAACATAATTTAGACCTAAAAATGTTTTCCATCGAAGAAGTTCAGCATAGATACAGAAATGGCGGACAAACTCTCTTATTCGGAAATCCAAATATTAACTATGGAGAAGGCTGTTGTCTTGGTGGGGGCAGTGAGATAAATAGTGGCTTATACCATAGAACTCCCAAAAACATTTTAGAAAAATGGAGTCTAACCAATTTTGACGAATCTCACTTTTTATATGCCGAAAAATTATTGTCTGTAAATACACAAACACAGGATAGCCCACCATTTTCTTTTAAACTTCACGAAGGCAGCAATAAAATGGGATGGGACAATCACGTTGCCCCCAAGTGGTTTATTTGGGACAAAGCAGCTAAACAATCGTATCGACAGTCCATAACAGTAGCTATTTTACCCAAATTAATTAAATTAGGCACAAAAATATTTGATAATACAAAAGTAAGAAAACTAAAAAAGAAAGGTCCGCATTGGGAAATCATCTGCGATGATAAACGTTATACAGCTGAGCATGTTATCCTTTCGGCTGGTGCCATACAATCACCCTTTATTTTACGAAATAGCGGATTTAAAAAAGGTATTGGCAACACACTTACTTGTCACCCCACCACAAAAGTAGTGGGAAAATTCAAAGAAAAAGTAAATGGATTAACTTATGCGGTTGGTCCTCACCAAGTCAAAATACCAGATTCACCTTTTAGCCTTGGAAGTTCGGTTAGCCTGCCCGCTCATTTAGCTACTTTGCTAAAAGAACAAAACGATTTTCATGAGTTGATGAAAGAGTGGGAATATATGGGTGTGTTTTACGTCATGGTACCAGGGAAATCTAAAGGCACAATACGACATCTACCATTCAGTCATTCACCCAAAGCATCCTATAAATTAGACAAAGACGAAATTGAGCAACTAATGATAGGGCAACACCGTCTAGAAACACTATTAAAAAAAGCTGGTTGTATTAATACGTTTCCTGCCTCACTTCAAACGCTCATGACAATTCATTTAATGGGTTCAATCCCATTAAATGGACCAATCAATGAATACGGAATTTTAAAAGAGTCCCCCAATCTTTTAATATCTGATGCCAGCATATTACCCAGTTCACTGGGAGTAAATCCTCAGGGTACAATTATGGCATTATCACGCAGAAATGCATTGCATTATTATGAGGAGCATTTACATGGCTAATTTATATATTACTGGCACAGACGGATGGCTAGGTTCACGATTAATAGAAGTTGCAAGTGCCGACCATAAGGTAACCCCTTTCAAGGGAGATGTAAGAAATGCTAACGATTGTGATGCATTTTTTGAACAAGCATCAGATGGGATACTAATCCATCTGGCCGGCGTTATACATCCCAAACTTGTCAAAGAATTTTATGAAGTTAACACTCATGGCACATTAAATATGCTGAAAGCAGCGCACAAAGCCGGAATAAAAAGATGGGTTGTAATGTCATCAAACTCTCCTATAGGATGCAATACAAACAAGGATAGTCTTTTTGACGAATCATCTCCATATAACCCATATTTAAACTACGGGAAATCAAAAATGGAAATGGAAATAGCGTCAAAACAGTGGGCAAAAGATACCAATAGTAAACTTGTTTTAATACGATCTCCCTGGTTTTATGGGCCTAATCAACCCAAAAGACAAACCTTATTTTTTCAGTTAATTAAGGATGGAAAATTTCCCTTGGTTGGTAATGGAGAAAATAAACGATCAATGGTTTACATTGATAACTTATGCCAAGGATTACTCTTAGCCGCTTTAAATAAAAGCGTCCCTTCGAATACGTATTGGATTGCTGATGAAACACCCTACATGATGAAAGACATCATTGAAACAGTAAGAAGCTGCTTAATTGAAAGTAATTTTAAGGTGGCAAATACCTATCCTAAATTACCAGGGTTTATTTCAGATATCGCGTATGCAACAGATGTGCTTATTCAAGCAATGGGATTGTATAACCAGAAAATACACGTATTATCAGAAATGAACAAATCCATTGCATGTTCAGTTGAAAAAGCAAAAGCCGAACTAGGATATAAACCTAATATTTCATTAAAAGAAGGTATGATGTTAAGTATCAAATGGTGTAAAGAAAATGGCTGCATATAAGGCTCTAGTAACTGGGGGATCCGGTTATTTTGGAACGACTGTCATTAAAAAACTTTTAAAAAGAGGGTATGAGGTTGTTAATTTTGACCTCAATGATTCAGATATCCCCAATATTAAAACGATTAAAGGAGACATTCGTGATAGAAACCTAGTCATGAGAATTACTGAGGAATGTGATGTCATATTCCATAACGTTGCTCAGGTGCCTTTAGCAAAAAACAAAGACTTATTTTATTCTGTTAATATTGATGGTACTCAAAATATTATTGACTCCGCATTTAAAAACAAAGTTAAAAAATTGATTTATACTTCAACCAGTGCCGTATTTGGCATTCCAAAATCGAACCCTGTAACAGAAGACACTAAACCAACTCCCATGGAAGCTTATGGCAAAGCCAAACTAGAAGCTGAACACATGGTTTTAAAAAACAATGCAGATACATTAACAACCGTTGTTATACGGCCCCGTACAATTTTAGGACACGGGAGACTTGGTATATTTCAGATATTATTCGATTGGATAGAAAAAGGATACAACATCCCTGTCTTTGATGATGGCCACAATATATATCAATTTGTTCACGCAGATGATTTAGCAGAAGCATGCATTTTAGCTGCAGAAAACCCTGTTTCTGGTATTTTTAATTGTGGAGCTGATTCCTTTGGTAGTATGAGAGATACATTACAAGCACTTTGTGAGCATGCAAAAACTGGGTCAAAAATACGGTCCTTGCCCAAGGCAATCATCAAACCCCTTATGAAAATTGCCGCATTTTTAAACCTCTCCCCATTAGGGGGGTATCATGCACTCATGTATGGGGAATCTTTATATTTTGATATTAATAAAGCCAAACGAAAGCTTGGCTGGCAACCAAAACACAGTAGCAATAGTATGCTTATCGAATCTTATGAATGGTATCGTCAAAATAAAAAATATCTTCCATTAACGGAAAAGAGCCATCATCAAAAACCAGTAAAACAACGTCTACTAGGAGTTATAGGAAAATGTTTATAACCATCTTAAAAACATCTAGAATACAGCAGTGGAGTAAGAATTTTTTGCTTTTTGTTCCGCTTGTATTATCCCACAGCTTTAATACATTCTTTCTTTCAAAAATGGTTTATGCTTTTTTTTCTTTTAGCTTTCTTGCATCTGCTATTTATATCCTGAATGATTTATTTGATAAAAAAAGTGATCAATTACACCCAGTTAAGAAAAAAAGACCCATAGCGAACAACGATATATCAACTAAATATGCGATAGCTTTATTGATTGTTTATTTCTCTATAAGTATATGTTTATCATTACAATTTTCTTTGAATTTCAAACTATGTCTTGCCATTTATATTATATTGAATATTCTATATTCAATCGGGATGAAAAGAATAGCAATCGTTGATTTGCTAATACTAGCCACTTTTTATACGATACGCATTATAACCGGCGGAAGTGCAATAAATATAAAAATTACATTCTGGCTGATGACCTTTTCTGTATTTTGGTTTCTAAGTTTAAGCATCATTAAAAAATTGGTAGATATAGAACAAACCGGGAATGCATCTAGCTATGATAATAATAGCCAAGATTTCTTGGCTCAAATTGGTATATCATCAGGATTTGCTTCGATCATTGTTGCCTGCCTATACATAAATAATCCCCAAGTCAGTCACTTATACCATACACCTCAACTATTATGGGTTTGTTTAATTGTCTTATTATTTTGGTTTTTACATATTTGGCATTCATTTAGTCTTAAAAAAATAAATAAAGACCCCGTCATATTTGTTCTTAAAGATAAAACTAGTCTAATCGCACTAATTATATTAGGAATTTTCGGTCTTCTATCAGTATATACTTATTAAGTCCTTTAATTAAAAATGAATAGTATAAAAAACTCTGTGTCTATAACTACCTTTTTAGTTGCATTTATCGGCTTTAAATTGCCTAAGTATTCTTGAAGGTCGTTAAGATTTATATTCGACTTTCTTCTTTCATTTTTTAATTCACGTTCAGAAATAAATAGAAAATTTAGATTTTCAATATCATCTTTAGAAAATGGGGAAAGCTTTGGAGGGGTCACAGGAATTCCCCATAAACGTCGAATATGGTTAAGTAGGTTTCTTAGCTTAGATTCTGGCTTATTCTTCGGCATTAAAATTTGTACAACATCACGCAAATTAAAAAGAGAAACGGTAGGAAATACCTCAGTTATTTTGGAATTAAAATATTTTCTTCCATACGTATAGCTCCCCCAATAGTGAAAGGTTGCTGGATGATTGAATATAGACCTTCCAGAACCATCCCAAAACGCGTAGTCTAAACCCTCTATATAGCTTGTGATTTTATTGGTCAATTGGCTCGACTTATGCAATAAAAGGTTTCGACTTTTTATATTTTCAGATAAAGAATTGACGAAAAAAGAAAAAAAAATGAAAACAAACAAAATTTTAATTTTAGATGAATGAATTGTTCTTCCTATGGAATCGTAAAAAAATAATACACAAAAGGGGAGGATAAAATTAAATGGCATTACGTTTCTAAAGGGAATCCCCGAATCAAATACATGATTATAGCCATACGTAATAAAAAAGGTATATATAAAAAACAAAAAACCGGCCATCAAAAACATTTTTTTGGATTGATTTGAAAAATTTGTTGTTACATCTAAATCCTTTTGAAATAAACCCTTTACTAAGATAATCATAAGAAAAGCTACCACGATTAATAATGTTGGATACTTGAATAAGGAGAATTTCGCTATATCAATAAAACCCTCTAAGTTTAAAGATGCTCCTTTGTGGTGCAGTAAATTTAGTACACTTCTAATTAAGTTAGGAAAAATGCTGAAAGCAACAATAACTGTTGTTAGTAAGAATGATATTATATAAACAGCGGCAAATTTAAATTTAAGCTTAATGTTGACAGGCATCCTACAAAGAAAGATTCCAAGTACTAAGCCAGCAACTACTAATAGAGGTAAAAATGTAATTTTGTTTAATAAAGATAAAGACGATAATATCCCTAAAAGGAATCCATTTTTCACATTTAACTTTTGGTTGTCTTCCAATGCATGCCATATCAGCATTAGAAATGGTAAAACAAATATGATCATGAAACTATCAGAAGAGTAATAATTTAGATATGTAAAAAAGCTTGGCCAGGATATAAGTGCCAGAAGAGAAATTGCTTTTATCCAAAATGGATATTTTTTGAGAGTGATGTGATAGAAAGCAAAAATAACGGTAGTCGATAGTAATGCAATCAAAAAATAAGAAGTATTTAAAATTGATTGAGTGTGAACTATCACATCGCCAAATAGTCTCATAATAATTGATAGTATATACATACCAGGTATTCCAGGATGATGTGTGCTGAATATTTTCTCTCCTTTGATCAAAAGATAAGAATTGTAAAAGTAGTCTGGCTCAGGATCAGTTTCATATACAGGATAAGGGCGTATTTCAATAGCAACTGCATAAAAGACATAAAACAAAGGAAGAAGAATCATTAAAAATAATGACAATTTCTTTAACTTATACAGAATTGTTGAAGTATTCATGGCTTTCTTTTATTATCTTTTATATACTCTTCAGTGAACTCTTTCATTATCTTATCCAGTGAAAAATGAAGAGACCGTTGACGATATTGATGTGGTGCCAACAACTTAAAAAGCTGAGAATAAGTTGCCGAAATAGATTTTAACATCTTTTGAACCTTTAACTTCTTATTGATATCCGCTTGGGGAATCATTCAAAAAGAAAAAGTATCGTTGCATTTCAATTTCAGCTAGAACAACACTTTTAATCGTAAACTCATTCAATACATTTACAGACTTCGTATTTTTGACCAAATATTCGAAACGGGTATCAAAATACTTCTTCTGATTTTTAGACATGTTGGTTTTGCAGTCTTTAATCTGAAATTTAGGGTCCGGCATATGTGTTGATGAATAATAGATATCAGACTCTAAATCCATGGAACTGGATGCCGGGAACCGCTTCCTTAAATTTTTAAGCGCATTCATCTTTCCATTTATAGTCCGAGGACCGCGAACCGGGTGTGGGTTCTTATCCAAAACTTCAATTGCTTTGGACTGTAGGTCCTTATCAGATATTTGTTGTTCATCATGTACCAAAAGAGCATCTCCAGTTATCGCGTTTGTTCATATTTTAGCTTAATTCACATAAAATACATACCAGTTTTGCCCGTTAATATCTCTTGTTACCACATTATTAACGCGTATTGTTTCAGAAATAGATTGATAAAAATGCAAAAATTTTGTGGGTATCGTCTCTGCAGGAATTATTACAGAACGTATACTCGCTGGATGGATAGCTTTACTAAAGAAACTGAAATTCTTTCCATAATAAGGTTGTCCAATCGGTAACTTCCAAGCCTTTTTAATTTTATTTATATACACTTCTATTATAGAGTTGTTATCTGGAAAAGCTTCCTTAGGATATCCCCTCATCTGTAAGGGTGTATAATTTGGGAACTTTTTTTGTAATTCTTCATCAAAATATAATCTTGCATATCTGTAGTTTCCCCAAAAGTGAAAGCTGGCTGGAATTGAAAAACTATGATAAGCCCCAAGAGACCCTATGTTTATTGCAGAAGGAGAAATATTTCTTGAAATTTCTACTAACTCGGACGTTATACTATTAGCATCCTCTATTAAAGTAGATCTTGATAAAACGAAAGAAGATACTGATACAACAAAAACAAAAGAAAAGAATATGTTTACAGCAAATAGTTGGGGCTTGAGACATCTACTTTGAAAAGCAGAGGCCCTGAATAGGTTAAACAATATTATTACAGAAAATGGAATAAATAATAACAGAGGATATGCATTTCTAAGCAATAAACCAAGTTCTACAGATCCATTATATTCTATACTGAACGCATAGTAGAAGTATAAGAGCCCGGCTACCAATAAAAGTATTAGTTTAGATTTATATTCGGCATTTATAGAAAATTTGTTTTTTTTAAAAAGGATAAAAAACAATGCGATCAAAATAGCTAATTGAGTGATAATAAAAAGATAATGAGGCACATTTAGCCAATTATTAGCATCTAGAAAGGACAACATAGACTGAACGGAAAGCTTGGCATCAGAATGTGAAAGTAATCGTAATACGGTTTTATAAAGATTAGGAAGAACTGTAATACAGCCTAAAGCAAAAACACTTAAACTTACACATATAAACACTAGTATAAATTTCCAGAATTTTTTAGTAAATATGCCAAATTGATCGGATAACTTATATAAAAGAGCGCATGAAATTGCAATGAATACAGGTAAAAAAGATAGTTTTACTAAAGCACAAAATCCAATAAATACTGAAAGATGAACAATATTTTTTATCATAATCTTTTTTTGTGAAAGAATACGCCAGGTTTCAGTAATCAGAACTATTCCTAAAGGGAAAATAAAACTATCTGAAGAATAATAGTTTAAAAAAACTAAAAATGACGGCAATGAAGAAAGGAATATTAAGGACGATATCTGTATTAAAAAATCCTGTTTACTAAGAATTTTTTTAAACAAATAAAACAGACTAAAAGATGAAACTATACTTATAAATAAGAAACATTAAACACAAACTGTGTTTTATCTACACTGGCACCTACTATTTTCATGATAAAAGCTAACAGATACATAGCAGGAATTCCAGGATGGTGCATACTATCTATTTTTTGGCCTGAATGAATAAGTTTGGCATTATAATAGTAATCTGGTTCAGCATCTCCAGAATAAATATAATAAGGTCTTGGTGAAATAAAGGTTGTATATAAGGTTACAAATATGGGCAAAAGAAGGAAAATGGGAATGAGCACATTTTTTTTACGTTGTAAAAACTGCTTTATGTCGTGCATAACTTTTTTCTCTCCTCACCCTTTTAAAAATTACATCTTTAACCCCTCATTTTAACGCAAAACCGATATTTATTTTAGAAAAGTTTTAGAAAGTGCCAAACCCTCAAACAAAAAAATCACCCAAAACAGGTGATTTTGAACTCAAAAAACATGGCGCGCCCGGAGAGAGTCGAACTCCCGACCCACGGATTAGAAGTCCGTTGCTCTATCCAACTGAGCTACGGGCGCTAATAGTAAAAGTGATTATAA
>MDSY01053593.1_pt1 | contig 24828 bp, 28 predicted proteins | sample 811131 | NCBI WGS metagenome assembly MDSY01 (sample SAMN05326643, study PRJNA326480) | marine metagenome | isolation source: seawater | place: Atlantic Ocean: South West | collected 2010
TTCGTTTTAAATTTGCAACCATAAAAAATGGCCCGTTCGTCTATCGGTTAGGACGTTAGGTTTTCATCCTAGAAAGAGGGGTTCGACTCCCCTACGGGCTACAGACAAAAAACAATATTTAAATGGCAAATCACAAATCTGCATTAAAGAGAATTAGATCCAACGATAAGAAACGCTTGCGTAATCGTTTTCAACATAAAACAGCTCGTAATGCTGTGAAAAAATTAAAAGAACTTACAAATCGTCAAGAAGCTGATGTTTTGTTACTTACAGTTATTTCAATGTTAGACAAACTTTCTAAGAAAAATATTATTCATTCCAATAAAGCAGCTAACCTTAAATCAAAATTGACTAAACAAGTATCTGCTCTGTAATAAATTTATTATTTTACAATATAAAAAAAAGCGCTGTTGTTAAATAGCGCTTTTTTTATGGATAATTGTTATTGAATTATGTATTAATAGAGATCAAAAATTCCTCATTGTTTTTTGTTCTTTTGAAACGATCATTGATAAATTCCATTGCTTCAACTGGATTCATATCAGCAAGGTATTTGCGCATGATCCACATGCGTTGTACTGTATTTTCATCCAAAAGAATGTCATCTCTCCTTGTACTTGAGGAAATCAGATCAATTGCAGGGAAAATACGTCTGTTCGAGATTTTTCGATCCAATTGAAGTTCCATGTTACCTGTACCTTTGAATTCTTCAAAAATAACTTCATCCATTTTTGAGCCCGTTTCTGTGAGGGCAGTGGCTATGATGGACAGTGATCCTCCTTTTTCAATATTTCGGGCAGCTCCAAAGAAACGTTTTGGTTTGTGAAGGGCGTTGGCATCTACACCACCACTAAGTATTTTTCCAGAAGCAGGCTGAACGGTATTGTATGCGCGTGCTAAACGAGTAATAGAATCTAAAAGAATTACAACATCATGCCCACACTCAACTAATCGTTTAGCTTTTTCTAGAACAATATTGGCAACTTTTACGTGACGATCCGCCGGTTCATCAAAAGTAGAGGCAACTACTTCTCCTTTTACGTTTCGTTGCATATCTGTAACCTCTTCAGGGCGTTCATCAATTAATAGTATTATTTGATAAACTTCAGGGTGATTTGCGGCAATTGCATTAGCAATATCCTTGAGTAACATTGTTTTTCCAGTTTTTGGCTGGGAAACAATCATTCCACGTTGCCCTTTTCCAATAGGAGAGAAAAGATCGATGATTCGAGTGGAAATGGTGCTTTGTTTTTCAGCAAGGATAAACTTTTCTTGAGGAAAAAGTGGCGTTAGGTGTTCAAAAGAAACACGATCACGAACTACTTTGGGGTCAAGACCATTAATTTTGTTGATTTTGATTAATGGAAAATATTTTTCTCCCTCTTTCGGTGGACGAACAGTCCCCAATACTGTATCCCCAGTTTTTAGACCAAACAAACGGATCTGAGATTGGGACACATAAACATCATCGGGAGACGATAAATAATGGTAGTCTGATGATCTTAAAAATCCATATCCTTCGGACATAATGTCCAAAACACCTTCAGAATCAATTATCCCATCAAATTCATAATCAGGTTCTCTATATCTGTTACGTTTGTCTTTGTTGTGATTGGGTTCTCCGTTTTTATTTTTGTAATTAGGGTTATTGTTTTTTCTTTGTTTTTGATTTGGGTTGGTGTTTTGGTTTTGTTTTTGATTGGAATTTGTATTATGATGCCGATCATTTCGAACATCAATTTTGCCTTTTTCCGCTGTAGGTACTTGTTTTTTAGTTTCATCAGGCTTATTTAGTTGGGCGGTATTTTTTTGATCAGCTTTAGGAGCTGGTTTTTGTACCTTGGGTTTTACTTCAGGTGCTTTATTTTCTGTTGCGCTTTCTGATAAGGGTGTGTTATTTTTTATGGATTCTGGATTAGCAGACACATGATCAATGATTTGATAAATCAAGTCTATTTTTTTGAGACCAGTAATTCTTTTAACACCAATAGATTTGGCAATACCCTGCAAGTCAGTTAACTTTTTACTTTTTAATTCTGAAATTTCGTACATTTTTTTGAAAAGTTCACTTATCAAAATGGAAAATTAGATAAGCATAATGTGTTAAGTATGTATTTTATGAAGAGCAATCTTTTTAAGTATTACAATTGCTACGACAATATTACGAAAAAAATATAACCTCCAACAAAAAAATTTTTAATTTTGAAAAAAAAATAATGCTGCAAAGAATTCAATCTTTATTTTTAATAGGTTATGTCATTGCCATATTGGGATGTTGTTTAAGATTTCCAATTGATTTTGACCTTGATTCTGAGGAAATTAAAGTTATTATTAATAACCTCCCATATTTATTTATTTTACTTGGGCTGGTTAACTTATTCCTTTTCTTGAATCGTAAGATTCAAATAATAATGAATATTATCTTGTTGTTTTTTTCTATTGGATACGAGATTTTGGTTTTCAATGAAATTTATAGTCAAATTGAAACTCAACAACAATTAATTATTTTCCGCTTTACTCTGGCTCTAGTAAGCTGGTTGATGTTAATATTTGCAAATAAATACATTAAAAAAGATGAAGTTTTGACAAGATCTTTGGATCGTTTGCGCTAATCTTTCACAACACCACGCTGTCCCAATTCAATGGCTTCTAAATTTTGTATTTGATCCCCATCGATTTCGAAGCGGAGCATTGTTCTTATCTTGTGGAATCCATGCACTCCTGCTGCTCCTGGATTTATATATAAAAGTTTGTACTTTTTATCGTGCATTACTTTTAGAATGTGCGAGTGCCCGCAAATGAATATTTTTGGGGATGATTTACTCAATAGCTCTCTTATTTTGGAGTTGTAACGACCAGGATATCCACCAATGTGAATTATAAGCACAGAAACTTGCTCACAATAAAATTGTTGAAATTCAGGGAAGCTAACTCGAGCATATTTTCCATCAATATTTCCATAAACCGCTCTAAGGAGTTTTAGCTTTTCAATTTGATCAGTAACATCGAGATTACCAATATCTCCTGCATGCCAGACTTCATCGGCTTGATGAACGTAACTTAATATTCGTTTATCAATGTAACCGTGGGTATCCGATAAAAGTAAAATTTTTTTCAAGTATCAGAAATGATTTTATTTATTTAATTTCGCACAGCTTTTTTGAATCAAAAATTCAAATTAACTTGTTTTGCAATTTACTTCAAATAATTTCTTAAGTTCAATTTTTTAGAAAACAAAGAAAACCAGTTTCTATCATTAATTGATGAGTTCCCTAATAAATTTTGACTTGGAAAATTAAACTGGATTGAGAATTTCAAGTAAATAAGTGAATAGCAATTGTGAATAAACTTTCGCATTTCTTGTTTTTCTGATATCTTTGTAACAAATATTTTAAGTGCGTTACTTCGTCAATTTATCTTATCTAGGAACCCCTTTTCATGGTTGGCAATGTCAGCCCAATGCGATTAGTGTTCAGGAAGTTTTAGAAGAAGCACTTACTACAATACTTAGGTCCCATGTTAAGGTTACAGGGGCAGGGAGAACAGATACGGGTGTTCATGCTCGGTTAATGGTAGCCCATTTTGACGCAAAAATTCCTCTTAAAACCTTTGACAACCTTGTTTATCTTTTGAATCAATACCTCAAATCTGATGTTGTGATTTTGTCGATAGTCCCAGTAATAGATACTGCGCATGCAAGATTTGACGCTACGTTGAGAAGTTATGAATATCATATTGTTTCAAAAAAAGATCCTTTTACTAACGGTCTTGCTTATTTTTTTAGAGAGCCGCTGGACATACCGTTGATGAATGAATCTGCTCAGTTGCTGATGACCTTTAAAGATTTTGAATCTTTTTCCAAATCTAATACAGATGTTAAAACTTTTTTGTGTGATATTAAAAATGCAAGTTGGAGACTAAATGGAGATGGCTGTGTGTTTACAATAACTGCAAACCGTTTTTTGCGCAATATGGTTCGAGCTATAGTAGGAACCCTTCTTAATGTAGGTATCCATAAGATCACTATTGAAGAATTAAAAAATATCATTAAAAGTAAAGAAAGAAGTAAAGCAGGATTTTCCGTTCCAGCACATGGTTTGTATCTTACAGATATTCAATATCCCAAAAATATAAACATAAACAATGGCTAAAGTAGGTGGTAAAATTTTCGATTTGAATCTTTTAAGTCAACTTATGGCTTATTCTAAGCCTTATCGATTGACTTATTATTTTGTGTTAATTGCAGCAATACTTTTATCTGTTTTTTCTACCCTCACGCCATATTTACTTAAAATAGTCATAGACGATTACATCACTACCAAAGATTACGATGGTCTCTTATTTTTTTCTTTCTTAATGTTGTTGACATTAATGTTGGAAGTTGTTTTTCAGTTTGTATTTATTTACTTCGCAAATTGGCTTGGACAAATGATTGTTAAAGACTTGCGAGTCGAATTATTTCAAAAACTAATTCGCTTTAAAATGGCCTATTTTGATAAGTCAGCAGTAGGTAGATTGGTTACTCGATCTGTAAGTGATATTGAAACAATTGCAAGTATTTTTAGCCAAGGGTTGTTTATGATTATAGCTGATTTATTGAAAATGTCTGTTGTGGTTATTATCATGCTTTCGATAAATTGGAAATTATCACTCGTTGTTTTCTCGGTTCTCCCAGTTATTGTCTTCGCTACTCGTTTATTTCAGAAATCAATGAAAAAGGCTTTTGAAGAAGTCCGTAAACAGGTTGCTGAACTGAATACATTTGTTCAAGAACGGATCAGTGGAATGAAGATCGTTCAACTTTTTAATAGGGAAGCCATTGAACAAAGAGCCTTTATGCAGATCAATGAAAAGCACAAAAAAGCCTGGTTGCATACCGTTTGGTTCAATTCTATCTTTTTTCCAGTAGCAGAAATTTCTACCTCAGTAACCATTGGTTTATTGGTTTGGTATGGCGGGTTGAATGTTGTTGCTGGAGACGGTGTTTCATTGGGAATCATTTTTCTATTCATTCAGCTTTCTCAGATGCTATTTCGTCCGCTTAGGCAGATTGCTGATAAGTTCAATACGCTTCAAATGGGAATGGTTGCTGCCAGTCGAGTATTTGCAATTTTAAAAACAGAAAGTCAGATAGAGGATAAAGGAACCTTTTCCCCCGAGAAAATGCAGGGTAAAATTGATATTGAAGACCTTTATTTTTTTTATGTTGAAAATGAAGAGGTGCTCAAGGGAATTAGCTTACAAGTAATTCCTGGAGAAACCATAGCAATAGTTGGGGCTTCAGGAGCAGGAAAGTCAACCATAATAAATTTGCTCTCTCGATTTTATGAATTTAGCTCTGGAGATATCAAAATTGATGGGGTAACAATTCGAGATTATCATTTAAAAGATTTGAGAAAACATGTAGCTGTTGTATTTCAAGATGTTTTCCTTTTTGCGGATACTATTTTGAATAACATAACCCTTTATGATCCTCAAATATCTCTAAAACAAGTAGAGGATGCTGCAAAAGAAATAGGGGTGCATGAGTTTATTAGTTCCTTACCTGGAGGTTATCACTATAATGTTAAAGAACGCGGGGTAATGTTGTCGGCAGGACAGCGACAACTGATTGCATTTCTTAGGGCATTTCTTTCAAATCCAACCATTTTAGTTTTGGATGAAGCAACTTCATCGGTTGATTCTTATTCTGAGGAATTAATTCAGAATGCGACAGAAACCATTACAAAGGATAAAACTTCAATAATCATAGCACATCGCTTGGCAACCATTCAACAGGCAGATCGAATTGTAGTGGTAGATCAGGGAAAAATTGTAGAGGTTGGAACTCACCAAGAACTATTGGATAAAAAAAGAGGATATTATCAGAAATTACATCGGATACAATTTTATGACTTACAATCCTAGTAAGCCAGATCTTCAATTAAGATTCTCTTTAATTTATCTACTGAAGCAAAATTAATGAATTCTCCATTTTTAATGTAAGTAATTTGACCTCTTTGCTCAGAAATTACAATAACTACAGCATCAGTTTTTTCTGATATTCCTGCGCCAGCTCTGTGTCTCAATCCATATCGTTTTGGAATGGAAGAAGATTCCGAAACAGGAAGTACCACCCGAGTTGCAGTAATGGTATTGTCCTTGATGATAACTGCTCCGTCGTGAAGGGGACTGTTTTTAAAGAAAATAGTTTCTAATATTTGAGATGAAAGATCAATGTTTGTTTTATCTCCTGTATTTGTTAAAAAATCAAGGGAATTGGAACGTTCTATTACAATGATGGCACCTGTTTTTTCACTTGCCATTTTTTTACATGCGCTTGTAAGTAAAGATACATCTATTGGTACAGCATTGTTTTCTTGACCTAAAAAATTAAAATAACGAACCAAGCTTTTTCTACTCGTATAATTTGTAGATCCTAGAAGCAACAGAAATTTCCGTATTTCTTGCTGAAATACTACGATAAGTGCAAAGAAACCTACACTGATAAATTTCCCGAGAATATTACTCAAAACATTCATATTTAGGGCATCCGTGAGAACCCAAATAAGGTAAACGATAACAATGCCTAAAAAAATATTTATGGCAACAGTGCCTTTGACAAGCTTGTACAGATAGTAGAGTAACACTGCAACCAATATGATATCGGTTACATCAATAAAGCTGATTTTTAAGAAGTCTAAGTCTACCAAAGGGTCAAGGTTTTTGTAAAATTAGAAAAACTATTGAAGTGCTTCTAATAAATAAACACATTCTTTTGCTTCTTTGACATCATGCACCCTAAGTATTTGTGCTTTCTTTGAGAGGGCAACTGTATTGAGAACGCTTGTCCCATTGAGAGCCAAAGATGCATCAATGCCAAGTTTTTTGAAAATCATAGATTTTCTAGAAACACCAATAAGGATTGGGGTATTCAGACTCTGAAAAGTTTCTAATTTTTTGAGAATTTCATAATTATGTGGAATGGTTTTTCCAAAACCGAATCCGGGGTCAATTATTATATCATTTATTCCAGCGGAATGCGCTTCTTTTATTTTTTCAGAAAAAAAATAAATCAACTCTCCAATAATATTTTTGTAGGTTGGGTTTAGTTGCATTGAACTTGGTGTTCCTTGCATGTGCATGGCAATAAAGGGGACTTTATGTTTTCCAACCGTTTCCAGCATCTTGGGATCAAGATTCCCAGCAGAAATATCATTAATTAGAGCAGCGCCGCGATCTAAGGCTTTTTCGGCAACATTAGATCTAAATGTATCAATTGAGAAGAATATTCCTGGAAACTCTTTTAAAATTCTTTCAAGGGTAGGAAGTAATCGATTGAGTTCTTCATCTTCTGAAATTTCCTTTGCTCCAGGTTTTGAGCTGGAGGTTCCAATATCTACAAAGTCTGCTCCCTCGGAAATCATTTTTTCACATTGTTTGAGGGCCGCATCTTCATTATTGTATTTTCCTCCATCAAAAAAAGAGTCGGGAGTAAGGTTTAGAATTCCCATTATTTTGGGTTTTGAAAGATCAACAAGAGTACCCTTACAATTTATGTTTATCGCCTGTGTAGTATTCATGAATAACTTTTTTAGGAATATTTGAAAGACTAATTAAATTAAACGAAATTTACGCATATTTGCGATACTTATGAAATCAACTCAAGCACATTATCAACAGATCACAAAAAAATGTAAAGATTTATTTATTAATAAGATGAGTGATTACGGAGCCGCTTGGAGAATTCTTAGATTACCCTCCCTTACAGATCAAATTTTTATTAAGGCACAGCGAATCAGAAGTATACAAGTTAAAGAGGAGCAAAAGATCGAGGAGGGGCAGGTAAGTGAATTTATAGGTATCATTAATTATTCGCTAATGGCTTTGATTCAATTGAAGCTTGGAATAGCTGATCAACCTGATTTGAATCCCGAAGAGGTACTTGCACTTTATGAAAAGTATTTAGCAGAAACTTATCAACTTATGTCAGATAAAAATCATGATTATGGTGAAGCCTGGAGAGAAATGCGAGTTAGTTCTTTAACCGATTTGATTTTACAAAAACTTTTAAGAGTAAAACAAATTGAAGACAACCGGGGAAAAACACTGGTAAGTGAGGGGATTGATGCAAATTATCAAGACATTATTAATTATGCTGTTTTTGCTTTGATTCATCTGGATTCTTAAAAATATGGTAAGGTTTATTGTTGAGAAAATTATTGGTGGAATCCTTACTCTTTTTGGTGTAGCAACTGTTGTTTTTTTTTTATTTAACATATTGCCAGGAGATCCAGCTCAGATGGTTTTAGATCAAAATGCTACTGAGGTACAGCTGATGAAAGTCAAAAAAAAATATGGGTTTGATTTGCCTGTTGGAACCCAATATTTGTTTTATCTGAATGATCTCTCACCCATTTCTTTTCATTCCAAAGATCCAGAAAACTTTAGCTTTTACAAAAAGAATAAATATGGAGGGTATCCAATTTTCTCTTTCTCAAAAACTGAGGTTGTTTTCAAAGCTCCCTACTTGAGAACTTCCTACCAAAGACAAGGGAAAAATGTAGGAGCAATTATCTCAGAAACCTTACCGAATACAATAGTTTTGGCTACTGCCTCAATAGTTATTGCAATTCTCTTTGGCCTTTCCTTTGGGATTATTTCCGGAATTTACAAAGGGACGTGGATTGATACTACAATACAAATGATTAGTACTTTAGGAATGAGTGTTCCTTCCTTTTTTTGTGCAATTCTTTTTTCGTGGGTTTTTGGGTATTTACTCTATGAATTCACTAATTTAAATATGACGGGGAGCCTTTATGAATTGGATGATTATGGTAATCAAGTGGATTTACAATTCAAGAATTTGATTCTCCCTGCCTTTGTATTGGGGATTCGACCTATTGCTGTAATCGTTCAACTGGTTCGAAGTGGTCTGATAGATGTAATGTCTCAAGATTATATACGGACAGCAAAAGCAAAGGGATTGTCTCAACAAGCTATAATTTACAGGCATGCCCTCAAAAATTCACTCAATCCAGTAATTACTGCTGTATCGGGTTTTTTTGCATCTATGCTTGCTGGGGCAGTTTTTGTAGAATATATTTTTGGATGGCGTGGTATTGGAAAAGAAATTGTTAATGCATTAAATACACTTGACATTCCTGTTGTAGTTGGATCTGTAATTATCATAGCAACTTTATTCATTTTAATCAATATCTTTATCGATCTGCTTTATGTGGTTATCGATCCACAAGCAAAACCATTTTAAATTAATCAAAAAAAGAATATGCGCACTAAAATTGTAGCTGGAAACTGGAAAATGAACAATGATCAAAATGAGACAACTACTTTGATAAAAGCCTTGAAATCTCAAGACAGTTTTGGCAACACACGCGTCATAATTGCTCCTTCATATGTTCATTTAGCTCAGGCTGTAGCACTAACAAATGATTGTGAAATTGAAGTTTCAGCACAAAACATGCATGAGACTAAATCAGGAGCTTTTACAGGAGAAGTATCACCATCAATGTTGTCAAGTATTGGCATTCGAACCGTTATTTTGGGACACTCTGAGCGAAGAGCCTATTTTGGTGAGAATGATGACAAGCTTTCAAAAAAAGTAGCCAATGCTTTGGATCACGATATGGAAGTTATCTTTTGTTTTGGAGAAGAACTCGAAGATCGTAAATCTGCCAGTCATTTTGAAGTTGTAAAAGCTCAAATAAGCAACGTTTTATTTCAATTAAAAGCAGCAGATTGGCCCAAAATTATTTTGGCTTACGAACCTGTTTGGGCCATAGGAACAGGTGAGACTGCCTCGCCAGAACAAGCCCAAGAGATGCACGCATTTATAAGAAACCTAATACAGGATCAGTATGATGCTGCATTGGCAGATGAAGTTTCTATTCTTTATGGGGGGAGTGTAAAACCTGGGAATGCTCAAGAGATTTTTTCAAAACAAGATGTAGATGGAGGTCTTATTGGGGGAGCAGCTTTAAATGCTGCTAACTTTACAACAGTAATCAAATCCATCTAAATGTCAACACCTTACATTCAATTTTTATTTACACTCAAACCTGTTCAGCCAGCCAGAGAGATTCTTGTGGCCGAACTGGCTCATGTAGGGTTTGAGAGTTTTGTAGAGTTGGATGATGGGCTGGAAGCATACATTCCAAAAATGGATTGGAAGAACGATCTCTTGGATGACATATCTTTCATCAAAAAATCAGAATATGATATCCAATACTGCCAACAAACAATAGCTCCCAAAAATTGGAATGAGGTTTGGGAGTCAGATTTTAAACCCATTATAATTGATAATCGTTGTGCTGTTCGGGCAACATTTCATGAACCCATAGCTACTCCATATGAGTTAATTATCACTCCAAAAATGAGTTTTGGAACAGGACACCATCAAACTACCTATATGCTGCTTCAGCATCTTTTAGATATAGATCTTGAGGGTGCTTCAGTTTTGGATATGGGATGTGGAACAGGTGTCTTAGCCGTGTTATCAGAGAAGAAAGGAGGAGCTCCAATCGATGCTATTGATATTGAGCCATGGTGCTACGAAAACACGAAAGAAAATGCCTTGTTGAATAACTGTAAATCAATTCGTGCATATCAAGGAGATTCTAGTTTGTTGGTTGATAAAAAGTATGATGTAATTATTGCAAACATCAACAAAAATGTACTAATCAAGGACATATCTGTTTATTCATTGTCTTTAAATATTGGAGGAACACTCCTTTTGAGTGGTTTTTATACTTCTGATCTCGAGGACATTGAGAATTCCTGTGAGAGGGTTCAACTGGAGTATGTTTCTCATCTTAAAAAACAAAATTGGGTTGCAGCAAAATTTAGTAAAATTTAATATGAATTTAAATCCAGAAGAACAAGAGATTGGAGAAGTTGGTGTACTTGCATCAAAAGAGCATCAAATTATTTTGCATAACGACGATGTAAATACTTTTGATCATGTAATCAATTGTTTGATTCAATATTGTGAACACACCCTTGAACAGGCAGAGCAATGCACTTACATTATTCATTATAAAGGAAAGTGTGTCGTCAAAACAGGTACCTTCGAGGATTTAGAACCTCGATGTACTTCCTTGTTAAAAGCGGGGCTATCTGCTGAGTTGTTCTAAGGACGTTTGGCAAAAACTCAACTCTTTTGCATCGATTGATATGGTGTAAGCTAAATTTAAGGTCTTTTAAACTAATAGATTTTATGTATTTTACACAAAAATTAAAATTAAATATTAAATTAAGACCGTTTATTGTCTTAACTGAATTTTATATAACGCATCTAATAAGTGCATAAAACACAATAAAAATGAGTGAAAGTATTCATCAATTTATCACCAATGACCTTTCTGGGAAAGACTTTGATTTAGGATCTTTAAAAGGTAAAAAAGCAATGATTGTCAATACTGCTTCAAAATGCGGTTTGACCCCTCAATACAAACAGTTACAAGCGATTTATGAAACTTACGTATCCGATGGATTTGTTGTAGTTGGTTTTCCTGCGAACAACTTCATGGCGCAAGAGCCAGGTTCTGATGCTGAAATTACAGATTTTTGTAAAGCTAATTATGGAGTGACTTTTCCGATGATGTCAAAAATTGATGTTGTAGGAGAGAGGATGCACCCCATTTACAAGTTCTTAACTCAAAAAGAAAAGAACGGGTTAACGGATTCTAAAGTAACATGGAATTTTCAAAAGTATTTATTGAATGAAGAAGGGATTTTAGAAAAAGTAATCGATCCCCGAACTTCTCCAGATGACCCTGAAGTTATCGACTGGATTACAGGCAAATAATTTGTAATGAAAAAAAGTAAAGTCCCACCAATTTGTGTTCAAAATCAAGCTTTAAAAAAAGCAAAAAAATGAAGGTAGATATTTTAGCTTTTGGAGCACATCCTGATGATGTTGAACTGGGTTGTTCGGGTAGTATTTTATCGGCAATTTCAGAGGGTAAAAGAGTCGGTATTATAGATTTAACGAGAGGAGAGTTAGGAACCCGAGGGGATGCAAAAACACGAGATAAGGAAGCTGAATATGCAGCAGCAATTTTGGGGGTTTCTTTCCGTAAGAACTTAGGTTTTAGGGACGGTTTTTTTGTCAATGATGAAGCCCATCAGTTCGAGGTCATCAAACTCATAAGAATTCACAAACCCAATGTGGTGCTGTGTAATGCAATAGATGACCGTCATATTGATCATCCCAAAGGAAGTAAACTTGTTAGTGATGCTTGTTTTTTATCGGGATTAATCAAAATAGATACCCAACAAGAAGCTTGGAGACCCAAACAAATTTATCACTACATTCAGTGGAAAGACACTGAGCCAGATTTTGTCGTTGATATATCTCCATTTATTGACAAAAAAATAGAAGTAATAAAAGCATATAAAAGTCAATTTTTTGATAAAAAGAGTAGTGCCCCTCAGACCCCTATTAGCAGTCAAAACTTCCTAGATAGTGTGCGTTATCGTGCTCAGAATTTGGGAAGATTAGCCGGTGTAGATGCAGCAGAGGGTTTTACGACCGAACGAGTAGCTGGAATTCAGTCCTTTAACGATTTGTTTTAAATTCTTTTTTTACGCTTTGGAGAGGTCAAAAAAAGTATTAAATTTGCCGCACAAACGGTGGTTGTAGCTCAGTTGGTTAGAGCGCCTGATTGTGGTTCAGGAGGTCGGCGGTTCGAGACCGCTCTTCCACCCTTAAAATGAGATAGTTAACGCTGTCTCTTTTTTTTGGGGTAACAAATGGGGTAACGAATCACTCTATTTATTTGATATTTCACTTCTAAACTTATAGTACTCAATGGAGTTTTGCGTGTTTTATTTTTAAATTTGACAAATGAAAAATCTAATTATTTTTTTGGTTTTAGTTCCCTTTATTTCTTTGGCGCAAATTAAATTATTGCCAAAATCACAAGGAGAACTTTTGGATCATACTTATTATTCCCTATCCTATTTAGAAGATCATGAACAAGCTGAATGGGCTCATTACAGGCTTAATATTGCAATGTTAAAAGGAAAAATACCAAGAAAAAATAGTTTTAAATCAGATGAATTAGTTTCAACAAAATCTGCAACACTTGCTGACTACAAAAATTCAGGCTATGATAGAGGGCATCTTGTACCTGCTGGTGACATGAAATTATCAAAAAAATCAATGAGTGAGTCATTCTACATGTCAAATATATCTCCTCAAAGAGCATCATTTAACAGGGGTATTTGGAACACTCTTGAGAATCAAGTCAGATTAAGAGCTAAACGTTCAGAATTGTACGTTTCTACCGGTGGGATTTTAAATTCAAAAAAACTATTAAGAATAGGGAGAAACAAAGTATCTGTACCCGATCAATTCTATAAAATAATTTATGATGCTAAGAATCAAAAAATGTTTGCTTACTTAATACCAAACAAAAAACTTGACTCTCTTGAAAAGTATATAGTAACTGTTGATTTAATTGAAGTATTGACTGGGATTGATTTTTATCATGAATTAGATGATGAATTAGAAAATAAGCTCGAGTCTGCAAAAAACAATCTATCTGCTAAACTAAATTAGAGACTCATCAGTTTATAAAAAAAGAGGTGAGGAGATATTTTTCTTTTACGATTAGTTTTTTGTAATTAATCTGTGCCTCAGAAAATATTAGTCAAATGGATGAATTTAATTTTGAAGCAGCGAATCGCTATGAAGCTTATCTCCCTCCTATTCAATATGATACTTTGAAACATTTATTTTCTTGAGGCTAGAATTTAGAACGAAATTCCAAACCCAAAATTCCCGACTAAAACTCCGCCTTTGGTAACACCTGGAATGGGTGGAAACTCTTCTGTTCCTGTTCCACTGTCTGTTAATGTTACACCGTTTGAATCTTCGTAAGTAAAGGTCCCTTTAACCTTAACAGTATCAGGAATAGATCCAATACCATAACCCAATTCTAAACGAAAATAGACTTTTCCTCCAGTTTTTATTCCAAGTTTGAGATTTGTAGTGTTGACTTTGTATGAATTTTTTCCTTCTCCAGTACCTTGGTTTCCATCTTCCTTTAAAGTTACATCTTTAAAAACAATATCTGTATTCAATGCTCCAAAACCAATTCCAAAATACACTCCATTACCTTGATTTCCAAAATAAAAATTAGACCCAAATTCAGAATATATGAGATCAATTTCGGTTTCTTCGGTATTTACGGGAAAGGAACTGTAATCAAAAAAGGGAGCTATTCTATTCCCCAGAATGGGTGAAATCCCCTCTAGAGACACTCCTGCAATGTTGGGAATACCAAGTTTGATTCCTAGTGAAACTCTTTTTATTTTGTTAGATTCAAGAGAATCAATATTTTGAATTTGTTCGTTTGATTCATCAAAAACTTCAGTTTCCAATTCTTGACCGTAGATCTGGGTTACAAAAAGGCATAAAGTAAATAGGATCAGTTGTTTCATTTAAATTATATTGAGTTTAAAAGTTATTTTTTGATCAATTGAATGCGACTTTTTCTGTTTGCCAATTTCCAAGCAGTTGCAAAAATTAATTGTGCTCTGGTTTTCATCAAATCAAATTCAATTTTTTCTACTGTATCCGTGGGTTTATGATAATCCTCGTGGGTACCGTTGAAATAAAAAATTACAGGAATGTTGTTTTTACCAAAGTTGTAATGATCGCTTCTAAAATAGAATCGATTTGGATCATCGTGTGCATTGTAGGTGTAGTCTAATTCAATGTTTACGGTAGCTTTGTTGACTTCCTCAGATAATTCGTGTAATTCAGTACTTAAACGATCTGAACCAATCAGATAAATGTAATTAAAGTTACTGCTTTCTCTTTTTGGATCGGACCTCCCAACCATATCAATGTTGAGGTTAGCAATTGTATTGGCTAAGGGGTAAAGGGGATTGTCAGTGTAATATTTGGATCCCAATAATCCTTTTTCCTCCCCAGTGACGTGTAAGAAAACTATCGATCTCTTAGGACCTTTTCCATCTTCAACAGCTTTCTGAAAAGCCTCAGCGATTTCGAGCATGGAAACGGTACCTGATCCGTCATCATCTGCACCGTTGTTGATTTGACCATCATGAATTCCGATGTGATCTAAATGTGAAGAAATGACAATGTATTCATTGGGTTTTTCTGAACCTTCAATAATGGCTGCTACATTTTCAGTGGCAACTTCTTTATTCTGGATGGTTAATAACATTTTTTGAAAATAATTTTCAGTTCCCTTAGCAGCTTTGATGCCTCTATTTTTATAAAATTCTCTCAAGAAATCAACAGCTCTTTTTTGACCAAGAGCTCCCGTTTCTCTTCCCTGAAAATAATCCGAAGCATACACGTACAACAATTGTCGTAAATCTTCAGATTTAATTGTCGAAAGATAGGCTTCAGAATCAGTTGTTTGAGCATGTAATAGGTCCGCAGCTAAGAGGAATACGCAGAATAAAAGTATTTTTATGGTTTTCATTTTTTTAGCGGTTCTAAAATTAAATTTGCAATCCCATCCCATAAGGCAATTCTGTGAGTGAGAGCAGTTTTTGAGGCTTCTAAAGCTTCGTTCCATTTATCTTGATCCTCTCCACATAAATCCTGAATCATTTTTAATGCCATGGGACCATGCTCTCCAGAATCCACTTCAACATGGCGTTCAAGAAAATAAATCAAATGACTTAGGTTAGCATCTGATTCTTTATTTATGTTTTTTACTACTTCTGTAAACATGTCTGGAATCAAATCTTCTCTTCCAAAAGTAAAAACTGCAGCTATGACATGGGTTTTATTACTTCCTATGACGTTGAATGTGAATTTTAAAAATTCTTTTATGAAATGGGGAAGTTCAGTGTCTTCAACTTGATCAATAATTGATTTTGATGAGTCTAGATTTTTTATGAATTGATTCATCTCAAAGGTAGAGGCACCAACTTGATCCATGGCTTGAAGATACATTTCAAAATGACTCATTGGCAAACCATCTTTGTTTATATCTGTTTCTTCACCCCAAACAATTTCATTTATTAGTCTTCCAGCAGAGGGAGAAGGTGAAGCTACCCAGGGAATCTTTGTTGATGTAAGATCCAACTGGAGTTTTTTTACTAAAGACATAAAATCCCATACGGCAAAAACATGGTGTTCCATAAACACTTGAAGGTCTACTTTTTGTTCCATCATTTTGTACAACGGATGGTAAATAAGTTGGTTTTTCAGTGAATTAATTTCATTTTCAATTTTATGGATCATAATTTTTTTTAATAATTTTGTAAAGATACTCGTTATCCTTTTATTTGAGAAATTATTATTCCAAAGAAGATAAAACAATGGAAGTTTTGCTGTCTTTTTTATTGGTCTCTGTCTTATTGACCTTAGCACCTGGACCTGACGTTCTTTTAGTTCTCAGTGAAAGTGTTATTCGAGGTTCAAAGTCGAGTCTTTTACTTGCTTCAGGATTGGTTTTCGGCTTGGTGTTTCATACCTTGATAATTGCATTGGGATGGGGTCAGTTTTTGGGAGTATACCCACAGATTGCTCAAGGAGCCAAAATAGCTGGATCAATTTATTTTATCTACTTATCAATTCAAATCTTTAGAAATTTAAATAAAAAAAACCTTCCAACAGAATTAAATTCTCATGATTCTTATAATAATTTCAAAAAGGGATTGATAATGAATCTATTAAATCCTAAAGTAAGTTTATTTTTTTGGCTATTTTTCCCTAGATTTATTTTTAGTGAAGAATTATCACTAGGAGTTCAATACTTAATTTTAGGGAGTATTTTTATGTTACAGGCAAGTATAGTATTTTTTTTAGTTTCAGTATCTGCTTCAAAGATTACACCCTTTATTTTGTCCCGTTCAAATTTTATGTATAGGGCTAATTTTGGTCAAGGGGTTCTCTTGATTTGTATTGCGATTTATTTCCTTGTTTAGATAAATCCAATATCTTTAAACCATGAAAACTCCTGTTCTTATCGAATGTCCTCGTGATGCCATGCAAGGCATGAAAAAATGGATCCCTACTCAAAAAAAAATAGGATACATACAATCATTGCTTGAAGTAGGTTTTGATGTTTTGGATGTAGGAAGTTTTGTTTCCCCAAAAGCTATTCCACAAATGAGGGATACAGCAGAGGTGCTTCAAAACATAGATATTTCCCAATCCAAGTCTGAATTATTAGTTATTGTAGCCAATCTCAGAGGGTGTAAAGAAGCGGTTTTACACAAGAACATTACCTACATTGGATTCCCTTTCTCAGTCTCAGAGAATTTTCAAATGAGAAATACACATAAAACTCAAAAAGAATCATTGTTACTTTTAAATCAACTTGTCGAACTTAGTGAGAGTCATGGAAAAAAGCTAGTTGTGTATTTATCTATGGGTTTTGGAAATCCATATGGAGACCCTTGGTCAGTACCCATTGTTATGAATTGGCTAAACTTGCTCATCAACAAGGGAGTTCAATTCATTTCTCTTTCCGATACTGTGGGAAAAGCAAAAATTGAAGACATATCCTCATTATTTGAAGCCTCAATTACTCAATACCCAGAGATAGAAATAGGAGCTCATTTTCACACGCAGCCACAAAACTCATTCATAAAAATCAAAGCAGCTCATGATTCGGGATGCATTCGTTTTGATGTTGCAATCAAAGGATTTGGAGGATGCCCCATGGCAGCTGAAGATTTAATAGGAAACTTACCAACTGAAAAACTTATTTCATTTTTCAACCAGCAAAAAATATCCCTTCAGATTGATCCTTTAAAATTTGAATACTCTTACAATCAATCACTTACTGTTTTTACTTAAATCTAGCTAAATAAAACTCAAGCTTTAGTTAAGGTCACATGTTTGTACTTTATTTTTTGGTTGGGATCTAGGTTTATGAAACCAGTTTTATTGATTTTAAAAGACCTTTTAAGGAATAACAATTAAAATTTATTGTTTTATAGGCTTTTTAAAGGGCATAATTCCTTAATTTTGCTTGCAACTAATTTCTAAACAGTTGCCATGACTTCAAACGATTCAAAATTCATAGAACAGGGTTTAACCTATGACGATATTCTTCTAGTACCGGCTTATTCCGATGTTTTGCCCCGTGATGTAAAGATCAATTCTTCTTTTTCAAGAAACATTCCCTTAAACATTCCGATTGTTTCTGCTGCCATGGACACGGTTACAGAAAGCAAAATGGCCATAGCCATGGCTCGTGAAGGAGGGATTGGGGTTCTTCATAAGAATATGACGATTGAAGAGCAGGCAAATAAAGTTAGAATGGTTAAGCGTTCAGAATCTGGAATGATTTTAGATCCGGTTATTTTACCCCTGACAGCTCTTGTCTCTGATGCAAAAAAAAACATGACCCAATACAAGATCGGTGGGATTCCAATTGTTGACGAAAATGGTAGATTAACTGGTATTGTGACCAACAGAGATTTACGTTTCGAGAAAAACAATACCCGTCCCATTACCGAGGTTATGACTTCAAATAACTTGATAACAGTAAAAGAAGGTACCTCTTTAGCAGACGCAGAAGAAATTCTACAAAAACACAAAATTGAAAAACTTCCAGTGGTTGATGACAATCAAAACTTGGTAGGTTTGATAACTTTCCGTGATATCACAAAACGTACGACTAAGCCAATTTCAAATAAAGATGCTTATGGAAGGTTAAGAGTAGCTGCTGCTGTTGGGGTAACCGCTGATACGGTTCAACGAATAGAAGCTCTTGTTAAAACTGGAGTTGATGCAATAGTTATTGATACTGCACATGGTCATACCAAGGGTGTTGCATCGGTTTTAAAGGAAGTAAAAGCAAATTTCCCTGAGCTTGATGTAGTTGTTGGTAATATTGCTACGGGTGAAGCTGCAAAATATCTCGTTGATTTAGGAGCAGATGCCGTAAAGGTAGGAATTGGTCCAGGCTCTATTTGTACTACACGGATCATTGCTGGTGTAGGATACCCACAATTATCCGCAGTACTTCAAGTGAGTAAAGCTATCAAAGGAAGTGGAGTACCGATCATTGCTGATGGAGGTATTCGTTACACAGGCGATATTCCAAAAGCCATTGCTGCCGGAGCAGACTGTGTAATGCTGGGGAGCCTTCTGGCTGGAACCAAAGAGTCACCGGGAGAAACAATTATTTTTGAAGGTAGAAAATTCAAATCGTACCGGGGAATGGGTTCAATCGAAGCAATGAACAAAGGAAGTAAAGATCGCTACTTCCAAGACATTGAAGATGATATTAAGAAACTTGTTCCCGAAGGTATTGTTGGACGGGTTCCTTACAAAGGAGAACTTGTAGAGAGTATCCATCAATTTTTAGGGGGGTTAAAAGCTGGAATGGGTTATTGCGGTGCAGGTAATGTAGAAACTCTAAAAGAGATCGGAAAATTCGTGCAGCTAACCGCTTCTGGAATAAGAGAAAGTCATCCCCACAACATACAAATCACAAAGGAGGCTCCAAATTACAGCCCCTGATAGACCCGGGAAAACTAAATAATTATAGTAAAATTATTTAGTCACAAATTTGTAAGTTTTTATTGTTCCCTTAGTTTCTATTTGTAAAATGTACAAGCTTCTGGGCTTCAGTTGAATCTGTTTTTTGAAATTTTCAAGTGATTCATTGTAAAATCTTTCTTCAGGGTTGCCAATAATACTGTAGATGTAAACATTTCCAACCCCTGTTAACCCTTCAATATTGATTTCACCATTGTTGTAAATTAGTTGGACAATTTCTTGATTTGAATACAAGGAAATATTACTTTCGGAAGATGGAGACGGGATACTTTTCGCTTTGAATGAAGCGAGAAATAAAAAAAGCAATAAAAAAGAATTTTTTATTTTCATTACATTAAATAATGACTACAAGTTATTAATATTGTTGTTAATAAAAAAATATTTATGAACAAATAAAACATTGTTAATCAAATGTTTGACGAAGTTATTAAGAATTTTATTCATATAAGTCACGTATTTATACAATAAACACATATTTTTTCGTTTAACTCTAAAGTATTTACGTGTTAAACAAACCATCATCAATATAAATTTCATGAGAGACTATCCTGTATTGCACTTTTTGTTGTTGACTTCATTTTCTTTATTTTTTTGTTGTGATCAAATATATAATGTAAATAAAGATCCTGTGGTTGCAAGGGCTGGTAATACTTATTTGTATAATTCTGAACTCACAAAAAACTTGCCAATTTTTTCATCTGATACTGATAGTGTTATTCAAGCAGAAAATTACATAAACAATTGGGCTAGAAAGCAATTGTTAATTGATCAAGCGATTATTAATTTAAATTTTGAAGACCAAGAGCGCCTTGAAGAACTTGTAATGTCCTATCGTTCTTATTTATGGAGTAGGGCCTACAAAGAATTTGTCATAAAATCAAATATTGACACCATAATAAGTAAGGAAGAAGTGGAGTCTTATTATCTAGAAAATCAGAACAATTTTAAGTTGAATGAGGTTATGGTAAATTTTCGTTTCATAGCATTACCATCAGAAAACATCGACTTACTAGAAATCAAAGATAAACTAATTCGTTTTCAAGAGAAAGACAAACGATTTTTAGATTCTCTTTCTTTTCAATTCAATTCCTACCAACTAAAGGATACTTTTTGGATTAAAAAAAGAGAAATGATCAGAACACTTCCTTTTATCAAAGAAATAAACTTTGAAGAGTACTTAAAAAAATCACAATTTTTTCTTGTAAATGATGCATTCGAGGTATATTTACTTTTTGTCAATGATTTTATTTTAAGAAATGAAGTATCTCCTTTGGAATCTATTGAAAACACAATTCGAAAAATAGTTTTTAATAAAAGAAAATTAGATTTCATAAGACAATTTGATAAAGAAATATTACAAGATGCAATACAAACAAAGAAATTTGAATTATACCGCTAGCCAAATATTATCCTTTTTTACAGTTTTTGCGTTTGGTCTCCAATCTTTTGCACAAGGACCATCAGATTCTTCTTCTGGTTCTAAGCGAATAAAAATTGATGGAGTTTCTGCTGTTGTTGGAGACTATGTTATCTTGGATTCAGACATTGACAAAACCATAGCTGACATGCAATCGCAGGGTATTCCTACAAAAGGGATCGAGCGTTGTCAATTGCTGGGTAAATTAATGGAGGATAAATTGTATGCACATCATGCAGTTCAAGACAGTTTAGAAATTAGCGACTCGGAAGTTTACAGTTATGTTGATCAAAGTATAGAATATTTTACAGAGCAGTTGGGTAGTATCGAAAAAGTATTGGAGTTTTACAACAAACCTGACGAATTTTCATTCAGAGAACAATTGTTTGAAATTAATAAACTTCAAAAACTTGCTTCTTTAATGCAATCCGATATTGTTTCAAAAATTGAAATTACACCCGAAGAGGTTCGAGCTTTTTTTGATCAGATTCCTGCCGACGAACTTCCAGTATTTGGAACAGAAATAGAATTGGCACAAATCGTGATAGAACCCAAAGTTAAAGAAGAAGAAACTCAGCGGGTTGTAGAAAAATTAAAAGATTTTAAAAATGATGTTGAAGAAAAAGGGTTGAGCTTTGCCTCTAAAGCTATTCTTTATTCTCAAGACCCAGGATCTCGTTCCTCAGGCGGAAAATATACTTTGCATAGAAAACGTCCACGAATGGTAAAGGAGTTTAGAGATGCTGCCTTCAGTCTAGAAGAAGGGGAAATATCCAGGCCTTTCAAATCAGATTTTGGATGGCATATTTTGACAGTAGATAAAATTAGAGGACAACAAGTAGATGTCCGTCATATTTTATTGACTCCGAAAGTTGATCCTCTTCAATTGGAAGAATCAAAAAAAACATTAGATTCTATCCGAAAGCGTATTTTTCACGAAGAATTTACCTTTAAAAATGCTGCATATAATTTTTCTGACGATAAAAAAACAAGGAATAGTGGTGGTGTACTTATCAACCCTGTAACTGGTGATACGCGTTTTGAACTAACTAAAATGGATCCTGTTTTGTACAATCAGGTTAATAAACTAAAGGAAGGGGAAATTTCCTTACCCTTATTAGAAGAAGATCGATCGGGCTCAAAAAAGTACAAAATCATCAAAATCTCCAATCGATATGAAGAGCATGTTGCTGACTATTCACAAGACTATATACAAATAAAAGAACTTGCATTAAAAGACAAGCAGTTAAAATCGATTACTAAATGGACAAAAGTAAAAATCGAGGATACCTACGTCAGCATCAGTAAAGATTATAAAAACTGCGAATTCTCAAGCAATTGGCTAAAAAAATAAATAGCTTTTATCTAAAATATTTAATAGGAACCCAAAGCATCCCAAAGCATTCTCCACCCCCTTTGTGAATGTTCTTGTGGTGTATTTTGTGTGCTCTTCGAAGACCTTTGGCATATTTAGAATTTATAGACCTGAAAATTTTGAACCGTTGATGTATAAAAATATCATGCACAATAAAATAGGTCATCCCATAAGTAAATATCCCAAGCGCCATAGGTAAACCTGGCCAAAAACCATATTCGCCCCAAAGGATTACCAGCGCCATACTTACAACAGCATAGAAAATAAAGAATAAATCATTGCGTTCGAACCATGAGTTGTGGTTTTTTTTATGATGGTCTTTGTGAAGACTCCACAAAAAGCCGTGCATGATGTATTTATGTGAAAACCAAGCCATAAATTCCATAACCAAGAAGGTGGCAAGGTAAATTAAGATCCAAAAAAAAGTATTCATTTTACAGAAAGTTAAAGTGGTAATTAAAGTAAGATTGAGCCAATACACTTATTTTCTGATAATTGGGGACACGAACACGAGATTCTTTAATGTGATTTGATGGAATTTGTTTGAGTTTTTTGAGTAATTTATAATAATACTTGTATGCAGTATAAACACCAAATTGAGCTTCTTTTGGCAAATTTAGTATCCCATCATAGCTGGCTTTGAAATCTTCTTCAATTTCACTGATTATTTTTAATTTTGAATATTCATCAAATTCTTTTAAATCAAATTCAGGAAAATAAGACCGTTCCAAATCTTCTTGATCTGCCTTTAAATCCCTTAAGAAATTAACTTTTTGAAAAGCTGAACCCAATGCCATTGCCGAATCTTTGAGAGAATCATATTTTTCTTGGTCTCCATGGACAAAAACTTTTAAACACATCAAGCCTACTACATCAGCAGAACCGTAGATGTATTCTTTGTAATCCTCTTGTTTGAGGTAGTTTTTTTTGTGTAAATCCCAACGCATGCTTTTGAGAAAAGCCTTAACATGTTCTAGGTCTAGTTTATGGAGGTGATATGTTGCTTGAAATGAATTTAGGATTGGATTTAAACTTATTTTATGCTCTAAAGCGTGATACAGATCACTTTCAAAACGATCCAACAATACTTTTTTATCATAGCAATGAAAACTGTCTACAATTTCATCTGCAAAACGAACAAATCCATAAATGTTGTAAATATCTTTTCGAATAGAAATATCCAACATTTTTGTCGCCAAAGAAAAAGAAGTACTATATGATCTAGTTATAAGTTTACTACATTCATTAGATACATAATCAAATAAAGCTTTCATGTCTTTCTTTTAGCTTGCAAAAAATAGTTTTGGGTTCAAAAGCACTAAAAATGTTTAAAAAATTAAATTTATATAAAATTAAGCAAAAACTTTGGTGGATAGGTAGCGAACTTTAAATTCATCCAGTTTTTCAAATATAGTAATTTTTGATGGAAGTTTGTTTCTGTTTGTGCTCTGAACTCTCGGTCCAAACATTGATAATCGGGAGTTACTTAGGTCTAGAATTTCTTTTTCGAAATTTAATAGAAAATCATCTATTTTATTTTGATTGGGTTCTACAGTACAAAAAGTAACAAAATGTAGGTTTGGGTTTGTTGATAGGATTGTTTTTAAACTTTCACTTGGAACCGATTGCCCTAAGAAAATTGTTTTATAACCTTTGGATAAAATCAACTGATTTAGGAATAAAATACTCAATTCATGAATTTCGTTTTCGGGTAAAAATAAAACAAAACACGGGTCGTTTGGGTTGTGAGATTGGTTTAATTGAACAATTTCTGTTTGGGTGTGAATTTTTTGTTTTATTAAGTTTGTAATGAAATGCTCGTGTGAAGGACTTATTGCATCGGTTTGCCATAGTATACCCAATTCGCGCATCAATACAGTGAAGACATTCATGTAGATAAATTCAAAATCTTTTTTTTTAATTAGCTCTTTAAAAGTCAGATCAAACAAACCAGTATCAAAGTTAACCATTGATAACTTTAAAGCATTAATCGAAATCTGTTCTGTGTTGGATTTTAGAGCGACATTACGAACCAGATCGGGAATATGAGCTTCATCGTATCCGGCAATTTTAGAAATTTTGAATCCGTGATCGTATAAAAGTGTAATATTTAATAATTTCCTTAGACTTTCGAGAGAATATCTGCGGATGTTGGTTTCAGTTCTTTCTGGGGATAGTAGGTTGTATCTTTTTTCCCAAATACGAATCGTGTGGGCTTTGATGCCAGAAATGTTTTCAAGATTCTTAATGCTAAAACTACTCTTAATATTATCCATTAGTTTAAAGTTAATTGATAAACTTTAAATAAAATTACAAAATAATATTTAATAAGATGAAAAGGAATTACAAAAGATAAAGTGCGCACGAGAAGACTCGAACTTCCAAGGGAAAAATCCCACTAGCCCCTCAAGCTAGCGCGTCTACCAATTCCGCCACGTGCGCTGAAGTGACCTGGCTGGGGCTCGAACCCAGGACCCTCTCCTTAAAAGGGAGATGCTCTACCAACTGAGCTACCAGGTCTTAAAA
>MDSY01020853.1_pt1 | contig 24807 bp, 24 predicted proteins | sample 811131 | NCBI WGS metagenome assembly MDSY01 (sample SAMN05326643, study PRJNA326480) | marine metagenome | isolation source: seawater | place: Atlantic Ocean: South West | collected 2010
ATTTAATTAAAGATAATCTTATTGAGATCAAAGAAGACGGAAGCTTTCATCTTGATATGAGCTATTTTGATTACTGCGTAGGCTTGACTATGACGAATGATAAATTCCATAAATTATTTGGCGGTCCACCCCGAGAATCGGAGGCTGAGTTATCACAGCGAGAGATGGATTTAGCTGCATCGATTCAGAAAGTGACAGAAGAGGTTCTAATCAAACTTGCGCATAGCATTGCCAAAGAAACTGGCCAGAGAAACCTCTGCTTGGCAGGCGGCGTGGCACTCAATTGCGTGGCCAATGGAATTCTGTCCAGAGAAAAAATCTTTGATAATATATGGATTCAGCCAGCAGCCGGAGATGCAGGTGGAGCTCTTGGAGCAGCCTTAGCAACCTGGCATATGGCTCATGACAAGGAACGCATCGCTATTACAGAGGGCGATCAGATGAGCGGCTCTTATCTAGGACCTTCTTTTAGCAACAATGAAATCGAAGAATTTCTTACTCAAGCTGGCGCTGTTTTTCATAAATATGACGAAGATGAGCTCATTGAGAGAGTTGCCAGTGCCCTAGCAACGGAAAAGGCAGTGGGGTGGATGCAAGGCAGGATGGAATTCGGGCCTCGCGCACTTGGCAGCAGAAGTATTATTGCCGATCCTAGATCAGCATTAATGCAGAAGCAGTTGAATCTTAAGGTTAAATATAGGGAAAGTTTTAGACCATTTGCTCCTAGCATTCTTAGAGAGCATGTTGGTGAATGGTTCGAGCACGATGGTAATAGTCCCTACATGCTATTGGTTGCTAATGTTAAGGGTGACAAGAGGCTTGAAATGACGAAAAACCAGAAAGGTTTATTTGGAATAGAAAAATTGAATGTTCCAAGATCTTCTGTTCCTGCAATCACTCATGTTGATTATTCTGCAAGAATACAAACAGTTCATTCAGATACTAATCCAAAGTATCATGCATTAATAACTCGTTTTAATGAAATTACTGGATGTCCATTAGTTGTAAATACATCTTTTAATGTCAGAGGCGAGCCTATTGTTTGCTCACCAGAAGATGCATTCAAATGCTTTATGGGAACAGAGCTAGATGTCTTGGCAATAGGCGATTATTTACTTTTAAAAGAAGAGCAAGATATTACTTTGCAAGAGGACTATAAGGAGAAGTATGAACTTGATTAAAAATAGTTTCTTCATCTTATTTTTTTCTCTTTTAACACTAAAGCTTTCAGATATTGCCTTTGGATCTTTCCAAGATGGATGGTTGGTAAATTCATCTTTATCAAAGGGAACAGCTCGTGCAATTACTCTCCGAGAATTTAACCCGAATCAGATTGCTATTATTCGCCCTACTAATCATTATATGCAGGGGGTAGAAAATTTAGAGGAGATGGATTATCCCGTAAACATAGATAAAAATGGGTTCATAGAAACTGGAAATCCTAAAGCAGAAAATCCAGAAATTAAAATTTTATTTTTAGGTGGCAGCACAACTGAGACTTTATTTGTTCCTGAGGAACAAAGATTTCCGAGCATTGTAGAAAGAACCTTGAGAGAGAAACTTGACCAAGATATAGAAGTCTACAATAGTGGCGTCTCTGGCAATAATTCCATGCATTCACTGCTAATCTTTCTGAGCAAAGGCATCCCCTTGAAGCCATCACATTCGGTTTTAATGCATAATATTAATGATTTTGGTTTGCTATTTAAATCAGAGAGTTATTGGGTTGCTCCAATTAGTAGGTCTCTCTTATTAGATTCTAAGCTTCTTACTCACAAAACTATTGAAGATACCACAAGAACTAAAGTTTTTAATTTTCTTAAATCAGCTAAAAATATCTTATTTCCTAACTTATATATCTATCTTCGACCTCGTCTCCTGGTAAATATTGAGATGCATGTAGATGAATTTTCAAGTTTCAGAGAGAAAAAATTTGATGACTTAAATATTGAGGCGTATGAAGGTCAATTTAGCTCCGCCCTCATTTCATTTATTGAATTATCACGCGCTTGGAACATAAAACCTATCTTAATGACACAAGCAAATAGAATTGATCCATCTGAACCTTATTTTCAGAAATGGTTTGAAGATAATAATCAAGGGGAAATGAATATCGAGCAATTTGCTGAGCTATATAAAACTTTTAACAATATAATTCGAAAGATAGCCCAAGAAAAAGAAATTGTTTTAATTGATTTGGACCTTCTGATCCCTAAAACTAATGAGTTTATATACGATACCGTTCATTTAAATGATGCAGGCAGTATTTTAGCTGCTGAATCCATAAGCGCTGCCCTAATAAAGACAATCAAATGATTTAGAGCTTTAGAATTTAGGTTTTTGATTGCTAATCAAATCCAATTTAAAAATAAGATATTCAGTATTGCAAAAGTAAAAGAATGTAAATGATCATTCGAACTTACTCCGCTGGCCGAGCTGCTTTATATAATTTGACTAGGATTTTAAGCCTAGAAATTCTGTGTAGTAGTCTCCTCGCTCGAATAATACAGGGTAATATTTTTCAACCAGCATTTCAAAAAGAGCCTTATTATTGTTGGCTTCCAAATCAACCAAATGATTGCCTCCTGGAGGACTCACAGACGAGGTTTGTCCGGAAACATAGATATAGTCAAAATTACGATTTTTGAGATAATAATCTTGGCCATCTTTAGAAATCTCAGTCATCGCCATATTTGATGATAAAAAAGATTTTTTGCCTGCGGGGAATTGAATTTTTGGATAAGCATCTGCCGTGACCAGGCACACTCTCGAAGACTCGTTACCAACGAGATATTCATTACCATCCCATATAGAAATATCCGATTCCTCTATAAACTCCGTTAAAAAAAAGTACTGAATTGCAGTCACTGCAGGAAAGTCTACTATGTAAATTTTTTCAAATAAATTATATTGATATAAGAGTCTTGATAAATTTCCAAAACCCCCTCCTATTTCCACATGGTATGTATTCTCAAGATTCAAACGAGAATAAAACCTATTAATAACTGATAAATGATACAAATGACGCATAGCAGTTCTTGTTATCGGAGTGCCATCTACTACAACTAAGTCATTTGGATGGCCGCACAACGTTTCTCTATAAGTTGCCATATAAAATTGGTAGTCATCATCGCTTATGTCACGCATCCGCTTGAGATAGGTTTCACCACCTCCCCCCACGATGGGTGGCGCAATATCAGAAACTATTTGAAATTCTATTAAGTTTTCGATATTAATCGCTTCAACCATCTTGGCATGGAGTATTTTCCATAGTCCCCAACTAAATTCTTCGGGTAAGTCAAAACTCTGCTCTAATCTTGCTAATACCTCACATGCTTTTTTAGCACGATTTTCACGATGTACTTGGTTTTTTCCTCGTATCGTTTTTAATGGGAGCATTCTAAATTCACCTACTCAATTATTGTTAAAATATCATTATATTTGACGGTCTCATCAAATTTCTTAATGAACTCTCCTTTTCGATACAAAAATATTGTCGGTATTGAATAAACTTCCAACATGCTTACCAACTCGGGAGACATATCGAAATTAACTTTAAATACACTGCAGTTTTCATTTTTTTCAAAGGCTAGTCGCGAAACTAATGGAGCAATATGCCTAGATTGTTCGCACCTAAAGCTCCAACACTCAATAATAGTAAATTCCTTATGATTTAATTTTTCTGATAGCCCTTCTGTAGTTGTTAAATCTTCCACCATTTCTAATTACCCCATTTATATAAAAGTCTGTGTGTAATTATCATTGTTGCAACTGGTTATCTAAATTTAGGCAATATTATAAGATAATTGACGAGATTGATAGTAAAGCTAATCAAGAATTAGTTGTGATGCTCTAAAAGGCTTGCTGTGTAAGTTGCTGGGAGCAAGAGTTGAACTAATGACCTGATGATTTAGATCAATGAGTATCTTTCATCATTGCTTCTAAAAAATCATTGTTAGCAATAATTTTTTCATAGGAGCCACTTGCGGTAATCTTCCCTGAATCAAACACATAAATTTCATCAAAATATTTAAGCAGTGAGGGTTTATGAGTAATACAAATAACCGTTTTAAATTTTGAACCATCTAAAAGATTTTTCATTGTAGCTTCTTCGAGATCATGATCCATTGCATTAGTTGCTTCATCTAAAATGATGACGCCTGCTTCTTTTAAAGTGGCTCTTGCTATTCCGATAGATTGCTTTTCTCCACCTGAAACAAGTTGATTGCTCTCAGATACAATAGTTTCTAGCCCATCGGGTAATTTTTTTATAACCTCTTCTAGCTTTGAGCTAATAATTGCATTATTCAGATCAGCGTCGGTGTAGTGAGCGCCCCCAGATCCAAATAAAATATTATTCTTTAATGTGTCCTCCACTAAATAAACTTTTTGAGGGACAAATGCAAAATTATATCTAATGCTATTAATATTATCCTTAGTCATCGGAAGTCCATCAACCAGAATTTCTCCGTGCTTGGGTGATAAAAAACCTAGCAACAAATCTAAGAAAGTCGATTTTCCTGAGCCGCTAGGCCCAATAATTGCAATATTTTTACCACTAGGAATTGCAATACTTATATTCTCAAGGGTTGCCAACCCCTTTTCTTCGTATTGAAAAAAAATATTTTTAAATTCAATTTTATCTTTAAAAGAAAGGTCAATATTTTGACTGACTGCAGGAGCCGTACTGTTCATTTTTTCACAGACCTCAACAATACTATTTAGTTGGACCTTGCGTGAAATTATTTCATGATAAAAATAATAGAGATTCTGAAAGGCTGGCAATAGTTTGAGAGCAGCTAATCCATAGATTGACAAAGTTCCAAAAAATAAGAAATCTTGATATTCCTGACCATAAACATAAATAATTCCTGTGATTAGAAGTATTAAAATAACTGAATCTATTAAAAATCTAGGAATTTGAGCTAAAAAGACATTTGAGCCTTCGGCCCATGCAAGATTAGAATCAGCATTTTTGTAGTCTTGTATAAACTTTTCTTGAACACCGTAAAACATTATTTCTTTCAGGGAGCCAAAAATATTCGACAATACTTTTAATGTCTTATTGAGGTGGTGAGCTCCATCAGCCCCATGATTGATAATGCTTGGCTGAAGAATAAAAAATATTAATCCATAGACGCCCAGTAAGACAGAAACCATTGTTAGAGATAGAGCAAAGTTATATACCAACAAACCAATAATAATAAGAGATGCCAGAGCAAATCTACTAAATAAATGAAGGCAAAAGCTAATAATGAAGCCAACTTGCCTGCCATCGTTAATAAGTTTCGATATTTGATCTGAAGCTTGAATTTTAGAAACCTCCATCCATTCTGAGTAAAGAAAATAGCCTAGAACCCTAGCTCTCAATCGGCTGCCAATAAGCTGGCTTGAAATGCTAATGGATCGAATTGCTAAGATTGAAAAGAGGGTTGCAACCACTGAATAAATTAATATCATGGTGCAAAAAATATAGGCTACATTACTTGAGGGAATAGAAAAGAACTTTATAGCTGATGAAGCAATTTGAATTGAAGTTATTGCTTCATTAAGTTGTTGAATATTGACAAGCAAAAAAGATATTAAACCTAAACCCAATACTTCTATAAATGCTACAAAAAGAAGCAGGCTTGACGATGCGGCCATTCGCCATAAGTCCTGTTTGGGCAATACAATTAGGAGAGATTGAATAAGGGGTTTCATTTAAATAATTCTATGAGATGACTAAATCTAGAGCATACATTTTTGTAATAAACATAATACCTTCATTGTATCAGCTCTTCAAAAAACCATAAGATATCCTGTTAAAATATAATAATGATAATAAATAATATTGCTACAATCTTGCTTGCAGCTGGCAAAGGAACAAGATTAAAACCATTAACAGATGAATGGCCAAAATGTTTAATGCCAATTGGCAGCAAGCCTTTGCTAGAGTATTGGCTTGAAGCTTTAAAAGAACTAAATTTAAGTAAAACATTAGTAAATCTTCATTATTTAGCTCCGATTGTTATAGAATTTCTCTCACGTGAAAAATTTAATGGTTGGGCTGAATGGATTCTTGAAGAGGAATTGCTGGGGACTGCTGGGACTATAAAAAAAAATAAAAACTTTATTGGAAATGACACTTTACTATTAATTCATGCTGACAATTGGTCTTTATGTAAACTAGATGAGTTTATTGATTTTCATGAAAATCATAGGCCAAAATACTGCCCTATAACAATGATGACATTTGAAACAAAATCTCCAGAAACCTGTGGAATAGTAGAATTAAATGCTGAGAACATAGTTACGCACTTCCATGAAAAAGTTTCAAACCCTCCTAGCAATAAGGCAAATGCGGCGATTTACCTTATTGAGAAAGAGGTAATTGACTGGATTGACTCACACCCGGCGCACAAAGACTTTAGCACCGAGGTAATACCTCACTTTATGGGAAGAATCGCCGCATGGCATAATAATTTTACTCATAGAGATATTGGGGCTATTAAAGACTTGCAGCTAGCCCAAAATGACGACAAACCTTTTTTTGAGCCATGGCAGGAAGCTGATGAGTGGCAAAAAAAATTCTTAAAAAATCCAGTGCATCACTCTATAATTAAGTCATGAAGCACTCACGTTTTCTTATTATTGGCAGTAATTCATTTTCAGGCGCTTCCTTCATCAAGCACTTATTAAAAGATGGTCATGAGGTCATGGGAGTGAGTCGATCTAAAGAGCCTGATGAGGTTTTTCTTCCATACACAGAGCCTTCAAATGCAAGCCATAACTTTCATTTTTATCCAATTGATCTTAATCATGATCTTTCAGTTCTAGTTAAACTTGTTGATGATTATCAACCCCAGTATGTTGTAAATTTTTCTGCACAAGGCATGGTGGCAGAAAGCTGGCTCAATCCCAAGCATTGGTATCAAACTAATATGCTTGCTCAAGTTGAGTTGCATGATCACCTGAGAAAATTAAAGTATATCCAAAAATATATTCACGTTTCTACTCCCGAGGTATACGGAAGTACCTCTGGCTGGATTAAAGAAAATCTTAATTTTGCTCCAAGCACCCCATATGCTGTGTCTCGCGCTGCATGTGATTTGCACTTAATGAGCTTTTATCACGCATACGACTTTCCAGTAATTTTTACGCGATCAGCAAATGTCTATGGTCCAGGACAGCAACTTTATAGAATTATTCCCCAAACAATGATGTGCGCTAGGATGGGACAAAAACTTCAATTGCATGGTGGAGGAAACTCTATTAGATCTTTTATTCATATAGATGATGTTGCTGTTGCGACTATGAAGGTTGCTTTTAATGGTGACACTGGAAGTAGTTATCATCTGTCAACAGAGAACACTATTTCTATAAGAGAGCTTGTTCAGAAAATATGTGACCTCACCAATACTAGCTTCAAAGATTTAGTTGAAGAAACAGATGACCGTCTTGGAAAAGATCAATCTTATCTTTTAGATAGCTCTAAGGCTAGAAATGATTTGGAGTGGCAAGACAGTATTGCTCTTGAGGAGGGTTTGATAGAGACCTTATCCTGGATAGATGTAAACTTTAATACTCTTAAAAATTTTCCACTAAAATACAAACATAAAGTTTAATTATATGGATAATAACTCTCTATGAATATTCTAATTACAGGATCATGTGGCTTTGTTGGCTCTTCATTGGTTCCCTATCTCTTAAACAAAGGCCATCATATTAAATCATTTGATACTGAGTGGTTTGGAAAGAATCTGCCTAATCACTCAAATTTGGAGCACCAAAAAAAAGATATAAGGAATCTTGAGTATGCAGATTTCCATGGAATTGATTCCATAATCCACCTTGCTAACATTGCAAATGATCCTGGTGTTGAGCTAAATACTGATCTTTCATGGGAGGTGAATGTTTTAGCCAGTCAGCAGTTAGCTGAGCTAGCAGCAAAGGCAAAGGTCAAAACTTTTATTTATGCAAGCTCGGGAAGTGTATATGGAGTGAAAGAAGAGGAGCAAGTAACAGAAGAGCTATCCTTAGTGCCTATCTCCATATACAACAAAACTAAGATGATTTCGGAGAGAGTACTGCTTAGCTACTCAGATAGAATGAAAATAATTAATGTTAGGCCTGCGACTGTTTGCGGCTGGTCGCCAAGAATGAGATTAGATGTTAGTGTCAACATGCTAACATTTCAAGCCCTACAAAATAAAAAAATAACAGTTTTTGGTGGAAACCAAGTAAGGCCTAACATCCACATTCAAGATATGATTCGAGTATATGAACACTTTATAACTCATGCAGAAAATTTAGATTCAGGTAACTACAATGCAGGTTTTGAAAACATGTCAATAATAGCTATCGCTAATTTAATAGCATCAATAATCCCTTCGGAGATAGTGATCACAGAATCCAATGACCCAAGATCTTATAGGCAAAATTCTGACAAACTGCTATCCACCGGCTTTGTAAATACCTTTACAGTGCAGCATGCGATTGAAGAGATAATAAAAAAATATAGAACTGGCGAGATAGAGGATAGAGATGAATATTACACAGTCAAGACAATGAAGAATCTGGGCTTAAATTAGTGATGAACTTACCAGACCTGCAACAGGCCATGTTCAGAATTAGGTTGGTAGAAGAAGCAATCGCAAGTAAATATAGTGAAGAAAAAATGAGATGTCCTGTTCATCTCTCTATTGGTCAAGAGGCCATAGCAGTAGGTGTCTGTGCGAATCTCACAAATGAGGATTTAGTTTTAAGTACACATAGAGCGCATGCACATTTCTTAGCAAAAGGTGGCAACTTAAGATCTATGATTGCTGAAATTTATGGAAAGGTCTCAGGTTGCTCCAAAGGAATGGGCGGGTCCATGCATCTTATTGATAAGCCGAGTGGGTTTATGGGGAGTACTGCAATTGTGGGTAACACCATACCTGTAGCAGCAGGGTTAGCTCTTGCGTTTAAGATACAAAAAAGTTCCTCGATTAGCTGTGCTTTTTTTGGAGATGGAGCAGTTGAAGAAGGCGCTTTTTATGAATCTGTTAATTTTGCTGCGCTACACAAACTACCAATATTATTTATATGCGAAAATAACCTTTACTCAGTTTATTCAGGCCTAGGTGTAAGGCAACCTAACGGAAGAAAGATTTATGAAATGGTTTCTGGGATGGGTATAGAGGCTGACCATGGAAATGGAAATTGTATTTTAGAGGTTAGCCAGAAAGCACATGAAGCTAAAGAAAGAATACTGTCAGGCAAGGGGCCACAATTCTTAGAATTCAATACCTATCGCTGGAGAGAGCACTGTGGACCAAATTTTGACAACGATATTGGTTATAGGTCTGAAAAAGAATTTCAAGAATGGAAGCAAATAGATCCTCTAAGAGCTATGTTCGATTGCCTCTCAGAGCAAGAACTTACTGATCTGACAAGTAAAATTAGCTTAGAAATTGACGATGCTTTTTCTTTCGCAGAGGAGTCTAAATTCCCACAAGAAAGTGATCTTCATAAAGCCTTTCACTTAAATTAAATATGAGAAAAATTTCTTTTGCAGAATCAATAAACGAGGCTATTGCCTTGGCCATGAGGCAATCTGATAATGTAATCACTTATGGTCTTGGAGTTCCAGATCCTAAAGGAGTATTTGGCACTACATTAAATCTCCAAGAGGAGTTTGGTCCAGAGAGAGTGTTTGATACTCCCACTTCAGAAAATGCAATGACCGGAATAGGCATAGGTGCAGCTATTAATGGGCTGATACCCATAATGGTTCATCAGCGAGTTGATTTTTTCTTACTTGCAATGGATCAGCTTATTAATAATGCTGCAAAATGGAGAGTAATGTTTGGCGGCAACAGTAATGTTCCTATCACCATTAGGCTGATAGTTGGGCATGGATGGGGGCAAGGCCCAACACACTCGCAAAACCTCCAGGCACTTTTTTCTCATATACCCGGCCTCAAGGTTGTCATCCCAACAACAGCATATGATGCTAAGGGGCTTCTGCTTTCGAGCATCTTTGATGAAGATCCTGTTATTTTTCTTGAGCATAGATGGCTGCATGGCACGCATAGCGATGTCCCAGATGGGGATTATAGAATACCAATTGGCGAGGCCGCATTGGTAAAAAAGGGAACTGATTTAACCATTGTTTCCCTTTCATACATGACAGTTGAAGCATTGCACGCTGTAGAGGAATTAAATAAGCATGGAATTTCCTGTGACTTACTTGATCTAAGAACCACAAGCCCTTTAGATTGGGAAAAGGTATTTAAATCAATACAAAAAACTGGCAGGCTCCTAGCGCTAGATAGCTCGTCAGGAAGTTTTTCTGTAGCCAGCGAAGTTATTGCAAAAGTCGCTATGAGTTGCTACAAAGACCTAAAAAGCCCACCCAAAAGACTGGCTTTAAGTGATACTCCATCACCAACAAGCTTTGGACTATCAAAAAAATACTATATTGGAGCGAAAGAGATTTTTGAACTTGCATTAGAAATGCTCAATAAACCACCGGTTGATACAACAAATAAATTTCTAAAAGATCATCCGCATGACGTCCCTGGTGATTGGTTCAAGGGACCATTTTAATTATCCATAAGTCTGAAAGCATTTAATCCTTTATAGATATTAAGGAAAAGCTATAATTATTAAATTAAATAAGACATAAATTTTCTCAGGAACACCATGAACAGCAAGAAAAAAGAAGTACTAATTATAGGAGGTGGACCTGCAGGGTGCTCTGTTGTTCATCAACTATATGAGCAAGGGGGATGGGATATTACCTTGATTGACGCAGCATCATTTTTAGGTGCAGGTGTGAGAACAAATTTTTATGGTGGACATCCATATACATTTGGTCCAAGGCATTTTTTAACTCAAAGTGAAAAAGTATTCTCTTATCTCAATGAGAAGGTTCCTCTTCGAGACTGTGGCGACCATCAATTTATAACCTATAACGAACCTGACAATGATTTCTATAATTTTCCTATTCACATGGATGATGTTAGAAAAATGCCAGAAGCAAACAAGATTCTAAATGAATTAGATAATAGGCACGGAGTAGCTGAATCTAAGAACTTTGAAGAGTACTGGATGAATTCAGTTGGCAAGACCTTATATGACAAAATGGTCAATGGCTACACCAAGAAAATATGGCAAGTTGAAGACAACAAAGAAATTGATACTTTTAATTGGTCGCCCAAGGGTGCAACCCTTAAAGATGGACCAAGAGAAGCTTGGGATGAAGCTATATCAGCATATCCATATGCTATAGATGGTTATAATAGTTACTTTGATACAGTATCAGAGAGGGCGAATGTTCTGCTCAATACTAAAATAGAGAAATTTGATATTGAAAATAAGAAAATCTCTATCGATGGCGTGGAAAAAGTATACGATATTATTGTTAATACAATCTCTCCAGATACATTATTTGATTATCGTTATGGTGAACTTCCATACATTGGAAGGGACTTTCACAAGATAGTATTTCCTACTGAGTATGTTTTCCCTGAGAATATCTATTTTTTGTATTATGGTGGCGATGAAAAATTTTCTAGACTAGTTGAGTACAAGAAGTTTACACATCACAAATCTGATACAACGCTTATAGGCATGGAGATTCCTTCAGCAAATGGAAAATACTATCCAATTCCAATTAAAAAAGAGATGGAGGCAGCCGAGCGCTATTTTCAACTTATGCCTGAGGGAGTATTTTCCATAGGAAGGGCTGGAAGCTACAGATACCAAATAGACATTGATGATTGCATAGAGCAGGCAATGGAGCTAGCTGACATGTTGAAAACTGGGGCTGCAGGAGACCATCACCCAGTGGTTATGAAGAAATGGCGAGAATTTGCATGAGGTCTTTACTGAGATCTTGACTCTTAATCCAGCTGTACACCCTTTAAAAGTAATATGAATATTCTAATTACAGGTGCTAGTGGACCCCTAGGACGATATTTCATTACTGCATGTTTGCAAATATTCCCTCAGGCCAAGATTTTAGCCCTATCAAAAACAACATTAACAACAGAAGATACTAGGGTTGAATATCTGCATCACAACCTTAAACAAGATAGATTCTTGCGAACAGAAGCTTTCGATTTTGTAATACACACAGCATCCATAGTGCCCAATAAAGCTGAAGAAGATTCAGACTTTATCAGTATTAATTGTGTTGGGAGCCTCAGGCTATTTCAAGAGATTACTTTTAATAAATCGGCATCGATACTAAATATGTCTTCAACATCTGTATATCACGATCCTGATGCAGCAATTCTTACAGAAAACTCTAAAAAAACTACTAATGATTTATACGGTATTTCAAAATTGCAATTTGAATCTATGCTTGCTGAGGAGTTCAGAGGAAGAAATATTAATATTTTAACTTGTCGCATACCTGTTTTACTGGTTAAAAATGTTCAAAATAATTTTCTTGCTGGGTGGGTGCTAAATGTCTTAAAAAATAAAAAAATAAAATTATTCAATCCCGATGATCTGTTTAATGCTTGTGTGAATGAAAAGGATATCTTAAAATTTTTTCTTAGCTTTCACCGGCGGTTTAAGAGTAAAAATCTAATCTGCAATTTATCTTCCAGTAACCCAATTTCGATCACTGCATTAGCTCACCAGGTAATGGCAAGTCTAGGAAAACAAACAGGTGTTCATGTAGCAGAGTCAACTGAAGTAGCCCAGCTAGTTTCTCATAAATTGGCGGTTGAGCATGGATTCAAGCCCCAGTCTGTTAAAGATAGTATAAAATCATTTATTGAGTAAAAATAATGTTAGAAAAATATCAAGAAAATCTCTCAAATAATGCCAAGAAATTAATTGAGCATGGGTATTTTATTGTTAAGACTCAAAACAAGCCTCTCTTAGATTTGATTAGAGACTCCTTCTCGGAATTCTTAAAATCCAAACATGGCATTAAGCTAGATCAAAATAACCTGCATAACCTTCATGCAGAACTCTCTGACAAAGATATAAATACGGTCAGGATGGGTTTTTTTAAACATATCAATAACTCATCCAAGCATTTCTCGCTTGATTTTTTAAGCTTAGCGCAAGATGCTTTGTTTGATGTGGTTGGGACAGAGTTAGCTTCAAATAAAATGGTTAATTTTTCAATGCAGCTTCCTAGAGATGAAACCTCCTTGCTTCCAATTCATTCAGATATGTTTAGTGGCGAAAGCCCTTATCAAATCAATCTATGGGTACCACTAACAGATACCCATGATTCTAACTCAATGTTTATATGTAACCCCAAATTCTCAAACAAAGTAATAAAAAGTATCAGAGACTATGAGCAACAGGGCCTGGATCAACTAATAGTAGAACACCCAAAAGAGTTTACATTTTTAGAGGTTGCTTACGGAGAGGCGCTAATTTTTTCACCAACATGCCTTCATGGAAATATTGTCAATCAAACAAACGAAACAAGACTATCATTCAATTGTAGGTATAAGAATCTTTACTCACCGTATACCGAAAATGAAGAAAGCGAAAAAAAGTTAGGCTCATTTTATCAGCCCATAACTCCAAAAGCCGCGTCTTTGATAGGATTAACTTTTGAGTTTGATGAATCATAGTAATGAGCTAAGGGGCTATGTCACTGTTAGACAGTTTGGTGGATATGCTCTTCCTGTGCCTATTCAGAACCTATTGTTAAGAAATTACTGTGAACAAAATAAACTGAGCTACAAACTTCCACTCGTTGAGACTCATCTAAATAATAATTACATGTACCTTAATGAAACTATTAAAAAATCTACTAAGCATGAAAATATAGGCATGTGTAGTATTTATATGTTTCCTAAAGATAATGCAAAATATAAACTTTTGAAGGCAGAAATCGACCGTAAGTTATTAACATTCCATTTTATTTTTGAAAATAATATAGTGACTTCTGAGGACCTAGACGAGTTCTATTTCAATTCTAGTTTAAGATTCTTAAAAGGGATGAATGCTGATCAGCAGAGAGAGTTGGGGTTGCTCAAATAAAATATTACATATAATGAAACAAGAAATAGACTTATTAAAATTTTATCCTCAGTCAAAAAGGCCAGTAGAAGAAAGAGGCAAGCTAATAAAAGAAGGGGATAGGGCAATAGCAAGAAAGTTTGATAAAGAGTACTTTGATGGTGATAGATTAACTGGATATGGAGGGTACAACTACCATCCTAGATTTTGGACAGATACGGTCAAACATATAGTAGAATTTTATGGGCTTACAAGCGAATCTAAAATATTAGATGTTGGTTGCGCAAAAGGCTTCATGATGCATGATTTATCTTTAGCCCTCCCTGGGGCTGAAATAAAAGGTATTGATATCTCAAAGTATGCTAGAGACCATGCAAAAGCAGAGATAAAAGATAATATCCATGTTGCCAGTGCTAATAACCTTCCGTTTGAAGAAAACTATTTTGATTTAGTAATAGCCATCAACACCCTGCACAACCTTCCGATAATTGATTGCAAAGAAAGTTTTAAAGAAATTTCGCGAGTGACAAAAGCAAATGCATTTGTTGTGAATGATGCTTGGAGAGATCTTGATGGAAAACAATCAATGCTGAAATGGAATTTAACTGCTTTAACCTATATGAGCTGTAATGAATGGAAAGATTTTTTTGAAGAAGTAGGCTACGAAGGAGATTATTATTGGTTTTTTGCAGAATGAAGGTACCAAATATTCAAGCTGCTGTTCTCTTGGAGCTCAATAAGCCTTTGGAGATAATAAACCTATCACCACGAAAACTAAAATCAGGACAGGTCTTAGTAAAGATTATTTATAGCGGCATTTGCAGAAGCCAGCTAATGGAAATACAGGGGTCTCGAGGAAAGAATAAATGGTTGCCACACCTTCTTGGGCATGAGGGTTCTGGAATTGTGGAAAGTCTTGGGCCAGACGTAACCAAGGTGAACGAAGGAGATGAGGTTATATTATCTTGGATTAAGGGAGAAGGCATAGAGGCCAAAGGAGCCATATATGATTCAGAGCATTCGGTGATAAATTCTGGAGGGATCACAACCTTTAGTAACTACTCAGTTGTTTCTGAAAACAGGCTAACTATTAAACCTAAAAATTTAGATTTTGATACTGCAGTTTTGTTTGGATGTGCCTTGCCTACAGGAGCAGGAATGGTTATTAATGAGCTAGATGTTCAGCAAGACTCCTCAGTTGCGGTGCTTGGACTAGGAGGCATAGGGATTTCAGCCGTAGCAATGCTATTGTCAATGAAGGTAAAAAATATCATTGTAATTGATGTTTCAAGATCGAAACTAGACCTTTTGAAGAAGTGGGGCATTAGACATGTTGTTGATGCTAAAAATCAAAATATCAAAGAAGAAGTAAATAAAATTTTTTCAGATGGGGTTGATTTTTGTATAGAGTCAGCAGGAAAAGTTTCTACTATCGAAGCAGGTTTCTCTTTAATTCGAAGCCATGGCGGCAAACTTTTATTTGCCTCACACCCACCCAATGGTGAGCAGATAAAAATTGACCCACATGAGCTAATAAGTGGCAAAAGAATATCCGGAAGCTGGGGAGGCGGAGTCAAGCCTGATAGAGATTTTCCAATCCTACATCAACACCTTTCTTCTTCTAAGATACCTTTAAACGCTTTGCTCACAAAGCCCTATTCTTTGTTAGAAATTAATAAAGCATTAGCTGATCTTGAGTCAGGGACTGTTTTTAGACCACTAATAAAAATGGAGCATTAGGCTACTATGAAAAAAACTATCTTTGTTTCTGGAAATTTTAATATTCTACATCCAGGTCACTTGCGACTTCTAAAATTTGCACGCGAGCTTGGGGATGAGTTAATAGTTGGCGTTATTAGTGATAAATTAGGTGGTGATGCTATCCATATTCCTGAGCAATTTAGACTCGAGGGGATATCCTCTAACAGCTGGGTGACAGAAGCATTCTTAATAAATGATCCAATTAATATTGTTATCGATAATTTAAAACCAGATATTGTTGTCAAGGGTAAGGAGCATCAGCATAATTTTAATCTTGAATTAGAAGCCGTGGAGTCCTATAAAGGCAAATTAATCTTTAGCTCAGGGGAAGTTACTTTTTCTTCATTAGACTTAATAAATAAAAATTTAGAAAGTGGGGCAAGTGAAGCTTTTGCGCTACCAACGAACTATTTAAATCGGCATAATTTTTCTTCTCAGGATATTCTAGAGTCTCTTCATAAAATTTCTAGCTTGAACGTTTGCGTTATTGGAGATTTAATTGTAGATGAATACATTACCTGTGATGCTCTTGGAATGTCGCAGGAAGATCCCTCTATTGTAGTTACTCCTCTTGGTACAAAGAGATTTGTTGGCGGGGCTGGCATTGTTGCCGCTCATGCAAGAGGCCTTGGCGCTAGTGTAGATTTTTTTAGCATTGTTGGAAATGACTCCAGTAAAAATTTTGCAGAAGATAACCTCAAAGATTTTGGTGTAAATGCATATTTAGAATTAGACGAATCTCGACCTACAACTTTAAAACAAAGATATAGAGCAAAAAATAAGACTCTTCTAAGAGTAAGCCACTTGCATCAACATTCAATAAGCTTGGAATTACAAAACAAAATTTTAGAAGCGATAAAGAGAAAGATTTCTGAATATGACCTCATTGTATTTTCTGACTTTAATTATGGCTCTCTCCCTCAGACCTTGGTAAATAAATTAACGGAGATAGCTACAAAAAATAATGTACCAATGGTTGCAGACAGCCAGAGCTCTTCGCAAAATGGAGATGTAACTCGCTTCGTAGGAATGGATCTTTTGACCCCAACAGAGCATGAGGCTCGAGTGAGCCTGCATAATCAGGACGACGGCCTAGTGACTCTTGCTGAAAAGCTTCGCGTAAAATCAGCAGCTAAAAATATTATGCTAAAACTCGCTGAAGAAGGAGTACTTCTTCATCAGAATATTGATAGGCTGAAAACAGGAACAGACAGAATAAGAAGTTTTAATCTAAATCCAGCAGACGAAGCTGGAGCCGGTGATTCTATGTTAATAGCATCAGCATTAACCTATGCAACAAGTAAAAATTTTTGGTTGGCTGCCTTGGTGGGCAGCATAGCTGCTGGTCTGCAGATTAGTAGAATTGGCAATAGCCCCCTTAGCTTTAAAGAGCTTTGCGACACAATAGAAAATGCTCAGGAAAATTAAACAAAAAGGGATTATCTGGTTCCTCAAGAGAGTAGCTTTAGAGTTTCGGTCACCATACTACCCAGCATCTAAAAAAATAGTTTCCTTTATAAGAAAATTTAATTTTTTTAGTCGGCATGTAACTAGAGTGCTACCGATATCACAAGACGATACTTTATATATCTTTTACGATCTAAATGTAGAGTCACATACCTTCGATTTTGCATATTTTCTTGTTGATGCAGAAATTTTTGCAAAGAAAAAAAATATAAAAAAATTATTTTTATGGATTATTCCTAAGGTGATTCAGAGTCAAGCGGATGACGATGATTATACTAAAGCTGTTGGCCACCATAGTTTTTCCTGGAGAATCAATAATATGCTTCTGCCAATTTCAGGCCTTCATTCCTTATATTCAGGCTATGGAGTCCTGCCAAAGGGAGCTTCAATTAATTCCTATGTAAAAGAGGGCTTAGTATATCCAGAGAATTTTACTGATAGTTACAGGCCTCGATTAGCAGAATTTACAGAAAGAAGAGACATCTATCGAAGTAATTTATTTCAAGGTTTCTCAGCTCCACCTCAAGGAAAGAAGTATATTTCCGAGTGGGTAAATTCTCTCAACACTGATCTGAGGATTATTTCAATTACTTTAAGGCAATATGGATTTGATTCCTCTAGAAATAGCAACATTCAAGAATGGCTTAAGTTTGCAGATTGGTTGAAGGAAAGAAACTATCAGCCAGTCTTTGTGCCTGATACAGAGTCATGCTGGAACTTAGATGGAAAATTAGCTCAACATATAATTTTTAAGGAGCCATGCTGGAATCTAGGCTTAAGAATGGCTTTCTACGAAGAGTGTGCTTTAAATTATTTCTATTCAAATGGATGTGCTGCTATCGCAGTTTTGAATAAGAATGTAGCAAGTATCGTAATGATGCCTGTAATCAAAGAGAGTAAGAATGCTACAGATACAATGAACACAATGCATGATCCCTTATATGATTCTAGAAGACTAGCTTTTGCCCAACAAAATCAATGGTGGAGCAAAGAAATAGATACCTTTGATAACCTGAAAGAAGATTTTTTAGCATATGAGAAATTATATTTATAAAAATACTATGAAATGCATCATGCGCAAAAGACGGCTGAGAGGACTGCGAAGAGATCTCCCTATAATTTATTTAATAACTAAATAAATGAGCAAAAAAGCATTGTTTTTAGACAGAGATGGAGTGATTAATATAGATCATGGGTACACATATAAACTTGAGAATTTAGAGCTTTTAGACGGAGTGGTGGAGGGGCTGCAGGCAATCTCTCAATTAGATTTTAAAATTATTATCATCACCAACCAATCAGGAATTGCCCGTGGTTTATTTTCAATAAATGATCTACATATTTTCATGAGAGAACTTTTATCAGCACTCGCAAAACATAAAATTAATATTACTGATTACTTTTTCTGCCCTCATCACCTTGAAGGAAAGATAAAAAAGTATTCTATAGCATGCTCTTGCAGAAAACCGAAGTCAGGAATGTTGTTTCAAGCAAAAGAGAAATATAATTTAGATCTCTCTAAATCTATTTTAATAGGCGATAAGGAAACAGATATTATGGCTGGTCAAAACGCCAATTTATTTTCAAATATACTGATCAATAATACCGATAATAATACCAATACAAAGGCCTCTAAAGAAGCTAAGAATCTTATAGCTGCCTCTAAGATTATTGAGAGCTATAAGCTCTGATGATCTTTAAAATATAAATCTTAATAGCATTGAGTATCGTGAATATTATTCTCAGTAGTAACATTGCTTGGTAGAATGTAACTGATAATGAATATTAGCGTAATAATTCCCACACTCGATAATCCAGATGACGTGATTGAGGTAGTGCAATCATTAAATAATCAGTCCTTTCTTCCATTAGAAATCGTAATAGCTGATTCTAGCTCAAATAATGAGATTCATGAACTAACCAAAAGTATGGATTCAAAGATTGATATTACATATATCAGATTGGGCAGAGCCTATAAAAATGATCGATTATTTCTATTATTCAATAATCTTCCAATAATTAAATTTTTTTTCTTAAATAAAAAGCAAGGTCGAGCGTATCCATATGAGGCTTCCAATCGAGGCTCATCAATCGCAAAGCATGATTGGCTTGCATTTTTAGATGCCACAACAATTCCTCATGAAGATTGGCTGAGAGATTATATTCAAATAATTAATACCCAAGGTGTTGAGGTAGTCTTTGGAAAAACCAAGTATTTAGCTGCTACTTATTTCCAGAAAATACTACGAGCTTCGACATATGGATCCTATGGAATTGAAACAGCGCCCGGTTCTCTGATGAAAAAGGAAGATTTTTTGAACGGATTTCAAATCACAGAAGGCGTTAGATCTGGAGGCGATGTTGATTGGAAAAATAGAGTAAGAAAGAATTTTAAATACATTACACCATCAAAATCTTATCTCACTTATCCTAATCTCCATAAAGACATAGTTAGTTGCGCAAAGAAATTTTTTATATATCAAATGCATACAGCAGTACAAAATATTTCTCATTCAATTAAAGATCTTTACCTAATTTTAACTCTATTATTTACACTGATTTTGGTGCCAAAATGGAATGCAATTGTTGGCTGGGAGGCAAGCCCATATTTCTTACCCAATATTACTAAAATTTATTTTATTTCTATTGCTTTGATACTCCTTTCTTCAATTATTTATAATCGTTTGTTTTTATCAAAATCTAGTGAGCCACTTTTAAGGAATGCACATAAATTAATTTTTTTTATACTAGCCACCTTTGCTATTTATAACTGGAATAATTACATAGCAGGGTGGATTGAGGGATCAGTTTGGTATATCCCACATATTACAAAGGGATTTATAGTATTTTTATGTTTTACATCATTTGTTTACAGAGGTCTCTATTTCCCAATAAAACATAATATTTCTTTAAATTTTTTATTTCCAATAAACTGGTTCTTTGTTGGATCATTGGGGTTATTTTTGGATATTGTTAAGGCGCCAGGCTATCTTTTGGGAGCGATCTTTGCACCTTTTATTAAAGTAATCAGAAGATCAGACGCGAAAATATTTAAGCCTTAGATGAATTATCTTGAAGAATTTTTGAATATTGTTCAGTAATTACTTTGAGTGAAAAATTTTCTTTCGCATGCATTGCAGATTGCTTTCCCATCAAAGAAATGAGACCTGATTCAGTAATAAAACGCTCCATCGCTTGATAAAGTTCATTTGAATCGTTGTAAGTCACTAGCATTCCTGAGCTGTTGTCCTTGACGCAGTCTCTGCACCCAGGTACATCCGATAAGATCAAAGGCATACCAGTTGAAGCAGCCTCTGCAGCTGCTTTTGGTAAACCTTCCCTTTCGGATGTTAGAACAAATACAGAGTGTTTATGAAAACAATCTTCCATTTGATGGTGTGGAACTTCTCCTAAAAAATTGATGTGATCGCTTTCACTAATTTCTTGAAATAGCTCTTTTGAAATTGCTTCTGGATTTGCGCTATCAAATATTCCAGCCAAGCAAAATTCTGTATGAGGGTATGATTTTTTAAGATCCTTAGCCACACTTACGAATACCTCTATTCCTTTTGATTTGACGAGTCGCGAGGCGAGAAGAAACTTGATATTTGTTTCTTCCCTTGATGTGAATCTAAATTCTGATTCATCGATACCTTCACCATGAATCAACTGAGATTTTGCAGAATGGATATGATATTTATTATTTAATAGCTCTTGGTCTGCATTGTTTAAAAATACAAACATAAAGTTCTTTTTTAAAATTGATAATAGAAAAAAACTGCATCTCAAAATAGCATTAAAAAACTTATATTTAAGATCTTTTCTAAAAAAAAATGGACCGAGGCCTGTGACTACAAATATAGATTGCTTTGCTTTTACAAAATATGAAATTAATGACCCAAAAAATGATAATTCAAGAGTGATATAGAAGATGAAACTAGGTTTTATTCTTTTTACTAATGCTCCAAGCGACACTACAAATGATAAATAACTTAGTAATTTGCTTGAACTTTCTTTTCTATTCAATGGATGCAAAGTAATGTTTAGTTTTGCAAGACTTTTAATATCTTGCAGGCTACTTTTGCTCGTATCTGCAATCAATAAAACATCATGCAACTTTCCTATGGAAGCGGCTAGATTTAAATGATTTCTTAAAAAGAAGTTTAGCTCGTTTACTACAAATAAAATTTTCATTTTTTAGTTTTTTAATTATGTTTTCAATAATACATTACTAGATTATTATCTACTTAAATATTATTAGAATTAATCTCTCTAGTATGCGACATCAATTTAAGAGTAATTATAAATATGAAAGTTTCAGAAGCCATTTTAAGACGTAAGTCAGTTCGCGCATTTACAAATGAACCTGTTAAAAGTTCTCTCATCAAAGATTTGTTAAAGCAATCTTCAAGGAGCGCATCAGGAGGAAACCTTCAGCCATGGAGAATATTTGTTATTAATGAAAAGAGCATGAGTGACTTTTTGGAATTTCAAAAGAATTGGATTGATCCTGAGACTCCGGCTTACAATATTTATCCCCCTAAACTTAAAGAGCCATATAGAACCTCTAGATATGAGTTAGGCGAGCAAATGTATAGTCTCCTTGGTATAGAGCGAGAAGATAAAGAGAGTCGAATCAAACAGGTTATGAAAAATTTTGAATTCTTTGGCGCTCCCTCTGCTTTATTTTGTTTTGTAGATAAGCAGATGGGACCTCCACAATGGTCAGACCTCGGAATGTTTTTGCAATCATTTATGTTATTAGCTCAGGAGTTTGGCTTAGACACCTGCGCTCAAGAGGCCTGGGCAATGAAGCAGGAAAGCGTTTCATCATTTTTTGATGTGAGCTCAGATGATATGCTGTTTTGCGGGATGTCTATAGGTTATCAAGATGCAGAAGCGCCTATAAATAAATTGGTTTCATCAAGAAGACCAATTGAAGAATGGGCATCATTTTTATAAATGAGTTCTTTGCCAACTGATTTTATGTCTCTTGCTTTGAAGGAAGCTAGGAAAGCATATGATTTAGATGAAGTCCCGGTTGGTGCAATTATTGTGCATCATGGCGAAGTTATTAGCTCAAGTTATAATCAAGTTGTTTCCCAAAACTCGGTTACAGCCCATGCAGAAATTAACTCCATTATTCTTGCAAGTAAAGAGTTGAATAACTATCGATTAATTGATTGTGATATCTATGTCACGCTTGAGCCTTGCCATATGTGCGCTAAAGCAATAGTTGATGCTAGGCTAAGAAATTTATTTTTTGGAGCAACCGAGCCTAAAACTGGGGCAATTGTTTCTATTGATCGCTTTTTAGACGCCAGTCACTTAAATCATAAAGTTAACTTTAGCTCAGGGTATCTTGAAGCTGATTCAGCGAGTTTATTAAGATCTTTTTTTAAAGACAAAAGAGGCTAGCTAGCTAGCCAGAATAAATACAACCGGAAGTGCATGTTTCCATTATTTCTATCGCAGAAAGTTCAGGCAGTTTCTTGATTAGCTTATCCCAAAGCCATACTGCGATGTTTTCACTTGTTGGGTTTTCCAGCCCTTCGATTTCATTTAAATATGAGTGATCAAGTTCTTCTATCCAGGGTTTGCAGATTTTTTTTAGCTCTGCAAAGTCCATTACCCATCCCATTTCATTCACTGGGCCTTGAACATAAACTCGTGCCTTAAAGCTATGGCCGTGGAGCTGAAAACATTTGTGATCTTTGGACACCAAGGGAAGCTTATGCGCAGCTTCAAAAGTAAATTCTTTATATAACGTCATTTTAGTTTAATCCAGACAGGGCAATGGTCTGAAGGTTTTTCCATTGCTCGAGCTTCATAATCGATTCCAGTAGCCTGCATTTTAGGCATCAAATTTTCTGAAATCATAATATGATCAATTCTTAAGCCTCTTTTTGGGGCATCATCGAACATTCTTGAGCGATAATCAAACCAAGAGTAAATTGAGCCTTCATCTGGATTTTGTTCTCTCCAAGAGTCAATGAATCCAAGATCCTTAATGCTATTCCACATATCAATTTCTTCTGGCAAGAAAGCAGTTTTTCCTTCTTTGAGCCATCTTTTTGCATTAATTTCACCAATACCAATATCCAATGGGGATGGAGCAACATTGAAATCACCCATCACAATTAAATTATCCTCAGTTTTTTGAGCTTTTTTGATATGTTTTTTAAGATCAGAGTAATATTTTATTTTCTTTGGGAATTTAGTTTCATGAGATCTATTCTCACCTTGGGGAAAATATCCATTCATAATAGTGATACTTTTTTTGCCCCACTTAAATTTTGCCTGAATAAATCTTTTCTGATCGTCAGCAGTATCCTTTGCAAACCCTTTTTGAACCTCAATAGGTTTTTTTTTGCTAAGAATGGCGACTCCATAATGACCTTTTTGTCCCCAATACTCTGGATGATAGCCAATCTCTTTAATTTCATCTACCGGGAATTCAGGATCATTGACCTTAGTCTCCTGAATTCCAATAATATCTGGATCTAGCGTATCTCTTAGATGGATTAATTGATGCGGACGAGCTCTGATACTATTCATGTTGAAGGAAACAATTTTCATATTTATGCTGCCTCCGAAAGTAATAAATTGGTATTTAGGTAAATGTAATCTGAAAGAATAAGCATACCTTCATTTAAAAGATAGTCATTTTGAAGATCAATATCAATATTACGATTATTATCTTCTTTATCCTTATTAAATTCTTCAAGGTCTTCAAATATCTTGAATGTTTCTATGTTCTGGGCAGCTCTTCTTTGATTTTCAGTTGCAAGTAACCAGAGTTGTCTGTCTAATTTCTCAGCTCTTCTTGTATCAAGATTAATTGAAATAGATTTCTTTTCTTGTTGTTCATCATATCTTTTTCTTATATTCAATATGTATTGCAGATCTGGGCTGCTGATCACCCGCTTCTCATGAGCAACTTTTAATCTATCAAGAATATTTCTATCCAACTTAAACTTTCTAAATGGAGTGGGGCTAATTTTATCCCAGGGCAGAGCAGAATCTAATGAGCTTTCGCCACTTTCTTCAATATCCCATGTTGAGGGAAGGGCTATATCTGGTTCTACCCCTCTATTTTGCATGCCTGAGCCAGTCACTCTATAAAATTTTGATTCTGTTAACTTTAGTTGACCATTCGTTAGTTCATCCAATTGTTGAACGGTGCCCTTACCAAATGTCTTATGTCCAATAATTAAGCCTCTTTGATAATCCTGAATTGCGCCTGCAAAAATTTCAGATGCAGATGCAGAATATCTATCAACCATAACAGCCATTGGTTTTTTCCATACTTGAGTTGCCCTAGAATCTCCCCATGGTCTAATATCTCCATTGCTTTCTTTGACTTGCAGGGTGGGCCCCGACGATACAAATAAACCAGTTAATTTATTAGCCTCATACAATGAGCCTCCGGAGTTGCCTCTTAAGTCCACTATTACCGCATCAACATTTGCTAATTTAAATTGACTCAAGATATTCTCTACATCTTTTGAGCTACTTCGAAAATTAGGATCTCTGTCCCGCCATGCATTGAAGTCAATATAAAATGCAGGTAAATCAATAATACCTATTTTGAAATTATCCTCTCCTTGA
>MDSY01149909.1_pt1 | contig 24795 bp, 18 predicted proteins | sample 811131 | NCBI WGS metagenome assembly MDSY01 (sample SAMN05326643, study PRJNA326480) | marine metagenome | isolation source: seawater | place: Atlantic Ocean: South West | collected 2010
ATCTCGGGCTCGACGCGTCGCCCACCTCGGTCGCGTATCGTCACCCACCTTCGCGTATCGCACGCCCACGCCCCCCACGATGACCCTCGCGGCTGCGCACGCCATTGTGGTGGCGCTCGTGGCGCCCGCGCAGACCCGCGGACGCACCGCCCCCCCGCGGTCGCATGCCGGGCGGGATGCTTCAAATTGTCGCGTGCATCAAATGAGACACGTGACCCGAAACTTGAGACGACCGCTGCCCAAGACACAGTCCATGGAGGACGGCGTTGGCGGCGCGACTGATATCATCATCCCTGATACGTTCACCCCCCCTAACCGGGGCGATTTACGCGGCGCGGAGAAGCCTTATTTTCCCCCGGTGGGTGTGGCGGATGACCCGACGCTGGCGAATCCTTTAATGCGACAAAAGCGATTATCAACAGAGTGGTTCGGTTGCGTGTTCGAGCTGGAGGGGGTGCTGGTGAAAGCGCGGGAAGCAGAGCATAGGGCGAGCTGGATGAGGCTGGCGAAGGAAAGGGAAGAAGCCCCCCCAACGGAACTAGTCTTGAAATTCGCCACCACGATGAAGCCGGAGGATTTCGTTTCGCGGCAATTAAGATGGACCAGAGACCCAATGGAAACAAGACGCATAGTGCAACGGCGCGTAGAACTCTACGAAGAGATAATGCTTGAAAAAGAGACAGTCGCACTCGAAAACGGCGTAACACCCCCTTTACGGGAAGAGTTGTTACCAGGGGTGTTACCGTTCCTGACGCTGATGAAACAAGCGAACGTCCCGATGACCGCTACTTGTGGAACTAAAACTTTTTCGGATCTTTGCAAATCTTTGGAAACGTTGGAAGTGCTCAAGTTTTTTGAGAATGAACTCAACCCAGCAGGCGAGCCCAACGTGGTTTCCGCAGAGGACGTGAGCGACTGGCTGCCAGACCCTTTGCCCATAGAACGCGCGTCGCAACTCATGGGCCGGACTCCTAAAAGATGCGTCGTGTTTGGCGACAACAACACGATCACGGAAGCGGCAACGGAGTGCGGCGCTAAGTCCGTTTTGTTGTTGGGGAGGCAGCCGAGGTATGAGCTACAGGGTGCGGATGCCGTGATTAACAGTCTGTCAGATGTTACTGTGTCGAATTTGAAAAACCTGTTCGCCAACGAAACCTCGGAAGCGGCAGAGCCGGAGAGGCAGGTTGAGATTATGCCGTCGAAAAGTTCGAGCACTCAGACTATGTTCGCGGATTACGACTACGACACCCAGACGCAAAGCGATGACGCGGGGGGGAAGGAGCCGCCGAGCTACCGGAGCAGACGCAGGAGGAGGGATATATAGGGGATGGTGTAGGTGTCTACGCACTGTCTACGCAATGTACTGTATGGGGACTAGTCTGAATGCCTTTCTTGTAGATTTTGTAACACTGTGATTTTTGTAAATTGTCTTTTGTACACCTGTCCTCACTCCTATCCTCCCTACTCCGTCCTCAGCTCCTCCGCGCTCGGTTCCAGCACCCTTTCTCCGAATTTCTGCAGCATCCTCTTTGCAATGTCCGTGACTGTGGAGTGAAGCGTGACTGCGACCCAGAACATGCCTCCCGCGAACAGTAAGCGCGAAGCCCCTGCGCCCCTCGAAATAAAAAGCGACGCGACTGGAAGAAAAACTCTTTCCCCAAAATTTCGTAAATCGTTCCCGAGACGTATACTCTGTTTGTACTGCGTGTACGCGTGCGCTGCGAACCCACAAACCCCAACCACGGTAACCCCGGCGACGAGTCGATCGAGAAAATCAGCCACCCACACTCTGTGCACCATCCAGTGGTACCCATTTATGGGGTCCCACCACGGCGGAACCGACCAACCCGTGACTGAGTAAAACAGAAACTCAACATGCAAAGGTGACGTCCCTGACATCTGTTCATCAATAGGATTCGAACCTCCGTGACTACTCCACACCTTCATCGTGTTCTGAACCACCCTTGCGTAGTGCCTCCGCAGCGGGTTTGTGTCACTCACTGATCCGCTGGCTTCGTACGCGCCTAGCAGCTGCGTCCTGAAGGCGTGGTCCGGTCGCGGCAAAGATAGGCGCTCAAAGAATTTTAGCGTTTTTTGGAAATAATTAGATTCCCCAGTTATGAAAGGAGCGTACCGCGTTGGGGCTCTTTTTAAGGCACGCGCGATCCTGGAGCAAACAGACAGGGCTACCTTTTCGCTCAATAGCCTTGTTATATATCCAGTGACTAATACTGCCAAAAGCAAAACCCCCGCGGCGACATAACCCGGCACGCGCTTGTCCTCCAACCTCGCCGCCCAAACACTCCTTTCCATCCTGTACCGAAAGTGACACTGGTCGCACTGCGCGTACGAACCGGAAAAGGTGTGACGGTTCGTGACCTGATTATTATCGTCACCTGCACCTCTCCTCATACTCGCCCTTCTCCAGGCATCCAAGCAGTGCACGTGGACGTGCTTCATCGTCCCGCGGCACCGGCACGGCGAAAACAGCCGGCCGGCCTCGGCGCCTGAAAAACAGATTCTGCAAGTTGGGGGTTCGTCGGGAGTATCACGAACTGGTGCTTCGTCTGGTGCGTTTGCTTCCGTGGGTGTACTGGGCTGTGCAGTTGTATCATCGGTTATTCTGTCCGTGTCGTTCGTGCTCGACACTCCTTCCCTCCGTCGCGGCGCCCACCACGCCCTTTGCGTTTCCTCGATGTCTCCATTCGCAGATCCGGAAGCACCTTCGCTTTCTCGTTTCCGTCGCTGGTGCGCTTCCCACCGCGCGCGTTCTTGCGTCCGTCTCCGTCGAAGCACCTCCGCGACGACAACGGAGCCCCCAGCGGCGGGGGCGTCGTCCATCGCCCAAACCAGCGCGCGGCGCCACGAGGAGTGCCAGGACTTATTGAATTCGTTTTCTTGGACTCACGAGAAAAATAAAGTTTGCCATTGTTCATTAGTTCGCTCCTGTACTGCCTTCGCTCTCAGTCACGCCCGCGCCTGCGTGGCCCGCTCTGGGGGTGCGCGCTGTGCGCTCGCATCGCAATGCTCAGTGATGACGTAGGTGCAGCCGGGCCTTCACCAAACTCAGGTAATGCAGAATCTGTTGCGCTTCCGGAAGATTCCTACGCGTCTCAGCTCGAGAAGGTGCGAAATCTCAAGGCAACCGGCGCAAGTGCTGAACTCATACATCAAGCAGCGGAACGATTGAAAGAACATAAACGAGGCGCGTACGAGAAGCTCCCTCGAGGTACAGTGGGGCGGAAGAAAAAACGCAAAGCGGTGCTTGAAGATGGCGTGGAAGTGCTGGATGTGGATGGAGCGGCGGCGAAACGAGACGCCCCCGCGGTTGCGAAATACCCGCCGATTGATTTCCCGCCGCTCGACGACGACGGGTTCGTAGTCGCGTTCGACGTTCCAGGGTGTTTGCCCATAAAGAATAGCAGTGAGGTCACGGATACGAACACCAGGAGCGACGATGCGAACAGATCATCGGAAGGTGTATCGTATGAGCAAACAGTGTCAGACGACGCGATGCGATTCTTCCGCCGCTACGGCTTCGTCGTGTTCAGAGACGTTTTGAGCGACGCGCAATGCGAAAAAACTCGCGACGAAATCTTCGCGCAACTGGAAAAAGGAAGTGAAAAGAAATTCAACAGGTCAGACTACGACTCATACGAGTCCCTCTCCTCCGTGACGTATGGGTTGGCGCCGGACCCGGCGGTGTTCAGTCCTCACATCGTGGCGAACCGGCAGAACGAAAACGTCGCGAAATGCTTGTCGGAAATATTAAAAATCGATGATTGCAAAAGTTGGTCCTCCAACTTACTCGTCAGCCAGGACCGGTGGTGCGTGTACCGACCCACGAGGGCGGGTGAGGTGCAGGTACCGATTAAACGCGGTGGTAGCGATACTGATATTGAGAAATCAAAAACACCCATCAAGATTCAAACCGAGGATAAACCAGAGTGGAAGACAAGAGGGAACTTACATTTAGATTTGAACCCGTGGACGTGGAAGGGCTCCGAGAAAAATCTCTCAAAAATACACAAAAACTGTCTCTCCGTCGCGGACTCGCTTCCCTTCGACTCGTTACGGGACTTTTCAAGGGAAACCAACTGCGTTTATGAAGCAACGGGGCCGCACTGTCAGGGTTTGATTGCGTTACTTGATAATAAAACATCCGACGGAGGGTTACAGCTCGTGCCTGGGTTCCATACAGTTTTTGACGACTGGCTTATGGGGCTCGGAAACGATCCTTCGAAGTACGCCGAGACTCACGACGACTGGAACCACAACCGGTTAGTCGTTCGCGCGGAAGGCGCGGGGAGTTTCAAGTTCGGCGATCTAGACACTGAGATATATAGACGAGCGATACGCGTGTCTATGAGGGAAGGTTCATTTGTTCTTTGGGATCAACGAGTAGTCCACGGCTCGTCCCCGAACGACTCCCACAACTTTCGCGTCGCGCAGTTCATAAAAGGCTTCAGGAGAGATAAAGTTGGAAGTGGTAGACTGAAAAGACGTACATCACTTATTGCGAAGCACTTAGAGTTGGCTGGGGAGGAGACGAAACAAGTTGTCACACCGTTGGGGCGGAAACTGTTCGGGCTTGAGTAAGAAGTGACGCGTAGACGTTTTTTGAATTGTTATTCTTTCCTCGAGGAATTCGTTACAACATGTCTTACACAAAGTCTTACAGAGGCAGGTTTACACACGCTCGTCATGTAAATGACGCCGTTTCCACGTATCATTAGTAGTACCAAGTAGTAGTTCCAAGGTAGTAGTACCAAACTACGCGATAAACTTCCCCGCCAGGGACGCGAGGTCGTTCCCCGATTCGGTGTAGAACCCTAGGCCGCACACTTTCCCCGAGGAGTTGATGCGGTGCATCGGCTTGACTTTTCTTTTAGCCCGCCCCCCGTCCGGGTTAAGCCGCTGAATCAAGCCGTACTCCAACTGATTGTCCACGTAGTAGAACGCGCCGAGGGGGAAGGACGCGGCCGCGCCGCCGCAGGGTTGGTTCAAGGAACGAGGGTCGCTGCTGAACAACGTGCTTCCGTCCCACTCGGACTCCGTGGGTGGCTGTTGCTGTTCTTTATCAGAAGTGTCTGACTCGCCAGGGTTCCGCGGCGCGGTGCCCCAGAACAGCGGGTGCGTGTCCGAGTGTTTCGAACGCGAGGCTAGCACCGCGTCCCGGGTGTTGTCCAGCAGCACGAACGAGAAGCTGCCTTCACAGGCAGCAAGCGCCGTAGCCGGTTGGTCCGAGTGATCGCCATCCGCGTCTTCGAAGCGTCGGAGGTACAGTTCCAAAATCAACGAAGCGCCTTCCACGTCGGGAGATTTGGAATCCCTCGGGGGCGGGGGAGGCATGGCCTTGGCGTCGTGCGCGCGTCTCTGGGCCTTAGCATCCGCTCGGGTGCTTACATGAGCGGGGGATGCCGAACGTGTCGAGCCTTTGGTCGGGGTTTGAGGTCCCACTAAGGGTGGAGATGCGCTATCAGCTCTGACTGGTAACCCATACAGCGCGCGAATTTCCCGCGCGTTGGAAACATGGCCGTGCATTGCGACCGCCACGGCGCCGGCCTCGAACCCCGAGAAGTCCCCGCTTTCTGTCCGCGCGAAGGAAACGGCTGGGTAAGTTTCCCACGCGGCGAGGAGGGCGCCCGCGTCAGGGGGGTCGCTTGGGTCGAATTGTTTTTGACGCTTCTCACCAACCTTGTACGGTGTAGTGGGCACCACCACCACGGCTTTGGAGACGTCCTCCACTGTGAGTTTTTCAGATTTCTTTTGATGACCATTCTTCTTACTCCGCGCCACGAAGTCCACGAACTCGTTTCTGTTGATCTTCGCACCGGTCGAGGTTTTGAAGTCCTTCACCATGTGGGAGAGGTGGTTGCGGAGGTGGCGCTCTGGGGGATGGGGGGGTAGCGAGACGTCAGTCATCATCATCAGTTTTCCAGATTCGAAAAAGGAGAAATCACGAGAATTCTGACGAGGCATCCTCGTCAGCTGACTTCAATCGTCGCGTGACGATGTGTGGGGCGAACGGGGTAGGTGTGACGAGATGGTACACTCGATGGGCTTGATAACTCAGGGATATCCGGTGTGGTATCACCCGGTACTAAGTTCGGAAATTTGAGTGGAAAACTACGCTCGTATCGAGCATGCCACCCCGTTCGACGGGATGCTCGTTTCGGGTTTTCGGAGACGAAACGAAAAGCGTACCTGAGCTTCCTGCGTTTCCGAATCCAAGGGAGAACTCCCACGGCGTCCGCGCGGTACCCCGGTCGACGACGGCGAACATTTTTAGTTGAGTCTCCGCGAATCTATGCGCGGAGCTAAGGAGGGTTGGCGGCTCGCAACGAAGCGTGCGGCGCGGTGTGGGAGCGTGAGAACAGGGCGATGCGTTGCACGCGAAAAATTGCCACGCAAGCAGCCTCGTCACTTTTTTTCGCGGGACGAGATTTCGTTGCGATAACTCGCCAAGTGACGGTCTAAAATTGCTCGAATCCCCAAAATCTCGGTTGGGCATTTCAGCAAAAAAAGTGTGACTATCGAAGCGACCTAGGAGAACGTGCGTTGGCACACGGGCGCGTACGGACTTTGCGCGCGCGCGGCAGACGTGTCCTCGCCACTGCCTCGACGAGCTGCCATGCGCACGGCGTTCGTCTTGGTGTGCGCACTGGTGTTCGGTGTGGGCGGTGTGACAACAGACGCGTACGAGGTTATTATCGAGAACGGCGTTGTCGTGACTCCGAGGGTGTGGAGTGCCACCGCGACGACTCCCGCGCTGGGCGCTTTGAGCTCGACAACGTTGACGAACGATGGTGATAATAATGCTGTATCGCTGAACGCAATACCCGGCGAAGTGACCCTGGCACAAGGAGGGGCCCTGCGCGTGACGCGCACGTCGTGGAACACTGGCGACTCGTTCTCGGCTCCCGAAAACTCCGAAACGAGAGTAGTCGTCGTCGTCCTAGGCGCGTCAGAGTTGGAATCAATGGAAGTATCACAGCCAACACACCTCGCGATTGATGTATTCGCAGTGTATAGTGGCGATATTGACGTGTCACCAACACGTGTCACGACGTGCACAATGCGTTTAGACGAAAACACACTTGTTTGGCGCGTGGCGGAAGCGAACGACGAGACCGATTTTGTTTCGTGTACAGCTGCGGAAACGCTTCCGGAAAACGATACAGATGCGTCACTCACTGCACCACCTACGATGACACGTGTGGAAATTGTACTCCCTGCTACGTATTTGTATTCCTCCATTCCTTGTCCCTTATTCGTCACCGGGGTGGATTTGAGGGTAGAAAGTGATTCCTCAGAAGACGAAAATTCAAATTCAGAAATTTCTTCGCGCCCGCTTCGGTTCATCGCCCGCGGCGTCGCTTTGGCGTCGCGCTCGGACTTAGTCGAGCTGGCGTGGTCGTGGCTCGCACGGGCTACGAAGTGCGCCTCCTCGGTGCGGCAAGAGGTCATATTGAAATGCGGCGAGGATGAGGAAAGCGAAACAGAGAGTAGTTGGCAATTACTCAGTAATCTATTCCTCAACGTTGACGTCGAGAAACTTCTCAACGGGTGTTGCGACGCAATTGAAACGTACACCGACGCGAGTTGTTCGTGCGCGTTACAAATCGTCAATGGCACAAACATGTTTGCCGACTCAACTTTATCACGCGGTATGCATGACGCTGAGACCATGGACACAGCGGTGCGTAGCCTCGATGCGCTGTGCTTCGGTGGCGCGAATGATGAAGCGTCTTCGTGTCTTGCATCGTCGGCGACGCTCAAAGCCACGCGGGGTGTGATTCTGGAGCGGAAAGGGGAAAGCAGTGAGAGTAGTATGGGCAGTGATGTGTATGACTCAGTGCTTGACCGGGACATTTTGACGGTCTATAAGCCAGCAACAGAAGTGCGAGCCCAGGCAGGCGTGTCTCCGACGGACGAGTACGCCGCGTTTCTGAATTGGCTAGATGGCGACGGCGATAATGAAATGCGTTCCGATAGCGATGGAATTGGAAACGCACTGAGTGTCGCTTCTAGTAGTACCACCGCATCCTTGGAATCGAGTGATGACCAAAATGCTTCGAGACTAAATGCTCAGTCGAAAGCGACGAACGCGAAGGACTCGATAAAGAGTGGGTTGTTTTACGACGTCGTTTTTTCGGTGAGCGCATTCGCCGTCGCGTGTTTGATAGGGCTCGTGGCCGTTTTGAATAAAAAACGGCTACGAAGGAAGCGTAGTGCTGAGAGTACTGACGATGTCTTTCTTGATGCTGACGGTGACGTGATTCGCCTCGTGGCGCGGCGACGACAAGAGGAAGGCGCGGGTAACGTGAGGTGACGGGGTTTTTTGCCATTTTGTCGAACAGCTTTTCCCGAAAATCGCGACTATGTTTTCTAGTCGATCTCGAATTCCACTTTCTCCTCGAGTCATGACTCAGCATCATTCATGACCCCTCGCGAAGCGACACGATTAGGAGATTTTTCTTGTTGATCGCGAATCACTTCGCATTGTCCTCCGCGCAGGCCCTCTCTTCCTCCCCAAAAACCTTCACGATGTCTGACAAGTGGTCCACCGGGCTTTTCGACTGCACCTCCGACATGGAGACGTGCTGCACCGTGTGCTTCGCAGGCCCGGGCGTCCCCTACGCCAGGGTCAACCGCATCGTGTACGGATCACGTACGTAACCGCATCCCTTAATTTTGTCATACGGCGGGCTCTTGAACCGGGCGTCCATAGATGACGTCTCGGTTCGCCCGCGTCAGCGCGAATCAACCCCTGATGAGGCACACTCACCTCGCGTCCATCTACGAATCGCCACCCCGTCGCGACGTAAACGCCACCCCTTCTTGAGCGGTGGAACGCATCCCAATTTCCAAAATTCCAAATGCAACAACGGCAACCCCCTGTTTCGCATGGTTTACAACTCAAGAGAAAATGCTGCTGACATTTTATCCACCCTTCGAATCCCTCGCGCAGCGTACTGCACCGCCGGCTCGTGCTGCCTTCACCTCGGCTCCTCGAACGGGGTGATGCCCGCGTCCGCGTGCTTCTGCATGGGCCCCCAGTACACGCAAGTGAAGCTCAAGCTCGGGATCACTGAGAAGGATGCGTGTGGCGATTGTTGCTGCGTGTGCCTGTGCCACTCCTGCGCGCAGTGCAGGGTGGTGCGCGAGCTCAAAGCGCGCGGCATCTATACCGAGGAGCAGATGAACGGCCAGTTGCCCAGCACCTTGGCGCCCTCCAACATGACCATGATCAAGGACCGCTAATTTGCGGGGTTGAGTTCAATGGAGCAGTTCGGATGAGTTCTATCATGTGATGCATTTTGATTTTCTAATTTCATAAAAATGTACTCTACGCGAGCACATCATCGTTGTACTTAGCCCCGCTCGCCAGCCCCACTCGTTCCTCTGAAGTTCCTCTCCTAGCTTCCCTCCTGAGTTTCGCAAGCGTCGAGGCTTGAAGTGCGATGGTCACCGCCGCGGCGAGCACCAAAAACGCCGCAACCCCGACGACTTCTGTCCTGTTTGATTCCGACACACCCAAATTGAACCGCTGCATCTTTTCAGAGATGTTCGTCAACCCGTTCGCGTTCATCAACCCAAACAACCCGAACCCCTCATTCGTTTTCGCGTGCGGCCCCATGTTGTACCCCCCGGGGTACAGCCACACGTGCGAGCCGTGTCGCACGGCTTCCTTGCGAGTCGACCCAGGGGTGCAGGTCAGAGAACCGACCAACGGGTAGTTACCTTCCGTGTACAGCGCACAAGCCCCAAACCCAGTTGCCTCGTCTCGACCGAACGCCAATCGAGCGTACCCACTCTCCCCCCACCGGTCGCCGTACGTGTTCCGAAGGATCCAGTAATATTGAGAAGTATTGTCATCGAAGCCCCAGCCGGTGAGAACTGCGGCGTGGTTGATCGCCTTTAATGGGTCGCTCTCCGCGGGCGGGCAATCACCCAGCTGCACAATTCCGCTTTCGTAAAACTGAAGCGCGTGAATGTTGACGCCTGCATGCGTAAAATAAAAAAAGAAAGGTCAGTCGCGTTCTTCGTATCGGGATGGTGAGGAATTCCTCACAGGATCGTGTGAAAGGCGAACCGCGTGGTACACGACGTGCGCGTTAAAAGGCGAGCAGGATTTTTGGGACGTACCGACGGCGACGGGCTGCTGCGCCAACGCTCGGAGTAGCTGTCGTTCTGCATCTTTATGTAAAACAGGCAAGTCACAGTACCCCTTGGTCCGCGCGTTGCCAGACGGAATGTGAATCGGCGTGCCGTCTTTGTTTAGCTTGTTGCCTCGCTTATCCTTTTGATTTGCGGAATCGCCGCCGAACAGATTGGGCATCACGCTGCCGAGCGCTGAGGTTTTCAAAGGTTCTGAGGATTTATCGTCATCCGTCTCGTCGCCCGTCGCGCCCTTCTCAACTCCGTCGGGTGTGAACCGTTCAGCGCCCAGACTCGCGCCTAAACCAGCAGTGCTGCACTGTCCGTTTACCGACAGCGAGGGGTACCGTTCAAGCGGCGGTAACCCGAACTCACTGGTCTGGATCCATGCGTACGCGGAGGCCATGTTCCCAGTGGCGCACCCGTGATCCAACGCGTCGCAATCGATCAATGAATACGGCGACATGCGTTCGCGTGACCCGTTATCCACGAATCTAGCGGCTTCCACCACCGCGGCGGTTGAGTACGCCCAACAACCCGCGCACGCGCCTTGGTGTACGATCCCGCCGAAATCCAGCTGGTCGGACCAGTCGAAGTGGTTTGGGAGGCCGGAACCGAGGGGGCCCGATTTTTGCTCGTTTTCTTCACCTTGTCCAAATCCAATCTGTTCCTCCCTCGCCGCGCGCTCCGCCGCCCTTTGTTCCCGTCGGCGCTCTCTTGCTTGGTTTCTTCGCTCCTCAGCAGTGAGCCCGGCGGACGCACCTAACGCGGGAAAAGGCGAGTTCACCATGGCTTGATGTAAAACAGCGTCGGAGGGTGCGTCTTGTTCCCATAATTCATTCTCCTCATCGTCGCTTGGCAGCGCTTCTCCGCGTCGCGCCGCTTCATCAGTCGCCAGCTTCAGCGAAATCAAAGCTTCTGTTTCAGAACTGGACTCAGCAGCTCCTACACGTCTAGGAGTAGTCACTGTTGCTGCCCCATACGTCTCTTGTTTTCTCGGCGGCGCCACCGCGGGAACCCCTCCAGCGTATGTCGCATGCGCCGCCGTGAATTCAATTTCAGTAAGATCCGCAAAGCGAGTCAGCCCCTTTTTCATCAGTGAGCCGCCTTGGTTGTTGTGCGCCTCGATCGCCGCGGCGTTCGTGCGCCAAATCGACTCACGGTGCAGGGACTCCTCGCACGGAGGCTTCGAGCCGGAGCAGTACTCCACGAGCTTGTCGTGCTTCAACGCCCAGCTCAAAAACTCGGGGGAATGAGTCATGATTGTAGTGGAAGTCATCGCTTCTCCACCAACCCAGGCGCCAACACCGTTCCCGTTCAAGCTTCCCACAGGGGTTACCCGTGGAACCGTGATACCACGCGTTGCTCCGTTCCCAGGGGTTCCCGCTAAAGGCCGCGTCGCGGTGAAATCTGCGGTCGCGACCGAGACGGAACAGGACAAGATGGCCAAAGACACCGCCCACGCGGAGTGGCGCTGCCCGCACGCGCGTCGCGAGCGCACATCCGCGGCCGGCGCATCCGCCACCAGCTCCAGGGCACACCCGCGCCCGGTCACCGACATCGCGAACGGAAGCGAACCCGTCACACGACCAGACCCGCGTCTGGAGGTACCGCGGAGAACGCGCCCGTCGTTGTAGCACGGGGTGTTGAAAACTAGGCCGTAGGAATGACTCAGGTCGTTTTTTTTTACGAGGTGCACTTACTTGCACAAAACATGAGACTCTTTTCCCATACACCGTATATAGTTTACTGATTCGTAACACTAAAAGCCTTGTAGCCAAACGATTTCAGGTGGGAGTGCCCTTTTTTTTGGATGAAGCTTGGCCTTGGGGACCACGTGGCCAAGTGCCATCAACCTTCCCGCCACACCTCGCCGCGCACTTACACACTACCACTTACCGGCCCGATGTCCGCCATCGGCTGCATTGTCGCGGTCCCGTGCGTTTCCAGAGTCGAGCCAAGGAGGGCTTTGGCTGGTGGCACGAGCAGGTTCACTGCGCACACGCTCGGCCGATCCCCCGAAACCTCAAGGTGCCACGCGTCGACTTCCGGTGACGTCACTGTGGTCGATGAATCCCACGATTCTGTCGTGACCCGACGCGGCATCGTAGGCGCGTCACTCGCGGCACTTACATTGAACACTATGTTCGCACAAATAGCATTCGCCGAGGACGACGACGAAGACGAAGAAGCAGCTCAAGAGGCTATTGAAGCCTCGATGCAATCAGTCTTGTCGCAACAATCTGGCGAGCAGAGCTACCCGCGGCAGGTTGCGTTCGGCGAGCGAAACGTGATGCAGGCGAGTTTTGAGGTGTCCAGTTTATGGAGCATGTACGGGAAGGATGAGGCCATGGCGAGTGATCCGGTCAAAGCATCAAACGCTAGTTGGGACAAAATCGTGGACCCCGTGAACGGGAAGGTTGTTCAGAATGTCCGGGTGTTTTCCACGCCAAACTATGCCACAAAATCCATCACCGATCTCGGCAAGCCCGAAAACGTAAGCGTCGCGAAAGCGTTGGGCCTGGAGAGTGACGATTCGTATCGCAGAGCCGATATGTTGTGTGCAGCGAAACGAACCGCCCCTGATGGTCAAATATATTACGACTGGGAGATGGTCGCGAGCCCGCCGCCGAAACAGTGTCCATCGGCCGTCGGTTGCCTCTACCCGGATCACATTTACTTAATGTCCGCCACTGTGCGGAACGGCGACTTATACGTCCTAAGCGTAGACGCGTTCCCGGAGAACTGGAGACAAGCGGGGAACTCGTTGCGACGGTTACGCGGGTCGTTCGAGGTGAGGCCGGAGAACATCGCGGAGAAGGCGGAACAGGTTTTGGAAGTGAGTGAGTGATGCTGATTATTATGTAGTGGTAAAAAACAAAATACAATTCAGTTGCGTCCATCATCTCGCCTCTTCAAAAATCCTTTTACTTCTCGCTCTCCTTCACGTCCAGCCACACGTCCGTCATCCCGAGGAAGAACCCGTGTTCCTTGGCTTTCTGTAACGCTTTTACGTACTGTAGTTTCGACCCCGTGCTGCCCTTGCCCCGCTTCGGCCGGCGCTTGATCCATTCTTTTTCCGAACGATTTGATAGCTTTTCGTTTTCGGCGGACATCCATGTGATGAAATCAGCCTCGTTTGCCAAATTGAACCGGCTCCCGACCTCAGCTTCGTGCAGTGTTTCCCTTAACAAGTCCAGGTTCAAGTTGGGCAGCTTACACCGTACCGAATTACTAAACATGGCGGGGGATTTAGTCGCAAAGTGCTGCGCCGCGCCTTCCAAGGCCCATTTCATTCCAGGATCCATCACGCCCGGCATATCGATGAAACGAATCGGCTGCGCTTGGTTGATTTCTGTGAACAGCTCGGAAGCCTTTTGGTCGCAAACTTCGGGAAACACCTCGACCAACACTTCATCCGTGGGGTTAATAACACCCTGTTTTAGTAAAATCTCTAAAGCGCCGACCCTGTGCTGGCCGTCCAAAATGCTGACGCTGCGATCGGGGCCTGAGAAGAACTCAGACAGGGCAGATTTCTTATTTTTACCATTCGATGAATCCACTTTAACATTGGCGGTGCCTTCCGCCAGGGATATGACCCCCGGAACCGCGAACCTGTCGTGACTTTTCATGCTCGCGATCTTCTCCGCTCTGTCTTTTCGAAACGCCCTTTGCTGTTCATACACCTTGACTATTTTTTTGTCCGACAGCACGGACGCCGGCATCGCGTACACTTTCTTGAACCCGAAGTCCTTTAGCAAATCGCCAAAGATTGGATGATGCTCAGTTTGCGTGAACAAAGCGGATGCATTGGCTGCGTTTCTTGTATTTCTTGAGTTATTACTCTTGGCCTTCATGTCCATCACAACCGATGCGGCGAAGTTCGCGGAGGCTTGCTCCGCTTGGGTGACTCTTTGGTGCGCGTTTTCCAGTTCGCGCTCCAGGGACACCACCGCGAGTTTCAACTCGTTCTCGCGTTGGCTGATTTCCAAAATTTCTGATGACGAAGTGTTTGTGGCTTCATCCTTGTTCATCACCACGGTCTTCGTCTCTTGCCTCGCGAACTTCAGCGCTTGTAGCGCGATCCTGATCTCCGCGGCTTCGAGCTGCGTGGCGCGTAGCTCCGACCGAACACGTTCAACAGCGGTCTCGTCAACAGCCGCTAGCTTTAACCGAAGTGTTAAAGATTCAGCATCGATCGCATTCACCCTGGACACCGCGGCGTCTCTTTCTCTTTGCGCTTCAGCGAAAGCGGCGGTGATACTTTCTGACACGGTTGTCGTAGCATTCGTAGCATGCGCGTCGTTCAAATACAGCCCTTTAAACGCCTCGAGCTGCCCCTCACTCAACGAACTGCTAAGCACGCTGCCGATCCACGAGGCGTAAAACGGCAAAGATGCAGTCGTCGTGTCGTTGTTCCCGTCGATTTCGAACTCACCGGACAACGTCCCCGCGGAACGATGAACAGCCTTGGTGGCTTTCCCGCGAACGAAGCGAGGGTTCCCTTTAGGAACGTTCGCAAGACGTCTTGCGAGCCGGTGCAGGGGGGCGGTCATGGCGAGCGCGAGCGCTTGTGACGGGATAGCGCCATTCTGTCGGTTTTTCCGAGATCAGACGAACGAACGGTTATTAAAATCCAGGCGTTTTTCTTGGATTTTGTTTGGACGCGGAGGCTAGAAAGCGTATCCATGACAGATATGAGCATATCAGTGCACAGCTGTACACGAGAACGAACGACGACTCATGAATAATGAACACTCAATAACACTCCATAGAACCACTCACCTCACCCCCTCTACGACTAAATACTCACACTCAATTGGCGGGCGGCAACACTTCCACCGTCGCGTTCGCTCGTAGCCACTCCAGGGATTTCCGCGCCTCGATCGTCTCACCCGCCTGTTCCACCAACCTCTGCACGTCATATTCAGTCCCGTACTTCTCAAACTCCTGCTTCGCCGCCACGACTTCGTTCTTGAACTCCTCCTCGCTGACTTCGATTGACTCAAGGCGGAACAGCTCCTCGCACGCCACCGTTCTCCGTACGATCTTTTCAATCTCATCCTTGCTCTCGACCAAAAACTTCTCAACCATCTCCTCTGAGGCGATCTTCTCCAGGGTCGCCATATCCATGGCGCCGGACATTTGCATATCAAGCATCTGCTCGGAATACATCTGCCGCCCAGTCTCCTCAACGATCGACGCAGGCAGCGGGGCCTGGCAAATATCGGCTAGCGCGTCGACGAGCGCTTCGTCCGTTATGCGCTCCAGCATCGCCTTCGTGTTTTCCTGTTGCATCTCTAACAGCTTCGCCTTGGCGTCTTCGATGGATTTAGCTTCGGGGAAGATCTTCTCCGCGATGTCATCGGTTGGTTCCGGGACTTCATTGTCGAACAATTCCTTAATCGTAACCGTGAAATCAGCCTTGACGCCTCGGATGAAGGCTTGCGGCCAGTCGCTAGGCATGGTGATGGGGAAGGTTTTCGTGTCACCGGTCTTCATGCCAATCAGTCCATCGACTAATCCGGGTAAATTAATCTTCGCCGCCCCCGTGTCGAGCGAGAATTTCTCCTGCTTGATGCCCTCGATGGGTTCGTTTGTGGTGGTATCAGCGGCGTCCAAGTCCATCACGACCTGGTCCCCGACTTCGAGTCCCCTGTCCACGACAACCCGCATCGTACCGAGCTGCCTCAGCTGCGAGTTAAAAACAGCCTCCGCTTCCATCGCGTCGCTGGCGTCGTCCCCAGGCGCGGTAACGACAACTTTCAGCTTCCGGTAGTCCCCAGTCCACACGATCACAGGGGTGACTTCGCAGATGATTGAGTACGAAACGTCACCGCTGGGTTCGGCTAATTTATTGTCGAAGTTCTTAACAAGATCCTCAAACGCCGTTTCGATGCGTTCGGAATCTTGCAGCGCCGTTTGCGCCACGACTTCCATGGCTTTCGGAATGGACCGCTGTAACATCTCCTCCACACACGTTTGTTTGAACGTCTTTTCGCCCACGAAGTTGATAATGACGTCCGCGGGGGGGAGCTGCGCGTCCGCTTTCTTGCGCCCGCCGCCCTTTTTGTAATTCGCAAAGCCGGGGATCTTCGCCTCCTCCGCGAAACCCTCGAGGCACTCCTGACGTGCCGCTTGTGCCAGGGACTTTGGTACCGTGACGTCGAGCCTCACTTTGCAATCACCGAGGTTAACTTTGTCGATGGTGATTTCGGACACGCCCGCGGTGACGGAGACGACACTTCGAGAGGCGCGAAGGGGCGTAGCCGCACGGCGCGTCGAAGCGCATCGAAGCGCGTGCGGCGGCTGGACGAGGCTGGACCGCGCGAGCGCGGCGTTGGCAGCCATCGTGGGTTTAGGGTTTAGGGTTTAGCGAGCAGTCGCGGGTACGGGAAGTCACCGGTGAGGCGAAGCTTCGGTGGTGGTGCGTCGCGGGAGGTGAGCGCGTGAAGGAGTGGGCGTGGGAGAGGCGGCCATCGAATCGAGTGGATGTGGATAAAGCGCTGTCGAAAAAGCGAGTCAATTTTGGATGGCGGAACTAGTCCATAGACCGTAAACAGACAATCAAAAAGAGGGGCAAACACCAGATCACGCACTGTTTCGCACTCGTAAAGTCCTCTTTGCTTCTCGTTTTGGCAAATGAAGACAATCAAATCAAATCAATCAATCGGTGCCCTCTGGTCACACGCGGGCGCACACCCCGATGCCCCCAAAAGCCAAGAAAGGCGGCAAGAAGGGCGATGGCGGGGGTAAGGGTAACGCGGTAACCCCGCTGGAGCCCGTGGACCCTGGCGCAGAACCGGAAACCTCGGCTGGCGCCAAGGAGGTTCATGAACGCGAACTCGCCATACAAAGGCTGAAAACACAACTCGGCGAGTTTCAAGATGCGAGTTGCTCGCTTGATATTCAGGTCGAGGGTTTGAGGGATGCGGTGCGTGGCGAGACCAGCGATGCGCTTGATGTGCGTAACTATCTTTCCCTGGAGCTCGTTAAAGCAGAGAACGTGTTGAGTTCCTTGGCCAGTGAGGTGCATGAGGCGGAGCAATCGGTGGTGGCACAAAATGCGCAGATCGAATTAAGACTGAAAGAAGCAAGTGACACCGCTGAAACCGCCACAACCGACATCGCCAAGAAACTCAAGGCGCACGACTTGGAAGCGGAGAAGCAGCGGGTACGTGAAAACGAGCGGAACGAGCTACTCGCGAGCATAGATGCAGTGTCTGAAACCTTAGCGACGGAATCCCGAATGCGAAGATCTGAAATCACGAAATTGGAAGGCGAAGCTTTATCGGAAAAAGGCAACCTCGCCAAGGCGCACGAGATTTTGATCAGCGACAAAAGCGCGCAGTTGACAAGGGCGACGGACGAGCAGCTAATCGTTACTACGAAGCGTGCGATCATCCGAAACGAAGAACGTGGTGACGCGTTGTCGAAGCAAAGCGTCGTTGTGGAGAAGGCGATTGAGAAACACGAAAAGGCGTTGCAATCAATGAAGCGGATCATCGCGTCACGGGACGTTTCGCGGGAAACCACAGTGGCTGCGAAACGACGCTCTGAAGGGTTGCTGAAAGCGATTGGGAAGTGCAAGGAACAGATCGCAGAGGTTGAGCACGAACGGCGGAACTTTTCGTTCAAAGTGTCGGACAAAGCTAAAGACCTGAAGTTCGCAACGATTGAGGTTGGGAAAAAAGAATCCGATTTGATTGAATTTAAAAGGCAAGCGAATCGCGTGGAGACTAGGTTACAGGAGACAAAGAAACGGCTGCAGGAGACAAAGAAACGACTCGCGGAGCAAAGAAAGGGTGTTACACAGGGTGTTACAGGTGATTCATCCGAAAGTATCGTTTCTTTACTCGTGGAACTTCTTGAGGATTCTGTTTCCTTTGCGGCGGCGCGAAACGGTTTGGACGGAAATGTATCGCTCAACAACGTCACCGAAGATTCCAACGATATGCGAATTGAAACGCTGGATATTCTGTGTGACATGCTTCAGGAACGCGCACAACAATTACGGTCCGAAAAAGAAGGTGATGGTTCCGTCGATACCGTCGGTGGGGACAGGGATGGGCGCTTCCCCGGGGACGGCGAAACTTTGGGGATATCTGGGGATGATATCCCGAGCGAATCTTCCGTCCCCGACGCCGTGCGCGTCATGGTCGGGATGACCGCGGTACCGATCGCGAAAAACCTGCCCGCGATACCGTCGTTCGAACAAAGGATGGCGAACTGGGGAGTCTCGTGAGGTATGAAACTGAGAAGAGAAATAGCTGGGAGTATTAGCGCGCCGCTTGAAATAGAAAAGAGGTTGTAATATTAAATGTTAACTCGTTTTTAGATCTTGGTACGCAGTTGGGCGCTGCGCCGCGGGGTCGCGACCCGCTTGAACAACTCGTGATACGCGTTCGGAGTGGTGTAAACAGGCGCCTCACCAGGTATCCGTGACCTTCGATGTCTTTCGCTGTGCCTTCCACGCGTCACGGAGAAGCGCCCGTTGGGGATGGCGAGTTGCAGCGCGCAAAGGCCACGGTCGTTACGCTTCGGCGGGAGCTCGCCACGCGTGTCTCTGGTGCCGCGGCTGACGCGGCCGCTGATGCAGGCGAGTCGGAGGACACCGGTGGCAACACATACGGTGCCGGCACGCACACCAACGATGACCCGTCACTCGTTATCGACGAGCTCGTCACGCGACTTCGAGCGCTGCACAGCGCGCGAGATGCGTGCGTGCATCAAACGAGGCTTGAAGGCGCGGTTCGTTCCGCAGACTCCGTGGCGACCTCGTTGAGTGGCATTTCCCCCGAAATGTTACTGGCATCTCCCGGTGAGTACCTGGAGCGCTTGGAACAAGGCGCGGCGGCGCTGAAACACGCCGCCATTGCGATCGCCGCGGACCAAAACAGCGAAGAAAACGACGACAGAGTTGCGTTTTCCAACAAAGCAGAGTCGAGTAGCTCCGCCTTGAGCGTGCGGTTTCTTTCGGTCTCGGCTACAAGAGCCGCTATGGCTACGGAACAGCTTCGACAAGTAACTGTTACAATATTGAAAAACGCGTGCGCTTCCACGGGATGGCCCCCCAATTTAGACCAGGAGTCCTTGAGTTCCTTTGCGTGGCCGCTCGCTGGCGACGACGCGGTGGATCCCGACAATGCGTTGCTACGATCGATCAGCATACTCACCACGTTGAGGCAAGTCTGCGCGGTGTGTCGCGAGGTGTGGGTGGAGGTCCGAGAATCTGAATTGCAAAATGTCAAGGATAACTCAGGGATAACTCAAGAACACCCGGAGCCTCCAAGCGTATACGCCTGGACCGGCGAAACGCTCGCTGCTCCAGTTTGCGAATCTATATCACAATTGTTTTCTGAGGACGACGTGAAATTGGCGGACCCGAGAAATCCAGAACGTCTGTTCGCCGTAGCCACGAGATCTGCGTCGAAATTAGTTCCGATTGTCGAGCAGGCTTTGGAAGGTATAGGGGCGATGAACAATGCTTCCTCCCGAAGAATACTTTCGGGTATGGTTCTCGCAATCTCAAAAGCCGCGTCAGATTTAGTCCAAAAAAAGTACCTCCCCGCGTGCGAACGCTTCGACCTCGAAAAAACCAAAAACAAAAAAACAATCTTCGCAAATGTAACGTCCTACGCCAAGGGTGACAGGGTTGATACACTATTCGATAAAAATAAGGGTACCAACACGGACGTGCACTGGCTTCACCTCGCAGATTGCTGCTGCGCGTTCGACTTGGATACCACGAAAGCGCTGGAAGGATGTTCTGGCGGTGACGGCGTGAATGCTGAAATTCTTCCCTCTTCGAGCAGCGCTCTCGCCCAGTTAGCGTCATCGAAATCCGAATGGTGCGAGCGGTGGTTCGCCTGTGAGTTGGGGGATTTACGATTGAACGTCGACCGTGTTATCAAGGGTGGGTTAAACGACGGAAACGTGTGGGTTCCGTGCGGAATAGGCGCGTTAGGGGTGGGGTACAGGGAAGGCAATGTGGATCCCGCGATGGAAGCAGCAATGAGTGGACATGGAAACGGCACCCGACGCTACGACGATAACAACTCCGCGCCTGTGTCCCTACCCGCGGCGGACTGCGTGTGCGACGCGGTGCAGTCGGCAATGAAAAGGGCGATTTGCATACCTTCCGATACGTTCGTCGCTCAGGACGGCTTGGGCGAGTTTGTAGGGGCATTTAGTAGAGCAGACGTGACGACCAAAATCTCCGCTCGCCTGGCGTTCGTCGCGAGCGTCGCCGCGCCAGTCGTCGATACCTTTCTTCAGACTGTCGCCTCATACGCGAACAGCGCTCCCGTTTTCGGAAGTTTAGCGATAGGCAACGGCGTTCGAGGGATGACGAAAATGGGGCACTGCGTGAACAACGCGTTGAGGGTGGCGAATCGATTGAACGAGCTGAGCGAAACGCATCTCGTCAATTTTTTCGGCAACGACGTTTTTTTTTCAGAGATTGAATCGTGCAACCAACTCGCGAACCGATGGACGGACGTGCTTGTCGACACCGTGTTCGGCGCGTTTTTGCACGCGTTGGTTCACTATGAGGGGAGGGAGCACTTGAGGTCCTTTGGGGTACAAGGGGAGGGGGATGAGGATACAAATGAGACTAGTTCTCCATACGTCCCATCCGATTTGGGATCAGTTCCCGCCTCGGCGCACCTTTCCAATCCCTTAAACGTCCTTCGCCAGCGCCTCGCCGGGTTACGCGCCGCATTGTGCAGTGTTGATGACACGACTGACGACAGCAGAGTGACAAGCGCAACACGTACGCTGTGCAAACTCGTCGGAAGAAGAATCGTCACGCATGTCGTGATGAATGCTCACAGTTTTTCAACTTCTGGCGCTCGTAGACTGAAAACTGACGTCGATTCTCTCCTCGGAGTTTTCCATGGCCATCTACGGAAACCCTCCACGTCCTTCGTGGAAGCGGTTGAAGCGTCTGTTTTGTTGAACTTGCCAATAGAAGATGCGTCGCGAGTCGCCACGGCGTGTGGGGGTGCGGAGAGAGCCAGGGCGAGAGTTTCGGAACATACGGAAGGGGGAGGGGCGTTGCGTTATGACATTGGCAATGATGAATCTCTCGGTGAGAACAATGACCTCGACGCGCTCGTCACTTCCGCGGCTGCGATAAAAAACGAGTTAGGGGTATTTAACCTGGATGATACCGTGACGTTCGCGATTCTGTCGAAAAGAGCGGATTTAAGGGGGGGAAGGTAGTATGGGTGAAGGTTGTAGGGGTGACAGGTATAGTAATGAGAGATCTAATGATCCAACTCATTCAGTCAATAATTCTACCGATCAGCCTTGACCAATGCTTCCCTTTCAAATATCACAAGCCCCTTCTACGGTCTGGGTCTTCCACGATCAACTCGTCCACGCCCCAGTCCTCCCACGAGCCGTCCGGAAGGTACCGTCTGATTGTGAATGGAATGCGCTTCTCTCGAAGTTCCTTCCCCGCGATCTCCAGCGGGTCGGTTTCGCCATCCAGCTGAACCAAAACAGGCGCGTTCATGGAGATCTGCAGCGCCCTAGTGCCCAAAATACGCGCGCGCTCGTACTTCGTCATGTACGGCGTCGTCGTCCGGTCAGTCACCGCGCCGCCGCCTTGCCGCGGACCATCAAGGATCTCAACCCCGTTCTCTTGATCTCCATGTGCCTCTTCCTCCTCCCCCGCGTCATCCCCACCGGGCTCGTCGTAGTACTCGCCGCCGTCGCCACCCTCGAAGTCGCCATCCATGTCCGCCATCGTGCTGGACGAAGCGCGACTGCTGCGGATGCAGAGGTACGCGCTGCGGAGTGAAACGAATTTTGGCGCTGAAAACCTTTTCAGTCGAGTTTGTTTTTCTCAACGCTTTTCATCGCGTGTCGGCACTACCGCGCCACTCCACACGCACCAGCCCTCTGTTGGTTCGTGTCAGGGGTCACGGGCTTTAGGGTTAGTGCAAGGGTTGCCCTAACCCTACACCCTACACATGGCGTCTCTGCTCCGCAGCTGGGCGCGTCGTGCGGTGCGCGTGGCGAAAGACATGACTGATGTGTCTCCGATAAGCGCCACGAACGCGATCGTGGCTGAGTTCCAGGGCGAGTCGTGCGTCACAACCAAATGGCGGTCGTGGAGTGACGCACCTCACGGAGGCTTGAGCACATGTGCGGTTTCGTTTCGGAGGATTACTTCCGAGGAACGGCGGACCGGGTGGTTTTCCAGGGGAGGGATGGACGGCGAGAGTGTTGATGGAATCGATGGTGACGAAAATGAACAAAAGCAAACGAGCGGCGTCATGGTGTTAAGCGGCGTGCTCAGTACGAAAACGGTGGCGCCGTTGCGAGGTGAAACGAAAACGCTCACAGAATCGGCTAACCAGTTGGCGGAAGATCCCGAATCCCTCCTTACGGAATCCGAAACGAAACGGAGCGGGTACGGGATGCGACTCGCGGCGGTTGGAGATAAAAAGAACGAAAACAATTTGACAAAAGGTTTCGCCGCCACCGGGGTGACGACGTCCAATTCCTCACCGGATTCCTCACCGGATTCCTCAGGTGACGATAAACCCGAACCGCTGAAGATGAAACGCTCCGGGTTCGCGGGTGCCTCCACGTTGGAAATGCCCCCTCACGAGTATTTGGATTTGGAGGCGTTTACGGCGCTGCGCGTAGCGGTGAAGAGCGACGGGCGCAAGTACGTCGTTTCCTTACGAACGGACAACTGGATCACGGGGGGGAAGGAGGACTTGTGGCAAGCGTTTCTTTTCGCGCCGGCTGGGGAGTGGGTGAACGTGATTATTCCTGTTAACCGATTTTTGAAAACCTGGCGAGGCCGCGTGATGGAGCACGAGCACGAGATGAACGCCAGCAAGGTTACTGGAATAGGAATAGCGGTGGCTGGGGGCGGCGAGGGGGAACGGGAAGGACCGTTTACGTTGGAGGTTTTGTCGATCACCGGGCTCAGGCTAAGCCCAGAAGCGCTGGAGATGGCGAAGCGAAAGGAGGAAGCGGGGTGGGGGATCGTGAGCAACGAGTACATATCACAATCAGACTCATCACAATCAGAGAATGACTCGTCGCGATATGAAAGCGACTCGTCGTCGACGATGACAGAAGAAGTGCAAAAGCTGTCCGTCGCGTCGGAGGATCTTCTGTCCGCCGCGCGCGCGCTTCGCCGCGTCGCGGAAGCCGACCGCTTGTTGATCAAAGCCGCGAGCAAGCCTGTTAAAAACACAGGCCTCGGCTCGAGCGACACAAAGTTCAAGGGGGAGATGCTCCCCGAGTTTCTGGGCAGGAAACCCAGGGAGAGCGAAGAGTAGTCGGAGTGAGGAGTAGGATTGAAATATACATCACTCCTATTAGTACTCCTGTGAATTAATCCTCCCCACACATATTAGAAGTTCATGATGCACATCTCCTTGGCGATGCCGTGTCCAACAAGCGTCTCGATAACCGCCTCCGTCATTTCCTTCTGGCCGCACAAAACGGCGCACGTCTTTTTTGAATCAAAATTTTCCAACTCCTCCTTCAACGCATCCTGCACGTATGTGGGCGGCCCGCCGACTTGCGACTGGACGTGCACCACCTTGACGCCCTTATTTTCCCACTCCTTGAACTCATCGAGAAACGCGGTAGTTTTTTCATTCGCGGTGCCGTAAAACAGCGTCACGTCTCGGTCACTCAACGTGCCGCTCAAGATCAGCGATCGTATCGGCGAGATGCCGCTCCCGGTGGCGAACAGAAGCGTGGTGGGTGTTTCGTTGGCCGGGGCTTTCCCTAAATCGAAACCGCCTCCCATCGCGGGTGATACGTCTAACTTATCGCCAGGCTTCATGGCGCAGATATCGCCCGCAGTGCCATCCACTGACTTGATCAGGAGCTGTACAACTTTGGCATCGGCGCCGGGCGGCGACGCTATGGCGAGAAACGCGGGCTTGCCATCTTCGCCAACTCGCATCTGCACGAACTGCCCGGCGGTGGTGTACGCCTTCGTCGTGTCTTCTGCCACGGAAACCATCACGGTGTGCAAACCCCCCTCCTTCGCCGCAGACACGTTGGAAACAATCTCACACGTGCCCCACTCGAAGTCGTTCCACCCGGCGCGAGTTAAAGTGTGTTGCTTGCGTCTGGTGGAAAGATGCGACACGTGTCGGGTGCGGATGGAAGGCACGTTCGCGGCGAAGTTTGATCGGGTCGAGGCCAAGCGGCGCGCCGCAACGGGCGCGGCGGGCACAGCCGCGCGCGTGCAGAGAATACGGGACATGTTCGAGGCGGCGAAACGCGCGAGTATCGTGCGTGAGCGGCGCGACGAAGTCGGCGCAGAGAGTGAGAGAAGGCTCGTCCGTACCGTATCAATCATCAGTTTCGGCGGTCAGTCGAAGGGGTGAAGACGAGTGAAGAAGGGGTTTGATCGTGTTTCTTGGACGGGCAAGCAAAGCTTCATTGCTTGAGGAATAAAAAACCGTTGCTGCAGAACGTTTCGCGACGCGAAAAAGTGAATGCTGACTCGGCGTTGGAAGGACCGAGACTCGCCGCGGCTCCTCCGCCGCCGCCTGCCACTTTTTGCATCGCGCGTGTCTACTGACACTTCTCGACCCGACGAACGAACGCTCGCGTCATGCATTCCATCCCCCCCCCCCC
>MDSY01143320.1_pt1 | contig 24794 bp, 23 predicted proteins | sample 811131 | NCBI WGS metagenome assembly MDSY01 (sample SAMN05326643, study PRJNA326480) | marine metagenome | isolation source: seawater | place: Atlantic Ocean: South West | collected 2010
CAAATAATTTTCTGGAACTATAATATTTGAGTCACTTCTCAATGTCCTTGTTAACTCTGTTAATCCATTTTCATTAGTATCTACAACAATTAATTCAGATGGACTATATTTAAGAGCAGCTTTTATAAAAGAAGAACCTATGGTTCCTGCTCCACCGATAACAAGTATTGACTTCCCTTTAATTTCATTTATTAATGTTTTTTTGTTGTTTATAAGATCTTCATGAAAGAAACTTCTACCTCTTTTGGTGACATGAATCTTAATAAAATCTGATATGTTGGGTAAAATCATTTTTTGAAAAATTTTTTAATTTCTGATATAACTTTTAGTTGATCTGACAACGATAAATTAGATGAAGATGGAATACTTATACATTCTTTAAAAATTTGATTTGAAATATCGTTTTCGTTGACATAAGTTAAATCTTTATACATCGGCAGATTGTTCATTGGCGTCCAAAAAGGTCTGCTTTGTATTTGTTTTCTATTTAAATAAATCAGTAAATCTCTCATCTTTTTAGTTCGAAATGTAAATAACCAACAATTTGGATTTGAATCTTGATTATTCGTTTGAAATTTGATATCTCCAATACCGATAAGCTCTTTTTTATAAAGAGCATCAATTTCTTTTTTCCTTTTTAATATTTGTTCAAAATTCTCCATTTGAGCAACTCCTATTGCAGCAAGAATATTTACAAGCCTATAGTTAAATCCAACTTCATCATGTAAATATTCTAATGGATCTGATTTTGCTGTAGTTGTAATATGTCTTGCTCTAATAGCTAAATCTTCATTATCAGTCAGAATCATGCCACCTCCTCCAGTAGAAATTATTTTGTTCCCATTAAAACTTAATACTCCTGCTAAACCAAAAGTACCTGCATGCTTTCCTTTTTTAAAGCTACCAAGTGCCTCTGTGCTATCTTCAATAACTGGAATACCATATTGTGCGCTGATCATTAATAATTTATCAGTATTAACAAACCCACCTAATACATATACTGGCATTATTGCACCAATTTTTTTTCCTGTAAATTTATCAATCGTTATAGGCTTACCTTCAATAATTGTTGTTGTTGTGTTTTTTATTAACCATTTCTCAAGTAAATTTAAATCAATTTGCCATGAATCCTCACAATTGTCAATTAAAATAGTTTGCGCAGATGTATAGGAAATAGCATTTAAGGTTGCTACAAATGTTAAATTTGGGGCAATAACAATGTCATTTTTAGTAACTCCTGCAAGAATAAGTGAAACTTGAAGACCAGCAGTACCATTCATGCAGGCAATAGCATATTTTATACCTGTATAATTTTGAATAGCTTCTTCAAACTTATTTACATACGCTCCAGCTGAAGATATCCAACCAGTGTCGAGACATTCTTTTACGTATTTCCATTCATTTCCGCTAATATTTGGTATTGACAGTGGTATCATAAATTCTATCTTATTATTCTTCCGGGATTCCCGAAAATCGTTGAATTATTAGGAACATCTTTTACAATTACTGCACCCGCTCCAATCGTAACATTATTTCCAATTTGTATTCCTTGTTTAATTACTGAATTTGCCCCTATCAGACAACCTTCTCCAACTGATACGTTTCCTGCTAATACAGCCCCTGGACATACATGAGAAAAACAACCAATATTACACTCATGTTCTATGATTGCACCGGTATTTATAATACACCCTATATTTATTACAACTTTTGGGTTTATAATCACACCAGCACTAATAAAGTTTTGTTTTTTAATTAAAGCAGAACTAGAAATAATTGATCTTGAATGTATAATACTTGTATCTAAATATGGTTCATTCATAATTAGCTTTTCATATACTTTCCTTCGAATAGTATTATCTCCTATAGCTATAAAAAGTTGATTATTTACATCTAGATCTTCTTCTTTTCCTAAAAACTTCAAGTTGTAAGGGTTATCAGAAATTTTTTCAAGTTCACAGTATCCAACTATAGATGTTCCGTTATTAATAGCAGTTTCAATACATAAATAGGAATGACCAGCATAACCAATAATAATCAGTTTATTTTTATTCATTTCACTTTGGTTTGACGGATTAAACTAGAGGGATTAATTAAAACAAAGATAATATAATAATATAAAATTAATGAGTTGTGCAGTTTCTACACAAACAAATACATGTCCTGAATATTCAATAAATGCAATTTTACTATTTGTTCTCATCTTATACATATTATAAAGATTACAATGCAAAACTTAACATTTCATTTATAAAATATTTACATATTCTCCTCCAATGATTTATATTCAGTCAAAATTGCTTCCCAAACAACACCTTGATCATATCTGTCAATAATCATTTTTCTTGCATTTAATTTCACTTTAATAAACTCATTGCTTCCTGTAAAACAATTTTTCATGGCATTTGAAAGAGCTTCTTCATCTTTTACGGGGATTATCCATCCATTTTCACCTTCAATAATAATTTCATTACAGCCATTAATATCTGTTACAATACTTGGTAATCTCATAGCGCCTGCTTGCATAACAACATTTGGAAACCCTTCTCTATAACTTGGAAATGCTAAAACATCTGCAATCGAAAAGTAAGGTCTAACATCTTTTTGAAAGCCCACAGATATAATTTGTTTATTATCGTTTATAATTCCGATCGTCTTCTTTTTTAATGGGTCTAAATCTGCCTCAAATGGCCCAACTAATAATAGTTTTAAGCTCTCATTTCCTTTTGACAATTTATTAAAGGCGGCTACTAATTCATTTATTCCTTTATCAGCAACTAATCTTCCAACAAAAATAAAAACAAAATCATTTTTTTCAATTCCTAATTCAGATTTCAATTTATTTTTTTCCTTAGGTGAGAATAATTTAGGATCAAAAAACGAAGTATCAATTCCATTAGAGCTTCCATTTCCTATTACCTTAAGCTTGTTTTCTGATGTAAATTTAAGATTTAATATGATTTTTTTTAAACTATGTGAGTTAGGATAAACTTTAGTTGAACATTTGTATGTTAATTTTTCAACAAAATTTAAAACAATCCTTTTTAGTCCGACAACCTCCATTAGAGGAAGACCTGCAACCGTATGAAGCCTAACAGGCACTCTAGCTAAAAAAGAGGAAAGCATACCCACTACACCCGCTTTTGGTGTATGTGTATGAACTATATCTGGTTTCTCTCTTACTAGTAAACGATATAAACTAAAAGCAGCTATTAAGTCTTTGAATGGTGTTATTTTTCTTGTGAATGGAATAATAAAATGGGGACATTTTTCATTTTCAATTGCATCCTTCAATCCTTTTCCGTCAGAACTAATCATAATAACATCAAAACCATTTTTACTCATAAAAGCCATTTGACCTTTTAATAAGTGTTGTAATGACATTGGAACTGTAGTAATTCTTATAATTTTCTGTTTCAATATTATTGTGTTTTATTTAACTCCCTTTATTCTGTTCATAAGGTATTGATATAGTGTTGGATGAGTATATAAATTTGATTGAGTTTTTATAATCTGTCTATTTAATTCTTTCTTCTTGCAATCCTCAATTGTTTGTTCTAAAAGGGGGATAGCTTTTGCTATTTGTAAATATGGATAAGTATTAAAATTATCTTTTCTTGTCACTTTAATAGTGTCTTGATACAAAACAGTACCTGTATCGATTCCAGCATCAACAAGATGAACTGTAACGCCACAATTATTTTTATCATTTTTCACCAACGACCAATAGCCACCGTGAACTCCACGATATTTAGGAGTAATACCCACGTGGGTATTTATAAAAGGCGCCTTTATGCTTTGAAGCACTTTTTTTGAAATGATACGTGTTCCATTCACAATGATTAAGTCTGGAGAGATTTCTTTAAGAATTTGAGTTGTTTCTCTACTATTTACAGAAATTACTTTCTTTAAATTTTCTGTTGGGTAATCTTTAATAACTAAACCATAAAGCTGTTTAATTTCTAAAATTCTTTCTTTGGATCTGAAAAAAAACAACTTATTGTAAATTATGAATAGAATTTGTCCAGCAACCTTTAAATACCCAAGTTTCTTTAGTCGTCTTTTTAAAAATTTTTTTTTTGGCACAGATAATTCTTCTATCACCAAATTAATTTGGTAGTTTTTCATCAAACCATTATATACAATTTTTGATGATTCACCTTGACCAACTAGCATCACAATCTTCATGAGCTCTGTTTTAAATTCTCTTTTATGTCCTTCATATTCATTGATTTCATATTGTAATTCTTTTCAAGTTTTTTGAAATAATTTAAAATTTGCTTTAAAAATTCTGTATTTTTTTCAATACTGTTGCCAAAATTATGAGGATGCCACCATAAGTGAAATATTTGTCCATTCTTAGCAGCATAGTTCATCTGAGATTTAATTCTTTTTAGCCTTAATTTATCTAAGAATGAAAATTTAAGGCTTACTGGTCTTAGAAATCTACTAGATGGAATATTTAATAACTGATCATGAGCTAGATTCTTAACTACAAAAGTGTTGTGACCTGTTATATTAATAAAACTATCAATCAGCCTTAGAAATCTTCTTAATTGGTAATTCATTTTCTTTTCATAAACCCAGTTTATTTCGTTTCCCCTGTATATATTCACTCCATTTTCTATCAAAATATCTTCGTATTTAAAATTAACTTGATTTCTCGGAAAAACGATACTAACAATGTCCTTATTATACTTAGATTTAAATATTTTTATGTTTTGCTTCAAATCTTGCTCAAAAGAATCATAGGACTGTCCTTGCTCTAAACAGTAGTAATGTGACATGGTATGTGACGCTAACTCTTGGTTAGGGGTTTTAATTATCTTTAGAATAGTTGCATCAGCAAAGTGATATTTAGTTTCAAGTTCTTCTTGTTGTATATATTCGTACGGACTGAGTTTTGCTTCATTGTAATCTGGCCAATTCAACGGTAAATTTATCATCAGTTCTTCCTTATCCTTAAAAGCCAAGAAACCAACAGTGGCCCAGGTAGCACGAACATTATATTGTACGAAAATTTCTAACAGTGATGTACAAATATCATCAACTTTTTTTAAATTCTCTTCGTAATCTTTGAGAGGTTTATGATCTCTCATTCCCCAGTATTTTTCTAAATCTAATGAAATAACAAATTTTCCACTCATAATCAATTCAAATAAATATTTTTATACCACTTTTGAAAACAATAAAATGGCCACATTTTAAATGTTGCATCCTCTTTTCCACTTAGGTGATTATCCACTAATTTTGAGATATACTCATAGTTAAAAATTCCTTGTTCTTTTATAAAGTCCTTATCAATATAGCTTATGAACTCCTTTCTTAATACCCCTCTCAACCAATCACCTACAGGAACTCCAAATCCTTTTTTGGACTTATTAAGAAATCCATCTGGAAAATGTTCTTTAAATGCTTCCCTTAAAATAAACTTTTTGGAACCTTTATTGATTAAATAATTGTCCGGTAAGCTATTGGTAAAATCCCAAATCTTCTTATTTAAAAATGGAGCTCTACATTCCAGTGATGATAGCATACTAGTCCTATCTACCTTTGCCAGCATATCTCCCTCCAAACTAACAATTTTATCTATCATTCTTATACCAAACAAATCATCTTTATCAAAACCATTTAACTTATTCTTAAAATAATTTAAAGAATCTTTTTGCTGCTTATGAATTAATAATTTTTCAACTTCTTTTTCTTGAAAGCCTAAGGAAATTATATTCCAATAAAAATTCCCGTTATAATCTAATGAATCTAAAGTTTTTCTCAATTTAAACCTTAGTCCTCTGTTATCATTATTGGTTACTAGAAGTTTTCTTAATGGAATTTGTAAATTATTGTGTAATCTAGAAGAAATAAGACTTGTGTATCGATTATTAATTAAACTCATATAGTGTTTATTATATCCAGCAAAAACTTCATCACCTCCATCTCCTGTTAAAGCCACTTTTACATAATTACTAGTTTGTTTAGAAACCAAGAAAGTGGCTAATGCGGAAGCATCTCCAAATGGTTCATCGAAATTATTAAGAATGTCATCTATTTCTTCTAGAAGGCTATTTTCATTAATAATAATCTCATGGTGTTTACTATTAATTAGTTTGGAAACAATCCTAGATTTATTTCTTTCATCAAACTTTTTATTTTCAAAACCGATTGAAAACGTATTTATTCTTTTGTCTAAATTTTTTGCTAAGCAGTAAGATACGATGGAAGAATCTACTCCCCCTGAAAGAAAAGTGCCTATAGGAACATCGGATACAGATCTGCTAAACACACTTTCTTCAATCAGATCTTTAGTTACCATCTTAGCACTATTAAAGCTAATCAGATTATGCTTTTTTGTCTTGTTTTCAACATGAATCGGAATAATGTTAAGCAAATTCTTTTCAATATCAAACTCTATATAATTATTAGGCTCAAGCTTTAAGATCCCATCATAAATTGTATATGGAGCAGGTATATAATTGAGCTTAAAAAATAACTCTAACCCTTTCATGGATATTTTAGGCTTGTCAATACAGCAAAAAATACTTTTCAGTTCGGAGGCCCAAACTAAGCCGTATGAGTTATTCGAATAATAGAGTGGCTTCTCTCCAAAAAAATCTCTAGCAATAAATATTTTACTAATGTTCTTGTCAAGAATAGAAAAAGCAAACATTCCATCAAGTTTGCTGAATGACTCCTGACCATAAATTTCATACATTTTTAGAATAACTTCCGTATCTGAAGAAGTGATAAATTCTACCTGATGGTTTAACTCTAGCTCATTTTTAAGAGTTAAGTAATTATAAATTTCACCATTAAAAACTAATACTAAGTTTCCATCATCTGAAACTATGGGCTGCTTGCCATTATCTATATCTATAATAGATAAACGCCGCATCCCTAAAGCAATATTTTTCCCACCAACTGTATCCATATAATGACCTGAATCATCTGGGCCGCGATGAATAATTTTATTATTCATCTTATTTATATTTTTTTTTAAATCATTTTTTAATGATCTAGAAATTATTCCATTTATACCACACATTTATATTCTTATTAATTTTCTTAGAAAATAACCTATTTTTGGGAAAAGGGTAATTTTAGAATTGTTTAAACCAATTTTTAAAGTTTCTATTCTTGCTAAATTTTTATTTGAATCAGCAAATCCTCCCATTAATCTATTAATGAGTATATTTTTTGTAAATCCAAAAATGATTTTTGATTTCATACACCTGTATAAAAAGTCATAATCTGCTGAAACTCTATATTTATCATTGAAAAATCCTAATCTTTCATAAACGTTCTTTCGGATAAAGCAAGCGGGATGGTTAACTGGCATTAAAAATGGAAAAAATTTTAGGGTTTTATTTTTTGAAATAGTTTTTTTCCCATTGTCATAATAATTTAAAGAGTTTCCGCAAAATATATCCACATCAGTATTATTGGTGAAAAAAGTTGAAACTAATTCGATAGTATTATTTAAATACCAATCATCACTATTTAAAATAAAAATATATTCAGAATTATTGCTAACCTTTTTTAAACCCATGTTCCAGGCTTCATAAATCCCCCCTTTTGTTTTTTGTTTTATCAATAAAAAATTCACTCCTAAATCTTTAAATTTTATTTCAACATCTAATAAATATTCAAGGGTACCATCATTAGAACCACCATCTACAAAAATGTGCTGAATAGGTAAATGTTTTTGAATTAAAATTGATTCAATAGTTTTTTCTATTGTTTTGATAGAATTGAGACAAGCTGTAATTAGTGTATATTTCATAAATTCCTATTAATTTTTTTCAATAAAATATTGACAAAGAACTTTGCAAGAAGAAAATTTACAGATAAAAAAATATTAACGATTGATAAGTGCTTTATGGCAAAAAGAAATTTATTGTTTAAAACTCTCCTGTATGTTATTGAATAATTTGAAGCAGAGAGAGACCCAATATGAGCAATTTTATAGTTAAAATAAATTTTATTGGAATATCCCATTTTTTTAATTCTGTAGCACAAATCGACTTCTTCAACATAAGCAGGATAATAATGTGGGTCAAATAAAGAAGCGTTTTCAAATAAATTTGTCCTTACTATAATTGCAGCTCCCAAAATATAATCAACATTTTTAATTTTATTAATTTTATTATAGAATCTTCCTTGATTTAAATATTTCATATCTAAAGTCAAAAGATTTATTTTACCACCAGCAGATTGAATAATATTTCTATCAAAATTTTCAACAACAACTGGTCCGATAGATCCTATCGTTTTATCGTTTTCCATTTTTCTTACTAAGGGAGAAATAAAATCTTCAAGTATTATTACATCATCATTTAAAAGTACTACATAATCACAACCATCTTTAATAGCTTGAGTAAACCCAAGATTATTACCACCAGAAAACCCAAGATTGGAATTAGATAAAATTAAATTTATATCAGGATAATTTTTTTTTAATATTTGCACTGTACTATCCTTAGAATCATTATCAACTACGTATGTGCTAAAGTCATGACAATACAGATTTAAAGAGTTTAAACAATCTAAAATTCGCTTCTCAGAATTCCATGCTAAAATTATTACACCAACTTTCATGAATTATATTTTTTTTAAGGATTTATTATTACACAAAATGAATATGAATATAAATAAAGGCGCTGTTAATATAGGATTTGAAAATGTACCTAAAAATAAAGCTATCAATAAATATGATTTTGATTTATCTATTTTAAAGTTTTGAAAGATAATTTTAAACATTAATGAAAATATAATTGCAAAGAAAATTACCCCGTACTTTCTTATAAACTCAAGGGGTGCAATTTCAATATTATAAATATTCATTCCATGAAAGTTTGAATATATTGGTGTGCCAGGCCCCATACCGAATAAAAAGTGAATAATATTATCAGAAAAAACATCAGAAATCATATTTATTTGATCGATTCTGGTAGCAACAGTTCCTTGTGAGCTATCACCTAAGTTTAAAATATGAATAAAAATACTTGGAACAAACAAATCAATCATAAAAGCAAGTACCAACGAAAAAGCAAATAAAAGAAAGATATTTGTTAAAAGTTTTTTTAAACTTTGACTCTTAAACACATAGACAAGAAGTAATAACAAAGTGATTATAATTGCAGCTCTTGATAAACTTAATAAAATTGCAACCGAAACAAGCAATGATTTCAAGTAATTATTTCTGAATAAAAAATAAATAAAAGCTGAAGGTAAGAACAAAGTAAAATTAAAATATATTTTAGGGACTATAATCATCGCACTTGATCGCATTTCTTCTCTTTCATCAAAATTGGCTGCAAAAATTTTAAGAATATCTAAAATCGATTCATTTGGATATATAAAAGAAAAAAAATAACCAAAAAAAATCATTAATGAACAGTAGAACAAAGCGTTCATAATAAAATATAAAATTACATTTTTATCAAATATTTCAGAGACTAGTAACAAGATAATAATTGTTAAAAAGAATAAATTGTAACTATAAGTAATGGAAAGATTACCACCATTAATTTGTGTAATTAATAGACTTAAACCATAAAAAAAAATTAACACTACAAAAAATAATAATTTAAACGATTTAATTTTTGGAAATTTTATAAATAATGCACCGCAAAGAAATAAAAAAGAAACATATTTTAATCCTACATCACCCTTCATGTCAAGTATATTACTGATTACAAAAAAGTAAACAATTAAATTAATAAGATTTTGTTTTTTTATTGATAACATCTAATCTTTATATAAATTTTTATAATTATTATTTATCATTTTATTTAAATGTTTTGTAATTACCGAATGTGATTCAATTACATTATTATCTTTTGAAATATTTTCGAAAAAATAACTCAAATCGTTCTCCTCACCTAAATTAAAATGATGAAAATTTAGCTTTGCTGATTTTCTATCAATTCCATAATGTCTAAAAAATAAAAACAAAAGATTACCTGCAGTAACTCTTTCTCTCTTTGTTAATTTTTTGAGATTTTCTATATTATTTAATAGTTCATGATAATGATTTACATTTTTAGCTTTATTGAAAAATTCGAAATCTCCATAAGGAGGTGAAGAAGCTAAAACTACTGGAACTCCATGGTAAGCATATTCCATCCCTGAAGTACCCCCACACGTTATACAAAAATCAACTGTTTCCATTAAACTTTTGGCATTAATTTTATTAGAAATTAATTTAATATTATTAAGATTTAATGTTTTAATTAAATCTTCTAAATATCCCTCTTCATCATAAAGACTTGCGCTTGGGTGCTCTTTAATAATTATATTAATTTCTTTATTATTGCTTAATACACTTAATGTATCACTAAGCCAATATTTATAATCTTTATAAATAACAGAAGGATAGCCGTGAGGAGCATCACAAAAAATGTGAGGCAAGATTAACACTATTTTACCATCAGATAAATTATACTTTTCAATTAATTCTTGCCTATTTAATTTAATGTTTTTTGATGAAAAAGCACGCTTGGCATCATGCTGATTTTGCTTTCCAGAGAATCTATTATCAAGAAATTTTATAGCTTCATTTATAAAAGAAGAATTATCAAATTTTTTGTTTAAATAATCTAGATCTGGAGTTCTACAATGCTTACTATAATCAAAGTCATTTTCAAAAAGATGTAATGTAAGTAAATTGATGTCAAACCCAGAATACATTTTTAGATTAAAAGATCTTGATAATTCAAATACTATACCTTCAATGTAAACATTGTCTAATGTAACAACAGATTTTATGCTGTGTTTATTTATCAGGTCTCTAATTGAAAAATAATATAAAATACAAATTAGAATATAAAATTTGTGTGTAAATTTTAATTTATTAATAGAAGGTATTCTGTATTTCCTTAAAATAAAATCATATATATGTTTACCAATTGGAATATTATTTATATGAAAAGATTCTAGAGTACTCCCATCACAAATTTTAATTAGATGTGTTGAAATATTGAAAAAATATTTGAAAAATGTACATGCAAAAGAAATAAAAACATTAACATATATTAAAACTTTGAAAGATTTGGCCAACTTATTAATTTCCTTATTATATTTCAAAAAAGGAAAGAAAATAATATTAGAGTTTTCAATTTCTGAAATGACTTTACCAAATTTTAAAATTATAGTATTAAAAATTAAATCATTGGTAACAGATAAAACTAAAGTCCTATTTGGACGTTCTTTAGTTTCATAGAAACTCTTGTTCCTATTTAAAAATAACTTGAAATATTTATTATAATTATTTTTCATTTCTTTGTATAAAATAAAGCCAGGGCATAGGATTAAAATGTAAAGCTAAAAGTAAGGTTAGAATAAATCCAATAATAAATGATATTAAGGTAGATATGGCTGCACCTTCAATCCCGTATTCATTTATTAAATAGTAATTTAATACAAGATTAACAATCGATGAGAATATTAAAATAATCGAATAATGTTTTGTTAAATTTAAATTCACTAGATAGCATAGAAAGGTTTTCCACAAGCCATCAAAAAAATAAGCTAAAGCGACAAAGACTATTATATCGAAACTAAAATAATAAGCTTCATTATTAATAAAAATGCTGAACAAAAATTGAGAGATAAAAATGATAAAAATTGTAATTAAAAATAAAAATAAAATTAAAACATAAGTATATTTTACTATTGTAACCTTATCCTCATAAGTATTTTTATTTATAGTTTTATAAAAAAAAGCCGACCAAGCACGTAAAACACCAACTTGAATTAGTAAAACAATTAAACCAAATTTATAATTAACAGAATAATTACCATTTGCGGCTGAATCAATTATTGAGGTAATCATAAATTTGTCAACTGCCTCAACTATCCAACCGGAAACATGGGTGAATATTAATGGTGCACCTAGGAAGAGTATCATTTTTAACTTAACTAAAGGTTGCACTAGTTTTAATTTATTTTTTTTAAAAAAACAAATTGTTGCAATAAAACAAAGAAAAGAAGCAAAAAGAATTGAATACACAGGGCCTTCCCATTTAAAATCGTAGTATGCAACAAGAATATAAGTAATTAAAAAACTAATAAAAGAAAACCCTGCTGTAAAAATTGCATACTTTTTTGATTGACCTTTAATCTGAAAAATTGTTGTTTGTAATGATGTAACAGATTGAAAAAAAATAGTAACAAATGCAATTAAGATAATTGTTGTTGAGAATTCATAGTTTATAAATATATAATCACTAAGCGATGGCAGTAATAAAATTAAAAAACTAAATAAAAATAAAATTATTAAAAAAAGTAGAATTGAATTATGTACAAAAATCTTTAAATCATCTTTAGACCACTTAAAAAAATTTCCGAAAATAAGAGTATTTGTTCCAAATATCATTACACCCTGAAGAAAGGCGATCATGGATCTATATAATTCAAAAGTTCCAAAACTTGACGGACTTAAAAAATTGGTTAAGACTGGTAGTAATAAAAAAGATAACGCACCAGAAAAAACAGATACCAAGATATATACAATGGAGTTTTTTAATAATTTCATATGGTATTATAAATATTTTCTCCCTATTTTAAATTTCCAAAGAATTTTAAAAAATACTCTACTAATGGATAGGTCAAATTTTAAGTCATTGGCATTTTTTAGCCAATTTTTATATTTTTTTGGGGTTTTCCAATCATTTCCATAGAGCAAACTGAAATAAGAACCTGTATCTGACGGGATTTTAAATTCTATATTTTGAATTTTAACATTTTTAAATTCTTTATATATCTCAAAAGGATGAGATCTTTTAAAAATATTGGTTTCAGGGACATCATTTATAAAACTATTTTTATCCTTAAACCAAAAACAAAAATCAATTGAGTGATAAGGTGCTTTAATAAAAACAATTTGAGAATATCTTTTTCCCTTTTTTAAAACTCTTTGATAACTGTATCCTAAGGCTTGCATATTATCAATTATATTACTTAGGATTAATTCAGTAGGCTCTAAAATATCAATATCAACATCAGTATCCCAATCTAAAAGTCTCCCTTCCCTAACTAAACCTAAAGCTGTTCCACAACTAAAAAAATAGTTGCAATTCTCTAAACTATTCAGAAAAATTGTTACTTTATTAATCTCTGAATAAACACCTTTTCTTTCAATAATAGGAATTGAGAGATTTATATTTTGATTAATTTTATACCAGATATCTTTATACATCATATGCTTTTAGATGATTATTAATCTTACTAATCATCAAATTATTTTCATTAGATGTTCTAACAGCAAATCTAAAATAAGATTTCCCATCATTAAACTTTGTACTAATATCTCTAATGTAAATTGAATCTTGGTGTAATAGTATACTTACTAAATTTAAAATTTTAATATCTGTTTCTACTAAAATAAAATCAGCACTACTATCGAAAACTTTATTAACCCATTTTTGCAATTTCATATTTTTAATAAAATCTTGGCGATCATAAATTGTTTTATCAATGGATATTTTAAATTCATTTCTATACTTTAACATAATCTCTAAAAAATATTCAGCAAAAGAATTAAAATTCCAGACAGGAAGTGACTTTTTAATATCAGAAATCAAATTTAAATTATTTGAATATACATACCCTATTCTAACACCCGGAAATCCGTGACTTTTACTCATACTTTTGATAATTAGAAAATTATCTAATAATTCTGAACCTGATATTTCAGAAATAGAGAGTGAATTTGAAAAATCAATAAAAGACTCATCAATTATGAATAACTTCTTTGGGTGTTTCTTAATTAGGTCGTAAATATTTTCAGATTTAGTAAAAGTTCCTGTTGGATTATTAGGGTTTACAAAAACAATAATATCATTATTTTGAATTTTATTTGAAATCTTTTTAAAATCAAATAAACCATCGTCTTTGTAATATTCTTTATTATTGAATATTTTTTCATATTCGCCAAATGTCGGAGAAGGCATTAGAACTTTGGCATCACAATATCTATTATTTATAAAAGGATAGATTTGTGCAGCACCGTTTAATGCACATAATTTAGTTTCATCTTTTAACAAGTAATAAGATAGCTTTTTATTGAAAATTTTATTTGAAGAACCATAATTCCAAATTAATTCTTCAATATTATTTTTAACATCCGCGATCATTGAAGGCGTTGGAAAATACATGTTTCTTATAAAAGAAAAATCCACTATCTCATAATTCCAGTAACCTCCCCAAGCGTTACCTAAAATCTCCTTTTTCTTCTCTTTACCAAATTTGTATTCAGCTATTCTAATATCGTTAGTATCATCTACCTCAATCCAATCTCTATTATCTACTAAAAGAGAATAAATATCCTCTTTCTGCATATAAATTAACATACCAAGCACTAATTCATAATAACAATTATCGTCAATAACTTCTGAATAATAATTTAATAATTTAGAAAAAATATTGTTTGTAAAATCTTTAGAAAATTTATAAATATTTAAAGTTTTATATTTATTTGAGAATGAAAAATTAGAATCTTGAAGGTGTGGTGGTATTACTTCTATAATTTTATTTTTTGTCCCAATTTTTACAACAGTGCCATCCATACCTGAATGATATTTAGACACTAAAGCAACATTTTTGTTAGAATCATTTATAAGATTACATATGATTTTATGATCGTAAATTAAATCTGATTCAATCAAAATAATATCGGAATCTATTTTAATGTTTTTAAAGGCTAATGATAATGAATATATATTGTTAGTTGTCTTAAAGTCTTTATTATTTACAAATTGAAAGTTAACATCATTATAATTATTTAATAAATAATTTTTCAACTCTTCAGATCTATAACCAGTAACTACTACAATGTTGTTTACTGCGTTATCAATTAAAGAATCAATAATATTATCAATGATAGTAATGTCATTGATTTTTAACAATGTCTTATGTTCATTGTCTGTTAAAGGACGCATTCTATTCCCATAACCTGCTGCTAAAATTATTGCTATCATTTATATGTTTATTAACTTATTAGTCTTACAATAGAAAAGGCCTCTGCATAGTTTTTCCCTACAGTTATACCTCTTTGTTGTGATAAAATCTTTAACGCCTCTGGTGATCTTGGATGTGGGTATTTTCTTTTTTCAAATTCATAACACTCCATACCTTTTATTTTTGCCTCTAGATTCTTTTCACTCACCTCAATAAATAAGTTAGGTGTAAATTTTCTAGGATCTGATGATGCTATCCATTCTGTTCCAGATGGAGTTTCAAAAGTTATAACTGTTTTTACAATTTCATCTTCCATTGGTCTTGTAGCTGTAATGACAGCCTCAAAAGTTCTTTGATGATCTATATTTACATCTCCCCCATGATGCGTGAAAATTATTTCTGGTTGAAATGTACTCTTCTCCTTTTCAATAACTTTAATAATATCTAACAATGCAACAGAGTCAAACCTGTTATCTGGAAAATCATAAATCCCTACAGATTCGTAACCAATGGCTATTCTTGCTTGTTCTATATTTTGTCTATGCTTTTTCATTTCTTCTTTCCAACGCTCCGGATCTCTTTCATCTGATCGTGAAGTAATTCCCTCACCTAAAATAACAACTCTAACAAAACAGCTATAATCAGCAATTAATTTATTCATTGTTGCTCCTAATCCAAGAAGTTCATCATCTGGATGAGCTACAACTAACAATATTTTTTTATTTTTAAATAATGAATTCATATCCTCCATGGTTTTAGCCTTACTATGTTTGGGCATTGGTTTAAATTAATGTCATTTAAATCTAATTTTTTATTATTAGAATTTATGAAATATTCTTGATCTATACAAAAAGATGTTATTGGTTGATTTTTTAAATAGCAAGCTGATGTGTCTATCCCAATTTTTACCCCATCAAAATAAGGCTGGTAAAACCCTGTATGGCCAAATATTACAATTTTACCTTTGTACATTTCTTCTATTTTAATGAATTCATATCTATTAAATAAAAAATGTCTTTTCTCAATAGTATTTAATTCTTTATTATAAAATTTCGGTGGTATTCCACTATGTGTAACAACGTATTTTTTATTCTCCCAATATGGAACTAAATTCTCAAAAAAATCTTTGTATTTTTTTAGGAATAATTCTTTCATTTGAAAAACATTCTCTATTCCCTCAAATGAACTTATTGTCAATTTCCCTCCAAATTTTAATAAATATTCTTCAATATTATTTTCCTTACAAACATTCAACCATTGGTATTCATGATTCCCTTCGATAAAAACACATTTTAATTCATTTTTTAATTGAATCAAAAAATCTAAAGTCTTTTTTGAAGACTCTCCTTTATCTAAATAATCTCCAATAAATATTAGTTCTGGTTTATCATCAATATCCTTTATGAACTTTACTAATAGTTTTAATTTTGTAATCTCTCCATGAATATCTCCAATGATAAATTTCATTCTATAACTGTATTTATGTATGTGAGTAAAGAATCTTTGAAGTTATTCGGGTAATTATTCGTTAAATTTAAATATTTTTCATTACTTAAATAAAAAGGTTTATAACCCTTAGGACTTGTTGATGTAATGATTGACGTTGAGTTAAAATACTCCTTAATAAAATATGCTAACTCAATTATATCAGTTTCCTTACCATAACAAATGTTATAAACTTCACAATCTTGTTTCCAATTATATTTATTCAAAAACATTTCAATCATATGCGAAACATCTAATACAGAAATAGTTTCCCAATATTTTAGATTTTTTGTTGAAATAAAAAAATCTAAATTTTTAGAAATTTTATCAATTGCATTGTAAATAAATCCACTCTTTCTATCACCACCAAACAACCCTGGTATCCTAATTATTGAAGTATTAAATTTATTTTCTCTCGAATAATATTTAGTTAATTTTTCCGCAAATAATTTACTTAGTCCGTAAGGGTTAGGTGGTAATTCTGTATTACCATTTTCTTCAACAGGAGATATATTTTTAACAGAATATACCGTCATGGATGAAACATAAACGAATTGATTAGAATAATCAATTTCAACCAAATAATTAAGGAAATTTTTATAAGCTATACAATTAATTTCAAAAGTATTACCGTCAAATGTTTTTGATTTAATTCCTGCCATACTAGAGACTAACATGAGTATCCTATCAAAACTATTAAAATCTATATTTCTAAAGCAATTTATATCTTCTAAATCGAAAATAAAACAATTATCATTTTCACTTTCAAAACGAGATGTTATATATACTTCGTTATTATTTTTTGACAGAACATTAGATAAGTGTCTGCCTAAGTAACCTGAACCACCAATGATTAAAGTTTTAATCATAAAAATTATTTTTCCAAGACCTTCTTAAAGTAATACCAGCTTTCGGTCTCACAAAATTAGAATTATTAGTTTTTCCATACATGATGTCAAACAAAGCAATTTCATTTACACCGCCTTCGTAGCTCATAATAGAAGTTGTTGAAAATCTAGGATTAATTTCAAATATTTTAATCCTATTATTATTATCAATAAATAACTGCACATTATAAGGGCCACAAGGTTTTAACTTTTCATTTATTTTTAAAACAACATCTTCGATTGATTCATTATTCTCTGTTACCGCCTGTATTGTAATTCCTTTTTTAGATATTACCTTTTTAGAACTAATTGATAGTATCTGATTCATATTATTTGACAAAACACCAACCGTATATTCAGTTCCTTGGATATTATCTTGAACAATTACTTCATTTGCTTCATAACCATCAAGTAATAAATATGCGTCAAATTCTTTTAAGGAATTTATCACTCTAATTCCCCTACTACCTCTTCCGTATGTTGGTTTCACAAAAACAGGGAAATTTTCATTTTCAGTTAATTCATCTCCTCGCTTTGTCTCAATTTTAGAAATTTTTAATTCACTTAATTTGTACATTAATTTCTCTTTATTCAAACACAACTCACTAAATTCTAAAGTTGGAACAACCAATAATAAGTCTGGAAAAAGTTTCTTGACTTGGTGTGCCTTTTGTATTTCTTCGTCAATTAATGGTATATAAATATCTATCTTATTACTATGTATCAAATTTTCAATAAAAACTTCATAAGATTGATCTAATACAGCAGGAGCTGGAAAGAAATTATAATCTTTGTATAGCTTAGCTAGCTCAGGATCTAAATCGACATAAAACAACTCATAATTACTTTTTAATTTATCATGTAAATAAGGGAATAAAGACCCACCTAATCCAGAAATTAATATTTTTCTCATTTTATTTAAAATTTATTCCAATTAATAGGTTCATCTTTTTTAATATCAGTCGTTAGTTTCATCCCAATAATATTTTCAAAAAACAAAGGACTGATTCCAAGACCAGGTCTTTTAATTACTAAACTTTCTTCTGTTATTATATCACCCTTAATAAGATCTTTACTTGCCAAAATACTTCTTCTAGCCTTTTTATACATTTCTAATTCCTCTTCTCTTGGCCCATTTTTTATGCCATCCCCCATAGCACCTTCAATTTCTCTAATCTTACTTATCATGTCTTTTAAATCATTGGGCTCAATAGCAAACTGATGATCTGGACCTTTCGCTTTTTTATCAAACGTATAATGTTTTTCAATTACCTTTGCACCATTTGCAACTGCCGCACATGCTATATGATCTCCTAAAGTATGATCTGAATAACCAACAATACATCCAAATGCTTGTTTTAAGGTTTTCATAGCGCTTAAGTTTGTTAAATTTGCAGGTGCAGGATATAAGGACGTGCATTGTAATAATACTAAATTATTGTTATTCTCAGAATGACAAATATTAATTGCATTTTGGATTTCTGAAAGATTAGCCATCCCTGTAGAGAGCATAACTCCTCGGCCAGTTTGTGCAATTTTACGAACTAATCTAGAATCCACCATATCAAAAGAAGCTACTTTTAAAATATCCATATCAACGGTATTTGCTAACTCTATTGCTTCAAAATCACATGGTGAATCCATAAAATCCATCCCTAAATCTTGGCATAGTTTTGAAAGTTTAATATGCCAACTTCTATCAATCTCTAAGCTTTCAATCAACCCGTAAATATCCTCCTTATACAAGCTGATTTTAGGTGTATTTTTCGAATAATGATGTTCTGCTTTAAAAGTTTGAAACTTTACTGCATTTGCACCTGCTACTTTTGCTTTTTCTATTAACTCACATGCGAGATCAAAACTTCCATTATGATTACTCCCAATCTCTGCGATAATATAGGCAGGATTGTATTCTCCAATATTAAAATTCTTTGTTTTTATTATCTTATTCATTATTTTAGTTTTTTGTAAGTAATATAAATTCTCTAGAATAAAGAATTTAAAATTTTCTTATATCTTTCTTTTTGATTTCCATCAAAATATTTAATTTGATTTTTTATTTTTGTTTGATACTCCTCATTTTCAGAAATTAGAATTGTTTTTAACTGTAAATTAAAATCTTTTTCTTCAAAATTCGATATGTCTCCCAATCCAAAAATAATATTTTTGATTATTAAACCTTTATATATATTTAATTGATTTTCTGTTGTAAATCCTGACGCAATAACACATCTAAAAGAGGCTAATTCATATGATATTGTACTAGAAGGAACAATAGCAAAATCTGAATAACTCATAATTTGAGAAATAACCTTCTCTCCTATATCAACAAATAATTCAGTTCTAACATTTTCTTTTAAAAATTCAATATTAGTAATATCGCTAAATGATTTACCAACTACAACATATATCTTCTTAAAATTTTTAAAATTCAATAATGAATTTACTGCACTCATGGTAATTTTAGATGAATTTGTCCCTCCAAAACAAACAAAAGCTGTTTCAAATTTCAATATTTTTTCTTTTGTTAATTTTGATCTCTCAATAAAACTATTGCGCAATAAAGCATATTCTGATCCTAAAAAATACTTTACATATTTTTCTCCTGAATATTGACTTTCTTTTAAACCAATAGCATGATTAATTACGTAATCTGCATGCATATGAAATTTCATTAAGTCATCAATGAATATCAATTTATAACCTAGAACTTTTATTTTTTTTTGATAAGAAGAACTAAATTGATATCCATCTGCAACGATAAAATTATTATTTGGAGAAAAATTTTTATAAATCCAATCTGACTCGTTAGTTAAATTAACTTCTTTGGGAATTATTACTATTTCAATATTACTTTCAATTAAAGATATATTAGAATCATATCGTGTCAAAAAAATAACTTTAAATTCTTGTCCTATGATATTAGCTAGAGCATTTAAGCGAGAAAGGTGTCCATAACCAATTTCTCCGTTACCATCAGCTCTTAATAATACTTTCATAAATTAAAATTAACAGGTTTCATGTGACATTATTCACAATTAAAGGTATATTCAATTACTTTCTCCATTTTTTTAAATTTAAAATTTAATTTTTCAAAGACTCTTTGCGAAGCAATATTTTTAATTTTAACTACAGCCTTAAATTTAGAGTTTGGGATTTTCTTAATCAGTAGATCTACAATTTTAAAACCAAATCCTTTTCCCCTAAACGCTGAATCAATTGAATAATCAATGAGCCATAAACCTTTTGCTTCCTCCTCAATTCTAACCTGTCCTAAAGGAATCTTATTGTTTTCTAGAAGAAAGATTTTACATTTATTTGACTGAAACTTTTTATTAAACCAATCATCATGATTTTGCCAATTAATAACTTCGTTGTTAAGAGAATTGTTTCTAACTTCCTTTTCATTAACCCAATTAAATAATAATTTAGAATCGGATACTTTTACTGGACGCAAAGTGATTTTTTTTTTCAAAATCAGTTCAATCTTTTAAAACCTGAATGACACACAGGACCTTCAAGTAAATTTTCTATTTTATTCTCTCCTGCCTCACATTTTGATATTTTTGCAAAAACCTGATCTAGACCATTAAAGTAGACTTCAAACTCATGCTCAGTATGTGCAGTTGAAGCATAAAAATTAGTACTTGCTAAAATTCCTTTCTTAAGCATTTCTTGAGCTATCAATGTCTTATAAGACAAAGTATCCTTGCTTTTAAAACTATAAGTACTTAGTGCTGGTAACCCTGCAAGCGTAATATCCAAACGGTGTAAATCTGCTAGATTCTGCCATCCTTTTTGCATCTTTCTTCCATTTTCCGTAATTACATCCCAAGACTTTAAACGTCCCATCTCTTTTAGGGTTGCTAATGCAGCAGTTGGACCAATTCGTTCCGTCCAAAACGTGCTACTTATAAATGTAGATTGAGCTGCTTCCATCACAGATTTCTTCCCAACAACAGCTGTTATTGCATATCCATTCCCAAGAGTTTTTCCATACATGGCCATATCTGGTTCCACCTCATATTTTTGATAAATTCCTCCAAAAGTTTCTCTAAAACCAGAGGTACATTCATCAAATATTAAAACAATATTTTTTCTTGTAGCCAATTCCCTTACTTTATGAAGAAAATTATCTTCGGGTCCAAAATTTCGAACCACTTCCATTTTGATGACTCCAATATCATTATTTTCAACAATAGATAATAACTGTTCGAAATCATTATAATTAAAAGGATATACTGAGTTTTTTAGATTCTTAGGAACACCTTTTGCATTTAAGCCGGGTAATAAATGCCCCGACAATTCATCTCCATCATTATGGTTGGCAGACAAATACCAGTCGTGCCATCCGTGATAACCACAAATAGCTACATTATCTTTACCGGAAGCCGCACGGGCAATGCGAATAGCAATTGCATTTGCTTCTCCACCGCTCCTTGCAAATCGGACCATATCTGCCCAAGGATTTAATTCAATAAGTTTTTCAGCTAGATAAACTTCTTCAGGACAACTTAAGGTGCTCATATTGCCTCTCTTAACTGTTTCCATTACTGCAGCATCAACGGCATCATTTCCGTAACCCAACGTATTGGTACCTATACCCATAATAGACATGTCTATTAATTCTTTTCCATCTAAATCCCAGATTCTACATCCTTTTGCTTTAGAAAAATAAGAAGGCCAGTGTTCCGGAAGAAACATTTCTGGCCTTTTGGAGAGCAACATTGTTCCTCCAGGAATTAATGTTTTCGCTTTTTTATATAATTCTTTCCCTGTTCCCATGTTTAGTCATTTTTAAGGGATTTTAGAAAACCCTCATTTCTAATAATATTCCCATTAATAGAACTTAAATTATTATTGATAATATATTTTGTGTACTCCAACCAAGATTGATCTGTTCCCAGATTGGTTATCAATTTATTAATCAAATCAAAATCCTTTGGCTCATCGACTGTCATCCTGATGTTTGAATAATCTGAAGCACAGGGATAATTTATTGCTGTAAAAAAATCACATCCTTTCTTATTAGAATTATTTATAATATAAGGCGTTACATGCTCTCGTTCCGAAAGTAATTTTGCATTTTTCCAAGCTAATTGTAAAGCAGAAAACTTAAAAACCTCTATATCTTGCCCATCAGGAAAGTGTTCAATTAATGTATTTGAACCATAATCCATATTGTTCTCTTGGACATAAACAATTACTTTGTCAACTAAGACGGCATCTAAAAGAGGACAATCAGAAGTTACTCGAACTATCCAATCAGCTTTTTTATCTTTGACAGCTTGATAAAAACGATCTAAAACATCATTTTCAGAACCTCTTGTGCCAATAAAACCCCATTGAATTGATTTATCATATATTATTTTATCTTCACTTCTAGTTGTTGTCGCTACAATTATTTCAGAAATATTATTGCACTTTTTTAATCGCTCTAAATGAATTTGAAGTAAAGATTTTCCTTTAATTTCTTTTAATATTTTCCCAGGCAGTCTAGTACTCCCAGATCTAGCTTGCGTAACTAATATTGTTTTCAACCCTACCATAATGATGGATTTAATAAGTTTAAATCCTTAACTTTTATTTTATTAATTATTTGTATTACATCATCTCTAACTGCATAAGAAGAGGCTTTAATATTAGAATTTAATTGGTCTATTGAATCAACTCCAATAATTACATTGTCAATATTATCTTGTTGTATGCAGTAGCTTAAAGCTAACTCTTCCATTGAACACTGGGACTCGGCTACAACTTGCTTCAAAATTTCTAATTCTGAATATAACTTCTTAACGGTTTTATTTTTGTCGTTTGTGTTTTTAAAAAATAGTCCTTGAAGAAAAGCAGATCTTGTGTGAATAATTTTCCCCTTAGCCTTGAGTTTCTGAATTAAATTGCCTCTAACAGAAATATTATCGAGCAAATTAAATGGCAATTGAACAACAGTAATTGAATTTTCATTAACTAAATATTCCATATGGTGATTAGAATACAAAGAAACACCTATATGATTAATATATCCTTTTAATTTTAGTTGATTTAATAAATCAATTGCATGTAAATTTTTTTTAAATGATTCAAATGAATGAAACATTAGTACCTCTATACACTTTACATCTAGTACATCTAAATAATCTAAAACCTTATCTTCAATTCTATTAATCTCAATATCGTGTGGGAACTTTGTTATAATTTCAAACTTACAAGTATCGTTTTTTTTATGAAAATCTCCAATTATCTTATGAGCATTGCCATATAACTCTGCTGTATCTAGAGTTCTAATATTAGAATTAAAGGCCTTTAATAAAATTTGATGACTTTCTTTAATTGAAACTTTTCCAGAACTATTATTAATTCCATAGTTGAGCCCCATTTGAACTGTTCCAAGCACTATTTTCTCCATTTTAATTCTCTTTTAAGAATTTCTGAACCAATTCAATTACAAAAGTTTGCTCTTCTTCTAACAATGTTGGATACATTGGTAAACTAATACATCTTGAATAGTAATATTCCGCGTTAACTAAATTCGCATTTTTATACCCTATCTGCTTATAATAAGGGAATGTATGAACCGGTATGTAGTGTATTTGGGTAAAAATATTATTTAATCGTAAGTAATTATACAATTCTTTTCTATTGTCTAATTCTATAATGAATAAATGATGAGCATTACAAGTTTTCTGAGGCAAGGATTGAAACTTTACTTTTCCTTCAAATGCTTTCTTATACTTAGCTGCTATTTCATTTCTTCGTTCTACCCCTTTTTCATTTTTTGCTAATTGAGTAATTCCCAGTGCAGATTGAAAATCCGTTAGCCTATAATTAAAGCCAAGTGCTATCATTTCATAATACCAGTCACCATGGTTTTCTTGCATATTTTCTTTGGTGATACCATGTGTTCTAAGTAGTATTAATTGATCGTACAACTCTTTAGAATTAGTAGTCAGCATTCCTCCTTCACCACAAGCAATGTGTTTCACTGGGTGAAAAGAAAAAACTCCAATATCTGCATAATTTCCATTTCCACAAAAGTTTTTTTCTGATTTGCTATCTATAAAATACCCACCAGGTGCATGACAAGCATCTTCTATTATCCAAAGATTATGAGCGTATGCCAAAGCTTTGAAATCTTCCATATTAACAGGAAGCCCTGCAAAATCAACTGGAATAACCCCCTTAAAAAATCCTTTTGGTTTTGATTCAATTAATTCTTTTACAGAATTAATATCCAACAAATACGTATTTGGATCAATGTCGGCAAACCAAACTTCTGCACCAGCATAACGAACACAGTTTGCTGAAGCAGCAAAAGTAATAGGGGTTGTAATAACTCTATCTCCTTTGGAAAGATTTAAAGCTAAAACAGAAAGATGCAAACCAGAAGTAGCATTGTTAACTGCTACGGCAAATTTCGCACCTACATATTCCGCAAATTTCGATTCAAACTCTCTAACCTTTGGA
>MDSY01059195.1_pt1 | contig 24760 bp, 23 predicted proteins | sample 811131 | NCBI WGS metagenome assembly MDSY01 (sample SAMN05326643, study PRJNA326480) | marine metagenome | isolation source: seawater | place: Atlantic Ocean: South West | collected 2010
ATTTCATTTGGTTATGGAAGTGAGTATAAATATGACTGGGGTGCTTTTGAGAACAGAGGAAGTTATACTGCTTCAACAAAAGGTCATGTAAAAGACTTAAGTTTGTTTGCTAATGCTGGATTTAAAATTAGTGAAAACCAAATAGTGTCAATTTATGGAAGAACAGATGGTCATAATACGACTGGGAGCAATCAAACTTATAAGTTAAATTTTACTCAAATTCTTGGAAAATTAAAGTTAGCTGCAACACATTCAACTGGTTTGAGAAATCCATCCTTATATGAACTTTATGGGTCTGACAATTATGGGATTGGTGGAAACCCTGACCTTAAACCAGAAAAAAGTGAAACTAACGAAATTTATGGAGAGTATAATTTTTCAGAAAAATTGAAATTTACTTCCACGGCTTACAGAGCAAAAGTATCTGACCGTATAGAAAGTAATTCTGCTTATTCAAGACATGAGAATCTACTTAGCTCTATAAATCAAGAAGGTCTAGAAAGCGAGTTGTTGTTAAGTGGAAATGATCAAGTATTTGGAATATTTACAAACTTTTCAAAAAGTAGAAAAGCTAATGGTACAGGACAAGCTCGAAGACCAGATTTGTCTTATGGTGGAAGTTATTCTAAAAAATTTAAATCCAATATAACTGGTTCATTTGATTTAGATTTAATTTATAAACATACAGGTAAGTTTATTGATTACAATGGTAGCATAAACACACCGCAAAAAAGTACAGATTTATTAGATCTATCAATTAGGAAAAATTGGTTTGGAAGTATAATTTCCCTAAACATTTCAAACTTATTGAATGAACGATATGAAAAACCAGCCACTTACAGCCAAGATGGTAGACAGTTTAGAGTTAATTTTAAAAAAATGTACTAGTTCTTTTAATTTTTTTACTATAAATATCTAATTATGAATAAAACAAAGATTAATATTTTCTTATCACCACTTATAATTTTAATGTCTTTAGTATTATTTAGAATAATTCCTCATCCACCAAATTTTACTCCTATAATAGCTTTTGCAGTTATTTCTTCTTATTTTTTTTCAAACCAGATAATAGCTTTTGGTACTTTAGTCTTATCCTTACTAGTTTCTGACTTTATTATTGGTTTTTATGATGGTTTTGGTTTTACTTATTTTATTTTATTTTTTTTATTATTTTCTTCTAAATCATTATTTAAAAAACTAAATTTTAACTCTGTCACTATATTGTCGCTATATGGCTCAACTGCTTTTTTTATATTTTCTAATTTTGCAGTTTGGCTAAAATCAGGAATGTATGAACATACTTTTGATGGATTATTGTTTTGCTATATTAATGCCTTACCATTTTATGGTAATACCTTGTTATCAACATTTTTTTATGGTTATTTGCTGTTATTTTTTAATGCGTCTATAAAAAAATATGAATTTAATACAAATTAGTATATTAAAATTTTAAATTAAATTAAAATTATGAAAATAAAGCTAAGTGAATAAAAAAACCAAAATTTATTTATGTGATCTTACCTATGATACAATCGTATTGGTAACAGACACTATCCCTATAAATGTTGGCTATATAGCTTCTTATCTTGATAAAAATCTAAAAGACCAGTTAGAAATAAAATTATTTAAATATCCAAACGAGTTATTGGATGAGTTAAAAAATGATCCACCAGATATACTTGGATTAAGTAACTATTCTTGGAATAGTAACTTATCAGAAATGTTTGCACGAATTGGAAAAAAAATTAACCCAAATTTAGTGGTAATACAGGGTGGTACAAATATTCCCCATGAAATAGAGGAGAAAAAAAAATTTTTAATAAATAGACCAAGTACAGATGTTTACGCAATGTTTGAGGGTGAAAGATCTGCACTTAATTTTGTAAATAGATTTATTGAAACAAGAAATAATCCCAAAACTTTTTTTGATAATCCAATTGATGGATGTGTATTTATCCATCCCGACACAAGAGGCCAAGAAGATCCTAAATTTGTAGTTGGTAAATATTTAGAAAGAATTAAAGATTTAGATGAAATACCATCACCTTATCTTAATGGAATGTTAGATAAGTTTTTTGATGGAAAACTAAGACCATTTATTGAAACTAATAGAGGATGTCCATTCACTTGTTCATTTTGTCATACTGGGCATGATTACTTTCATAAAATAAATAAATTTTCAGCAGCTAGAGTTCAAAATGAAATAGAATACATAGGTCAAAGATGTGAAAAGAAAGGTATTCAACACCTACATCTTGCTGATTTAAATTTTGGAATGTACCCCCAGGATAAACTAGTGTGTGAATATTTGTTAGAAAGTAAGAAAAAATATAATTGGCCACAACAAATCATGGCAACTACAGGAAAAAATAACAAAAAGAGAGTTAGCGAAATAACAAGTATTTTAGGAGATATGTTTTCAGTAAACATGTCTCTTCAATCAATGAACATGGACACACTTAAGAATATTAAAAGAGCTAATATTCGACAAGAAGATATAATAGCTGTAAATAATCACCTTAGAGCGGCAGGGAGATCAACTAAAGCAGAATTAATTGTTCCATTGCCTGGAGAAAGTAAAGATAGTTTTATTGAAGGATTAGACGTAGTTCTTGAAGCAAATGCATCAACTGTAACCATTTATACACTTATGATGCTTTATGGAACAGAATTTAAAAATCCTAAATATAGACAAGATTGGGGATACGTTGGAAAATATAGAATTATTCCTCTTAACTTTGGTGAATACAATAATGAGAAATCATTTGATTTTGAGGAAGTTGGTGTTGCCACTAAGGATTTAAGTTTTGAAGAATATTTGTATGTTAGATCTATAGCTTTAATGGTTGAGTCATTACATAATGGAAGACCATTTAACGAATTTTTTGCTTATGCTAAACAATATGGAATAAGACCAGCAACTTTCTTAAAAAATCTATTAGATAATATTCATTTATCATCAAATAAAGTAAGAAAAGTTTTTGATGATTTTATTGAAGAAACTAAAAGTGAATTGTGGGATACAGAAGAAGCTTTAATGGATCATTATAATCAGGAAAAGAATTATAAACTTTTAAGAGAAGGTAAAGTTGGTGGTAATTTGATTTACAAATATAAATCTTTAAGTTTGACTGAAGCAAAAAATGAATGGCTAGATTTTATAGAACAAGAATTGATAAAGTTGTTAGTTACTCAAAATAGAATTAAAGATGTTTCAAAATGTAAGATAGAGCTTTCGAATATTAAAAAGTTTTGTAAAATTAAATTAGATGGTGTTTTTGAGCCAGATGCAGATGTTGTGGCCAAAAAATCAGATTTTGATTATGATATTGTTTCATGGATAGATGATAATTTTGAAAATAATTTTTCTAATTATGAAAGTTTAGATAAAATTTATTACAATTTTAGTTTTACAAAAGATCAAGAAAATTCAAGACAACATTTATTTTCTCAATATGGTAAAAATATTAATGGATTATCTAAGATTGTAACAAGAATAAGTAACCTAGAAAGTCAATTTAGAAAACTTAACACTAAAGATAATACAGACTTAAGAGATATTTATAAAAAAACATCAGAGACTTTTACAAAATATTCTTTATCGAATTAAAACAAGTTATGAAAAAAATTTTAGTTTTTGGTTCTGAAGGATATATAGGAAGAATTATAGTAGATTTTTTTACGAGAAAAAATTACCAAGTTTTTGGATTTGATAATCTCACATTTAGACAAAAAAATTTATTAAAAAAAAAAAATTACATTTTTTTAAAACATAGTATTCATGATACAAAAAAAATTATCAAACTAATTAAGGAAGAAGATATAGATGAAGTTCTTTTATTGGGTGGCTTAGTAGGTGATCCTATCGTTAAAAAATATCCTAAATTATCCAATAAGACTAATTTAACATCAATTAAAAATTTTATTGAACAATTAAATAATAAATTCTTCGGAAGATTAATTTATGTTTCTACTTGTTCTAATTATGGAATATCCAAAACTAATACCTTGCTCACAGAAAAAAGTAGACTTAATCCAGTTTCATTATATGCAACACAAAAAGTTGCAATCGAAAAATATTTACAAAACAATAAGTTTAGTTTTACACATACAATACTAAGGTTTGCTACTGCATTTGGTGTATCAGAAAGAATGAGATTTGACTTAACAATAAACGAATTTTGTAAAGACTCATTTATATTCAATAATATAGAGGTTTATGAGCCATATCGTTTTAGACCTTATTGTCATGTTAAGGATTTTGCGAGAGCTATTTTTAAAGTATATCGAGCTAAACATGATTTAATATCAAGTGAAATTTTTAACTGCGGTAATCAAAAAAATAATTTTACAAAATCAAAAATTTGTAAAATTCTTAAGACATTTAATAAAAATCTTAAAATTAAATTAAATAATAATATTGTAGATAAAAGAAATTATAGGGTAAGTTTTTCAAAAATTGAAAAAAAATTATCTTTTAAGTGTCTTTATAGTGTTGAATATGGTGTTAGAGAGATTTTAGGTTATTTAAAAAAAAATAAAAAAGTTGATTATAAAAAACTTGGTAACTATATAATTCATTAGTGCCTATTTCATTAGAAAATAAAATTATTAATAAATTACAAGATTTTTATAAAATCAAAACTGTTTACCCACTTCATGAGCCTTTAATTGAAAAAGATGATCAAAAAAATGTTATAGAATCCGTTAAATCAACTTATGTTTCAACTGTAGGGCCTCTTATTGGAAAATTTGAGTTTGAAATTGCAAAATATTGTGGAAGCAAATATGCTGTTGCAACTAACAGCGGTACTTCAGCTCTACATCTTTCCTTGCTTGCTCTTGGAGTCAAAAAAAAAGATGAAGTTTTAGTTCCAGCTTTTACATTTGTAGGCACTGTAAACTCAATTGCATATTGTGATGCAATCCCTCACTTTATAGACAGTTCAATTGAAAAAAAGGGAGTAGATGTTAACAAATTAGAAATTTATTTAAAACGTATTACAGTTAGAAAAGGGAAATTTATATATAATAAAAATACTGGGAACAGAATTAAAGCTATAATTCCTGTTCATATATTTGGCCACCCTTGTGAAATTGATAAAATTTTGGTTTTAGCTAAAAAATATAACTTAATTGTATTAGAAGATGCCGCAGAATCTTTGGGGTCTAGGTATAAAAATAAACATTGTGGAACCTTTGGTAATGTAGGCTGTTTAAGTTTTAATGGTAATAAAATTATTACATCAGGGAGCGGTGGTGCGGTGCTTACTAACAGTAAAAAAATTGCAACAAAAATAAAACATTTATCAATGGTGGCTAAAAAGAGACATAAATGGTCATTTATTCATGATGAAGTAGGATTCAATTATAAACTTACAAATTTAAATGCTTCTTTAGGTTTATCGCAACTTAAAAAAATAGAAAAATTTTTAATAGCTAAGAGAAAATTATTTAATATTTATAACCAAGTTTTTTCATCACTTACACAGTACCTCGATGTTTTGAAAGAACCAAATTTATCAAGAAGTAATTATTGGTTGCAAAATATTATACTAAAGAAGCCAAATGCTTACCGAAAAAATAAAATTTTACAAAAGCTTAATGATAACAATATATTTGCAAGACCTGCTTGGATGCTGATGTCTGATCTTAAGCCTTTTAAAAAATACCCAAAGATGGATTTAACTGGTTCTAAAATTTTTTTTAATTCAGTGATTAGTATTCCAAGCAGTCAAAGTATACTTTTAAAGAAATTACACAAATGAAAGAAATTTTATTAGTTGGAGCAGGAGGACATTGTAAGTCGTGTATCGAAATTATAGAGGAAGAAAAAAAATTTAAAATAATTGGTATAATAGATAATATAAAAAAAAGATCTGTTTTTGGATATCCTATTATTGGCAAAGATAAAGATTTTGCAAAAATAAGAAAAATTACTAAATATGCATTTATCACTATAGGTCAAATCAAATCATCAGCTTTAAGAAGAGGAGTGTATGATAAATTACAAAAATTAAATTTTAAATTACCAGTAATTATTTCTCCAAGAGCCCATGTTTCTAAAAGAGCAAAATTAAATCAAGGAACAATCGTACATCATGATGTTTGCATTAATAGTAATGTAAAAATTGGAAAAAATTGCATTATAAACACAAAATCAATTATAGAACATGATGTAAATATTGGTGACTTTTGTCATATCTCCACTAGGGCAACTGTTAATGGACATACAAAAATTGAAAGCGATTGTTTTTTGGGAAGCTGTTCTGTGATAAAACAAAACATTAAAATTTCAAAAAATAAAATAATTCAAGCAAATGTATTCTTAAAAAAAGACATATAATGACTCATATCAATAAAATAAAAATCATAGCAGAAATAGGTGTGAATCATGATGGTAGTATTTTAAAAGCAAAAAAACTAATAGACGCAGCAAAATCTTCTGGAGCTGATTTTGTTAAATTTCAAGTTTTTGACAGTGAAAATTTGGTCAAAGAAGACACGGGATTAGCTGAGTATCAAAAAAAAGGGATTAAAAAAATAAAGATTACACAAAAAAATTTATTAAAGAAATATCAACTTAATAAAATTGATTTACTTAAAATTATAAAATATTCGAAATTAAAAAAAATTAATATCTTTTTTAGTTTTTTTAATCCAGAAGATTTAGACAAAGTACCTAGAAATTTATTAAAAATTGTGAAAATTCCATCTGGAGAGATCACAAATGTGCCACTTCTTAGAAAAATTTCAAAAGTTGCAAAAAAGATAATTCTGTCTACAGGCATGGCAAATTTAAAAGAAATAAAAAGTGCCCTAAGTATATTGAAAAAAAATGGAACAGAAATAATTTTGTTACATTGTACCACAAATTATCCAACAAAACCTAGTGAAGCTAATATTTTTTCAGTTTCTGTGTTAAAAAAGATTTTTAGAGTAAAAGTAGGATATTCTGATCACACAGAAACAAATCTTGCAGCAATACTTTCAATAATGCAGGGTTCTGAATATATTGAAAAACATATAACACTAAATAGAAAATTAATAGGACCAGATCACTCATCAAGCATGGATCCTAAACAATTTAGAAATTATGTTAATGATTTAAGAAACATAAAAGTTGTACTTGGTAAAAAGTTTAAAAAACCATGTTATTCTGAATTAAAAAATTTAAAAATAGTAAGAAAGTCTATAGTAGCACTAAGAAATATAGATAAAGGGGAAATGTTTTCGTTAAAAAATATATGTTGTAAAAGACCTGGAAGTGGAATTTCACCATTAAAATGGGACTCAGTTATAGGAAAAAAAGCAAAAAAATTTTTTAAAAAAGATGACTTTATTTATATTTAATGATTAATTTACATATTATATCAACAAGTCGTGCTGACTTTGGAATACAAAAAGAGCTTATAAAAAAGATCCAACAAGATAAAAGATTTAAAAGTAAATTTGTAGTATCAGGATCTCATTTATCTAAGAAATATGGTCACTCAGTCGATGAAATTAATTTAGAAAAGATACATATCAATAAAAAGATAAAAATTAAGTGTAAAGCCAAAAGACCTTCAGACTCAATTACTGATATCAATGATATTAATAGGGATTATTCAAAATATTTGCTCACTAACAAGCCAGATATTGTTATAGTCTTTGGCGACAGATATGAAATGCTATCTTTCGTATTAGTAGCTTATTTACATGGGATACCAATTGCACATATTCATGGAGGTGAAGTTACACGAGGTTCTTTAGACGACGGAATAAGAAATGCTATAACAAAATTTGCTAATATTCATTTTGTAAGTAATGTAGTTCACAAAAAAAGAGTTGAGCAGATGGGAGAAGAACAATCTAAGGTAATAGATATAGGGTATTTGTCTTATGAAACAATTAGAAAAACAAAATTAATTCCCAAAAAAAAACTAGAAGATAAGCTAAGCTTAATTTTTAAAGATAAAATAATTATAATTAATTTATATTCCGAAACATCTAGTAAACAAAAAACTAATATTGAATTTTGTAAAAATCTAACGAAATTTTTAAAGCAATTAAAAAATACCACATTAATATTTACTAAACCAGGATCTGATGTAGATAATATAAAAATTTATAATTTTTTTTTAAAAAGTTTTAAAAATACAAAGAACTGTTTTTTCTTTAAATCTCTTGGATCTATAAAATATTTATCACTTTTAAATTTTTCTAATATTATGATAGGCAACTCATCTAGTGGGATTTATGATATGCCTTTTTTTTTAAAGCCCTCAATAAATATAGGTGAAAGACAGCTAGGAAGAGAAAAATTTTATAGTGTGATTGATACAGATTACAATATAAGTAATTTCAAAAAAAAATTTAAAATTGCGATTTCTCGAAACTTTTTAAAAAAAATTAAAAAAAAGAACAAAATTAATAACAAAAAAATTGATCCAAGTAAGAAAATTATTGATACGATTTATAGTCTTAACTTTAAAAAATTGAACCCAAAAAACTTTATTGATTTATCGTGATTGCTCTAAATATAATTGTTATTAAAAAATTAACAGTAGATTTAAATTCAAACATTTTAAAAACAATTAAAATTTTAAACGACAGTACAATTAAAATAGTTTTTGTCATAAATAAAAAAAATGATAAATTTATTGGTACAGTAACTGATGGAGATATAAGAAGAGGTCTTCTTAGAGGAATAAATATTAATTCTAAGTTGTCCAGTGTTGTATATAAAAAACCAATATTTGTAAATTTTGAAAAATCTTCACACGAAGCAATTAAAAAAAAATTTTTTGAAACTGGTCAAGAATTTATCCCAATATTAAAAGATAAAAAAATTATCAAAGTTTTTAGAAATATAGATAAAATTAGCCTAAAACCTAATAAAGTAATTGAAAATCCGGTAGTTATAATGGCAGGAGGATTAGGTAAGAGACTGAAATCTTTAACAAAAAATAGTCCCAAGCCCCTTTTGCGATATAAAGAGAAACCGTTAATTGAACACATAGTGAGCAAGGCATCTAATCAAGGTGTTAAGAATTTCTTTATAACAGTTTTTTATTTGAAAAATAAAATTAAAAAATATTTTACCAAGAGAAAAAAGGAAGAAATCAAATTCAATTTTATTGATGAACCAAAGCCTCTGGGGACAGTTGGAAGCATCAAATATCTCAAGAATATTAAGAAATCATTTATATTAATTAATTGTGACGTGATATCAGATATCAATTATTCAAATATATTAGGTTATCACAATAAAAGAACCGACTCGTATCTTACAATTGGAGTAAAAAATTTTAAGTATAAAAATCCTTACGGTGTAATAAAATCAAAAAATAGCAAGTTCTTGTCTTTTATTGAAAAACCATCAATTGACTTTGAAATAAATGCAGGAATATATGTTTTTAGCCCTAAACTTATAGATATTGTTAAAAAAAATAAAATTTTAGAATTAAATCATTTAGTCAATTTTTTAGTTAAAAAAAACAAAAGAATAAATGTTTATCCTATCATTGAAGATTGGAGAGATTTTGGTGAAGATATAAAAAATCTTAAGGAATATTAAAATTGAAAAAAAATGCACTAATAATAGGATATGGATCTATAGGTAAGAGACATCATAAAATATTAAAAAAATTAAATTATTTCAAAAAAATATTCATACAATCAAAAAGAAATTTGTTAATTAAAGACAAAACAGTCTTAATTAAAAATCTTAAAGAAGCAAAAGATAAAGATATTGCCTATATTGTAGTTGCCTCAAGAACAGAAGATCACTTAATACATATCAAGGAAATAGAAAAATATTATAAAAATTTGAATATTCTTGTTGAAAAACCAATTTTTGAAAAATTTTTAAATATAAATGTAAAAAAAAACAAATATTTTGTTGGTTATAACTTAAGATTTCATCCAATAATATTATATTTAAAAAAATATTTAGAAAATAAAAAAATTGTTTTTTTTGATATAAAGTGCACTTCTTTTTTGCCTTGTTGGCGAAAAAAAAATAAGTATTTTAAATCCAATTCATCAGGCAATGGTGGTGGAGCTTTATTAGAATTAAGCCATGAGGTAGATTATGCACAATTAATTTTTGGTACTATTAAAAAAATTAATTATAGTGCAGTAGATAAAATTTCTAGTCTGAAAGTAAAAAAAGATGACATAGTCGTTTTTAATGGAAAATCGATAAGATCAAAATTTTCTATTCATCTAAATTTATTTAGTCATTATAAAGAGAGAAAAATTATCGTTTATTTAGAAAGATTAACAATTATTTCTGACTTGATAAAAAATGAAATATTATTTTATAAAAATCATAAAATTATAAAAAAGATTAATTTTAAAATACAATCTAATGATACATATATTAAACAACATAAAGTTACATTTTTAGGAAAGAATAATTGTAATTTTAAAAGAAATCTAAATTTTATGAAATTAATTGATAATATAAAAAAATGACTAAAATAATAAATGACAATATCATTTGTTTAATTTTTGCTAGAGGTGGTTCAAAAGGAATTAAGCATAAAAATCTTTTACCTTTTAAAAAAACCACATTATTAGGAAATTCAATAAAACAGTCAAAGATGGTGAAAATAATAAAGGACACTTACGTTTCTAGTGATAATAAAGAAATAATAATGGAAGCAAAAAAAAATAATGCTAAAATTATTTTAAGACCTAAAAAATTATCTACTTCGCTTGCTCATGAATTAGATGCATGGAAACATGCTATTTTATATTTGCAAAAAAAAAAAGTTATTAACAATTCTAGTTATATTATTTCTTTGCCCACAACTGGTCCATTAAGAAATTTGGATGATATAAAAAAAGGAATAAAGAAAGCCATAAGCCAAAAAAATGATATAACTTTTGGTATAACAGAGTCATATAGAAACCCATATTTTAATATTTTTGAAAAAATTGGAAATAAAATTAAAATATCAAAAGATAAAAAAATTTTTAAAAATCGGCAAACAATACCAAAATGTTATGATATGACAACATGTTTTTACATATTTAGACCTTCTTATATTTTAAATTGTAAAAATGTTTATGAGGGTAAAGTTGGTTACTCATTAATACCAAAAGAGCGCTCTATTGATATAGATGATAATTTAGATTATATGGTAGCTAATTTCTTGTCAAAAAAAAGGACTTTTTCATTATGATAAAAAAAACTATTCTTATTACAGGTTCATGTGGAAGAATAGGTTCAGCAATTGCAGACTCATTGTTTCAAAAAAAAAAATATAATTTAATCCTAGTAGACTCAGATGGAATAAAACTTACTAAACAAAAAAAAAAATTTAATAGTAGTTCTGTAAAATTTTTACTAATTAATTTAAATACAACAAAAAATATAGATTTATTGTTTACAAGATCACTTAAGCTCTTCAAGAAAATTGATGCCGCAATACATTGTGCCTACCCTAAATCAAAAGGTTGGGGTGCAAAATTTGAGCTTTTAAAAGAAAATTTTTTAAAAGAAGATTTATTCAATCATCTTGGTATAACAATTATATTTTGTCAAAAAATTCTTAAACATTTTTTAAAATTTAAAGGTGGAAATTTGATCTTAATTTCATCAGTCCAGGGTGTTCAGCCACCAAAATTTGATCATTATTTAAATTTAAATATGTCAAGTCCTATTGAATACTCAGCTATTAAATCAGGCATAATATCAATTTGTAAATTTTTAGCTAAATATTATAAGAAAAAGAATATAAGAATAAATTGTGTTTCACCAGGAGGTATTGAAGATAATCAGCCTAAGAAATTTAAATCTAGGTATAAAAACTCCTGCAATTCAAAAGGTCTACTTTCAGGACATGATATTTCAAACACTATATTATTTTTAATCTCAAAGGAATCTCAGTTCATTAACGGACAAAATATTGTTGTTGATGATGGTTGGTTATTATAGAAGCTTATCACATGATTTATTTAGGAATTCATATTGGTCATAATGCAAGTGCATCTTTGATGATTAATGGAAAAATTGTTTTAGCATTACAGGAAGAAAGATTTAATAAGATAAAAAATTTCACCGGATATCCAAAAAAAAGTATAGATTATTGCAAAAATTATCTTAAAAAAAAAAATTTAAAAATTAACAAAGCTGCATTTTCAACAGTCAAACATCCACCAATAGAATTTAAATACCCTTTAGGAAATTTTATGTCTGTAGCAGATTGGCATAATTATTTTGAAAATTATTATCGACCTCGAAAGAAACTCATACAACAATTTTTAAAAAAAAATAAAAATTCAAATAAACTTACTCACCCTTTTGATAAGGTACAAGATCATCAATTATATGACACTAAAGTTTACAGAAAGATTTCTACAGATTTTTTATCTAAACAAATAAACCTGAGCAAAGATAAGATATTTTTTTTAGATCATCATTTGTGTCATTCGTACTATTCTTATTTTAGTGCAGAAAAAAGGCTCAAAAAAGCCTGTATTGTTACAATTGATAGTTGGGGAGATGACTGCAATCAAAGTTTGTGGATACCAGGAAAAAATGGTCAACTAAAAAGAATAACATCTAGTGATCAATGTGATTTAGCTAGAATATACAGATTTATAACTTTAATTTTAGGAATGAAGCCAAATGAGCATGAATTTAAGGTGATGGGACTATCGTCGTATTCTAATCAGAAATATTTTCATCCAATTTATAAAAAAGTATTTAAAGATATTTTAAAATTTAAAGATCTTAGAATAGTACACAATAAAAGACCTAAAGATTTATATAATTTTCTTAAAGGTGGTGTTGCAAATTATAGATTTGATAATATTGCAGGAGCTTTACAATTTTATATTGAGGAAACTGTTTCACAACTTTTAAAAAGAATTTATAAAAAATACAATATAAGTAATTTTTACTTTAGTGGTGGACTATCTATGAATGTAAAAATGTATAATTATTTACTTAAAAAAAAATTTGTAAAATTTTTACATTGTCCTCCATCAGCATCTGATGAAAGTTTGTGTATAGGTGCATGTTATTACTTGTCAAAATTTGAAAAAAAAGAACCTATATTAGACATAAATTTAGGAAAAAAACTTCTTAGTAATGACAAGGAAATTGATCTAAAATTAATTAAGAGACAATTTGCTAAGAGAGATGTTTTTATCAGAGACAACGTATCAAACAAAGATATTGCAAAATTATTAAATAATGGAAATATAATTGCAGTAGCTAGAGGTAGAGAAGAGTTTGGGGCAAGAGCTTTAGGAAATCGTAGTATAATTTGTAATCCAAATAACTTAGATCAGGTAAGAAGAATAAATAAAAAAATTAAGAGTAGAGATTTTTGGATGCCTTTTGCATTAACTATATTAAAAGAAGATCATAAAAAGTATATTGTAAATGATAAAAATGTAGAATCTAGCTTCATGACAATAGCATTTGAAACCATTAAAAAAAATTTTAATCAAATTAAAGCTGGATGTCATAATTATGATCAAACAGTAAGGCCTCAAATTTTATCGAAAAAATATAACATTAGTTATTATAATTTGTTGAAAGAATTTAAAAAAATTTCCCATATTCCAGCTTTATTAAATACAAGCTTAAATTTACATGGCGACCCCAAAGCCTCAGATTTAAAAAGTGTTATTCATACTTTTTTAAATTCAGATTTAGATTATCTATATTTAGAAGATAAATATTTAATAACTAAGAAAAATGTCTAAAATTAGAATTATTCCAAAATTAGATATCAAAGGACCAAATGTCATTAAAGGAATAAATCTAGAAGGCTTAAGAGCATTAGGTTCCCCAAGCGAATTTGCAAAAATATATTATTCACAGGGTGCAGATGAATTAATTATTCACGATGTTGTTGCAAGTTTATATGGAAGAAAAAATTTAAAAGATGTAATTAAAGAGGCTACAGAGCATATTTTTATCCCAGTAGTGGCTGGAGGAGGTATTAGTTCTTTAAAAAATATTGATGAACTTTTGAAATTTGGTGCTGATAGAGTTATGTTAAATTCAATATGTTTTAGAAAACCAAAAATTTTAAAACAAGCAATAGATTTTTTTGGAGGCTCAACTATTGTTGTTTCTATTGAAGCTGCTCACTTTAAAGATGATTTTTATTGCTCTTATGATTATGGAAGAGAATTAACTTCTATTAAAGTGAAAAATTGGATTAAGGAATGCCAAGATTTGGGTGTCGGAGAGTTTTTAATTACATCAGTCAGAAAAGAAGGCACTAGGCAGGGATTTGATTTTGAACTTGCTAACTTAGTTAATGAAAATTGTGAAATACCATTTATTTTTAATGGTGGATTTAGTGATTTAGAAAACTCCAAGTCTTTATTAAAAATTTGTAAACCAACTGGTTTGGCAATAAGCTCTTGCTTACATTATAGTATTCTAGAAGATTTTAAATTTAAAGAAAATATTGATGAAGGTAACTTTACTTTCGTAAAGAATAAAAATTTTTCATTTAATTATAAAAAGACAAGTATTAAAGATTTAAAAAAAATATTATGAAAAAAATTTCAATAATTGATTATGGCATGGGTAATACAAGAAGTTTACAAGCTTCAATTAGTCATTTTGGTTTTAATTCAATAATAACTGCTGATAAAAAAAAAATTAATAATTCAGACCTAATTATTTTACCAGGTGTAGGAGCATTTCCTAAAGCAATGCAATTATTAAAAAAAAAAAAATTAGATATCTTATTAAAAAAAAAATTTAAAGATGGGACCAAAATAATTGGAATATGTTTGGGAATGCAATTATTATTTGATAGCAGTAGGGAAATAAAAAAAACTAAAGGTATAGGAATAATACCAGGAGTAGTGAATGAATTTAAGTATGGTTTTAATATTGGCTGGAATAAAATTAGAGGTAAGAATCTTGATTCTTTAGCTGGTAGTTTAAAATCTGAAAAATATTATTTTATTCACACTTTTAAATGTGTTCCAAAAAATAAAGATGTAATAACTTCTATATCAAATTTTAAAGGTGAAGATTTTTGTAGCTCAATAAATTTCAAAAATGTACATGGTTTTCAATTTCATCCAGAAAAAAGTGGACCAAAAGGTTTAAAAATAATTGAAGATATTTTAAAAAAATAACTATGTATAAATTACCAAAAAAAGTTTTATTTTGTAAAAAGTGTGTTTATTCAAATATAAAACCTACAACGGTCCCTGAATGGACTCATGACCCAGATAGAAAAGGAGCAAAATACTTAAAAATTGCAAATGATGGAATTTGTGCTGCTTGTAAAAATATTGAAAAGAAAAACAAAATAGACTGGACAAATAGAGAAACAAAATTATTACAACTTTTAGATAAACATCGTAATAAGCATGGTGAATATGACTGTATTGTTCCAGGTAGTGGTGGAAAGGACAGTGTGTTTGCATCACACATCTTAAAATATAAATATGGTATGAATCCTTTAACAGTAACTTGGCAACCCGTTTTATATACAGACTATGGATACAAAAACTATATAAATTGGACTGATAATGCTGGTTTAGATAATTACTCTGTTCGCCCAGGAGGAAAAGTTTCAAAAGCAGTTACCCGTGAAGCTACTTTAAATTTATTTCATCCATTTCAAACTTTCATTTTAGGACAAAAAAATTTAGCACCAAAAATAGCTGCTAAATTAAAAATTCCATTGATATTTTATGGTGAAAGTGAAACTGAGTATGGAAATCCATTGGCAGAAAACAACGAGTCCTTGAGTAGTAAAAATTATTATGTAAGAAATAATAAAGACCAAATTTTATTGGGAGGAAAAAAACTAAATTATTATAAAGAAAAGTATAATTTAGATTCTAGAGAATTTGAAATATATCTTCCAATAAATGATAAAGACTGCAATCAAAATAAAATTGAGGTTCATTATCTTGGATATTATTTACAGTGGGTACCTCAAGAAGCTTTTTATTATTCAGTAGAAAATTCACAATTTTTAGCTAGACCATTTAGGACAGCAGGAACTTATAGTAAATACAGTGGTATTGATGATAAAATGGACGACTTACATTTTTATACAACGTTTATTAAATTTGGCATAGGTAGAGCCACTTATGATGCTGCTCAAGAAATTAGAAATAAGCATCTTACCAGAGAAGATGCAAAGCTTTTAGTTAAAAAATATGATGGAGAATTTCCTGAGAGATATTTTTCAGACATATTAAAATTTTTGAACATAAAAGAAGAAAATTTTTTTAAAATTCAAAATGATTTTAGACATTCTAGAATTTGGAAAAAAATTGGCAATAAATATTTTTTGAGACATACAGTCAATAAAGATGGAACAGATGACTAAAAAATTAGTAGTTTTGTTTCCATATGTTTTTACAAAATTTGATTATTATAAATATGAAATTGATAAGCTGTATCAAACTAAAGGAATAGATTTAGAAGTTCATGACTTATCAAGTATATTAAACGAAAGAAAATTTAATCAAGCATGGAAGATTAGAAGGAAAGTTTTTAAAAAACATAAAAATTTTAATAATTTATTTGAATGGTATAAGTATTTAAAAAAGAATAAAAATCATATTGTAATTTATAGCTTTATATCTTTAACTAATTTTAGGTCATTTTTAATCCACATTGCAATATGGAAAATAAAATGTTCTTTATTGATACAATCATCAGAGGATGTGGCTACATATAAAGATAAAAATAATTTATTTATGCAAATTTTAGAAAAAAAACCAAATCTTAATCAAATATTATTTCATACAAAAAGAAATATTGTTACCTTTTTGATTAATTTTTTTAAGTTTAATGAAATAGTAAATTTATGTATAAAAAAAAGGAATAGAACATTTAATTCATTCAGCAATAAAAATGTTCAGATTATTTCTGATGATGTTTCAAAATGTCTTGGTGACCATAAGAATAAGAAAAAAACTGAAAAATTAGCAGTCTATCTTGATACACCAGATCCATATTTTGAGGATGATTATATGGAGAGTGGAAAGAAAAAAAACATTAGTTCTGAAGAAACTCAAGAGTACTATTCACAGCTTAAAAATTTATTTATAAAATTAAAGATAAAGTATGGTTTAAAAACTATTGTGATTCCCCATCCCAAAAATAAAGGTGTTAGAAATCCTTATTTTAATGGATATTTATACGATCATGCTGTTAATGCAGCGCAAAAAAATATTAAAAAAAGTAAATTAGTTATTAGTAAAGGATCAACAGCAATTGCCTACGGTATTTTCTATAAAAAGCCAGTAATACTGATTTATTCTAATTTATTAAAAGATTATAGACTTAAATATGACTTATATTTTCAATCAAAGGTTACAGGATCAAGAGTAGTTGATCTTTCAAAAAATATTAATAAATATTTAAATAATCTTTTTTCGATTAATAAAAAAAAATATCAAAATTATAAAATAAAATATATGACAGGCAAATTGGATAAGAAAATAGAACCAAATTATATTGTATTGAGAAGACTGATAAAAACTCTCTAATGATTGCAAAAAAATTTTAATAAATAACTAAGTTTAATAAGAGATTAATGAAAGAAAAAGTTTTAATAATAGGAGGAACAGGCTTTATTGGATATCATTTATCAAAAAAATGTAGCCACAAATATAGTGTAACAAGCGTATCATTGAATAAACCATCAAAAAAAAACACCATAAAAGAAGTTAAATATATTCAGTGTGATATTTCTAGCAAAGAGGATTTAAAAAAAAGAATCAAAAATAATTTTGATATAATTATAAATTTAGGTGGCTATATTAATCATACTAATAAAAATTTAGCTATTAAAACCCATTACAAAGGTTGTAAGAATTTAATAAATCAATTTAAAGAAAATAAAATTAAAATTTTTATTCAAATAGGAAGTTCAACAGAATATGGAAAGCAAAAAAGCCCAAACACTGAAAATAATAGAGGCAAACCAAGTACAATTTATGCAAAATCTAAATTAATGGCTAGCCAATACCTTACTAATTTTAAAAAACAAAATAATTTCCCATATGTTATTTTAAGATTTTATCAAATATATGGTCCAAAGCAAAATAAAGATAGATTAATACCAATGGTTATCAAATCATCTCTAAATGATGAAAGATTTAATTGTTCAAGTGGTGAGCAGGGAAAAGACTTTTTATATATTTCAGATGCTGTTGATGCAATTTGTAAATGCTTTAATAATGAAAAAATATATGGAAAAATAATTAATATAGGATCAGGAAAAAAAATAAGAATAAAAGATTTTATTCTCAAGATTGTTAAAAAGATTAAATTAGGTAAACCGTTATTTGGTGTTTTGGGGATGAGGACTGATGAACCAAAAGATAGTTTCCCAAATATAGGAAGAGCAAAAAAAATGTTAAATTGGAAACCAAAAATAAATCTTGAAAAAGGATTAAGCAAAACAATAAATTATTATAAAAAACAAAAAAAAAATGAGCATTAGAACTGCAATTATTTTATGTGGTGGTAAAGGAACTAGACTTGGTGAACTAGGAAAAAAAACTGCAAAAACACTTGTTAAGGTTCAGGGAAAACCAATATTGTGGTATATTTTAAAGATACTAAAAAAAAACAATTTTAATCATTTTATTTTACCAGTTGGTTTTAAAGGACATGATATCATTAAATTTGTTAAAAATAGCTCTGAATTTCAAAAATATAATATAGATATAATCAACACTGGGTTAAGTTCGTCAATTGCAAAAAGAATTTTTAAAATTAAGAAATATATTCAATCAGATAATTTTTTAATTTTAAATGGTGATGCTATTTTTGATGCAAACTTAACCGAAATATTAAACTACCACATAAAAAAGAAAAAAGATCTTAGCTTTATATGCTGTGAAGCAGAAGCTGATTTCGGTACAATTGGAGTGATGAATAATAAAATTAAAAATTTTCAGAGAGGAATAGATTTTAAATCAGTCAATACAAATAAAAGTAATTACAAAGCTTATGTTTATTCAGGAATGTCAATTATGAATAAGAAAATATTAAATGAAAATTTTAAAAATTTTGAAAATTTTGAAAAAGATTTTTACCCAAGGGTTATAAAAAAGTACAAATCTGATATTCATTCCCTACAAGGGTTTTGGTATGCTATGGATAATATTAAAGATTATGACATTTTAAACAAAAAAAATATAAACAAGAAAATTTTTAATAAGATATACAAACTCCATAAAAAACTTAAATGATAAACAAAAAATTTTGGAAAAATAAAAAAGTATTAATAACTGGTCATACAGGATTCAAAGGTGGTTGGTTGACAGTTTGGATGAATATGCTGGGAGCAAAAGTTTCAGGATATTCAATTAATCCTATTTCAAAAAAAAATTTTTTTAAATCCACTGGATTAAAAGATAAAATTGTTAATGATTATAGAAAAAATATTCAGGATTATAAAAGTTTAAACGAATGTATTAAAAAAATTAAGCCAGAGATTATATTTCATTTAGCAGCTCAGCCTCAAGTATTAGAAAGTTATAATAACCCTTATGATACAATTTTGACTAATATTATGGGTACTTCAAATATTTTAGAAATAGCAAAAAATAATAAATTTATTAAATCTGTAGTCATTATTACAACTGATAAAGTTTATCAAAATAATGAAAAAAAAATTAGATTCTCTGAAAACGACCATCTTGGAGGAGATGATATATATAGTTCAAGTAAAGCTAGTGCAGATTTAATATCTTTAAGCTATTTTAAATCTTTTTTCAAAAAACTAGATTGTGGAATTGCAACAGTTAGAGCTGGTAACTGTATTGGAGGAGGAGATTGGACTAAATTTAGAATTCTTACAGATGCATCAGATGCTTTTTTGAAAGATAAAAATTTAAAGATTAGAAATCCAAATTCAAGAAGACCATGGCAACATGTATTGGAGCCATTAATAGGATATATAATGGTAGCTCAAAAAATTTTTGGCAACAAAAACACTAAATATTGTACCGCGTGGAATTTTGGCCCTGGAAGAAAAACCCATTTAAGAGTAATAGATTTTGCTAAACTTTTTCGATTAAAGATGAAATCAAACTCAAAACTTATTATTAATAAGAATCCAGACTTAAGAGAAAAAAAGAATTTAGATTTAGATAGTAAAAAGTCAAAAACCAATCTTAATTGGAAGCCAGTTATGACAATAGATCAAACATTAGCTTTTACAGCAGATTGGTATTTAGCACATAAAAATAAAAAAAATATGTATCAATTTACAATTGATCAAATAATCAAATTTATGAAATTTATATGATTTGTAGAAATTGTAATAAAAAAAAATTTGATAGAATATCTAAAATTGGTAAGCAACCCATTAGTAGTCTTTTTTTAAAAAAGAAAATTAAAATTAAAGAATATTCACTTGATTTATTTAAATGTAGAAATTGTGACTTAGTTCAGTTATCAAAAATTCCTAATTTAAAAGATATGTATGGACCAGAGTATGGCTACAAGACTTCAGTTAGTAATTTAATGGTTGATCATCTAAAAAATAAAATTAAAAATCTCAATAGATATAAAATTTTCAATAATAAGACTAAAATATTAGATATTGGATCTAATGATGGAACTTTTTTAAATTTTTTTTCAAAAAGAAAAAACTTCGATTTATACGGAATAGATCCCTCTGCAGGAGCTTTTTTAAAAAATTACAATAAAGGCATCAATATAATAGTTGATTTTTTTAATAAAGAGACAGTAAAAAAGAATTTTTTAAAAAACAAAATTAAATTTTCTTTAATAACATCGTATGCAATGTTTTATGATATTGAAGAACCAAATAAATTTTGTAAAGATATTTATAGTTTATTAAATAATAATGGAATTTGGGCATTAGAATTTTCTTATTTTCCACTATTATTAAAAAATTTAACTTATGATCAGATATGTCATGAGCACTGCACTTATTATTCTCTGAGTACATTCAAAAAAGTTATATCGCAAAATAACCTAAAAATATTAGATTTTAATTTAAATGAAATTAATGGTGGAAGTATTGAATTAATTTGTGCAAAAAAAAATAGCAAATTAATTTCTAATGAGAAAAAGATAAACTCTTTAATTGAAGAAGAGAATAAAATTACAATAAAAGATTTTGATAAATTTAATTTAAGAATGGAAAATAGTAAGAAAAATTTACAACTTTTTTTAATTAATCAAAATAAAAAAGATATAATAGGTTACGGCGCTTCTACGAAAGGTAATGTTATTCTCAATTATTGTGGAATTTCTAAAAATCACTTATCTTACATTTGTGATGCAAACCCATCTAAAGAGGGTAGATTTACACCTGGAAGTCATATTGAGATTATATCTAAATCAAAAATGAGAAAATTAAAACCAAAATACCTTATTGTCCTGATATGGTCATTCAGATCTGAGGTAATTAAACAGGAAAAAAAATTTTTAGAAAATGGTGGAAAATTAATATTTCCATTACCAGTATTTCATGTTGTGGATAAAGAAAATTATAAGAAATATCTAAAAGAGGACTTTAAGCTTTTCTCTTTTTTATAATTATGAAATTATCAATCTGTATACCCACTTATAATAGACCAAATCAACTTCCCAATTGTTTAAACTCAATATATATTGCAAAAAAAAATACTTATTTAGATTTTGAAGTATGCATATCAGATAACGGCTCAAATTATGATGTCCAAAAAATAATCAATGATTATAAGGATAAATTTAAAATTATTTTAAATATAAATGAGCAAAATTTAGGCTATCAACCAAATTTACAAAAAGTAGTTTCTATTGCTAGTGGAGAATTTATTTGGGCTATAGGTGACGATGATTTATTAACACCAGATGCACTACAGGTTGTCGAAAATTTATTTCAAAAATATAATGAAGTAGATTTTTATTATATAAATTCATTTCATCTAGACTATAATTATTTAAAAAATTTCAAACAGCCATTTGATACCCATAATTTGCCTAAAAATATGCCAAAACTTTCAAAAAAAAAAGAAGAAATGGAATGCAATTTTTGGGATCTAGTAGATCGTGATGTTTCATTTGATTTTATGTTAGGAAATTTTTTGAATATTTTTAAAAGACAGATGTGGCTAGATAATATTCATTGCTTAGATAAAGAGTTGTTAAGTGATAAAAAGGTATGGTCAAATTTTGATAATACATGTGCACATATTAAAATTTATGCAAATGCATTTAAAAATTCAAAAGCTTTTTTTACTCCAAAAGCACTAACAGTTAATGGATATGGTGTTAGAGAGTGGTTTGCATTGTATGACTTTATAGAGATAGTTAGATTACCAGAGATGTTAGATTATTATAGAAGTCGAGGGTTAGGTTTTTTTAGATATGTTAGAAATAAGAATTATGCGCTTCGTAATTTTTCAAATTTCTTTTTTAAGATAATAATTGGAGGAGAAAAAGCAGGCCGGAATTATGTAAATTTTTATAGACATTTTTTTCTTAATCTAATTTATCCTAATGCATATTTTTCTATAATATATTTTATTATTAGAAGTATAAAAAAAATTTTTAAAAAAAATTGAAAAAAAAAAATAAAAAATTTAATACAGCAGCTATTATTGGTCCATCAGGGATTGGTAGTGTTCATTTAAGAGAAATTATTAAAACTGGAACTCAAAATATTGCACTTGTTGGAAGAAAATTTAAAAGAGAAAGAATTGATATTTTATCAAAAAACAACAAAGAAATTAAATTTTATAATTTAAAATCAATCAAAGAAATTAAAAAATTGAAACCAAGTATAATTAGTGTGTGTTCACCAACCAAATATCACTATGATCACATTTCATATATAATCAAATTTTGTAAAAATTTGATTATTGAAAAGCCAATTTTTTGGTTTAAGCATAAAAAAAAATCAAATTATGAAATTGCAAAAAATTTATTAAATAAAAAAAGTAATAAAATATTTGTTAATTTACCTATGATAAGTTTAGCAAAACAAATGAAATATAAAAATAATCTAGTTAAGATATATAAGCTTAATTTTAATTATTTTACCAAGGGTAAAAATAATTTTGAAAATATTCCAATAGATTTATTGCCCCATGTATTATCATTTTTATTTACATTAAATTCTAATACATTAAAAAATTTCAAAATTTTGAGTATTACCAAAAATAAACAATTTTGGTCTTGTAAAATAATTGTAAATGAGTGTTTATGTAAGTTTGTTTTTAAACAAGATCCTAATAGACAGGATAGTAGATTAAGTTTTAAAATCAATAACGATACTTATTTGAGAAAGCAGTTTATTAAAAATGATATTTATCTAAATAAAATATTAAAAAATAAAAAAGAATTAATAAATATAAAAAATCCCATGACTGATTATCTAAATTTTATTTTAAAAAATTTGAATAAAAAAGACATATTAAAAAAAAATAATGATATAACATTAAATTCAATCAAAATTATGGAAAAATTAATCAATTATTAAAATTTTAATGAGTAGAGATAAGCAAAAAATATTAGAAAAAAAGTATAATTTCAAATCTGATTATATTGAGGATTTTAAAGTTTTTAGGAATGAAATTATAAAAAAAGAAATAATTCCTTATCAAGTTGAATTTCAAGCGCCACCAAGAGGAAAAAAAATATGCTGGTTAGAATGCCCATATTGCTATGGATTATCTGCTGATAATAATGGTGAACGTTTAAGTAAAGAAAGAGGTCTAGAAATTTTGAAGCAAATAATAGGCGGTGGTGTAAAAAAAATTATATTTGCTGGATATGCTACTGATCCTTTAAATTGTGATTATATTGGAGAATTATTAGATTTAACTATTTCTAACAAAGCTATATTTGGATTCAATACAAAAGCTTTGAAAATTTCAGATACTTTTTTTAATGCACTAAAAAATAATAAAATACCTGATAGTAGCTATATCAGCTTAAGTGTAGATGCTGGTTCAAATGAAACATATAATTTAATCCACGATGTTAAAGCAAAAAAAGTAAAAATATATGATCAGGTTTTAAAAAATGCAAAGAAATTAGGTGAGATAAAAAAAGAGAATTATTTTGATCTTAGTGCTGCCTATTTGGTAAATATTAATAGTGCAAATGTTAATGATTATGAAAATTTTATAAATGATTTTATGGGTGCTGGCTGTAATGTTCTTAGATTTTCTTTTCCACAACCTCCTAAAGATATAAAAACAGAGAAAGGCGTGGTTCCAACTCAAGAGGAAATTAATTTTTATATTTCAGATTTAAATAAATTAAAGAAAAAATATGAAAATGAAAATTGTTTAATAATAATTACCAATCCTGATGGTGAGCATGATATTTACAACAAACCTAGAACGTTACCTTGCTATGCTAGATATTTATTTCCTACAGTTGGTTTTGATGGTTGGCTTTATAACTGTTCACAGTCTAGTTCTCCAAATTTTAGATCTACAGCATTAGGCAATTTAAATATAGATGACTTTTGGAAATTGTTTTACAATTATGACAGTCAAAATCTTGACAATTTTATGAGTGTTTGTAATAAGAAAATAGGCAATTCAGGTTGTAGATGTGATAGGAAAGAACATATTGTAAATCAATCTGTTATTAACAGTAAAGTCTTTAAAATCTAATACATAATGAAAAGTAAAAAAAAAAATTTTATAAGATTATTTAAACCTTCTTTTGGAAATGAAGAAATCACTGCTTTAAAAAAAATATTTAATAAATCTTGGATTGGCTATGGACCAGAAGTTAAAAAATTTGAAGACTCTTGGAGCAAATATATTG
>MDSY01091207.1_pt1 | contig 24760 bp, 16 predicted proteins | sample 811131 | NCBI WGS metagenome assembly MDSY01 (sample SAMN05326643, study PRJNA326480) | marine metagenome | isolation source: seawater | place: Atlantic Ocean: South West | collected 2010
AACCCTAAAAGTCGGAGCACCCTCGCGCCTGGTTCGTGTTTCAGCACATCGCCCGAGATTTCGATAATCGCGAGTGCGCCCCTTTTGAAGGCAAGCGGGGGGCGTGTGTCTGCCGATGGGACGGCGAGGTAACCCCCCTCTGTCATGTCACGTCTCATCTCCTCAATCGTCGAGGTAAACACCTTTTCCATGTCCTTGTTCATCGTGGACAGCGCTTGACGTTGTGGGGAGCTAGTTTGTGAAACGAAAGAGAGGAACGAAAAAATATTGCAAACGAACTCAAAAAGATTCGAGATCTCGTTCGTCGCACCCCGCTCCCCACACGTCACTCCGTCGTGCGCGGGTCTATTGTGGGCGATGGACCGCGTGTTTGGTCGCCGTGCGTGGGCGCCCGTAGATTTCTTCGAGCTGCGCGACGTGGACCCCCCCGCAGCTTCTATCGAGCGCGGATGCCATTGCTTGCTTTTTGGTCCCGAGGGGTCGGGGAAAAGAACGATGTTGTTCCAGCACGCGTTGGCGTTCGTAAAGCACGACCCGGACGCGCGTGTGCTGTTCGTATGCCGACGCGACGCGGTCGAGGCGGCACCCCCCCTACTTCCTCAAAGCGCGGCTGACTTGGACGCCGCGCAACGCATCTCCATGAAATACATCACATCCGACTTAGATTTGTGCAAGCTGATGAGCGTCATGCACGTGTTGCCCCCAAACAAGCTCCCCAATTTAATTGTAATAGACCGGTTGTCCAGCTTCTTCCCTGATGACACGGGCGCACACGGCCGCAACGATATTCAACGAGGCGAGAACTATGGAAACGCCGACCAGCATGACTGGCAAGCCGCGCGGGACCGTCGCGAACGCGAAATGCGCGTTGTCAGAGCCGTCGCCGCAGCGAGCGAGTGCTGTAACTCGATTCGAACAACTCCGCCGATTGACGCGGAGTCCCCCGACGTCGGCGGGTTCCGGGGCGACGCGAATGGCACCGAAATGGCAACCATGATTAACGATGAAGAGGCGAGCGAAACGAGTGGTTGTTTGTTGTTAGCTTCCGACGAGAGCGAAACGAACGCAGAGGCGCCTCCTCTTGGATTTTTACTTCGTAAATGGTTCAAGTGCGCGGTGCGGACCCGGGAGGTACGGGAAGATGAACGTTACGGAGATAATATGAACAGTGTACCGGAATCCAATCCGTACTTTTCTGCACGTGTTGGGAAGCCGTTTGTGTTGGAACACGCGTGGGGCGGTGGAGGCAGAGGCGGCGCGCGCGGTGATCGCATGGGTACGATTCAGTACTCCGTAGACTCCGCGGGCGCGTCGCTCGCGGACGCCAAGTTCGTGGACGAGTAGTAGTTCACAGCATTAGATTTGATAGTTAGCATGATTAGTTCGTTATACTCTACTTTCACCGCGACCGCGTCACCGCCGGTGACACTTTCGTTTTCTTCGCCCTCGCCGGTGATTTCGAATCAGACTTGCGCTTGTTCGATATCTTCGGCGCTTCCTCAGGTTCTTTCTCTGAGTCTTCCTCGTCCGATTTAGCGGGCGGGTGGTCCTCGAAATCCGCATCGATCATGGACTGGTAATCGTGAAGCGACGCGAACGCGTCCATCCCGCCCTTGCCCTTGCCGGGAACAGCGGCGGTGAGAGTCAACTCGTCGGAGGGGGTGTCGGAGTCGGAAGCATCGGCGGAGTCTTCACCTTCTGAATCATCCTCTCCCTCTTCATCTTCCTCTCCCTCTTCATCATCATCGCCAACCTCCTCCTCCTCTCCCTCCGAGTCATCCCCCCCCTCGTACTCCCACACCTTGACGCTATCTTTGTCGTCATCTTCGTCGGAGCTCGACCCGGCCGCCGCCTCCGCCTCCGCAAGCGCCTGCGCTTCCATTTGCCGCCGAAGGTAACCCGGCTTTTCGCCGTACGCGTTCACTAACGAATCGTAGTTATACGCATCCGCATCCGCGGTGTCTTCCTCCTTGCGCTCTTCCCTGTCCGCGGCGGCATCTTCATCAGAGTCGTAATCCCCGAAACCAGCAGTTTTAGGGTCGATGCCACTGGCCTTCAGAGTAGTGCGCTTGCCGCCGGTATCGTCGTCGCTATCCCCGTCGTCCTCAAACTCGCCGAGATCAACGTCCTCGTCGCTGTCGGCTTCGTCGTCTTCGTTTTCAAACCCTTCGATACCCGCGCGCTCGGCTTTCTTTTTGCGTTTCTCCGCAACCGCGTCGTCGTCTTCTGAGTCGGATTCGAAGGCATCTTCCCCTTCCCACTCGTCGCTTTTTTTATTCCTCTTCTTCTTCTTCGAGCCGTCTTGTTCCTTGGCGGCGTAGTACCGGTGGAAGAAAACTTCGGACGGGTCGACTTCGTTTTCAGCCATCGCCGCGAATTCTGCCGTGCCCGGTTGGAATCCCAGCGATGATTCGTCCACATCGCGCTTTTTCATCATCGTCTCGCTGCCCCCCTTTGAGACCTTGGCGCGCTTCGGCTTCTTCTGAAGCCACTTATCCAAAAACGACGCCAACGTCATATCCGCGAGCGGGTCCCCTGAGTACTCGACGGAGAAACCGCCCAGCAACGAGCGCGCCATCGCCGCGACGCTCGGGTGGACATTGCGTTCCAAAGTAGAAAGCTCCCACCAACAAGCTACGTCCGCCTTGGCGTATAAAGGATCACGCTTGCTCATGTCGTACCGACGAGACTCACGAGCCCTGGCCTTTTCAACGGCAGACTGTTTAGCGTCGTCGTCGTTGTCGCTGTCATCCTCGTCACTATTTTCTTTTTCGTCGTCGTCATCCGAATCAGACCCGTCCGATGCTTTTTTAACTGCTTTCTTCTGCTTCTCATCTTCAACATCGCGGAACTCGTCGTCGTCATCGTCCGCGTCCACGAACCGCTCCACGTCGTCATCCTCTTCGCCCTCCCTGGGTTGCCGGACCGCGTCCCAGTGCGAGGGTTTCTGTTTCAAAAACTCGCTAACAAGCATCAGGGACCCGCACGCAAACGGCGCGGGGGCGTGCTGCGCGACTTGAAGAAGCCGCTTGACCACCGCCGCGGCGCGAGGCGGTCGCGGGTCATCCTTCAACGACCGGAACGTCAAACTCAAAAGCTGCCCAGCCGCGGCGCTTGATCCACGCGGCGCGCCCGGGTGCAACAGCACGGCGTATAGCGCTCTGTAAAACCTGTCAGAAACTGCGGCCCTGGCGCTGAGCAGCTGAAGCAGCAGAGCGAGGGCTTGCAGCGCACCTCCTAGGTTGGGACTATGCGCGATCGCGAACAGCGCGGGTGAAACTTTTTCAACCAGAGGCTCCACAGCGTCGCCGTCGACGTACGGAAACGCGCGGTTGATTCCCGTGAGGAGCGCGGAGACCACTCGCGCATCAACGCCGGCGCCCATCGGGGTTGGGGGTGCTCTTGCAACACCGTTGTGCACCAGCCCCGGTTTACCTCCCGGTTTGGGACCACCTCTCCCTCCACCTCTCCCACCACCCCTGCCACCTCTTCCTCCGCGTCCACCACGACCGCCGCTCTTGGCGCCGTCGCGCCATCGCTTCTTTTCGGTTTTCCCTGCCGCGGCGTCCCCTTCTTCCCCCCCGTTCTCCAGGTTCTCCCTGCTTCTTTTGTGCAAAATTTGGAACAGCGCGAAGTAGAACTCCACGAGTTGCGCGGCGAGCCGCTCCCCGTCGCCGTGATGGGATAAAGGAAACTGATTCAAAAGAACTGCCGCGTAATACTGCGCCTTCAAACCCACCCCTTTCCTGAAACAAAACGACTCAACCTCCTTCGCGACGATCTTTTTCATCGCCGGGTGTTCCTTTGAAACGAGCTCCAGGAGCAGATGCGCGGCGTTAGATGCTGTCCTTCGCTGCGGGTCCCCCAACTTATTGACCAAAATGTTCAACAAAGTGCGTTCGTTCTCGGGTCGCGATTTTAACAATTCGTACGCGCTTTTTGTTGATTTTTCCTTCAGCACGGGTAACGGGTCTCGCGATAGCGCATCCAACGCGTTGATGAACCGAGAATATGCCCGCTTCACAAGGTCCTCGACGTGCCAGTATAATAAGCGTTTCCGTTCGTTCGGTGCGCTAGAAGACACACTCAGCGGTTGTTCGCTGAAGTATCGCAGCTTGCGGTCCGGCGGCAACAGATTGTCGCGAAACAATTCAGTCAGCGCGCCAACGGCTTGCACCGCGCCCCTTTTGCCCCCTTTCACTCTGGCTTTTTCCAGCAAGTTCAACAAGTGCTCTAAACTCTTCAGGTTCGCCACTGGGTCTTCCTGCGCCAACACCGTCGCAGCGGCGATCTTATCTGCCGCCGTACCCGAAGTCCGTACTAACGATAACCATTTGGAATCAGCAGTGCCACTCCTTTGCGATTGTTTCTCGTGATGCGCCGCGCGTTCCTCCAGCGCCTTGATCGCGATTTGTTCCTTCGCATCCATATCAACCTGAGGAAGCTCCTTCGCGCCTTTCACAACGTTCGGAGGTAATTTAAGCGTCTCACTCGCCTCGTGCCACACGTTCGAGAGCCTTTCATGGGTCTCTTCTCCCTGGCCGCCGCCGCCGCCTCCATCAGGCCGGGGACCCGCCCCCGGGTTCCAAGCCCTGCCGCGCCTCGGGGGAAGGTCCCCCGGGCGAAGCGCACGCTTCTTCTCTTCATTCTTCTTTCCCTTAAAAGACTTGCCCCCGGCTCCGCCGAGAACCCCGCCGCCGCCTGCCATCGTGCAGCGCGGACAAATCTGCTGTCGCATCAAATCTCGGAAGAGAAGAAAACTGGAGTGGCGCCGACTTTTTGACGAATATCACTCAAGAACGGGGTTCTATTTTCCCCTAGTCAAATTTGGTGACGGTCTAAATGTACGGGGGATTAACGAGTTATGCCTGCGTTTCCAAGCCCCCTGCAGCAAAATATCTCGCTCCCGAGGAGAATTAGCGACGTCATCCATCGCGAGTGTCATCACTCCGCGATGAGCTTGCGACAGAAGATCCTTGGGGCGGCGGCCAGGTGGGCCGCCCCCGCCTGGACCCGCCAGGGTGTGTGCGGCTTGCACACCTCGGGCGCAGCCTCCTCCTCAGCCAAGGCACCAGGTGCGTGTGCTTACGCTTTAGGTCATCATCTCATCTTGTTCGTTGATTGATAATCTTCGTCGGTCGATCGATTCGACACGTCACCCCACGCTCTATTCACGGAATTTCCTCTGACCCCCCATCCCCCCCACCCACAGGTACTGCCGCGTACACGATCATCGACCACGAGTACGATGCCGTGGTGGTGGGCGCCGGTGGCGCGGGTTTAAGGGCCGCGATCGGTTTAAGCGAACACGGGCTGAAAACCGCATGCATCACCAAGCTTTTCCCCACGCGGTCGCACACCGTGGCGGCGCAGGGCGGAATCAACGCCGCGCTTGGAAACATGACTGAAGATGACTGGAGGTGGCACGCGTATGACACGATCAAAGGCGCGGATTGGCTCGGGGACCAAGACGCGATTCAGTACATGTGTCGCGAGGCTCCAAAAGCGGTTATCGAGCTCGAGAACTACGGCCTGCCGTTTTCGCGCACGGACGACGGCAAAATCTACCAAAGAGCGTTCGGCGGGCAATCGCTTGATTACGGCAAGGGTGGTCAGGCGTACAGGTGCGCGTGCGCCGCCGATAGAACCGGCCACGCCATGTTACACACGCTTTACGGCCAGGCGTTGAAGCACGATACGCAGTTTTTTGTGGAATACTTCGCGCTTGATTTGATCATGCATGAAGGCGAGTGCGTCGGCGTCATGGCGATGTGCATGGAGGACGGCACGATTCACAGGTTCAGAAGCCACAAAACGATCCTGGCTACTGGCGGGTACGGCCGAGCGTATTTCTCAGCGACATCCGCGCACACCTGTACTGGCGACGGCAATGCGATGGTCGCGCGCGCGGGTTTACCGTTGCAGGATTTGGAATTCGTGCAGTTCCACCCCACCGGGATTTACGGCGCCGGGTGTTTGATCACGGAAGGCTCCCGAGGCGAGGGGGGCATTCTGCGAAACTCCGAAGGCGAGCGGTTCATGGAGCGTTATGCGCCTTCCGCGAAGGATCTCGCATCTAGAGATGTCGTCTCAAGGTCAATGACCATGGAAATCAGGGAAGGACGCGGCGTCGGCCCAGAAAAGGACCACATCTACCTCCACCTGAACCACCTTCCCCCCGAGCTCCTCGCCGAGCGTCTGCCCGGGATTTCAGAAACCGCCGCGATCTTCGCCGGCGTGGACGTTACGAAAGAACCGATTCCCGTGATTCCTACCGTGCACTACAACATGGGCGGCATCCCCACCAACTACAAAGGCGAAGTAGTGACCCTGGGCAAGGACGGGAACCCGGACACTGTGGTGCCCGGTTTGCTCGCTGCCGGTGAGTGCGCCAGCGCGTCGGTGCACGGCGCGAACCGCTTGGGCGCAAACTCGCTTCTCGACATCGTGGTGTTCGGCCGCGCGTGCGCCAACACCGTGGCGGAGACCCTGTCGTCTGGCAAGCCGCACAAGGTCATTGCATCCGATGCGGGCGAGCACGCCCTGGCGCACCTCGACGCCGTGCGCCACACCAATGGCCAGCACTCCACGGCGAGCGTGCGGAAAGCCATGCAGCGCGTGATGCAAGACGATGCCGCTGTTTTCCGCACACAGGAGACGCTCGCGGAGGGTGTGACGAAGATCGACGAGGTCGCCAGTAGGTTGGATGACTTAAGTGTCACCGACCGCACGCTGGTGTGGAACACCGATCTCATCGAAGCCCTGGAGTTGCACAACCTGATGCCCAACGCGCAAATCACGATGCACTCGGCGGAGCAGCGGAAGGAATCCAGAGGCGCGCACGCCCGCGAAGATTTCCCAAACAGGGACGACGTTGATTGGATGAAGCACACCGTGGGGTTCATTGACAAGAAGAGAAAGGTAACCATCGACTACAGACCCGTGCACCACCAGCCCCTGGATGACGAAATGGAACACGTACCGCCCAAAGCGCGTGTGTACTAAGACTGTTTCCAGTTTTAATAAAAGCGTGACTTGAAAAAGGTCGCGAAAGAATTGATTTGAAAAGAAAACGACGAGAGATGTGTGTGACGTTGTGATGATGCAATGCATGTCGTACCCTAAACCTTAAACCCTAAAGTCGTAGTACGGAAGCCAGGACTGCCCACAAACAAATTCTAAAATGTCTCCGGCTTCAGCGGGAGATTCCACTGCTCCCCAAGCAGCAGGCCCATCACCTCCAACATCACAGGCGAGTTGCATAAAGTATCCCCGCACCCCACTAAAACAAGCTTACACTTCGCACGCGTGAACGCGACGTTCAAGCGCCGTCGGTCGGCTAAAAGTCGCCCGCTATCTTTCCCTTCGTTCCCCCTGACGAACGAAATCAAAACGCAATCAACGTCCCGGCCCTGCGCGCGGTCGATGGTGAGCGCTTGGGTGTTTTCGGGAACGTCATCTGCGTGTTTTTGCAAGTCTGACTCTAACAGATCAACCTGCGAGTTGTACGGAGACAGCACAGCGCAGGTTCCGTCCATAGCGCCTCTCGATTTCAACACACCCAAAACGCGCAAAATGACGTCGCGCTCGAACATGTTGACGTGCTTGTTCCCTCTTGTAGATTTATTTTTCGATCCGTCGCGTTCACTTTTGTCGCTCGACGTCCCGTTTGTTTCGTATGCGTCCACGCCAAACGCGCTGGTGTCTAAAAACACGACTCGGTTGTGTGGGTCCGTGGCGTGCATAAGCCACCCAGGCGTGCCTGCCGGTGACGGCTTTCGCAAATGCAAAGTACGGTTCGCGATTTCCGCGTTCGCCGCCCGTAACCGCCCGCCGTAGGAAATGACGTTTGAGATTTTCGCCAAGTCTTCCGCCATGCGGTACTGTGTGCGGAGCTCCGCAACTGAAGTCGGGTGCGCCTCCGAGAGCAGCTGCATGGGCGACGTGGAGAGCCCCCCAAGTGACGCGTGATCCGACTGCACCAGCGGCGGGAGTTGGAGCGGGTCACCGACGAGCACGAAAACGCTGCCGCGGAGCAGCGGGGGTAACGACGACGGTAACGTCATCTGCCCGGCTTCATCCACCAACACGACGTCAAAGAAACCAGGTACTGTGATTTCTTCCGTCATGTTTTCTTCGGCTCCTCCTTGTTGCACATCGCCCCCCCCCGATTGTTTCACTCCCCGTGTAACCCTTCGTCGCGTAATGATCGGGTGGTTCGCCGCGGCGTAGCACGTCGCGCCGACTACGTTGCACGAGTCCGCGAGTTGTTGGAGCTCTTGGACGGACCGCGCGTTGTGCTTTGCGCCCCCGGGCGCATACGCAGTCGCGAACGCCGAGGCTTTGCCGTCCTCGCCGCCCGCTCTGACAAAGTCGTGCACGCCCACGCTGGGAAGCCGCTCCAGGACGTTATCCACAGCAGTGTGCGTGTGTGAAGTAACTAACACCGACTTGCCGGAATCAACGAGCGCTGCGACGATCGCACACAACGTGGCGGACTTCCCGGCGCCGGGCAAGCCGCGAATCAACGCGTAATCCTTTGCTGCGAGCACGGAACGAACCGCGCCTCGCTGTTCGTCGTTCAAGGCGTTGACGTGCGTAGACGCGGAATGGGATAGATTGGAGAGCTGTTTATCCGCGTCTTCGAAGTTAAAGTCAGGCGCATTCAGGTCGAACAGCCTTTTCCGGATGTTCTCGGCTCGTACGTCGGGTGAAGCAAACGTCTCAATCAACGCGGAGCGCGCGCGGCCGGACATCGTCCCCCCGCCGTCGTCCTTGTCCACGCGCCAGGTGTTGTTATCAACCGCCGCGCCAGGGCCTTCGAAGCGCACAGCGCGTTCCGAGGCGACGCGCACGAAAGGGATTTGGGTTTTTTGTGTTCGACCAAACAACGTAACCCCTGTCTCCACCACAATAACCCGGCCCACCACGATTTCGCCGTGCTCACGGCTCAGCACCAGCCGGTCACCCGGGCGAAGCGAGGATAGAAGCTCAGAATCAGATTCTGTCGCGTCGGGTTTCGAAGCCCCCGTCGGCGGCACCGCCAGGGTGTACAAATACGGCCTCGGCGCAGTTGCCTTTAACGAGGTATCAGACCTATCAGACCTATCAATAACATCGTCGTCATACGCGCAGTTGAATCGTTCGCTTTTTGTCGTTTTGTGGCCGTTTCTTTTGCTGGGCAGGAACGTTAAACCGGAAACTGTAAACGCGCCTCGTCTGCGAACGTCGCGCACGGGCATCCACGGCGTGGCGCGTCGGGCGGCGGACACGGACGCCTCCTGATCCACTAAGTTCAGCCACTTTTTCAATTGACTAGTCAAATTAGGGGTCAAGTGCCCAACAGTTTCCATGGCCAAGCCCGCGACGGATGCATCCCGCAAATTCCCACCGCCCCCTTCGAGCGCCGCGTTGACGGTGAAGCACGTGTCTCGGACGAAACACCGCTCGCACTGGGAACGGCACTGGTCCATGGGGGGAAGTGTACCGAGCGCGAATGAGACGCCTTTTTGCATGGTTTGCGTGTTGTTCACGGTCTCGTTGTTCTCGTCATCAATGCCAATCAGTCCCCCGCGATTCTGGTTCAACGCTCCCGCTAACAGGTTCCTTCTCAGCATTAAAAACGCGTGGTCCCTTTTCCCAGGTCGAATCGCGATTGTTTCGTCATCTTTTTTGTTCCGTAAACCAGACCCGCCTTGCCCACCCGGGTGCCTGGTGTAGTGCAGCAAACCGAACGGCACGCGTTGTTTGTACCGCTCAGCCAGCATCAACGTGTATAACGTGAGCTGCGCCCCGTGTTCAACAGGGGACCTCCAGTACCCGGTTTTCAGCTCCACCGGGACAATTCCTGACGAGACGGAAGGTTTTGTGTTGACACCCGGAACAGGCGGAGTTTCGAGCTTCCCCACGGCGACGGCGTCGATGACACCTCGTAACCCGAACTTGGGCGCCCACACCGTCTCTTCAGCGTCCACCATTTTTGTGAGAACGACGTTACCAGCTGAGCTGCGTCCAGGACCGTCGAGCACTTCGCACCCCACCCCAGGGGGGGCGGACGCGACCGGCCCAGAACTTACTCCCGCGTTCCGCCGGACCAACGCTCGGCTCCACTTGTGTACTCCCGGTCCGACGTACCGCAACCGGTCCACGGCTTCCTGTTCCGTGACACCGGAGGCGAACAGCTTCCCCACGTTTTCATTAACGATGATATCGGCGTGCTTGTAAAAGCCAATCGCGCCTGGGCCTTTATTAAACGCCGTGGCGAGTAACGACCCTTCGCACAAGTCGTGCGACAGGGTACCTAACAACGCGGCTTGCCCGCCGTCGCCGCCGCCGTTATCAGGCACCACGGTTTGCAAAACAGAACGCCGCAGGCACTGCATACTCCCTCCGACCGTGGTGCTGTTTATCATCACCCCGGGGTGCATCACGAGCAATTGATCGCCATCCATGGTGATGTCGATTACTTCATTCTGATTCGCGGAGGAGTCGTCGTTCAAGTGGGTTTTTTCCGACTGTAACGACGACACAGGGTCGCCGCTTTGTTGTGGACGCCTCGCGCCAGAGTTGAACGGCGAGGCGACCAAACACGTATCACCCACCAACACGTGCGTATCGCTCCAGCTATCGTGAAGATGGATCGTTATTTCGTTGTTCTGCTCGTTTCCTTTGTCATTCTCGCAATTCGACAAATCGTAATCCGCGACGCACCGTCGAACAGAAAGGTCCAACCGTCCGTTTTCGCGGCGCGTCACTCGCTTTACTCGGAACGCGCCTAGCGAGGCGCCCTCTGTTTCCACGCGCATTTCACACGAATCGATTTCCTTTTGGCGGAGTCGCGGGTCATACGAGGGCAGGGCAGGTACGGTTCTTTCGTTTTGCGTTGTGTGTTTCACGTCTCCCTGCGCGGCGTTCGAAGCACCGTTGGGTTCGGCGGTACTTTTTGGAGGTTCCGCGTTCGTGTTAGTATTTGTATGGAGTTCAGACACCAGAACACCTACACCACCCGCGGCTTTTTTCCGATGCCCCGCCTCCGCCACCGCAGCTGCGGTGGCTAAATCAAAGTCTCCTATATCGAAATCGTCACCCCAGTTGCACGCAAAGTCTTTTTTGGGTTCTGGTGCTGGAGCGTTTTTTTCTTTTGAGGGTACGGTGCCGGTCGCGCTCGGTACCGCGGCCGGCGCCGGAACCGGCGGGCCAGGTTGAGGGACAACGGAGGGAGGAACCACAACAGGAGTGGAGAGTAGCTGACCAGCAGTACACGGCGGAACGCTTAACCTTGAAACGTCCAGGGAATCCCTGCCATTAAAGTCAACCGGTGTCTTTTGCGTCAGCGCGCCTATTGACGGCCGGCCCGTCGAGCCAGGCGTCGCCCTGGCGTCAGCCCAATCGCTCATCGCCTGCACGTCCGCGAGCAGCGAAGCCGCGGCGGTTTCATTAGGGTTTGTGGTTGGGTTTGCGTTGGCGTTGGCCATGCGTGAGGTACTTGTAGCGCGTTCGTTAGGAGGTTTCATTTGCGCATCGGTCCCCCCCTTGTCCTCCGCGCCGTTTGCGTTTTCGTCGTCCCACGTGTCCAGGCGTTCGCACACCCGCCTCCGCGTGTCTTCCCGCGCCTTGGCTTGCTGCATGGCTTGTGCGCTTCCCCGGCCGATGCGCAGCAGCTGGTGCACCACTGCACCACCCGCCCTGGCTGATCCCCCCGATGCGTTGGGATTCAACCCGCTTCGAAACCGCGGCGGGCTCACGCTTTTCCACGACACAAGGTTGGTGCGAACCTCGCCTGTTTCCTCATCGACTTGGGACAAAGGGTACCCATCCGGGGCGTCATCCACTACTAAATCGTGGTGAATACCGGGAACGCGTCGGCGCTTGACACCGACCCCGGCACCCTCACGAATCGTGTTCTCCTTCTCCACGTCGGACGCGAACGTCCCATCCGAGACCAAGTCGACTGTTCCCTGATCGCCGCTGCTCACCGCGGGCACACCATTACCAGTTGGCCCGCCCCGCGCCACGCGGTCTCCGCGGGCCACCATCGGGGGTATAGCCGGCGCCGCAGCCTCGCCTCACACCGGCTTTTGACGCTCGATCCCCTCGCCCTGGTCGCGCGCGCCTAACTCTACTCTTGGGCCAGAGATCTCATCAGAGGGTGCCATCCTTGGACGCTGCACTTCGTATTTTGAACAACGGGTGCCCAGATCCCACACACGCGGGCGATTCCAACACCGTGACTAATTGCCCCTACAGAATCGGTCAAGATATCTTCGCTCATTACGTCGTCCTAGCCGTTTGCGCGGCCACTCCGGATTGCACGCAAAATGGGCGTCATCGCTCCCGTTAAACCCACCGGCGGCGCCATCGGCATCGCCACCGTCGTCGCGTTCGCCGGCGCCGCCGCGTGTACGCAGTTCCTCTCCCTCAACATGCCCTTCGGTACGTCACAGATTTATATCCCCTCACGCATATTTGGGTTTTCCTCCAATGGCCGCTGACTTCCTCCCCCTCCCACACGCAGGCGGCAAGCTCCCCGACACGGTCACGAACCCCGAGTGGGCCAAGGCGACCGCGGAGAAGATGAAGTCCTGGGACAGGGAAGGCGCGCCCGACCGCCCGATCGCGCTCAACCCCATGAAGGGACAACACTAGATGGAAATAATCCTGATCGATACATGAATGTGTCGAGTAAGCTGAAAGACTACAGAAGCTCAACAAAAGACACCGTTAGACGTGGTGAGTGTATTGTGACGAAGTGTATTTCGCTGTTACATCGCGAGCATCGTCTGCGTACAGTATACAGTGTACCTCTCTCTAGCACCTCTCGAACGTAATCTCGCACACAGCTGTGCGTTTCATCACCTGTTGAACTGCCGCGTGTCCCCCTTTTCCTTTTTGCCGTACGGGTTCTCCGCAGAGAACCCGTGCCCCGTGCCTTTCTGCCGGCGGTAATCGGACCCTCCAGTGCCTCTAGCGCCTCCACCTCGGGATCCCCCCCCGTCGCCTATTTTCTTCCGCCCGTTGCTCGCCTTGGAGTCCAAGTTGAGCTGCACTTTCGGCGGCCGGTGGAACCCGAATGAAAGCGCGACTGACGCTAAATTCAATTCATGCACATTGTACACGTCCTTCAGGGTGTGTGAGTTGTAGGCTAAGATGTACGCCCTGTATGCGTCCCGGGCTGACTGGTGCAGATAGTAGTTCTTCTCAACCAGTTTCTCTAATTGACTCTGCACGTTTGCGACTTTCTTGTTCGGGAATTCGTACTCGTTCAGGGGGACTTTCGCCGACTTGAGGTACTTTAGAAACGCGAGCTCTTCGGGAATCAGGAAAAGCAACGCGCGCCCCTTTCCTTCTGTTCCTCGGGCAGTCCGTCCTACTCTGTGGATGTACTCCCGTGGGTCATCCGGCGGGTCGAATTGGATGATCCAGTCCACGGCTGGGATATCCAGCCCTCGCGCCGCGACATCCGTGCACAGCAGCACTCCGCGGTCGGCTTTGCAAAACTCAAAAAACGTCGTCGTTCTTCGTTGCTGTTTCTGCTTCCCGTGGATGTCGGATACCGGGATGTCGATGTAGTTCAGGAGCTCGGCGTGGTACTTCACGGAGTTGCAGCTACTGAAAAACACCATGATCTTCTTCTTCAGGTTCTTTTTAAGGAACGTGAACAGCAAGAGGAACCGCTTTTCAGAGGGGACGACGCAGTAGCCTTGCTCGACGCCGGTGGCGGTGCTCACCGCGCGCGCGTCGTCGACGCCGATGTACGTGGGGGACTTTAGCGATAACCGGGCCAAGTCCTCAACCTTGGTTGTTTGCGTCGCCGAGAACAGCATCGTTTGCCTGTCTTTCGGAATCATTCGCACGATCGTCCGCATCTCCTCCTCGAACCCGATATCTAACATCCGGTCCGCCTCATCCATGCAAAACACTTTCAGCGACGAAAACGTAAAGCCCTTCGTGTTTTGCATGTGATCCAGCAAGCGCCCAGGGGTGGCGACCAACAGGTTGACACCCTTCACGAGCTTCTCAGCCTCCACCCGCCTGTTCGCGCCTCCAATGATCAGCCCGTGCGTCTGTGAGTGTTTCTTTGTTAATTGCTGCGCGACGTTGTAGATTTGAAGCGCGAGTTCGCGCGTGGGGGAGAGCACCATCACGCCCGTGCCGTTGCGGGGCATGAACTTAGCGTGGTACAGGAGTTCGACGCTTGGAATAAGAAACGCCAAAGTCTTACCTGAGCCCGTACGCGCAGCACCCAACACATCCCTGCCCGCTAGCAACGGCGGAATCGTCCTCGCCTGGACCTCGGTCATCACGCTGTACCCCAGCTCCGCGATGCCGGCCATCGTGTTTTTACTCAAGCCCAAACTCTCGAAAGTCTTGTCGCTTAAAATACCATCCACTTGCACGGTGATGCGCTCGCCCTCGGCTGGGGCAGAGCCGTTGGGGTCGATGGAAGCCTTGCTTTTGCTTTTCTTTGTGGATTTTGTGTCGTTGTTCTCGTCATCGCTGTCCCTGTTGTCGTGTTCCTCCTCGTCCTCGCTCCCCGACTCCTCATCCTCATCAGCCGCCGCCGCCGCCTCTTTGGCCTTCGCCAGTCTTTTCGCCGCTTTCTTTTCCTTGAAGCTCATCCCGCTGCCGTCATCCTCGGCTTCCTCCCTTTCGCGTTTCTTCACCGATTGCTTCATCTTCTTCTTACGCAAACGAAGCGCCTTGAGCTCCTCAGCGGACATGCCCGAAGAGCCCATGGTGAGCAGCGCCGTGGGGAAGTCGGGTGCGTCGAAGGGAGTGTAATTCAGAGGAAAAGAAAGGCCGACACTTTCATTTTCTCGATTCAGGATTTCTGAAACGCGCCGCCGCCTTCCAAAACCTGAGCGGGCGCTTGAGGAACTGAGGGGCGGTGTCTTCTCACTTCGCTCTGCGCCAATCCGGGACAAACGTCGTCACTCGATGCGCGCACATCGCGCCCGTGTTTCACCGCGACCCTGTGCGTGATGCACGGCGCACGTCGCCATCGAATTTAGTTCGCGGCGGCGCTCTCGCCCGCCGACGATTTGAGGTGCGATTTTCTCGATCGGTGTACTTTACGGGCGGTTTAGGTTTCCGAACGACACCACGCGCCTCGATACACCACACACCTCACGGAGAACCTCGCTGGCGATGATGACTTTGTTTACTGTTTTTCTGACACCTCTTGTTTGAGTCCGGATTGATCTCCGATGCGATGAACTCACTTTGCAACCCACTGAGCTATGCCGAGGTTCTCCAACTGCCAATCGATTTTTTTGTTTTTACAGTTCCCCGACGCGGAGGGTAATGAACAACCTGAACTTACATCACTCTTTGGAAGCACTTCTAACGACGTATCCTCACCTTCGTACCCTGAACCCTGAACCACACCAGACCTGTGCATGACTCTTAGGATGGAACAAAATAGTTAATCCAACTAAAAGGTGCGCGCGAGAAAAAGAGAAAAAGCAACGTGCTTTTTATCCCGCCCGACGCGCCCGAAGCTCCCTACGCTTCTTGCCCCCAAAAACGTGGATGAAGATACTTGACCAAATAATTAGATGACGAAGCTGAAACTCAGTGTTGACCACATTCAGCCTTGACAGACACGTTTCGGGGTACGATTGGTAGTTTGGTCTTTCGGGCTGGTTTTTTTTCTTTTTTTTATTACCTTCGCAGCCAAAGCCGGCGGAAACGAATGCGCGACTGCGTGGGGCAACCCGACGGGCCGTCAAATCCTGGTGCAGTCGCGAAACGGGTGTTCTCGTGACTTAGTTGCTGCGTACACGAACGAACGTCATGTCTGTTCGGGCCGACCGAGTAACGTCGGGGTGAAGTCCGGACCTGATGCATGTTCCACAAACGATTGTTTGTTTTGGTTTTTTGAGGAACTATACGTACGTGATCTTGTTTCACTAGTATTCTTCCACCCTTCCCTCTCGCCGAGGACGATACCTTCACAATATCATTCATGCGTGTCAAATGAGCGCTTGAGTAATTACTTGTGCGACGATAAGAACTTAGAATCCGAGGCGTAATTTTTTGTCGGGGATTTTTGGAGATGCTTTTGGATATGCGAGCATTGAGTCGCCGTCTCGCTCTTATCGGGAATGGCATAATTAAGGCTCGCCATATTTCCGCGCCATCTTCCATGTGTCGACGCCTCTCTCTGGAGACTTGGCCACGACATCCATAATTGAGCGCGAAATTCGACGCACTCTACTCGTCGAAATTCGCCGGTTCCCGGTGAGGAAAACATATCAAGATCTGCTATGAAACTTCGTGATCTCACCATTTACATTCTTCTATTCTGAGGGATGACGGCGGTTTTTGCCTGTGAAGCCCGTTATTATATCCCTCCCTTCTGTATCTAACCGTATCACCTCTTTACATTGCCGTTTGCAGAGCTGCGAGTGCGAGAGTCGAGTAGGTCTTGTTGTAATTCATGTCTGTATTTTTTTTGAAAACGTTTATCGTTTATCTCTGCCAGAATTCTTCCCGGCTTGCTATCCCTCTTCATCCTCGCGTGTCTCTTTGCAGGTTCACTCTCAACCGTAAAGCACTTTACTTTTATCTAATGTCTGTGTCTTCTCCCTCGCCTTTTCTTTTTAGCAGCAAGCTGCTGAAAAGGCATTGCGTCAACCGCAGCCTTCATCGCCGGACTCACAGCCCGAAGCCGTGTGTAGTCAGCTCGGCCCAGTATATTTTTAGATTGGATGACGTGTTTGATGACGATCACGTTAAGGACCCCTGGGATGGCCTGGTGTCTCCGTTCAAGCTCCTCATGGTAAAACTTCAACACCTCGCTATGCCCTTTCCCAGCTGCCCATTTACACGTCCACTCGTTCTACGGGCAGCCGTTCGCACGCGCATGCTTCAGCGCTTCGATGTGCCCACCTTCTGCTGCGTTCTTACACGTCGATTCATCCAACGGGTAGTCGCTTTCGTGCGCCCACTTCAGCGCTTCTAGGTGACCACCCGCCACCGCTGCCGCGCAAATCTCTTCGTCCCATATCACACCGTTTTTGCCCAATAACTTCAGCGCATCGACGTAGCTGCCCCGCGCTGCCTTCACGCACGTTACATTGATACTCGCTGGTTCTAACCATGCCTCTGCTGAATCACCACTTTATCGTCGCGTGACACCAAGCCTTCTTTCGGGTCGTTCATGTTAGCCAGACTCGCCCACTTCGCATAAGCCCAATTTATATTGCTCGCGTTGAACGCATTCTTGGCGTATTCGAATCGAACGGATCGAGCGTTTATCGTGGCTTTGTCCTCGTCGTCGCTGTTCGGGTTGCTGTGCACTGTAAGCCTGAAAGTCACAGGCTGCTCCCAGCCTGCAGGTAAGTTGGCAATATCCGCACTCGCGTGTCGAGGAACACCGAAACGTGCTCATTAGTTTTAGAGTTTCCGCGGGGGTACACCTGAAGTCGCCAGATGAACCCACCGACGACGAAGGTGTCGGAGAGAAGGTACGTTTCCTTTATTTTGCTCCAGTTGGGTATGACCCATCGGTATGTGCCTTTCTTTCATCGCGTCGGGGTAGGCGGGCTCACTGTTGGTCAGGGCGTGGGGTTCGAGAAGTGACTTAATAATCGTCACACGCGTGAACGCGGTTCCACCTCTCCCTCAACACACGACGTGCGCGAGTCTTTGTGTGGTCGTAGTAGGCAGTCGTGGCTTTTTCGAGCAGCAGCAGCAGTTTTCTCGGGCGTTACGAAATTCACGGAAGAATCGGTTTCGTGAGGGCGCTTTTCGGTGAAATGCCCGCTCCTTCGAATACGACGCGCTCCACAGGGCACGGCGCCGTAACAGTGCCAACGCCCTTTCGAGCGAGTCATACACTCTGATCGATTCTGGACTTAGTGACCGGGAGTATGCTGCGCAGGGTGGCGAGCGCGTCCTCGCGAGCCTCGAGATTTCGCGGTTTATCCAAAACGCGTAAAGATGGGTGGGCACCTCTTTTCGCATCGTCGCGACGATGGAGTGACATGAACACTGCCGGCTTCGTGTCCCAACCGCGTACGCGTGCATTCACGACCGATATCGAGCACCATTCCCTATTAACCAACCACCCGAAACGCCACGAAGTCGCGTCTGTGTTACACGCGCGTCCGTGGCAGCGCATAGCGTGTCCTTCGCTGATATCGAGCATCACGACGACGCAAAAGTACCCAGTGTTAGTGGACGGCGTGTCGTGCCCCATGGCCTCCATGGTGGACCCAAAACTTTCGTACGACAACGACTACAACCACCTCAAGGCGTTGTGTGAACACTTCATCGTCACCCCTCCACCCCACGGCACAACGTTCTTCACGCATGCATTGGGCCCTTTGTTCGTGCGCTGGGAGCGACACACCGAAGTGTGCTCGTACACGTTCACGATGGAGCTCCCCAAAGACATGACTCAACAAAACACCGAGCTCCTCAAACTCCCGTTCGACGAGAAAAACGTGGTCGTCGCGGTGCTCCCGAAACCATGGCTCAAAAGCTTTCCAGGCGGCGTGGTCAGCGCCACGCACGTGGTGCTGAAACAAGGCGACGATAAGGAAAGGTGGAGTACTTATAGTTCAGAAATTGGTAATTCTGACGCCTCTGCGAGTGGCAAAGAAACAACCTCCGCGTCTACTTTATTGACTCGCGTCAAGCCTTTGTTCAACCACAGTGAGTTGATCACCGGGTCTGAAATCGACCGCGGTCGGTTCCGGGTGTACAGCGACTGGAGGGTTCATGGTGACGGGTTTGGGCGGATCGTGATGGACCACAACCCGAACGATGCGCGAGCGTTCGTGTCATCCGCCGCTGGGAAAGCGGCGCAGCGGATGATTGAACTCGATAAGTACCGCATGTTGTCGCTGATGGGTTTGCCGTTCGCGCAGGCGCTTTCAAAAACCGTGGATACCCTGAACGAAGAGGTGATGCAAGTCATGGACGCGATCGGTACGGCAGAGAGGGAAGGGATGGTATTGGAAGGGGATACGGGTGATGAGCGTGGCCACAAAACACAAATAAAAAATCGCGCTATAAATCAACGCTTGTTACTCTCGCGTCTCACCGCGCTCGCGGCGACGGCGCAGAAACTCAGCGCGGTGGCGCACGATCGGTTTGCCGCTAGCGCGGCGTACGCCGAGCTGGTGAACGACCGCGTGGGTTTCCTCGCGATGGACAAAATCAACGCTGTTCCTGGAATGGCTTCGTTTCTGTCAAGCGCGATTCGACCGGGGAGCCGGACGTGTTTAGCGGTACAGAAGCGGTTGGATAAATTAGCAAACTCAGCGCACCTCACCGCGAACATCATGCAAACCTCGTTAACCGTGGAGCAGCACGCGCAGTCCAATGAGAATCTGAACCAGCTCAAAGCCACGTCCATGACGCAGCTCACGATGCAGCACAACGTGGAGGGGCTTTCCACGGTGGCGCTGACGTATTATTCGATTGGAGTTTTAGGGTACTTGACGAAAGCGGCGGCGGGGACGGTGGGGTTGCCGGTGTCCCCGGAAGTCGCACTGGGGGCGTCCATACCGCTGGTGTGGGTAGCCGTGTCCGCAGCCGTGCGCAGGATGAAACAGGCGGCGATGGCGGAGGGGGGGGGGCATTGAGATGAGTATTTGTAAAGTTTAACAGTGAAATATGGCTTTGTATCATCACCCTGGGCAGCCGTTATCACGCAACCACTTATGCACCTCGAGATGCCCGCCCCAAGCCGCCTTGAAGCACGTCCACTTTTGTTCCACGGGCAGCCGTTTGCGCGCCCACTGCAGGACCTCGAGGTGCCCGCATCTTGCCGCATTCACGCACGTTATTTCGTCCCACCAGCAGCCGTTCGTGCACGCCCACTTCAGCACCTTGAGGTGCCCGCTCCCCGCCGCCGCGTAGGACGTCCACTCGTTCCACGGGCAATCATTAGCGCACAATCACTGAAGCACCTCGAGATGCCCGGCCCCTGACGCGTTCCAGCACGTCCAGTCATCCCACTCGCAGACGTTCGCGCATACCCACCGCAGGACCTCGAGGTGCCCGCATTTTGCCGCATTCACGCACGTCATTTCGTCCCACCGGCAGCCATTCGCGCGCAACCACTGCGGCACCCCGAGATGCCCGCCTTTCGCAGCTTGCAAGCACGTCTCCGCGTCCCACGGGCCGCCGTCCGCGCGCAACGCCTTCAACTCTCCGAGCTGTCCACTCCTCTCGGCTGCCTAACAAAGGTATTCTTGACACGTCAGGAGACCTCACCGTTGCAGGCGCTGCACCGCGCTTAAACATGCGAGGAGGACGGCTTCATCCTCATCAAGCTCCTCAAACTCAAGCCCCGTTTCAGCCACCGTGTCGCGCATCGCACTGCCCACCGCTGGTAGCCGTGCGAGATCTGCTGGATCGTCAAAGTACTCAGATCTGAGGATATGCGCGACGACGAGGTGGTCGGGAAGGCCGGGAATGGCGTCTTGCGTGGAGGACTCGTGCGTATCGGTAGCGGTAGTATCCCGCAGACGGGTAAAGATACCGCGTGCCCATCGGAAGAAATCCATTGCGGAGGGTGTCGTGTGCGCGTTGTTGTGCGTCGTTGCTTCCCAGAAAAAGCGTTACGAAGGAAGTGAGGTGACTGGAAAACAAAAAGTTTCAGTCAAAGTTCAAATAGTGTGTGCCGCGCGCCGCACACGCCACCGAGGGGACTGCGCGCAGGCAGGCGTGGGGAGGCGAGCGCGTTTGATCGTGCTTGTCTCTGCGTGCTTGGCGTCGCCGTTCGGAGCCTACGCCGCGATTGTAACTCGTCCCGCATCGAGACGTGTCCGATGACGAAGCGGGAAACATCGTCGGCACCCGTCGATGAGGCACTCGATGACAGCACCGAAGCAGAGTCGGAGTCCGCGAGAAAGACTCGCGTGCGCCGTCGCTTGGAGAGCTCGTGGCGCGTTCCCGAAAGGAGTGGAAAGGTCGCAGAGCTTGCTGAGGAGGCACCGAAGCAGACTGATGAGGCTGACTTCTACACCCCTGATTTGAGTTCGTCTGGCGGGGATGTGGTTTCGAAGCTGCGGGATACCTGGGCGCGGCGAAAAGTCGAGCGTCTGCGAACGAAAGCGGTGGCGACGATTAACAATGATCCTGAATCAAACAATGCAGGTGACGAAAGCTCCGAAATCAACACAGACCCTTCCCTTTGGTACAAGGAGTTCCCTCGGCAGCAGTTTGCGTTCGAGTGGGGCGACGCGGTTGAGGCTGCGTTTGAAGCGCGGCGAGACGACGGGAAAAAGAAATCCAACAGCGTTTCGAGTCCAGAGAGTTCAAAACATTTCTCTCACAAGATGCGCTACTTTTCTATGGAGCGCCACGGCGACGGCCGTCGACTGTTCGTCGCCGCTTCGTTACGAGGTTTCTGGAACCATTACCAAAAATTACCGAACGAACACCGCCACCATTACGAGCTGATAAAATCCGACACGCCGTGTCACCTTTATTACGACCTTGAGTTTTCCACTTTTGAAAATTCCGATGTCAACGGGGAAGCTGCAGTGGATGCGATCGTAGCACTTACCTTGGAACGACTCGCGAGTGAGTTTGAATTGGGCGTTGCTCATGATTCAGCGGTTCCTGATTCAGAGGCAGGTTCATCAAGAAATACATCAGGAAATAATAAACTTCAAATAAAACCCTTCGCCGCTACCGACGTCGTGATCGAGTTGAAATCGACGGGGAGTGAGGTGACAAAGTTTTCGCGGCACCTGGTGTTCAAGTTACCCAACGGCACCTTGTGGAAGTCAGCAGCGCACGTCGGGGAGTTTGTTAGAAGGTTACACGTAGATACTGCTGCTAACAGAAAAACCGATGCACGGTGCGACTTGGTGTTCGTGAGGAAAGAAGAGGGTACGGAAACCGAAAAAGAAAAGTCGTCCGACAATGAAAAAAGAAAAGCTCATCGCGACACTTCTTTCGTCGACCTCGGCGTGTACACCCGGAACCGCGCGTTTCGATTATACTTGAGCTCAAAGAACGGCAAAAAGCACAGGCTACTGCCCACGCGGAGGTTTTTGGTACCGGGAGGGAAAAGAAACGAAATTGGAGACCCTTTGACGCTTCCGGATTTCGAGACGTTCGTTTCATGCTTGGTGAGCGACCCGGAGTACGTCGAATCTGAAAACGCTCGCCACCTTATTCAATACGACGGCGTCGGCACAGAAGGGCCGTACGGGGCAGGGGCTGTGAAGGGCACAGCTTTTACAGGCTACGGCGTGAAACAAAGTAAGAATAACTACCCACTGGGCGGTGCATCTTCGAATGTGGACTGTCCCATTCCCCAAACCGCGTCATTTATCTGTCGTGATTTCGATTCTTGGTCGCATGTTGAATCGTTTGGCGCATCCGTTCGCTCATGGGCCGCCTACCCCGATTCCGGCACCGCTCAACTCCACATGCAGGGCAACCGCTTTTGCGAAAACGTCAACAGGTCGCATAAAAGCAACAACGTTTCGTTCACAGTGGATTTCAAAGAGGGCGCGTATTTCCAAAAGTGTCACGACCCGGAGTGTAAATTTTGGAAAGGACACTTGCGGCCGTTACCGGATGAATTGCTTCCGGAAGCCGTTAAGTTCAACCACCTGGCCTCTTTGAATCATTTAGATGGCCACACTGAGCGCGCATTGAATCATTCCGAGCGGCCGAAGGATGCCTCTTTGAATACTCATACGCAACACCAGAAGAAATCCGAGTGGGAGCCTCCGCGCATCGCTTCGGACGACAACGACGACTTTTTGGCGGACGCATTGGCAAAAGCGGAGACGACAAAATACAAAGCGCCTCGGTTCGAAGATGACGAGAACGAACAATTGTTCTGGAGCGAAGCGGCGAAGGTGGTGGAGTGAAGGCAAAATATTGTAGCAGTAGTACTTCGTTGACAATACAATCTAGCCTTATTTTACTCGCCGATGCCGAAGTAGCCGTGGATGGTGAACGGCTCGGGCTCTTGCTTGATCTCGGGCTCGAGCTTGATTTCGGGCTATGTCTCTGGCTCGCGATTGATCTGCTTCGAACTCGGCGGATCCGCGTGTACCGCATTGCACACCGCGCATCTGGTCTTTCGCTTGCCGTGGGGGCAACTGCTGCACACCAAGCAGTTGCGTTTGACTTTGCCGTGGGGGCAGGGGGTGCACGCCGCGCACTCGCGCTTCATCTTGCCGTGAGGGCAGGGTGTGCACTCCGCACAGCTGCGTTTCAGCTTGCCTTGGGGGCAGGGGTTGCACGCCACACACCTGCCTTTCACCGTGCCGTGCGGGCAAGGGTTGCACTGCACGTAGAAGCGTTTCAGCCTGCCGTGGGGACACGGGTTGCAATCCACGCAGTTGCATTTCTCCCTCCCGTGCGGGCACCGCTTCTTTCATCCCATAGTTCGCGCACTCTGACCTCTGTCTTCGCACCGCAAGCCGCGCCGTGCGTTGTTGCGAAGTGGCGGAGGCTTCGTTGGAAAAGTCGTTGCTTTTCAGGAAAAAATTCTTGGACGAACCGAAAGTACCCGAGAGTATCAAAGCCACGACGTCGAAACCGTACAGCACTTCCCGCCGCACCACTCGTCCTCCCGCCATGATGAGCATCGAAACACAAGCCTCCCCCCCCGCGGTGAATCGCGCGATATCACGTGCGTGTGAAGTTCTCGCCGCCTGGACCGTGGAGCAGTACCTGACGTGGCGAGCCAGGAAGCCGAAGCACCCTCTTCCCAAAACAGTGTTCGTAGCCCCAAACGATACGCTCGGCGACATCCTCCGCCTTCTCGCGCGGCACAACATCTTGTCCGCCCCAAGTCTTGAACGCTCAACAGGTAAGTTCAGCGGATTCGTGGATGTGGGCGAGATTCTTGGTCTATTCGTCAGCCGAGCCAGGCGCTGGCTCGAGAGAGAGTACGGAACGAGTCATGGCTCGGAAACTCCAGGACTTCCTCAGAACACCGCGAAAGAAACAATCGGGCTGTACCCGGGCCAGTTGCGCAACGAGAACTACGCGGCGAAGGATGAAGCATCGTTACTTGACCAAATGCAGCAGGGGATGGGCGTAGGCATGTTCATGAAAACGCTACGCGCCGCCCGAGCTGATTTTCCAGACGCACAGGAGGGCGACGGCGAAGCCGTGTTTCGAGGATTTCTTCAAGCCTCGCTCCTCGCGATGGTAAGCGCCGCGTTTCTGCATCCGATTTCCGAACCAAGGTTGCGGCCGTTCGCCGTAACGGGCACCCTCGCCTCGAACCACAGAGTCGGTGTGTACGACTGGCACCCCGCGTTTGACGATGGGTCACGAATCGCGGACCCGAGCCAATTTGAAATTTGCAGCCAGAGCGATATCGTCCGGTTCCTGTTTGAGAAGAAGACGGATCCCAACTTGGTGGAGTTTCTGGGGCTTGGCTTGTTGAGTGTCGGCTTGCTGAAACGCGGACTGGAACAAGGGGAACAAGGTAGTGTTGACCAAGACAACCAAGCACATATAACTTCTACCCCATCCTCGGCTCAAGCAGCGCCAACCCCCGCGCTTCGCCCCGGTCTGTCCATTCCGAACAGTACCATGCGCGTTCGCGGCGTGTTGTGCGTTGAAGCCGGAAAAACCACGTCGTTGGAGGCGTTCACACTGATGCACGCCGACAGGGTTTCCGCCCTAGGCGTTTGTGACGCAAACGGGCTGTTAATCGGGAACCTCTCCGCCAGTGACTTAAGAGGGATCACGCCAGACACATTGAACGTGCTTGAACAAGATGTCGGTGTGTTCATTCAAAGAGGAGGTGCCAAAA